>Ga0209641_10005289_pt1 | contig 10578 bp, 13 predicted proteins | sample RifCSP16_1_FD_184022 | JGI IMG/M metagenome (GOLD analysis project Ga0209641, IMG submission 184022) | Soil microbial communities from Rifle, Colorado - Rifle CSP2_sed 16_1 (SPAdes) (version 2) | ecosystem: Environmental > Terrestrial > Deep subsurface > Rock core/Sediment | place: Rifle...
TGAAAGGACTCTGGATGAGTACTACGATTTCAGGGGATGGGATGAGAACGGTGTGCCAACACAGGAGAAGCTGAAAGAGCTGGGAATCAAAATAAATATTGAATTAATACAATAAAAATCAAACTCCGACTTATCCGTTAATTTTAAATATCCATAATCACTTTTGTGATCATGCCAATCGAGGGATTTGTAGAGTATAAAAGAAGAGAATACTGCAACGATGTTGAATGTTCCATCCAGCTGATAATGAACAGAAAGGAACAGGATACTGCGGAGTATAACGAACTGCGCGGTATCTGCCAGGAACACTGCCTGCATACGACATATGAATTCCATCACTGGCTGGTCAATAAAGGCTATCTGCTGCTACGACCTGATAAGAAGAAATAGGAGGAAATCAAAAATGAACTGGGGAATGAAGAACAGGCTTTCACGAATTATAAAGCCCGCAAGCGGCCGCTGCGTGATGCTGGCTGTTGACCATGGTTATTTCCAGGGCCCAACTGCAGGTCTATCGAATCTGGGTAAAACGGTTGAACCGCTGCTGGAATATGCAGACGCGCTTATGATCACACGAGGGGCTGTCAGGAACTGGATAGATCCCTGCATGGATATACCGGTGATCCTGCGGGTTTCAGGAGGCCAGAGCATCCTGAAAGAACTGTCAAACGAGATAATCACGACCAATATTGATGACGCTATAAGGATTAATGCATCTGCAATCACATGCTCCGTATATATAGGCGGGGAATATGAAAAAGAAACAATATGCAACCTTTCAAAGCTGGTTGATGAAGGGGAGAAATATGGTATTCCCGTGCTTGCCGTGACAGCAGTGGGAAAAGAAATGGCACGTGACGCAAGGTATCTGGGTCTTGCTTCAAGGATCTGCGTGGAGATCGGTGCCCACATAATAAAGACCTATTATACGGAGGATTTCGGAAAAGTGGTGGAAGCGTGCGGCAATGTCCCTGTTGTTATCGCCGGCGGCAAGAAACTCCCTGAAAAAGAAGCACTGCAGATGACATGTAATGCGGTTTCTGATGGGGCTTTGGGCGTGGATATGGGAAGGAATATTTTCCAGAGCGACTCACCTGTCGGGATGATAAAGGCAGTCAGGTCTATAGTGCATGAGGGAAAGTCGATTGATGAGGCATATGGGATATATGAGAACTCAAAATAAAGTACTTTCATGAAGACCGCTGTATATTATAGCAATAACGATATCAGGATAGAGGAAAGACCGGTACCGGAAATACAAAATGGCGAAATCCTGCTAAAAGTCAGGGCATCGGGTATCTGCGGGACAGACCTGATGGAATGGTATCGTATCAAGAAAGCACCACGTGTCCTCGGTCACGAGGCTGCTGGGGATATAGTCGAATCCAGATCCGACAAATTCAGGGTGGGACAACGGGTTTTCGTGAGCCATCATGTGCCGTGCAATGAGTGCAAATACTGCCTTTCAGGCAACCATACCGCGTGCGAAACGCTGCATAAAGGTAATTACGACCCAGGGGGATTTAGCGAGTTCATCAGAGTTCCGCAAATTAATGTGGAGAATGGCACTTACATCCTGCCGGATGGCGTTTCGTACGAAGAGGGTGCGATGATAGAGCCCCTGGCATGTGTTGTCAGGGCGCAGAGAATTATCGGAGTCGCGAAAGGGCAGACAGTTCTTGTAATGGGTTCAGGGATATCGGGTCTTTTGAACATAAAGATGGCAAAATTGAAGAAAGCAAAAGTTTATGCAACCGATATTAACGAGTACAGGATGGACATGGCAAAAAAGTTCGGTGCTGATGAGGTGTACGATGCAAATACCGAACTGGATATAAAAGCAGACAGGATAATCATGTGCACTGGTGCAATGCCTGCGTTTGAAGCCGCATTCAGGTATATCGACAGGAAAGGGATAATAATGCTCTTTGCCATTCCGAATAAGAATATTCCAATTCCTGTTGAGGATTTCTGGAGAAATGAATTGAGTATCATATCAAGTTACGGCGCGGCTCCTGTTGACCTTGAAGAGGCCCTGGGATTGATCGTTGACGGGAAGGTGAATGTTCTTGACTTGATAACCCACAGGTTGAATCTGGAGGATATCCAGAAGGGATTTAAGATAGCGGGGGAGGCGAGGGACTCGTTGAAAGTTATGGTTGTTTCCAACAGTTAAACGACTGCAAAATGAGCCAGAGGCACAGAGAGAAATTTAATTATGAGCATATTTTTGTCCCACAGCCGTCAAGATCAGTGGTTTCTTATAGGAAAAAGAGAAAAGATACATGTATAATCTCATCTTCGCGGGGAATTCATGTACATCGGACATTTTGCTATCGCGTATGTGCTTATTCGGTTATTCCCTGGCATCCCTCCACTGGTGCCTCTTATAGGCGTCAGCTTCCCGGACATATTGTGGCCAGTTTTTGTTTTCCTGGGATTTGAGAAAGCAGAGATAAATCCGGACTCACCTCTGCAGAAATATGTCAGGTTCACAAGTTATCCTTATTCGCATTCTCTGGCAGTATCTTTCATAATATCCTGCACTGCAGGATTGATCCTGGCATCTGCGATTGATCCCATAGCCGGGATCGTGTTCGTAATAGCATCTGCATCGCACTGGTTTATGGATGCGATTGTACATCTTGGGGATCTGCCAGTCCTTGGATCCAGACGCGATAAAAAGGTAGGACTGGGACTGTGGAACCGACCAAGAACTGCATTTGCGATTGAGTATATCTTCTATGCGTCGGTGGTCTTATTCGTTATGCCGACGGCGTATTTTCTACCCCTTCTGTTACTGGGCGCAGCAGGTCATCTGCTCAATGCAAACTCGTTTCTGGGATTCACCAGAACCAATCCTTTCAAATCCTTGAAGCTTTACGCCATTTTTGCCTTGATCGGGTTCATTGGCTTCAGTTTGATGGCCAATTATATGGTATCTGATATCGCAACCTTTTAAACATATAAAACCTACAAGTGGCTATGATCGAGAGGAAGGAAATAATAGAGGTACTATCTGGATACGATCTCAATAAAACCACGATCGGGGTTCTGGCATCCCATTCTGCACTTGATGTATGCGACGGCGCGGTGGAAGAAGGATTCAGTACATACGCTGTATGTGAGAAAGGCCGCGAGAGGACGTACACAGAATACTTCAAAGCCAGGAGGGAGAACGGTAAACTCGTCCGCGGAATCGTGGATCATGCAGATGTCTATGCAAGGTTCAATGAGATCCTCAAACCTGAGAGCCAGAAAAAAATGCGAGACATGAACACTATCTTCATTCCAAACCGTTCTTTTACGTCGTACTGTTCCATAGACGATATAGAAGATGATTTCAAAGTTCCCATGTTCGGGAGTCGAAACCTGCTCAGGAGCGAGGAGCGGGGCATCGAGAAGGACTACTACTGGCTGCTTGAGAAAGCAGGTCTTCCATACCCTGAAAAGATCCAGAACCCCGAGGACATAGACTGCCTGGTGATGGTGAAACTCCCGCGGTAAAGAAGCTTGAGCGTGGATTCTTCACAGCATCTTCATATGACGAGTTCAAACAGAAATCAGAGGCCCTGATAAAGCAGGGTGTCATCACACAAGAAGATCTCAGGGAGGCAAGGATAGAGAGGTACATAATAGGGCCTGTTTTCAACCTTGACCTGTTCTACTCACCGATAGAGGAGGAGATGAGCAGGATCGAGCTCCTCGGCGTGGACTGGAGGTTTGAAACAAGCCTTGACGGGCATGTGCGCCTCCCTGCACCCCAGCAGATGACGCTGAACCAGATGCAGATCACGCCTGAATACACAGTATGCGGACATAATTCAGCCACGCTCAGGGAATCCCTGCTTGAGGAAGTGTTCGAGCTTGCTGAAAGATATGTCAGAGCAGCACAAAAGTACTATGAACCCGGGATAATCGGGCCATTCTGTCTTCAGACCTGTGTGGATAAAGACCTGGATTTCTATGTGTACGATGTGGCGCCGCGCGTTGGGGGCGGCACGAACGTGCACGTTTCGACAGGGCATCCTTACGGGAATACACTATGGCGCATGCCTGTGAGCACAGGTCGGCGCGTGGCGATGGAGATCAGAAGAGCGATTGAGCAAAACAGGGTGGAAGAGATCGTGACGTGAGATTCACACATCAGCCATAAGGCAGATCTCCTCATGGTCGCTGTTATAATGAAGCAATCCGGCATGTCTTGCCCAGTTTATTATTATCCTGAAATAACTCTCGATATCTGATGTAGAAATCCTTTTCTGGAGAAATCGCAGGGTCTCACTTTTGCTCATCCTGTGCTCCTGCGATTTCATGAGCTTTTCTTTAAGTTCTTTTATGATATGCACGCCTGCGACTTTATCTCTCATTATTTTTTTCCTCTCCCTTATCCCGGCATCAAGCAGTTTCCTGGCATCCTGAGTAAGCTCAATATTACCGTTATTCACACTGACAAATCCAAGCAGCTCAGCGCCATCGATCGAAGGGAGTATCTCGTCAAGCTCAAGGTCAAAATCCGCTGCGAGTCTGGCTGCATCTTCTATGCCTCCAGCATCATTGACAGCTTCCAGGAGCCCTATGATCTCGCTGATAGTAGCTTTTGGAAAAACCATATCCATCACACTATTAGTGAATATACTTTATCAACCCATCGATAAAACTCTGGATCTTTCCTGTTGCGCGGTCTTTCCAGTTCAATCCTGAGGTCAGCAATTATTTTTCCAGGCCTTTGCGACAGTATGATTATCCTGTTAGCCAGATACACTGCTTCCTCCACGTTATGCGTCACCATTATCACTGCATCCGGCGGCATGTTCGGATCTCCCCACAGCAGCAGGAGTTCATCTTTCAGGTTCTGGGCAGTGAGCGCGTCCAGAGATGAGAAAGGTTCATCCATGCACAGCAGCACAGGTTCGACAGCAAGCGCCCTGGCAAACCCCACCCTCTGCTTCATGCCGCCAGAGAGTTCACCTGGATAAGCTCTCTCGAACCCGTCCAACCCAACGGCTTTGATATATTTGCATGCAATCGCCTCACGTTCCTTTTCCTGCTGATGCAGCGACTCAAGTACAAGTTCTATGTTCTCCTTGACACTGAGCCAGGGGAACAGTGCGAAATTCTGGAATACCATTGCAACTTTAGGATTGCTATTCTTACCTTTAAAAATGACCTCTCCAGATGTGGGTTTTTCAAGTCCGACGATTATTCGAAGAAGTGTGCTCTTTCCGCAGCCAGAGGGACCGACAATGCATACAAAATCATTATCTTCCACTGAGAAATTAATGCTGTCAAGAACCTGAATCTTAGTTGCTTCTGATTCATAGGTTTTCGAGACATTTCTTATTTCCACCAGCATCTCACACCTCGAATTTATATCTGGTCTGCGCCTTCCTGTACAAAGGCTGCCATATCATCCTGTTCAGCAGCATGATGATCACAGCCATCCCGATTATGGATAACACCACCATGCTCGAATCCGGGGAGGAAAATGTGGCTCTGTCAATGAGATACCCTATCCCGAACAGATGGTATTCGTTGCCTCTATAGACTATGTATTCAGCCACGATCAGTGTATTCCATCCCCCTCCCCATGCGGTTATGCTCCCTGTCACAAATGACGGGAACATCGCGGGGAAAAGAATATTCTTCCAGTAGCGCCTTCCCCTGATCCTGAAAGCTGCCGCAACATTATTCATGTCTTTAGGCACTGATTTTACCCCTGCAATAAGATTGAAAAGCAAATACCACTGCATTCCCATCAGCAGGAGAATTATCGCAGCGATTTCAAGATTTCCCGATCTTATGAAAATGATGACGATCGCAGGGAAAAGTGCGATAGCAGGGATAGAAGCTGCGACTTCGATCAGAGGCATGAGGAATGACGATACCTTCTGGTTTCTTGCGATGTACACAGCAGCCGGGACGGTCCATGCAATAACTATTGCATATGCTGCGCACAGTCGAAGGAACGAATAAACAATAGCCAGAGGTATTAAATAAGCTTCATCAGGAAGATTCATCAGCATTCTGGAAATTAAAATAATAAAGTAATGTAAAGCATATATAAAAAATGAAATTAAAATAAGATAACTGGAATATTTTAAAATGGTTTTAATCGATCCATGTCTGTTCAATGCAATATATGATGAAACTATCAATCTCGAAAATACCTCAAATGCAAACCTGAACAAATATTTGATCGTTTTTGCACCAAAAATGAACCTCTTTGGTTTTCTTTCACCTGAATATTCGTAACGGTATCTATCTGCCCATGATTGCATCGGTCTCCATATAAACAGCTCAAGCAAAAGTATGATTGCTATCAGGACAGAAAGCCCGACGATCATCAGCGGGATTTTTCCCGAATAGGTCGAGTCTATTAGAAAGCTTCCAAGCCCTGGAAGCTTATATGTCTCAGATCCCGCTGAAATGATCTCTGAGGCAACAAGGAAAAACCATCCTGCCGACCAGGAGACCATGCTGTTGTAGACAAGTTTCGGGATGCAGGCAGGAAGCGTGAGATTCTCAAGCCGCTGCCACCCATGCAGCTTGAAGCCATCAGCTGCTTCCACAAGCTCTTTTGGAATGGTGGTAAGGGATTCATACACCCCGAAAGCCAGATTCCATGCCATGCTTGTGAAAATCAAGAAGATCGCAGCAGCCTCAATACCGGGCCTTCCCTGGAAAATCCCGATAAAAAAGAGAACAGCAGCAGGAAAAAACCCGAGTATTGGTACTGATTGGAGTATATCAAGAGCAGGAAGCATAAGCTTTTTTGCTCTCTCGTTTGTTGCAGCTATATAGCCGTATGAAAGCGCAAAGCTGAGTGCAAAAAAATAAGCGACCGCCATCCTCATGAAGGAAGAAACGGCATAATACGGAAGTACCACGAGGTCCTGGAAATCTATTCGATCAAAAGAATAAAATCTGGATGTGATGAAAAGGAATAAAATCAGGAATAATATGATCAGCAGGATGGAATATCCTATTTTCATTATTTATTGTATATACAGCATTAATAATAATTCTTTTTGGCTCATACTGTGAAAAAAGCAATCGTAATTATTGCATATCCCGCTTTCTGAGCATTCCACCGGCCAGCTGTCCTGCGATATCTGAGAGCAGAAGAAAAGGAATAGCTGTCCAGCTGAATCCTGTAAATATTCTCAATAAGAGCACGAACGGCACCGGGATATGCACTGCCATCATCCATTTTCTTGAGAACCTGGTCGTTCTGCTCCTTATATAGCCGAAGGGGAGATTGATCAAGAAAACGATTAGCATTAATTCATTTATTGACATCATCCTATTCTATCCACTTACTACTTTGGAGTTCTTTATATAACTAGGTTATGCTTCACCAGCATAATTTTATAAGTATAAAAAACAATGAAAAGAATATGCTGGATATTTTAAAGATCCTGTTCTGCGTCCCATTCCTGATCTACTCCTGCTATTCAGATATCAGAACCCGGCGTGTGACAAACAGGACCTGGTTATTAATGCTTGCAGGCGGTGTGTTTTTCGTACTTTTTGATATTTCAGTCTATGGAATACCTTATCTTCTCCGCCTCTTCATTTCAGCAGGATTCATTTTCTTATTTGTATACATCCTGTTTCAGCTCGGGATGTTCGGAGGTGCTGATGCTAAATCGCTTATTGTCCTGTCTATCATCTTTCCTGTCTATCCTGCATTTCAGGCATTTGGGTATGTTTTCCCGCTGAATATGCCGTTGATCGATCTATTTGCACTTGGAATATTCGGGAACGCTGTGCTCATGACAGCTGTTGTTCCCATCGGGTTAGCTGTATATAATTTAATAAAAATGGGGCTGCATATTGAGGATCCGTTTTATATTTTCATAGGGTATAAATCCAAGATTTCAGACCTTCCTGGTAAGCATATCAAGTTGATTCAAAATTTTGAAGTTGTGAACGGAGAGGTGAAATTCAGGTTTAAGCGGGGAGGTGTAGAGATCGATCTGAAGACTGTTCTTGAACTTAAAGCACTATCAGAAAAGGGTCTGATAAAAGATGAGGTATGGGTCACACCCGGTCTGCCGTTCATGATTCCCATAACCACTGGATTTTTTATGGCAGTGATTTATGGCGACCTGATCCTGGAGTTGACGAAATACCTGGTGTTGAGCTTCACAGGCATGGTCTACTTGACATATTGTTAATTTTATACTGCATCGTGAGATAAAATATCAGACAATCCTGCAAGTTCTTCTGGCGATAATACCTCAGCTCTTTTTTCGATCAGCTCGCCAGGCAATTTTTTAAGAGCCTCTTTGATATCTTCGATTCCAAGTAAAGCTGCATTGTTCAATATGGCATTCCTGAGCTTTTTCCTTCTCTGGGAAAAAGCAGCTGTGATGAATCTCATGAAAAAATCCTCGTCTTTCACTTTATATGGTGGAGATCGCGGGATTACTTCCACGATCGCAGATCTGACCTCAGGAGGTGTGCTGAAAGCCCCGGGCGGCACAGTTTCCATGATCTCCACGTCAGCATGATACTGGACGGCAATGGATAACCTGCCATAATCCTTATTTCCCGGCAGAGCCACCATTCTTTTTGCGTACTCATACTGGTACATCAGTATCCCGAGATCGAACTTATGGTTTAAAAGTTTGAATGTTACAGGAGAGGAAATAGAATAAGGGAGATTGGAGATTACCTTGTCAAAAGGGGGAAATTCGATCTTGAGAGCATCCCCAACAATGACTTCCACGTTTTTCCAGCCTGAGAGACCTGCTGCAAGTTCTGCATCAATCTCAACCGCTATCACTTTACCCGCTTTTTCAGCAAGTTCCCCTGTGAGATTCCCGCAGCCTGCCCCGATCTCAAGCACTGTATCCGAGCTATTTACTCTTCCATACTCAACAATCCTCTTGAGTATGCGTTTATCTATAAGGAAATGCTGATCTTTTTTATATTGTTTCACAGCCTATCTTTTTTGTGGCATCGGGGTCGAAAAAACACGGTACTTTATATTATCGTCCTTCAGTTCATCAAGAACTCTGTTCATGATGAGTTTTTCAGGTGCATGCAGCCCTTTCACCCTCTCAACAAGGTCTTTGAAACCTGCAAATTTTCCTTTTTTTCTGGCTTCTATTATCGCCCACATAAGCTTCTTACCTATTCCAGGGAGCAGTTCAAGCATGTGCAGACGGGTTGTTATTGGATATGCATCATTGAAGAATGCAAGAAAACGGTTTTCGTTTGCAAGGATTATTTTTTCAATCACGGAGGGAAGCTCCATCTGGGCAGCGTGGGAGAGTTCATTATGGGTGATCCTCCTCTTGACATGATCGATCACAGGACGGTCACCTTCTCCTAAATAGACTCTATCATGGGATCTGGGGATTACATTCTCTTTCGGTATCATCTCCATGAGAACAAAATGTTTTTCTCCCACCCCCTGCGCAAGTGGTCTCTTCTGATACATTGGACGGGTATCATCAGTACGTCCATATGGCAAATAATCCAGGATGTACGCAACATCTTCCTTTTCCGCCTTTCTATCAAACGCTATCATCGAATACCACTCTTTGTAAATCTCCTTGGTGTACTATTATTATTAGAATAGAAGTTTAAATAGTTTTCAATTTATTTTCAGATGAACCTGTAAACGATCTCCAGAATTTGCTTCAGTTCCTGTTCAGTAAGTGTGTACCGCTCTTTTGCATAGATCGACCTTACCTCATCATTGGACTGCGGAAGGATGTCAGCAATCCTGAACGCAATCTCTGGTTTCATCTTTTCGAGCTTGATCAGCTCATTCACAAGTTCTCTTGATTTTTCCGGGGTGAGTTTTGAGAACAGTTCGGCATGAGATATTGCCTTTCTAAGTTCATATCCAAGCTCTTTGCCTTCGTTCTCCCTCTCCTCTCTTATCCTGTTGAGTGTTTCTTTGACATCTGGAAGGGTAAGTAGTTCTTCGCTGATAATCTGTTTAACTATCATCCTTTCACCAATTATTTCTGTGCAGTGAGATGCTCTGGAAGGACAATAACTTCTTTCATCAGCCCACCGTCGCGTACTTCCACAATATAGGCACGCCCGCGCTGTCCGGTTACTTTCCCTGTTTTTCCATGGAATTTATGGTGCGGCATACCATTCTGTATGCCAGGGTCAAGATCGATGTTCACCATATCCCCTGCGTTATATTCCTGTATCGCCCTGCTTATCGGAGATAATCCCTTCTCTCGAACCGTTTTTTTGAGTTTGTATCTTGATTTCCTTCTCGTTCCGTGGGTCTTTGCCATAAATATTCCTCTGAATTATGAGTATCTTATCCTGCTTTTATTACTTCAAGCTCTATAACCTTTGCCTCGTTCCCGGTGAGCGCCGCGATGCTGGGTATGGTCCGGCCGTTATCACCTGATACCAGTTCCTTGACATAGAGCCCACCTTCGCAATGAATTCTCAGGACCGCATTATCTGTTTCAAATGATTCAAGCTCTGCTGAGTGAACTTTTCGGATCCTTTCAAGGTCGGCGCGCCTGTGCAGCACTCTGTTGGGAGTTTTCTGTTTGATGAGAGCCCCTTTCAATATGTCAAGGGATGATT
>Ga0209641_10005301_pt1 | contig 10564 bp, 10 predicted proteins | sample RifCSP16_1_FD_184022 | JGI IMG/M metagenome (GOLD analysis project Ga0209641, IMG submission 184022) | Soil microbial communities from Rifle, Colorado - Rifle CSP2_sed 16_1 (SPAdes) (version 2) | ecosystem: Environmental > Terrestrial > Deep subsurface > Rock core/Sediment | place: Rifle...
CGGGCTCTGCTGGTATCACAGACAGCAACAATGCGGGCATCTTCCCGATCATGGTATCCAAGCTGGTGCAGATCCGAGATTTGACCACAACCAACGAAAGCAACGCGAATAGGGTTCAAGGGGTATCCTCCTGGTTATTTTTCAGAGTATCAAGTTTCATAAGCATCTCAGCATGGTTTTTACAATTGACCAGGAGAGCCAAGAATGGCTCCCTGATCTGCCTGGGAAACATTATGCCGGTAGAGATCCAGGAAACCTCCTGTGACGGCAGGTGGTACAGGCTTCCATTTTTTTCGCCGAAGCTCAAGGATCTCAGCGCTGACCAATAGATCCAATTTCCTGGCAGGAATATCAATTTCGATCAGATCACCATCCTCGACCAGGGCAATGGGACCTCCGACATATGCCTCGGGAGAGATGTGCCCGATACAGGGACCCCGGGTCGCACCTGAGAATCGACCATCGGTAACCATTGCCACAGATTCGTTCAATCCCATACCAGTAAGGATGGCAGCCGGTATGGAGAGTTCACGCATACCCGGACCACCACGCGGTCCTTCATTACGGATGACAAGCACATCACCGGGTTTAATTACCTGATCGGAGAGGGTCTTTTCAAGGTCTTCCTCCGATTCGAAGACCCTGGCAGGTCCGGTATGTTTAAGCATGCCAGCCACCACCCCGCTTTGTTTGACAACTGCTCCACCTGGGGCGAGACTGCCGGTTAAAACTGCCAGTCCACCCTGCGGCGATATTGGATCTTCCAAAGAGTGGAGCACATCCAGGCGGCTGGTTTGCATGCTTTTTGATCTATCCCTGATCGTCTCCCCGCTCACCGTGGGAAGATCAAGGTGGAGAAGCGGAGAAAGGATGCTGGTCACTGCCGGAATTCCTCCGGCTTCATCCAGGTCGATGACCGTGTACGGACTGGATGGGCGAAATTTACCGATGAGAGGGGTATTGCGACAAAGGTCGTCGATATCCTGCAGGGTGAACTTAAATCCGGCTTCATGAGCAATGGCTGGAATATGAAGGGCGGCATTGGTGGAGCCACCCAACGATGCAACCACCCGGACTGCATTTTCGAGACTGTGCCTGGAGAGGAATTTCCTGGCGGAAAGATTCTGCTCCACCAGCCTGACAGCCTGGCGACCACTTGATATGCATAACTCCCTGCGATCAGGATGAAGAGCAGGCAAAGTTGCACAACGCGGCAGGGTCAGCCCGAGCATTTCGGAAACGCAATTCATTGTACTGGCAGTACCCATGAAGTTGCAGGCACCCGGACCTGGGCAGGCATGGCTCTCAATGGCATGAAATTCTGAAGCAGTAATTAACCCCGCCTTGAGCTTGCCCATTCCTTCTTTTACATCACTGGTCATCACGTCGTGGTCATCGAGCCTGCCGACAGCCATTGGACCACCGGTAACGAAAAGGGTTGGAAGATCAAGGCGGGCGGCAGCCATCAGCATACCGGGGACGATCTTGTCGCAATTAGCGAGCATGACCAACCCTTCCAACTGGTTGGCCTGAACCATCAATTCTATCGAGGCAGCGATGACATCCCTGAGGGGAAGGATGTAGTGCATGCCTTTCCCCTGGGCAATGCCGTCACAAGGTGCGACTGTATTGATCTCAACCGGCATGCCACCTGAATCGGTAATTCCCTGGCGAACCCAGTCTGCCAACTGCCGGAGATGAAAATGGCCCGGGTTTACTCCACTCCAGGAATTGATGATACCAACCAAAGGTTTCTTGAAATCTTCATCCTTGTAACCCATCCCGCGGTAGAGAGCCCGCGGGTATGCGCCGTGCAAACCGGAGAAAATCCCGCGATCACTCATGGTCAGATCCCGATCTCGTGGCGGAGAGCCTGGACATCATCACACCAGTTGCCCACATTCCATTGGCCATACACACCCATTCCCCCCAGCGGGTTGGGTCCATAATAGACCGGGACATGGATCAAGGATAATCCCTGGTAACCACCTGCCTTATCAAGAGCCGACTTGAGGGACTGGGGAGTCCGACCGCCATCCAATGCCAGCAGACCGGGAACGCTTCCCGCCCAGGAGAGGTAATCCACCTTTAGGGAGTTCCAGGTCGCAAAGCCAGAACCATACTGCGCTTCCTGGAGCCCGGTTATGGCAGCCATACGTCCATTATCCAGAAGCAGGATACACCCACGGGCACCGTGTTCAACGCCATCGATAAGTACCTGGGGGTTCATGGTGAATGATCCATCCCCGGTGAACGCCAATGCACAGAAAGGATTTGAGGCAATAGCGGTTGCCAACAAGGCTGATACAGCAAAACCCATGTAGGACGCTCCTGTATCTGTAAATGTCCTGCGTGGATGATCATCTTCAAAGACCTGGAAACCGTTGGCCTGAACATCCCCGGCATCCAGGAAACGGATGGCATCCCGGGAATGAGCCCAATCGGCGGCAATCTTGATGGCTGCCGGCTGGGTCAAAACAGGTCCATCCCAATAATCATCATCCAGGATCGGTGAATTCACCCTTTCGGCTTTGATCTTCTGCCATTCCACTTTTTGGATTGTGCAGTCTGCCAGCCAGCCACTGTTTCGGTTGGGATTCGAGCCCATTACCCGGTTCAACTGCTGCAATGTTAAACTGACATCGCCCACGAGCGGCAACGTGTTGTTGTAATGAGCAGCATCATTAAGATCGGCATTAATGTTGATGACCCGATTCACCAGCGGATAGCCGGTGCGGGAACTGTCTGATTGGCAGACAGCCCGTGTTCCTACTGCCACAAGCAGATCCGCATGCTGCATGGCATAATTTCCGGGAAGGGATCCCTTGGATCCTCCTACGCTCATATTACGAGGGTGCAAATAGGGAATGCAGCCGGAAGCGATGGGTGTATAAACGAGCACCCCTCCTGACAACTCCAAAAATAGAATTAATTCAGAACCAGCGTCACGCCCACCGCCACCTACCTTTACCACGATCCGTTGTGCCTCCTGGATCCAGGAGGCTGCCATTTCGTAATCACCCCCGGCGGCAGTAAGAGGAATAGCGTTAGTAAAAGGGAGTTCATCCAGGTTGAAGCCAGGGATCCAGGCAGCCTGGATATTCATTGGCATGAGGAGGTAAAAAGGACCTGGACGATAGGGATGATCTACAGTAGTCATCCCTCGATGGAGTGCCGTAGAGAGGGACTGGGGGGTATGCAGGCTGTATGCCTGACCCATTGTTGCGCAAAGCTGAAGGAATAGTCCCTGTTCATGCTTGGGTATCTGCTGCATGTTGAATCCTTCATCGTGGGTGGTCTCATCGCCAAAGAGATACCATACCCCGATTCCATCGGAAGCAGGAACCAGCGAGGCAGCCAACGCCTGCAAAGCACCTGGCCCAATAGAAGTAACAACAGCAGCTTTCTCACCGGTAACCCAACGCAAGGCAGCAGCAGCATGCGAGGCTTCGATCTCACTACGCACTCCAAATACCCTGACCAGACCTGCATTTTGGTAAACACGGAGAACTTCGCCCAGTTCAGTGGATCCGTGTCCAAATACAGCGAGGAAAGTGCTGACACCCTGGCGAAGAAGACCGATGACGACTGCTTCAGATAACGTGAGGTCAAGCCGCCGGGGGAGCTCGTCCCTTGCCAAGGCTGCGGCATGTTCCACACGCTGACTGGTCAACTGCTCATGAGATGGTATTTGGTTGATCATGATCAATCCTTTTTACTTTCTGCCATTAATTTAATAAGTCAGAGTATTAACCAGGATTCGTTAACCCTTATTGTTGAAGAATTTCCCTTTCATTGGTTTGAATAGATATTGAGAATCTTTAAATGGGCATTGATCGGAAAATGGAAATTTCATTTTCATAATGGAACCTGGAAGAACCATCCAATGCCAATAATCAATGTATTGGATCCTCAAGCATCCCCAAACCACTCCAGATCATTGTAGTATTTTCCAGAATTAATTACAACATTAATGTGTAGAAATATTTACTTGTGGGTTTAATGAAGGGAATTTCTAATCTTCCGGATAGGTTCCAGAAACAAATACCTTTTAGGTTAACCAAGCCATATCAGGCTTCAGATAACGAAACGATCAATTTACTGGCAGAGCTCTGATATGCAAAACGCAGGCAGGATCTCCCTGTTCGATGCAACTGATCTCCTCGATACGGAATTGTTTTCCCCCGCTGAACCAGTAGAGAGCTTCCTGAAGCAAGCCGATAACAAGGTGACAAATGGATCTCTGGATTCGAGTTGTCGTAATCCTTGAATAATCGATCTTCCAGATCACATCCCCGCCTTCATTTTCCATTTGAATACAATCACCCAATTCTCTATTGATCAGGCTGGCAAGCGCAACCAACCCGACAGTGATACGTTTGCTTGAAGAAAGAAACCTGAAATCATTACCAGACAAGCCGAGCTCATCACCAAACTTTCGAAGGATATAGCGAAAACTTGCCCTCCCTGAGCGTATGGCCAAGCCTCGTCCGGCTGCTGGTCCAAAAACATTTTCGATATTCATCTGCAAATTTGATAATTCAAGCAGTGAGAACCCATGAACTTTTACAGCCTGATCTTCATGGGAAGTCTCGTGATCGATGATATTCAAATTCATTAAAGATTGGGACTTGGAACGCCCGATGATCTCTTCAATCCCCAACAAGATCATTTGACTTAAATTACCTGAATTGGTGCCTGCTATTGCCATATGCTGCGACAAATCAATGATTCTCCTCGGATGATAATTTTGAAATTATACAGGAAAATGCAATTATTTACCTGGTCAGAGATCAGTTCTTGTTGTTCTCCATCTCTGCCAGGATGCTGTAAAGGAGCTCCAATAAAACCTGTTTTACTGATTCCTTGCTGGTGGCCACACATGGAAGCAATTTTACCTTGGGATCCAGGCGAAGGGCGTGGCGGATATCGATCGAATCCCAAACTTCATCCTGGTCCTGTTTGTTGGCTGCGACAACGTAAGGCGTAGGCGCATATGCCCGAAATGTTTCCAGTATGAAACGAGCTTCGCGGAAGGTCTCAGGGCGGGTGCTATCCACCATGACCACAAATCCAAGCATGCCTTCAGAAAGGATCTCCCACATGAAGTCAAACCGTTTTTGGCCAGGAGTGCCAAACAAGTATAGAACCAGGTCATCATCCACAGTGATGCGTCCAAAATCCATGGCAACCGTGGTTATTTCCTTGATGGAACGTTCTCCAATCGAAGATATCCTGCGATCGGTGGATACCACATCGATCTCGCTAACAGATTGGATGAACTCTGTTTTTCCTGAATTGAATGGGCCTGTTACGACCATCTTTACTGTTTGCATTGAGCCCCGGTCCTTTTCAGTGTTGATATCTTTAAATCCGTTATTTTGTAATGAAAGAAAACACTCATAGCGTTCGAATCCGATCAATCAGGCGTTGCACAAGAGAGCGTTTTTCCTCTTTTTTCACAGGGGTAATCACACGAGGCGCACCTTCCGCAGGCAATTTTCCAGGGCGAACAATCTCCACCAAACCAGCCTGGAGCAATCCAAGCGCGATGCGGCGAAACTCGAGTTCATTCATGCGGTTCGCTCCAGCGATCTGCCGCATCGTATTGCGCGGATTTACATAAGAGATCACCCGCCACTCTTCCACGGTAAGATTGATCTTCCGGAGTTTCTCGCGGGGAGTTTCGGTAAATTTAAGTGCCATTTCAAGACTGGGAATTTCGTCCTTCAGGGTTTCCCATTCCCGCATCTGTCGGGACCCTTCGAGAATGATATTTTCGAGATCCAGACGGATATTTATCCGATCTGCAGGCGGCAGGGTATCATTCTCAAATTCAAAGTAACCCTCGATCCAGGTGAACAATTGCCGAATGATCTCAAGGTAATGGATCTGAAGGTTTGACAGGATAACCTCACGGCTTACCAAACCGGAATTGATCAACATCAGACCAAGCGCCTTGTCAGAGAATTCGTTCCCATGTTGAATAACAACCCTGGCCTGGTTATCTGACAGGATGCGAGCTTTATTCAGGATCCTGGCAAGTTCCACGGGTTCATTTCCAAAAATTGCGTAGACCAATTTACCTTCGCGAAAAAAGACCCTGGCTTTTTGGCCAGGTTTCTCAACGATCAAACAACCTGTTTTATGTGCCAGGTTTACCAGGTTGAGAATTTGTACGAATGTAAAATCCTGCAGTCTTCCCCTCAATGCCATAGGATGCCTCAATCGTCAGTATGCCAGATAATAATGAATGATTATACAGTCAAGGAAGGTGGGCGTCAAACCAGTACAATTTGCATGATCATTGGCAAGGAACACATTATTTTTGAGAATGATTATTCCTGACAGAAAATGACTATCAATAAGAACTCTTCAAAATTAAAAAATCTGTTATATTCAAACAAGGGATTGAAAAATTATGAAATTATTATTTTATGCAGATGGACGATCTGCAACGACCAGGAACTGGCTGAAGTATTGGATCCAACGCGGGGATGAAGTGCACCTAGCAACCTCATTTTCGTGCGAGGAACTGCCAGGCCTGGCGACCATGCAGGTTGTGCCAGTTGCATTTTCCAGTACGAAGAAAGACAGCGGGAAACCTGGAAAGGCAAAGAGCAGATTGTGGGGATCGAGCCTGGTGAAAACAAGGTTGCTGGTACGCCAGTGGCTGGGACCATTGACACTCCCTTCTGCCGGGCGGGCTCTCAGAGAAATATCTGAAATGCTACAACCAGACCTGGTGCATGCCATGCGTATTCCCTTTGAAGGGATGGTGGCTGCTGCAGCCAGATTGACCTTTCCACTGGTGGTTTCCGTGTGGGGAAGCGATTTCATCAAACACGCACATTCCTCCCCACTGATGGGTTCCTGGACAAGAAAGACCATGCTGGCTGCCGATGGGCTTCACCCGGATTGTGAACGCGATCTGCGCATTGGAAAGCAATGGGGTTTTTCGGCAAGCAAACCTCACCTGGTTATCCCCGGGAATGGAGGAGTTGATCCGCTCATCTTCCACCGCCCTGATTTACCTGTATCCGAACCGGTCGTCCTTAACCCGCGCGGTTTCCGAAGCAGCATTCGACAGGACGTCTTTTTCCGATCCATTCCACTCGTCCTGGCGAAAATCCCGGATGCACGTTTCCTGTGTTCCAGCATGGCAGGAGATCCGGATGCTGAAGCATGGGTGAAACGTTTAGGGATCGGAGCGTCGGTTGAATTACTTCCCCATCTCCCTCACTTCGAGATGGGGGACCTGTTACGCAGAACTGCTGTACTGGTCTCACCAAGCAGCCATGATGGGACACCCAATTCGGTACTGGAGGGGATGGCCTGTGGATGCTATCCTGTGGCGGGTGATATTGAATCCCTGCGGGAATGGATCAACCCGGGAAAAAATGGAACGCTTGTTGACCCGGGAAACGCACAGCAACTGGCTGATGCCATCGTATCAGCCCAGATGAACCCAGACCTGCGCCAAAAAGCTGCTGATGCGAATGCCACTATTATTTCCTCCCGGGCAGATTACATGAAGGGAATGGAAAAAGCAGGGACTTTTTATAATGATGTCATTACGACCAGCAATTTGATCAGGTAGAAATTGAGCATCTGATTAAAAAGACCGACCTAATGACAAATTTAATACAGCGCATACGCGATGATTATTGGAATTCCAATAATAATCTTCGCTGAGTTGAGGTATTATTAATCGTCATTTTTGGCAAGCATCAGAATCCCAATAAACAAGCTCACCTGCCTGCCAGATATGGAACGAGGATCGTAAATTCAGGAGAATGAATTATTCATGCAAATCGGTATCATCATCCCAACTTATAACGAGGCAGACAATCTATCCAGGTTGGTTTCCACGATATTTTCGTACCCACTGAATATCTCCCTGCTGGTTGTTGACGATAATAGTCCGGACGGTACAGGTCAACTTGCTGATGAGCTGGCTGGTTCAATGACTGATAAGATGGCTGTGCTCCATAACCCAGGGAAAATGGGGCTTGCATCCGCTTATTTGGAAGGGTTTCGCTTTTTCCTAGATAAAAATGTAGATGCGATCGGTCAGATGGATGCTGATCTATCCCATGATCCAGCGATATTAATGGATATGGAAAAATCATTAAAAACCAATGCAATGGTAATCGGGTCTCGATATGTACAGGGTGGAGGCGTCGACAGGGATTGGCCTACCTGGAGGAAAAAGTTGTCTGCATTTGGAAATGGTTATGCGCGGCAGATCCTTCGGCTACCTTATCGGGATGTGACATCTGGTTACAGACTGTGGAGGTCGGAAACACTCCATGAAATTCCATTGGACAGGGTTAAATCCAATGGGTATGTATTTCTGATCGAATTGCTGTATCTTGCCCACCTTTTAAATTTTCCGATCGGTGAAGTTCCCATTTTCTTTACTGAACGACAGGGAGGAAAATCAAAAATGTCTTTAAAGATCCAGATCGAGGCAGCCTTACGCGTTTGGCAATTGCCCCTGTTGTATCGAGATATCCATAATCAAAACCGGGTAAAAAATAGCCGAAAGGTAGTATGAAAATAACCTCATGACAAATGAGATTTCATATTCGAATCAATTCCCAGTTAAATTCAAATCCTCTCATTTGCGGATATTTAAATAATTTTCGAGTTTTCCCTTATCTGTTATGCGGAATTCAGTACGCGTGATATCGATGATCTGTTCTTCTGCAAAGCGGTGCAGGATGCGGCAAACCATTTCGCGCGTGCTGCCGATGCGGGCTGCCATTTCATCGAGGGTGAGGTTGCGTTCGATGGCATCTTCCTTTCGGTGCCCATAATATTTCGAAAGCATCTGCGCCAGCCTTCCAGCCACAGGCTGAAATGCCAACCCTTCTATTACCGAACTGGCATGCAGCATGCGATCAACCATCAGGCGGGATAATTCCCAGGTCATCCTGCCATTCTCGATCAGTAGATCAAGAACAGCCTCCCGGTTCCATAGGTAAACACTCGAATCTTCATTGGCTTGAATGCTCATCGGGTTGGGGATAGCTTCTTTAAAAAACGCCAATCCCCAAAAAACTTCCCCAGGAGCCAATTCTGCAATAACAAATGTCCTTCCTTCAGAAGATTCCTTGAGAGCACTGAGTCTTCCTTGTGCCACCAGGAACAGATAAGGCCAGAGGTCCCCTGCCAAGGTAAGGAAAATTCCTGATGGTAACGGTTTATGAACAGCATATTCATAAAATTTTTGTAGAACAGGCGGATCAAGAGACGAAAAGAGGGGTGATCTTGAAAGCAGAACTTGAAGATCGGAATCCATAGAACCATTATACAACGTAAGGAAATTTAATTAACTTAAAGCAAAGATTAGGAGTTCTTATTGTGATACATATCACAATAAGAGTAAAAAATATTAAAGGAGAATAAATATGAAAAATACCAGTAAGAAAACTCTCATGTTCCTGGCTGTTGTGGCAGTTCTGGTAGGACTGTTCATGATCACTGCAGCCCCCTTCTTGATCCAAACTTCGTTGGAAAATGTTTTAACTGAACTGCAGATCGTTTCGGCGCAAAAACCCGCCTATGCAAGCGGGATCCTATTATTCTCGTTCGCATTCCCCTTCTATCGAGGGTTGATCTTCATCGGGGGCATCATTTTAATATGCCTGGCGGGTCCGATCTCCAAGGGGGAAGAATGGACATTCCCGGTTGCCAGCCTGGCAGCTGCTTTTCCATCAGCCGGAGGTATGTTCATGTTCATGCCGTATGTATCCTTCGTGGATGGATTCCCGATTCCTTTGATCGTCTGTTTTGTCGGACTGCTTTTCTTCTGGACATTCATCCTAGCAAGGAACGTGGATAAATGGCAGAAATGGGGTCAATTCCTGTCAATGACCTTTGCAGGAATGCTGACAACACATGCCTTCATTGTTGGCATAGGAAACTTCCGCATGCTTCTTACGCGCGCCGGGAAACCGATGTATGCCGGTCTGGGAGAGTGGGTGCTGGCATGGTCGCAGCCGATCCAATGGGTGTGTGTCATCCTTCTATTCATTGCCATTTACCTGCTGGCAGCAAGAAGACCATCCGGTTGGTGGCTAACTTTAATTTGCGTAATCTCACTGGCAACCATTGACATCCCAATGCAGATCATCCGCCTTACCATGACGGAATCAACTGCCTGGGATTACTCCTATGGATTACCCGTGATCATTGGGATACTTATCGTCCTGTTCCTACCGAAATTCAAGGCAACTTTACTTAATGAATAATAACAACTGATATGGCTGGATCATTTTTAATGGATTCAATTTATTAAAGGGAAATCTTATGAAAAACAACATGAAATTGGGGCTCATCCTGGCAATCATTGGTATCCTGGCGGGATTACTACTGGCATACCAGATAGCCAGCATTTACCAAACAACCATGGATGGCAAAACGGCAGGTGCACGTCCTGACGAAGCGATCACTGTTCAGATAGTATTCGCCATCCTGGGATGGTTTTCTCTGGTGTGAGCTTCATTGATGGGCGTGGCTGTATTTGGTTTTGCAAAAAAATGAAATGGGCATGGTT
>Ga0209641_10005306_pt1 | contig 10558 bp, 7 predicted proteins | sample RifCSP16_1_FD_184022 | JGI IMG/M metagenome (GOLD analysis project Ga0209641, IMG submission 184022) | Soil microbial communities from Rifle, Colorado - Rifle CSP2_sed 16_1 (SPAdes) (version 2) | ecosystem: Environmental > Terrestrial > Deep subsurface > Rock core/Sediment | place: Rifle...
GAGGCCCCCCCGCCGTAGGACAACCTCGCCCGGTCGCCGCCGGCGGAGGTAGAATCCGCCGTCTCCGGACCACCATGGCTCTGACGAGCGGCTTGCAGCTCGGTCCCTACAAGGTCCTCTCCTCGCTCGGCGCCGGGGGGATGGGGGAGGTCTACCGAGCCCGCGACACCACGCTCGGGCGGGACGTGGCGATCAAGATCCTCCCCGATGCCTTCGTGAACGAGCCCGATCGTCTGGCCCGCTTCGAGCTCGAGGCTCATCTGCTCGCCTCCTTGAACCACCCGAACATCGCCGCCATTTACGGCCTGGCGGAGCACGAAGCACTCCGGTTCCTGGTGCTGGAGCTCGTGCCAGGAGAGACGCTCGCCGACCGGTTGACGCATGGGCCGCTTCCGGTCACGGAGGCCCTCGGGCTCATGCGGCAGCTCGCGGAGGCCCTCGAGGCCGCCCACGAGCGGGGGATCATCCACCGCGACCTGAAGCCCGGCAACCTCAAGGTCACGCCCGAGGGAAAGCTCAAGGTCCTGGACTTCGGCCTCGGCAAGGCCCTCACCGCCGAAGGCGCGGCCGTCGATCACTCGCAGTCGCCGACCTTGAGCCACGGCGGGTCAGCCGGCGTCCTCCTCGGCACCGCGCCCTACATGAGCCCGGAGCAGGCACGGGGCAAGCCGGTGGACAAGCGAACGGACATCTGGTCCTTCGGCTGCGTGGCGTACGAGACGCTCACGGGCCGCAGCGCCTTCCGTGGCGAGACGGTGTCCGACACGATCGCCGCGATCCTGGACCGCGAGCCGCAATGGGAGGCCTTGCCCGCGGAGACGCCCGCTCTCGCGCGGTCGCTCTTGAGACGATGCCTCCAGAAGGAGAGGAGCCAGCGTCTCCACGACATCGCGGACGCCCGGATCGAGATCGATGAAGCGCTCTCCGGGCCGGACCGGACGCTCGTCTCCTCCCCCCGCCCCGGCCGGGCACGCCGAATGGTGGAGCTGGCCCTGGCGGTCGCGGCGGGGGCGCTCGCTTCGCGCCTCGCGCTGCCGCCACGGAAGGCGGGTCCGGTTGCGCCCACACTCACCGGTGTCGCGCGGCTGACCCACGATCCCGGGTTCTCGGAGTGGCCGACGTGGTCGCCGGACGGGGCCCTCCTCGCCTTCGCATCGAGCCGCAGCGGCGACTTCGAGATCTACGTGCGGCGCATCGAGGGAGGCCAGGAGGTCAACGTCACCGACGATCCAGGCCAGGACTTCCAGCCCGCCTTTTCCCCGGACGGCAAGTCGCTCGCCTTCGTTTCCACGCGCTCGTCGCGGACGGGACTCATCAAGATCGGCGCCCAGTTTGGGTTCGAGTTCCGGACGTACGGGGGCGACCTGTGGGTCACACCCGCCCTGGGAGGACGCGCTCGCCGCGTGGCGCAGGACGCCAACTTTCCCGTCTGGCGTCCGGACGGGCGTCGCATCGTCTACGTCAGCGGCCCCGAGGGGCATCGCTCGATCCTGGAGGTCGACCCGGACGGGGGCGCGCCCCGGCCGCTGCTGGCGAGCGACGCCTCGACCTGGGAGATCCTCCGCCTCCAGCCCTCTCCGGGCGGCCGCTGGATCAGCTTCGAGACGCCTGACGAGAGCATATGGCTGACATTGGCGGAGGGTGGGACCCCTCGCGAGCTGCTGAGGGGCTCGAACCACGTCTGGGAGGCCTCGGGACGCCGCATCCACTACCTGTCCCGCGACCCGCTGGGGGGCACGCGCCTTCAATCGGTCCTTGTCGACGAGGGGACGGGGGAGCTCCGCGGGGCCGCGCAGACGATCGGTCTCATGACCGGCATCCTCCGGGACCTCGCGATCTCCAGGGACGGCCGGCAGGTGGCGGCGACGGAGCTGGAGGGGGCGCTGAACCTCACCCGGCTCCCGCTGATGCCCGGCGGCGGCGCGCCGGGCGGGCCGGAGGAGGTCCTGAGCGCCGGCCAGGTGATCGACCGCTACCCGGCCTTCTCGCCCGACGGGCGTCGCATCGCCTTCTCCAGCGATCGCCTCGGGCCCCAGCAGCTCTGGATACTGGACCTCGAGACGCTCCGGCCCGAGCCCTTCCAACTGCCGGGCGAGGATTCGGGGGCGAGCCTGCCCCGGTGGTTTCCCGACGGCAAGCGCCTCTCTGTCGTTCGCTCCTTCAAGGACGGGACGCGTGTCCTGTGGGCGGCCGCGCTGGATGGAAGCCACGCCGCGCCGCTGCGCAGCGCCGCCCCGGACCTCCAGGCGGGCTCGGTCTCACCCGACGGGAAGACGGTCGCTTACTCAGCGAGGGCCGGGTCCTTCCTGCAGGTCTTCGTCCTCGAGCTCGACGGCGGCCAGGAGCGGCAGCTCACCACCTCGCCCGGGGACAAGTACGCCGATCCCGCCGCGTGGTCCCCGGACGGTCGCTGGATCGCCTACGCCTCCAATGTCGGAGGGACCATGCAGATCTGGCGCATCCCCGCCTCGGGCGGCAAAGAGCAGGCCCTCACCTCCGGTCACGAGAGGATGCGGCACCCAGCGTACTCTCCCGACGGCCGATGGCTCTACGTCCAGCCGAGCCACAGGAACATCTACCGCTTGCCGGCTGACGGCGGGCCGCTCCAGGCGATCACCCGCTTCCCCGACGCAGGGCTCTTCCTCGAGGAGCCGACGATATCGCCCGACGGGCGCTCGCTCGTCTACTGCCGCAGCAACGGGGGATCCTCTCTCTGGCGTCTGACCCTGGACCCGGGTCCGGAGCCGGCGCGCTAAAGTCCACGCCGCGCTTCCGGGGGCGAGCGACGCGAGTTGCCGCCAGCCAGAGCCGCAGAGATCGCTCGTGGTCGATCTTGCTCCCTTGCGTTGCGCGCCCTCCTCTCGATAGACTCCCGAGAAATCACCTGACGTTTCGAAGTGGAGGCGAGCATGAACAGAGTCATGGTGCAGCGGAGCGTGATCCTCGGCGGGGCCGCTTTTGTGCTGGCCGGGTTTGTCGCCGCTTGGGCGCAGGAAGCCCCCAAGCCGGGACCCGAGCACAAGAAGCTCGAGTACTACACGGGCAAGTGGAGCTCGGAGGCGGACGTGAAGCCCAATCCTTTCATGCCCCCCGGAAAGTACACCTCGAAAGACGACTGCGGGTGGTTCCAGGGTGGCTTCGCCCTGATGTGCCACTCGGAGGGCGGCGGGCCCATGGGACCCATGAAGAGCGCCTACTTCCTGGGCTACAGCGCCGAGGACAAGGTCTACACCTACTACGGAATCGACAGCAGCGGCATGGTCCCGACCACCGTCTCCAAGGGGTCGGTGCAGGGTGACACGTGGGTCTACACCGACGAGTCGAAGATGGGCGGCAAGCTGGTCAAGTCCCGCTACACCATGAAGCAGCTCTCCGCAGACTCCTATTCGTTCAAGTGGGAGATGCAGGGCGAGGGCGGGACCTGGTCCACCTTGATGGAGGGGAAGAGCACCAAGGCCAAGTAGGCGGACGCGCCGTTCCCGAGTGAGAAGGCGGCAGCTCGCCACCTCGTCCGGGACAAGTACGCCGATCCTGGCGCGCGGGGCCATGCCTCCCGCGCGATGTCGGCCTCGCCCAGCCTCAGGGCTTGGGCAAAGTGTACTCGCCCTGGCAAGCGTAGCTGACGCTGCCGTCGGACCCGGCCGGTGTGCCGATGCAGGTTCCTTTCCCTTTTGAATGGATGGGGCGACCGGACCGGGTCGCTTTTGGGTCGGTGCGGATGCTAGCGCACATGAGGGGTGCCGACGACTCCGGTCACCTGTAACGGGCTCGAGCGGAGGGCGAGGACGTTCGCGGTCCACCTTCGCTTCCCCACCGAGAGCGACAGGACATAGTCTCCGCTGCGACGGCCCCTAAGGGAGGCCTTCGTGGAACGAGGTGTCGTTCGATGGGACCGGCGTCGGTGGATGGGAGCGGTGGGATTGACGCTGGCCCTGGCCACCTGGGGCACGGCCGCGGATCGGGTCAGAACGGACGCCGGGCTCGTCGAGGGCTTCGCGGACTTGGGCACGTCGGTGCGCGTCTTCCGGGGCATTCCTTTTGCGGCCCCCCCGGTGGGCGAGCGCCGTTGGCGGCCGCCGCAGCCCGTGGCGCCCTGGCCGGGAGTGCGGAAGGCCGCCGAGTTCGGATCGCGCTGCATGCAGGGCCGAATCTTCGACGACATGGTGTTCCGAGACGAGCCCGGCGAGAACTGCTTCTACCTCAACGTCTGGACACCCGCGACGTCAGCGTCCGACCGCCTTCCGGTGATGGTCTGGATCCACGGAGGCGCCTTCCAGGCCGGCTCCACGTTCGAGCCACGCCAGGACGGCGGTCGTCTCGCCAAGAACGGTGTCGTCGTCGTGGGCCTCAACTACCGCCTGGGCGTCTTCGGGTTCCTCGCGCACCCGGCGTTGACGAAGGAATCCGACCGCCGCGCGTCGGGCAACTACGGGCTCATGGACCAGGTGGCGGCCCTCGAGTGGGTGAAGAAGAACATCGGCGCGTTTGGCGGCGACCCGGGCAACGTGACCATCTTCGGGGAGTCAGCGGGCTCCTTCGCGGTCAGCGGCCTCATGGCCTCGCCCCTCGCGCGGGGGCTGTTCCACCGGGCGATCGGCGAGAGCGGGGCTCTCTTCAGGACCGGCGACCAGGCTCTGGCGCCTCTGTCCTTCGCGAAGAGCGAGGAGCAAGGAGTGACGTTCGCGGCGGCGATGGGTGTCGACAGCCTCGCCGGGCTCCGGAGCAAGGCCGCGGAGGAGGTCCTTCAAGCGGCGCTCAAGGTCCAGCCGTGGTTCTCTGTGAACATCGACGGGTATGTGCTGCCGAACACCGCGCGCGCCATATACGCCGCGGGTGAGCAGAGCCCGGTTCCGCTGCTCGCGGGCTGGAACGCCGACGAGGTGCGCGGCGGCGTCGTCCTCCACAAGGACAAGCCGACCGCGACGAGCTTCATCGCCGAGACCCGGAAAAGGTTCGGAGAACGCGCCGATGCCCTGCTGAAGGTGTACCCGGCGGCGTCCGACGAGCAGGCTCTCGACTCGGCGGCGGCGCTCGCCGGCGACCTGTTCATCGGCTATTCCACCTGGAAGTGGATCGAGATGCACCTTCGGACGGGGCGCTCGCCCGTCTACCGGTATTCCTTCGACCGCAAGATCCCGGTCGCTCCGGGCACGACGGTCGATGGCGTCCCCGCGACCGCCGAAGACATCGGGGCCCGACACGCGGGCGAGATCGAGTACGTGTTCGGCACCCTTGACGCCGTGCCGGACGTGGTGTGGCCGCCCCAGGATCACCGGCTGTCGGACCTCATGATGTCCTACTGGTCTCGCTTCGCGCGCTCGGGCGACCCGAACGGCGCCGGCCTGCCCGACTGGCCGCGTTACGGCGAGGGGGGAGGGTTCCCGGTCATGCACCTCGACGTGACGAGCCGGGCCGCGCCCGATCCGCTGCGGACGAGGTACGAGGTGCTGGACACGATCCTGTCGGAGTCGCATCCGACGGGTCGGTAGGTCCGAACCCCCGGCCTGCCCGACGCCATCCAGTACGCGCCCGTCTACCAGGGCCGGAGCGCATGGCAGCTTCATCACGGACCCGGGGCCACGGCGGCGGTGGACCTATCCCCCGGCGTCCGGGTCCACGTGCGGCTCGTGCTCCGGGTGCAGAAGGCCGCTCTCTTCGTGGGCGAAATCCCAAAGCCCTCGCTCGTCGTGCCGCGTCTCGCGCGGTCGCCACGGGCCGGCTACCTCGCCCGGCGGGGCTTCGTGCCGCAAGACACCAGGCGCGGCTCTACCTTCCGCTTCGGATGGGGGACAACGAGCTTCTCGTGGTCGTGAGCGACGGCTTCGGTGGGATGGGCCTCATGGCCCGCTTCCCCGACGCGATCGGCCTCGAGCTCGACGCGCGCTGAAGCGCCCTTGCGGGCATCCGCTCGAAGGTGGCCTCACGGTGCGGGCTTCTCCGTTCCGGTCTGCCATAGGAGGAACGCGTAGTCGAACGCGGTCTCGCGGAGGCGATCGTAACGCCCGCTCGTGCCGCCGTGGCCCGCGGGATCCATGTTGACGTGGAAGACGAGGGGGTTCCCGTCCGTCTTCGTTGCCCGCAGCTTCGCCACGTACTTCGCGGGCTCCCAGTACATGACCTGAGAGTCGTTGTAGCTCGTCTTCACGAGCATGATCGGGTAGGCCTTGGGCTCGACGTTGTCGTACGGGCTGTAGGACTTCATGTAACGGTACTGCTCGGCAATCTTCGGATTGCCCCATTCCTCGAACTCGCCCACGGTCAGGGGCAGCGACTCGTCCAGCATCGTGTTGATTATGTCGACGAACGGCACGTGGGTGACCACCACCTTGAAGAGGTCGGGCTGCATGTTGGTCACCGCGCCCATGAGCAGGCCGCCGGCGCTGCCGCCGCTGATCGCCAGCCGGTCGGGGCTCACGTACTTCTCCTTGACCAGGTGCTCGGCGGCGGCGATGAAGTCGGTGAAGGTGTTGCGCTTTCTCATCATCCGGCCCTCGTCGTGCCAGCTCTTGCCGAGCTCGCCGCCTCCGCGGATGTAGGCCACGGCGTAGACGACGCCCCGGTCCACCAGGCTGAAGATGTCGGAGCTGAACGTGGCGGCCGTGGACGCGCCGTACGAGCCGTAGGCGTAGAGAAGGGCCGGGCCCTTGCCGTCGCGGGCGACGTCCTTCCGCGAGAGGACCCACATCGGCACCTTGACCCCGTCGGGCGCGATCGCTGCCGTCAGCTCGACGCGGTAGCGCGCGGGGTCGTAGCCGCCGAGCACCGCCACCTGCTTGAGAAGCGTCCGCTGCCGCGTCGCGGGGTCGTAGTCGTAGGTCGAGGGCGACGTGACGGGCGACTTGTAGACGACGCGCAGGAGCGTGGCGTCGAACTCGCGGTTGCTGCCGAGGAAAGCGAGGTAGGCGGGCTCCGGGAACTCGACCCGGTGCGACTTGCCATTCCGGACGTCCGTCACGCGAACGTACGGTTGGCCCGCCTCGTGCTCCGACAGGACGTAGAAGTCGCGGAACATCGAGAGGCCGGTCAGCATCACGGCGTCGCGGTGGGGAACGACCTCCTTCCAGCTCGCGCGCCCGGGATCGGAGACGGGCGCGGTCACGAGGCGAAAGTTGCGGCCGGCGTCGTTCGTGCGGATCCAGAAGACGCCGTCGCGCTGGTCGACCTCGTACTCCTGGTCCGGCACGCGCGGCGCGACGATCCTCATCTCGGTTGAGGACCCGTCTGCGGGCAGGAACCGGACCTCGGACGTCGTGAGGCTGTCCGACGCGACGAGCAGGTACCTGCGGTCCCGGGTCTTGGAGAGGCCGATGTCGAACCGCTCGTCCTTCTCTTCGTACATGAGGTCGTCCTTCGGGGCGCCGAGGACATGGCGGAACACCTGGTACGAGCGCTTCGTCTGCGGGTGCTCGATGCTGTAGTAGAGGGCCTTGCCGTCCTCGGTCCATTCGACCGCGGTGACGCGCTCGATCGCCTCGGGACCGAGCCGGCCCGTGCGCAGGTCCTTCACGCGCAGCACGTACTGGCGAAAGCCGGTCTCGTCCGTCGTGTAGGCGAGGAGGTTGCCGTCCGGGCTCAGCGTCAGGCCGGCCACGGACATGAACTTCTTGCCCTCCGCGAGCTGGTTGACGTCGAGGATCACCTCCTCCGGCGCGTCCAGCGATCCCTTCCGGCGGCAGTGGATCGGGTACTGCTGGCCCTCCATCGTGCGCGAGTACAGGAAGAAGCCGCGCTCGCGGTACGGGACGCTCGTGTCGGTCTGTTGGATGCGTGAGAGCATCTCGTCGTAGAGCTTCTGCTGGAGGGCCTGCGTCGGCTTCATGAACGCCTCCGCGTAGGCGAGCTCGGCCCGCAGATACGCCTCGACCTCCGGCGTGCCCTTGTTCCGCATCCAGTAGTAGTCGTCGACGAGCGTGTCGCCATGGATCTGCGTCGTTCGCGGCTCCTTCTTCGCGACCGGGGCCGCGGGGGCGGGCGGATCGGTCGCGCGGGCGGCGGGGGCAATGACGAAGGCAGCGAGCGCGATGCCGACGAGAGAGCACGGGCGGATCATGGGGTCCCTCCTGGCTCCAAGCTTACGCGCTCTCGGTTTGCCCCGTGCGAAACCTCTCGACGCGGGTCGTAGTCCATCCGGCCCATGGAGTCGCTGCCTCCTGTGGGCCTAGCCTGGCCGACGGACGTGAGGGCGGCTCGATGGGACGGTGCCTGATGGCCGACATGCTCGTGATCGCGGCCGTGTGTCGCGCGGCCGCCTGTGACGCCGACGAGACGGAGGCGGTTGTGGCCTCTAGGGTCGAGCTTCCGTCGCCACGGTCCACGACCGACATGCTGGTCGAGAAAGCGCTGCACCAGCGCCGCTCCGTGCGGGAGTTCGACGGGACGCCTCTGACGCTCGCGGAGGTGTCGCAACTGTTGTGGGCGGCACAGGGCACGACGCGCGGCGGGGCAGGCCGGACCGCGCCCTCTGCCGGCGCCCTCTACCCGCTCGAGGTCTTCGTCGTGGCGGGGAACGTGACAGGTCTGGCTTCCGGCGTGTACCGCTACGTGCCCGGCGAGCACGCCTTGGCGACCGTCGTCGTCGGGGACCGCCGGAAGCAGCTGGCCGCGGCAGCCCTGGGCCAGGACTGGATGACGCGGGCTCCGGTCCTGCTCCTCATCGCCGGTGTCGACGAGCGCACGGCGGCGAAGTACGGACGCCGGGCGACACGCTACGTGGACTTCGAGGCGGGCTGTGCCGCGCAGAACGTGGCACTTGAGGCGGTGGCACTCGCGCTCGGGACCGTCGTGATTGGAGCCTTCGAGGACGCTCGCGTCCAGTCCGTCGCCGGCCTCGCCGTCGAAGAGCGGCCGATCGCCCTCATGCCCGTGGGTCGGGAGTGACGCGCGCCGGGGGATCCTCTCTCTGGCGCCTGACCCTGGAGCCGGGTTCGGAGCCGGTGCCCCGAGTCCACCCGCCGCTCGCGGGACTCAGCTCGCCCGGGCGTGAGCGGCGGGCCCGGTCGAGGAAGGCGCGGAGGTAGGGAGCGGTGCGCGAGGTCCGCGAGCGGGCTACCTCTTCCGGAGGGCCCCAAGCCACGACGGTGCCGCCCCTCTCGCCGCCCTCGGGGCCGAGGTCGATCACGCAATCGGCAGCGGTCACGAGGTCGAGGTTGTGCTCGATGACGACCACGGTGTCGCCGCGGTCGACCAGGCGCTGCAGCGACGCGACCAGCCTCGCCACGTCGGCCATGTGCAGGCCCGTCGTGGGCTCGTCGAGGACGTAGAGCGAGGGGCCGAAGCCGGGCGAGACGAGCTCCGCCGCGAGCTTGATGCGCTGGGCCTCCCCCCCGGAGAGGGTGGGGGAGGGCTGGCCGAGCTGGAGGTAGCCGAGCCCGATCTCGGAGAGGAACTCGAGCGGGCGGCGGATGCCGGAGACGGCGGAGAAAAGCTCCTTCGCCTCGTCCACCGTCCTCTCGAGGACGTCGGCGACCGACTGGCCCTTGAAGTGCACGGCCTGGGTGTCCGCGTTGTAGCGCCGCCCCGCGCAGGTCTCGCAGGGGATGTAGACGTCGGGCAGGAGCGACATCGTGACCCGCAGCCGGCCCTGGCCTTCACACCGCTCGCAGCGGCCGCCCTTCACGTTGAAGGAGAAGCGGCTGCGGCCGTAGCCGAGGGCGCGCGCGTCCGGGACGGCGGCGAAGAGCGTTCGGATCGTGTCCATGATGCCGACGTAGGTCGCGGGCACGGAGCGTGGTGTGCGGCCGATGGGTGACTCATCGACCTCCAACGCGCGGGCGATGCCTCGGATGCCCTTGAGGTCGGCGATCACGGGGGGCAGGCGCTTTCCGGCGAGGCGGGCCCTGGCCGCGCGGTAGAGCACGTCGCGCACGAGCGTCGACTTGCCCGATCCGGAGACGCCGGTGACGACCGTGAGCCGGGCGAGGGGGACGTCCACGCCGACGTCCCGCAGGTTGTGGAGGCGGGCCTTCACCACCGTGAGGCGATCGGCGTCCTCGAGGCCCCGCCGCGGCCAGGGCGGGTGCTCGCCCGCGCCCCGGAGCCAGAGCCCGGTGACCGATCCTGGTGTGCGCGCGATCCGCGCCGGAGACCCCGTGGCCACGACGCGGCCGCCGTGGGGCCCCGCGCCGGGGCCGAGGTCGACGACATGGTCGGCGGCGCGGATGACCGACTCCTCGTGCTCGACGACGACGACGGTGTTGCCGCGATCACGAAGGCCGAGGAGCGCTGTCGTCAGGGCCTCGTCGTCGCGGGGGTGCAGGCCCACGGTGGGCTCGTCGAGCACGTAGCAGACGCCCCGGAGGTTCGAGGCGAGGGCGGCGGCGATTCGGATGCGCTGCGCCTCCCCGGTTGAGAGTGTGTCCGCTCCGCGATCGAGCGTCAGGTAGGCGAGCCCGAGGCGGTCGAGGAGCTCGAGCCGCAGCGTCAGCTCCGGCCAGATCCTCTCTCGGACCTCGGGCGGCAGCGCCCCGTCGAGGCTGTCCAGCCAGCCCCGGGCCTCGCTCACCGTGAGCGCCGCCACGTCGCCGATGTGGCGGCCGGCGACCTTCACCGCTCGCGCCTC
>Ga0209641_10005308_pt1 | contig 10558 bp, 15 predicted proteins | sample RifCSP16_1_FD_184022 | JGI IMG/M metagenome (GOLD analysis project Ga0209641, IMG submission 184022) | Soil microbial communities from Rifle, Colorado - Rifle CSP2_sed 16_1 (SPAdes) (version 2) | ecosystem: Environmental > Terrestrial > Deep subsurface > Rock core/Sediment | place: Rifle...
ATTCCAATCAGTTGCAGATGGAATATACCATAAAAGACCGCAAAAATAAAGAACAAATCGACCATTTTAAATAATTATTTCAACGTGTTAGGGTTTCCGGATGGAAACTAGTTAGGATTTTTTGACAACTCTATATCTTCGTTCGTCGTAATTATAGAAAAATCAGCTTTATATTCACTACTTTTAAATTGGTTAATAAAAACATTCCTACTAATGTATAAAAGGCCTAACGACACAATTATTATTGCTAAAGATATCCATACTGGCAGTGGTTTCATAATTTTATTTCCTTATATTTTTTGTGTTATTTTCATACCATTTTTGTCGTGCTCTATGAGATAAATCAAAATCAGCTACTTTTTCTCTTAACTCAATCCCTCTTTTAATTTTATTGTCCGACTCATTAAGGGATAATTGAAAATTTCCATTCTTTCCCCAAGAAACCTTAACAGGCTCTATAACTTCGCTCCCCTTATCAACCATGATGTCAAATTTACAACTATTCCCTTTTGATAGTCGTCTTAAAAAAAAATCAACTGCACCTAATGGTTTATTATATTCCTGTTTTTCTATGCTATCCTGTGTGGAAACATCAAAACTAATTATCTCAGAATTAAACTTTCCCTTAAATGATAGCCCGTCTGCATGCAAAGATTCCTCATTGATTAATTCTCCAGAATAGATAATCACTTTGGCAAATTCATATTCTTGCAAAATCATATTTAATCTTTGCAGGTTCATTCTTCTCAAAATATCCTAATACTGTTACAACAGAAGCGATAAATGCTACAATACCTATAATATAAGAAATGATTGTTAGAATAATACGCATTATTTTTCCTAATACATACTTTTTTGTACTACTCGGCTCCATTTTCCCCTGCTCATTCATTAACCAAATTTTTATCAAGCTTTTATTTTAGGAGATAAAAGGTAGGTCCTTTTTCCAACATTTTCGGTATTTTTCACTGAACTGGTTTTGACTCTTTTTTAGTCCCTTCTTCTGCAGTTATTTGTATAATTTTTCCATCTAAAAAACGATACGCTGATAATTCTCTCTCCGGTTCGGTTATAAAGGGAACGGAACCCTTTTAGTGCTAAGTCAATACGCTCTTCTTGAGCTTTGAATAGCTCTCCACATAAGTCCCCGTCTCCTCAACCGCAGTCCTCTTCGCCTGCAAGAGCGCCCTGCTCTCAGCCACAGTCGGCGTTTCTCCGTCTCCCATGTTGTAAGCACCTTCGGAGATGATCTCTTTGGTTTCAGCAAAGGTGAAAGAAGGGAAAAGAAGGAGGACAGCGGTGATTACCGGTAGGATACGTTTCATATTAGCTCCATGCTGCGAGAGGATTATCGCTGGTCTAAACCCTTTAACATATTACATGCCGAATTAATCTTCATCTTGCAGGCCTTCTGAAAATCGGTAGCGGCATGCGTCATATCTGCTTTATTGAAATAGGCAGTGCCGCGGTTCGTGTATATAGATGCAATGCCCGGGTCAATGGATGCCGCCTTATTAAAGTCCTCTATTGCTGAGTCTTGCTCCCCTTTTTTGTCGTAGACATAACCGCGATCAATGTAGGTTTGGGCGTTCTCGGGGTCTAAAGATATCGCCTTATTAAAGTCTTCGATTGCCTTGTCATACTGGTGTTTGTCTGTATAAGCCTCTCCACGGCTGATGTAATGTGAGGAGTCATCAGGGTCAATTGCAACTGCCTTATTGAAATCCTCTATCGCTTCTTCATATTTCCTTTGCAGATAATAGATATGTCCGCGATAGTTGTATGCCATGGCAAGATCCGGGTCTAAGGCAATGGCAGCGGTATAAGCCTCTACTGCATCATCAAACTCGCTCTTAAGTGCATGCTGAAAGCCTTTTTCAACCAGCACATCCGCCGCGACCTTCTTGTAATCGTCTTCGATAACTATTTTCTTGCCCACAGCAAAGCCGGAAGAGGGGAAAAGCAACAGCGCTGCGATAATTATCTGCAATATCTGTTTCATATTATTTCCTCGTCATCTCCAGAAAGTTCCTTAATATATCTTTCCCTGCTTTGGTCAAGATAGACTCAGGGTGAAACTGTATCCCCTCCAGGATTATTCCTTTCTGACCACTGGCCCCTGACCCCTGACCACTGCCTTTATGCCTTACTCCCATGATCTCACCTTCCTTTGTCCAGGCCGATATCTCAAGCTCTTTGGGGAGCGTATCTTTCTTAATCAGAAGAGAATGGTATCTTGTGGCATCGAATGGGTTTTCAATACCCTTGAACACTGTCTTTCCGTCATGGAATATGGGTGATGTCTTCCCGTGCATAAGCCTGTCTGCCCTTATGATGTCCCCTCCGAGTGCATATCCAATGGATTGATGACCAAGACATACCCCTAAGATAGGGGTCTTCCCCATAAAGCGTTTTATAACTTCTACAGAAACACCCGCCTCTTTTGGAGTGCATGGTCCTGGAGATATCACAATCCTGTCAGGGCGCATCCTTTCGATCTCGTCTATGGTTATCTTGTCGTTCCTGTAAACCCTGACATCCTCACCTAACTCACCCAGATACTGTACCAGGTTATAGGTGAATGAGTCATAATTGTCTATCATTAACAGCATATAATCCCTGCCTCAGCAAATTATTAATATCGACTTTCTTAAGTAAGAATATCAAAGTAGGGGAAGTGTGTCAATTAATTTAACATGAGGAAAACCTATAATCTCAGCAGGTTCTGAGTGTAAAACGATGATTAAACGCAAACCGTTTGTAAGTGATATTGATTGTAAACTTCCAATATATATGATGTTGACAATCACGGAGAATAATTATAATCTTTATGCTGGTAACAGTGACTAAGACTTACATACGAGGTTCTTGCAAATCTGACTATTTGTCATTCCCGAAGTGTTTGATCGGGAATCCATAAGGGTTTCCCCTGGATTCCGGCCTAAAGCCTGCCGGAATGACAGATTTTAGCAAGAGGTTCAGATATCCGACAGTTATATTATGAGGAGGTCTTTTTTGGATAGTGAGGAGATATTTAAGACTGCGGAGACGGTGATTGCCGGTGAAGGGATCAGCTATAAAACCGCATGTGACCTGATAAAACTTGAGGGAGGCAGGATTTATGACCTTTTGTCTGCCGGTAACAGAATAAGGGAACATTTCAAGGGGAATCGCGTGAGCCTCTGTTCCATAGTTAACGCCAAATCCGGCAGATGCCCGGAGGATTGTTCATTCTGCGGCCAGTCGGCCTTTTATAATACCGATGCAACAGAATACGGCCTCATAGAACCGAATGCCATAGCGGACGCAGCAGTGAAGGCAAGGGGGATGAAGTCCAGGGAGTTCAGTATAGTTACCAGCGGTACCAGGGTTGAAAGCGAAAAGGAGCTGGAACGTCTCTGTCAGGCCCTTCAGAAGATCGGTGACGGGATGGAGAGGTGTGCATCCCTTGGGATAATGACGAAGGAGGCCCTCCTTAAACTGAAAGAGGCTGGGCTTGAGAGCTATCACCACAACCTTGAGACTGCCCGATCCTATTTCCCGTATATCTGCACCACTCATGATTACGATGATGATGTCAATACTGTGAAGATGGCGAAGGAGATGGGATTTAAGACCTGTTGCGGAGGGATACTGGGTCTTGGAGAGACACTTGAGCAGAGAGTTGAGCTGGCCTTTACCTTGAAAGATCTGGACGTGGACTCCGTTCCCATGAACTTCCTGAATCCGATAAAGGGGACGAGGATGGAGGGTATGAAGACCGTTCCCCCGCTTGAAGGGCTGAAGTCCATTGCAGTTTACAGGTTCATACTCCCCGACAAGAACATAATAGTTTCCGGCGGCCGCGAGATTACTTTCCGCGACCTCCAGAGCATGATATTCATGGCTGGGGCTAATGGGACGTTGATAGGGAACTATCTCCTGACAAAGGGACGTAAGCCCGAAGAGCTTTTGCAGATGATCGAAGACCTGGGGCTGGAAGTGGAAGGATATGAGTAAGAAAGTCTTAATATTACCGCAGAGGCGCAGAGGAAAAACAGAGAAAGGCAGATTTATGCCATTGATTTCTCTGCGTCTCCGCGTCTCCGCGGTGAGGTAGTAATGTATAATTTCCTAACCGAAGAACTTGAGAATCTTAAGGGTTCCGGCCTCTACCGCACTTTACGCACCATAGAAGGCGCTCAGGGGCCGAGGGTTAAAATAGATGGTAAAGAGGTAATCCTCCTCTGCTCAAACAACTACCTCGGCCTTGCAGACCATCCAAGGTTGAAAGAGGCTGCTGTGAGGGCCATTGAGAAGTATGGGGTTGGCAGCGGCGCATCAAGACTGGTCTCCGGGACGATGGGACTTCACCTGAAGCTGGAAGAAAGGATAGCAAGATTCAAGGGGACAGAGGCGGCCCTTGTCTTTAATTCCGGTTATGCCGCGAATGTCAGCGTTATCCCTGCCCTTGTCGGTCGGGGTGACACTGTGTTTTCCGACAAACTAAACCATGCCAGTATCATAGACGGCTGTGTCCTCTCAAGGGCTGAGTTTAAGAGGTATCCGCATAAGGATGTGGAGGCGTTGGAGAGAATGTTATGTTACAGGGACAGTCCCGATAGTACGACAACCACCCCGCACTTCGTGCTCCCCTCCTTAACTAAGGAGGGGAATCAAAGGGGTGGTGTCATTTCACGGCAGTTAATCGTTACCGATTCTGTCTTCAGCATGGACGGAGACATTGCCCCGTTACCAGAAATAATTGAACTTGCACAGAGGTATGGCGCCATGGTCATGGTGGATGATGCCCATGCAACAGGGGTTCTCGGCAAGACGGGAGGGGGAAGTCTTGAGCATTTCGCCTTGAAGTCTGATGATGACATCATCCAGATGGGGACCCTGGGAAAGGCGTTGGGGACATTCGGGGCATATATTGTCGGGAGCAGGGAGCTCATTGATTATTTGATAAACAAGGCCAGAGGGTTTATATTCTCTACTTCTCTGCCGCCTTCTGTCCTTGCCTCAGCTATTGCTGCCATTGACCTCATCGATGTAGAACCGGCTTTGAGGGAAGCGTTGTGGGAAAAAACCTGGTATCTTAAGAAAGGGTTTGACTCCTTGGGATTTGACACAATGGGGAGTGAGACGCCTATAATACCTGTTTTTGTTGGAGATGCTGGAAAGACCATGGAATTCAGCAGAAGGCTGTTTGAGGAAAGGATATTTGTCTCAGGGATCAGGCCTCCAACAGTCCCTGAAGGCAAGAGCAGGCTGAGGGCTACTGTAATGGCAACTCACACTTACAATGACTTGGATCGGGCCATCGAAGCCTTCTCAAAAGTGGGGAGAGAACTATGTCTTATTTCATGACAAAAAGCGGCATAAGGCTAAGGTATGAAGTAAAGGGGGAAGGAAGGCCTATCCTGTTTCTCCACGGATGGGGGATGTCATCCAGGGTCTGGAAATACCAGGTTGAACATTTATCGAAAAAGTTTAAAACCGTGACACTTGATCTAAGGGGCCACGGTGGATCCAGCCCATCCGATGACTACAGCTTTGACACCCTGGCAGGGGATGTCAAAGAGTTTATAGAGGGCCTATCCTTAGGGCCTGTCTCTCTTGTAGGCTGGTCTATGGGAGGTTCTGTTGCCATTATGGTGGCAAATAAATTCCCGGAGATAGTCAGCACCCTTGCATTGGTCAATACAACACCAAAGTTTGTGGCATCGGATGGCTTTCCGCATGGTCAGCCTGAGGCCATGTTAAGGCGCTTGGAAAGGCAGATAGACAGGGACCTCAACAAGGCAATGGTTGAATTCTGCTCCTTGATGTTCGAACAGGAGGGAATAACTGAAGAGGTATGGGAGACCGTTGCTCAGAAGGAATGGCCGTCAAAAGAGACATTAAAGGGATATCTGAAGACTCTGGCAGATACAGATTTAAGAGGGGAGGTGGGAAAAATAAGCCACCCGACTATGATAATGCATGGAATGCTCGACAGGATCTCATTCCACGAAGCCGCAGTCTTTATGGCTGATCGGATTAAAATGGTCCGTCTTGAAACACACCATGATGAGGGGCATGCCCCTTTTCTGACCAGGCCTGAGTGGTTTAACACGGAACTTGAGGGTTTTCTGAATGAATTTAGAAGCTATAATTGATAAGAGCAGGGTCAGGCAGGCCTTTTCCCGTCAGGCCCATGTCTATGAAGAAAATGCGCCTATGCAAAAAGAGGTGGCACAAAGGCTTATCTCGGATATACGTTTCACGTCTCACGTCTCACGTCTTACGGCCTTAGACATCGGCATTGGAACCGGTTTTGCCAGTAAAGAGTTTTCAAAAAGGTTCCCCAATGCCGGAATTTTTGGCTGCGATATATCCTATGGAATGCTGAAAGAGGCGGACAAAACCGGTGCAATCCTGTCAGAAGCTGATGCAGAGCACCTTCCTTATAAAAGTGACACCTTTGATCTTGTGTTTTCAAGCCTTGCCTTCCAGTGGACAAACCTTCGTGATTCTATAAATGAGGCATTCAGGGTTCTCAGGCCTCATGGTAGAATTTATTTTTCCACCTTTGGGGAAAAGACACTGAGAGAGCTTGCTGATTCCTACAACTCTGCCTTGGGTTTACTGAATATCGGGAAGGCAGCAGGTACAATGAAATTTGAGGCTTCACAGAGGATCAAGACTATCATGGAATCCGCCGGATTCAAGGATGTAGAAGTTAAAACCGATTTTATAAACGAGAACTACTCCACTCCCGAAGCCCTTTTGCGGTCTCTCAAGGCCATAGGAGCAGGAAACCCTTCAAGGGAGTTTCATCCGTCCAGAACCTTGTTAAATGAAACTTTCAGGGTATACAGGGAAAGATACGGGAATGAAGATGGTGTTTCTGCAACATTTGAAGTAATCTATGTCTGTGGAGTAAAGAGATGAGCGGCAGGGCCTATCTGTTATCTATACTTACGGCCTTCATATGGGGAATAGCCCCGATATTTGAAAAAATAGGTCTTTCAGGGAAGATAGAGCCTTATGTGGCGGTAGTTGTAAGGACCATTCCCATTGTCCTGGTTTCGTTTATAGGCCTCCTCTTTATGGGAAAGGTCGGCAGTCTGGGGCAACTGGCCTCAAAAGACGTCCTGTTTATAATAATAGGCGGTCTCCTTGCCGGTTTTTTGGGTCAGATCACTCTGTATTCAGCCCTCAAAATAGGCCAGGCATCGGTGGTTGTCCCCATTGCGGCTACATATCCTCTGGTGGCAATGACCGTGGCGGTTCTGTTCCTGGGAGAGCCTCTAACATGGCAGAAGGTGACAGGGGTAGTATTGGTGATCTCCGGCGTTATGATGCTGAGGTAATTGATTTGAAAAGATTCTATATAATAGTCATCATGGGGCTACATAGGGCAAAACAGATTTTTACAGGTTTATAACTGGCATATGGATATAAAGATTGGAAAAACTACCCTTACCCTCATCCTTGGGGATATCACCCTCGAAGAGACCGATGCTATAGTGAACGCAGCCAATTCAATGCTTGCCGGTGGTGGCGGTGTGGACGGAGCCATCCACAGGGCCGGGGGACCGAAGATTCTTGAGGAGTGCCGGAAGATCGGTAGATGCCCGACCGGAAGCGCGGTGATCACAACCGGCGGCAATCTTAAGGCCAAAAATGTTATTCATACCGTTGGGCCGATATACCGGGATGGGAATAGCGGTGAGGGTGACCTGCTCGCATCTGCATACAGGAAGTCTCTGGAGATAGCGGTAAAGAACGGTATCAGAAGCATCTCATTCCCTTCAATCAGCACGGGGGCCTATGGTTACCCGATAAAAGAGGCCGCGAAGATTGCATTAAAGACAGTCGTAGAGTTCATCATTGATCAGGGGAAGCCGGAACTTGTCAGATTCGTCCTCTTTTCCGACAGGGATCTTAGGGTATATGAAGATGCACTTAGGGATTTAATGAGAATTAAAGGAGAAATATGAACAGTTTCTTTATTACAGGAACCGACACCGGTGTCGGGAAAACAGTTATTGCCGGCGCCTTGGCTGCCGTCCTCAAGAAAAAAGGGATAGACGTCGGGGTGATGAAGCCTGTTGCCGCAGGCGGATGGGATGATGCCCGATTTTTGATCAGAGCGGCTGGAGTTAAGGACAATCTGTTTCTTGTAAACCCGTACTGTCTTGGGACACCTGTAGTACCGGCAGTTGCTGCTGAGATAGAGGGCGTCAAGATAGACATCCGAAAAATAAAGAATGCATATGAGGAGCTTTCAAAAAAACACGATATCCTTGTTGTTGAAGGTGTTGGCGGCCTCCTTGTTCCGATATACAAGAACTATCTGGTTACGGATCTCATCAATGAACTGAAGTTGCCGGTCATTATTGTTGCAAAGCCGGGGCTTGGCACTATAAACCACACATTGTTGACTATCAGGCAGGCAAAGATTTCACGAATAAAGGTCCTTGGGGTAATCATAAGCAATTATGATGACGCGAACGCAGGAATTGCCGAAATGACAGCGCCTGAGGTTATTGAACGGATAGGGAAGGTACCTGTTTTAGGGATAGTCAGTCATATAGAAGGAGCAGAAACTGAAAAGGGTTTTAAGGCATTGGTAAAGGAAGTAGAAGAGCGAGTGAACTTTGACTTGATATGTTAGAGAAAAGGGAAATAAAGAGGCTCGAAGAATGGGATAAAAAGTACATCTGGCACCCTTTTACACAGATGAAGGAGTGGGTTTCAGAGTCCAACCTGATTATCGAGAAAGGGAAAGGCTCTTACCTGTATGACATCCACGGGAACAGATATCTGGACGGCGTTTCTTCGCTATGGGTCACTGTCCACGGACACAGGAAGAGGGAGATCGACAATGCAATAAAGGAGCAGCTTGGGAAGGTTGCCCATTCGACCCTCCTTGGCCTTTCAAACGTCCCGGCTGTGGAGCTGGCAAAGAGGCTGGTGGGATTAATGCAGTGGCCAGTGGTCAGTGGTCAGAGGTCAGTTGTAAACAAAAAAACTTCATCCTTCATCCCTAATCCTTCATCCTTAACGAAGGTCTTCTACTCAGACTCCGGCTCTACTTCCGTTGAGATAGCGCTGAAGATCGCATTTCAATACTGGCAGAACAAGGGGGTTAAAGATAAGACAAGGTTCCTGACCTTCAAGAACGCATACCACGGCGACACAATAGGCTCGGTGAGCCTCGGAGGGATGGAGCTGTTCCATGATATATACAGGCCCCTTCTGTTTAAGACTATTCAGGTAAATTCACCCTACTGTTACCGTTGTCATCTGGGTAAGGAGTATCCGTCATGTAAAACAGACTGCATTAAAGAGGTTGAGGATACCCTGAAGAAACAGCATAAAGAGGTGGCTGCACTTGTAATCGAGCCCCTCGTCCAGGGTGCTGCCGGGATGCTGGTCCAGCCTGCCGGATTCTTGAAGGGATTAAGACTGCTCTGTGATAAATACAAGATTCTAATGATCGCAGATGAGGTGGCTACAGGGTTTGGAAGGACAGGAAAGATGTTCGCCTGCGAGCATGAAGGCGTTGTCCCGGACATACTATGCATTGCCAAGGGGATAACCGGCGGCTATCTGCCCCTGGCTGCAACGCTGACTACCATGGAGATACACGATGCCTTCCTGGCTGAATACAATGAGTTCAAGACATTCTTCCACGGCCATACTTACACAGGTAACCCTCTGGCCTGCGCCGCAGCCATTGCAAACCTGGATCTGTTTGAACAGGAGGAGACTCTTAAAAGGCTCCAGCCGAAGATATCTCTTATAGAGAAGGAGTTAAAGAGGTTTGCGGGGCTGAGTCATGTCGGTGATATAAGGCAGAAAGGGTTTATGGTAGGAATAGAGATGGTAAAAGAAAAAGAAACCAGAGAGCCCTACCCAGTCGAACTTAGGATGGGACATAGGGTAATACTTGAGGCAAGAAAGAGAGGGGCCATATTACGCCCTCTTGGAAATGTAATAGTCCTGATGCCGCCGTTCTGCATAAAGGAGGTAGAGTTAAAGAGGCTGCTTAAGATAACGTATGAATCAATAAGGGTTGTTACGGAATGAGTTCTGCCCCTAAGAACTGCAAACCACAGAGCCAGCCACCCTCGTCGAAAAAAACGATTGACACACTCCGGTTCTTGAAATATGATTCGTGTCATCCTTAACGATTGGTTGTTAAATTGGAGAACGCTATGCAGGAAATGGAAGAACGGATAATAGGTTACCTCATAGACATCAAGTCCGATATTGGCGGTCTAAAGAAGGATGTTGGGGAGCTTAAAGAAGACGTCACTATTCTTAAAGAAGGTCAGCAACGGATTGAAGAGCGTGTCGGCAATCTGGAATCCGATGTCTCTGAACTCAAGGCTGATATGTCAGACGTCAAAGGCACAGTCAATGCCTTGGCTGATGCTTTATTGGAAACATCGAGAGAAGTTAAGCAGATTAAAGGCAAGGCAGCACACCACTAAGTCCCCGACACTCTACGATTTTATCTCTTTACAAAAACAATCTACCCCCCCAAAATTCTCACAGACCCCTCTGGACTACTGAAAAA
>Ga0209641_10005310_pt1 | contig 10557 bp, 8 predicted proteins | sample RifCSP16_1_FD_184022 | JGI IMG/M metagenome (GOLD analysis project Ga0209641, IMG submission 184022) | Soil microbial communities from Rifle, Colorado - Rifle CSP2_sed 16_1 (SPAdes) (version 2) | ecosystem: Environmental > Terrestrial > Deep subsurface > Rock core/Sediment | place: Rifle...
GTGACGGCCACGCTCACTCGAAGATCGTGTTCGTCGAGATGCTGCGCTGCGTGTCCGCGTGCATCGAGATGTCCTTCTCGGGGTACCAGTTGCCCTCGCCCTCGGCGTTGTTGCGGAAGAGCGAGTCGGTGATGGTGAGGATCCCCTTGTGATCGTTCGAGACGAAGAAGACGGCGCTGCCGTGGGCCCGGCACGAGTTGTCGGTGAGGTCCACGTTGTGGAGCTCGAGCCGGAGTAGGTTGCCATCCATGTAGATGGCGCCGCCACTTCCACCGCCGGTCCCGGATGTCACCGGGTTGCCACAACAGGCCGTGGTGTGGTTGTTCACGAACGTGCTGTTGTAGACGTGGAAGTTGGCGAACAGCCCGCTCAGGGCGCCGCCATTGGCAGCAGAGTTGCCGAGGTCGCCTGCGCCGCCAAAGGTGGACGCCACGATGTAGACGGGCTCGGCCTGGATCTGCACCACGCGGACCGCGCCGCCGCCTTCATCAGGACCGGCGTAGGTAGAGGCGTTGTGGAAGAACCGGGAGTTCACGATCTTGAGTCGGCCACCCGCGACATGGACGGCTCCCCCGCCATCTTCGTCGTCCGCGAGGCCGTTGATGAAGGTCAGGTTCTGGAGGGTGAGGCGGGGGAAGTCCTGCCCCCAGCAGTCGCTGGTGGCCCAGCCCAGCCGCTGGAGGCACACGTTCTGGTAGAGGATGCGGTGCGTGCCTCTGCCGCTCAGGGTGACGAGGCCGCCGCCGTCGATCACGATCTCGTGTGCACCGAGGTTGTTGATCTCGGCGGTTGCCGTGAGTTCGATGGTCTTGGGGGCCGCACCGCAGTTGAAGGTGATGGCGCCGCCCGTCGCCACTGCGTCGAGGAAGGCCTGAGAGGTACATGTTTCCGGAGTGCCTGACCCCACAACGGTGGTTGGTGTCGAGGTGTCGGCCGGCAGCGCTGTCACCGGGATATCGACCGAGTCGGCGGTCCCCGCAGGCGGCAGATCATCGGGCATGGCCATGGGGGTGAACGAGGTGTGCGCCGTCCCACCGGAGCCACTGCAGCCGCCCAGTGCGACGCACAGCGTCCACAGGCCAACGGAGCGGCCCAGCCACCCTCGAGTCATTCCCCTGCTCCCCGCGTGTGAGGTCGTCTCAGATTGGGTGTTCTGCGGGATCCTTGCAAGAGAGCAGGTTGGCTTCGACGTCGGTCAGTGTGGGCTGTCGGGACCAGTGCCGCCTCGAGCCGGGGCTGCCTGTCTACGTCGTCGGTTTCCCCTTACGCAGCTGGGTCCAGCCTCATGTCCCCGGGTGAGGCGATGTCGCAGAGCGTCCCAGGGAGTCCGCATGTGTAGGGAAGCAGGCGACGCCCGCCCCGGCGGCCGACGCGGGCCAAACCTCTCCCACGCCCCCGGTACGAAGCGCGAAAGTTCTCACCCGTGGCGGACGGGGTAGAATCGTCGCACACCGTCCGTTTCTGACCACGGCGGCCGAACCAGTAGGAGGCCCAGGTGGCGAGCACGGGAAATCGCAGTGAGACCTCGTCCCGCGAGGGAGAGCCAGCGAAGATCGCCCAGCGGGCGAGCGGGTCCTTCCCCGCGGTCGCGAAGGGCGCCGGATCCGGCGGCAAGGGGTCGCCGGTCGGGATCTTGGTGGCCGTCGTCGCCGTGGTGGTCCTGTCGCTGGCGGTGGCGGCGGGAACGCGAGGGAAGCGCGCGTCCCAGGCGACGCCGAGGGCGAACACGGTTGGCGCGACGCGCGGCATCACGGACAGCGAGATCCTCCTCGGCATGGCCTCGCCGCTCTATGGCCCCAGCCGCGAGCTGGGGGAGGGCGTGAAGACGGGCCTCGAGCTCGCCTTCGCGGCCGCGAACGAGGCGGGCGGCGTCCACGGGCGCAAGATCCGCCTCGTCGCCCTGGACGACGGAGACGAGCCCGAGAAGAGCGCGAAGGCGGTCCGGGAGCTGGTGGAGGAGCACGGGGTCTTCGCCATCGTGGGCGACGCGGGCACGACCGCCGCCGCCGCTCCTCTGCCCTACGTGAATGACAAGAAGGTGATCTACTTCGGCGCCGTCTCCGGGTTGCCCGCGCTGCGCAAGGAGCCGCCCGACCGCTACGTGTTCAACTTCAGGCCTGGCCTCGCGGACGAGGTGCGCGCGGCCGTGCGCTACCTCGCCGTGGTGCGGCGGATCCCGTTCGAGAAGATCGCCGTCTTCGCCCAGGAGGACGCGTTCGGCGAGGCGGGCTTCGCGGCCGTGGCGCGCCTGGCGCGGGAGCAAGGGAGGGACCCGGCCCGCCTCCTGCGCGTCGGCTACCGGCGCAACAGCGTGGACGTCGAGGGGGCGATCTCGCGGCTCCGCGCGGAGCATGGCGAGGTCCAGGCGCTCGTCATGATCGCGACCGCGCAGCCCGCGGCCCGGCTCATCCGGCGCGCGAAGGCGGCGGGGCTGGACCTCGTGTACGCCCACGTCTCGGCGGTGAACGGGGCGGAGCTCGCCGACCAGCTGCGGGAGTCGAGGACGGCCGTGAGGGACGACGTGGTGGTGACGCAGGTCGTTCCGTCGCCGCAGTCCAAGGACAGCGCGGTCGTGAAGTACCGGCAGCAGCTCGAGAAGGCCTCCACCGGCGAGTCCGCCAGCTCCGTCTCGCTCGAGGGCTACATCGTGGGCACGCTCTTCGTCGACGCGCTCCAGCGCGCGGGGCGCGGGCTCGACACGGAGACCCTGGTCCAGGCGCTGGAGAGCACTCAGGCCCTCGACATCGGGATCGGGAGCAAGCTGGGCTTCGGCCCGCGCGATCACCAGGCGTCGGACCGGGTGTGGTGCGCGATGCTCGACGGCTCCTACCGGTACAAGCCCATCGAATGAGGAGAACCCTGCGACGCGGACCCCTGCGTGCCTGGCGCCGACCCCGCATCTGGGCGGCCGCGGCGGGCGTCCTCGTCGCCGGAGCGGTCGCCGCCCAGGGAATGCCGCAGGGCGTGAGCGAGCGCGAGATCGTGCTGGGGATGACGGCCGCGCTCTCCGGCAGCACCAAGGAGATCACCCGGACCTGGAAGACGGGCTGGGACCTCGCCTTCGCCTCGGTGAACGAGGTGGGCGGCGTCCACGGGCGCAAGCTCACGCTGGTGACGGCGCACGACGGCAACGCGCCGGAGAAGTCGAGGCAGGCGGCGAAGGACCTCGTCGAGAAGAGGGGCGTCTTCGCCATGGTCGGCAGCGTGGGGTCGGCGCCGACCGAGGCCTACGTGGGCTACCTGCTCCAGCGGCAGGTGCTCCTCTTCTGCCCGCTGGCGGGCACCGACTCGCTGCGGCACGACCCGCCCGATCGCTACGTCTTCAACTGTCGGTCGAGCGAGGCGGAGGAGATCGCCATCGCCGTGCGGCACCTGGTGGAGATCCGCCGCGTGAAGCCGAGCCAGATCGCCATCCTCGTGCCGAGCGACAGCACGGGCGAGTCGGGCTACCGGGGCTTCACGTACCAGATGCGGCAATACCGGCGCGATCCCGCCACCAACGTGCGCGCCGTCTACGACCGGAGCACCGAGGACATGGAGGCGTCGGTCCAGCACATCCGCGCCAGCGCCAAGCGCCTGCGCGCGGTCGTGACCACCGGCAGCTACCGGGCGATCGCCCGGTTCATCGAGAGGACGCGCGACCTCGACCTCATCACCACCGCCACCTCGAGCGTGGGGGCCGAGACCCTGGCCGACGAGCTCGCGAAGCTCGGGCCGCGCTACCTCGAGAACGTGGTCGTGACCCAGCCAGGTCCCTCGCCCAGCTCTCGCGCGGGGACCGTGCTCCGGTACCAGGCGCTCCTCAAGAAGTACGCGCCGGGCGCCCGCCCCGACTTCCTCTCGCTGCAAGGCTACCTCTCCGGCCTCATCCTGGTGGAGGGCCTGAAGCGCGTGGGGCGCGACCTCACCACCGAACGGCTCGTCGACGCGCTGGAGGGCATCCAGAACGCCGACCTGGGCATCGGGGCCCCGGTCACCTTCGGCCCCTCCGAGCACCAGGGCTGGCACAAGATCTGGGGCATGCAGCTCCAGCCCGATCGATCCTGGAAGCAGGTCGAGCTCGAGTAGCGGCGGCGGCGTCCTCGGCGGTCGCACCCGCTCGCGGGAGCCCGGCCGGCCGCGAACCGCTTCTGCCGCCGGAGCCTACACTCGAGGCATCCGCAGGGCGGTCCACCACCCGCTCCGTCTCCCGAGGGTCCAATGGCACCGAAGCCGCTTCCGCCCGACCTCTTGCGACGCGTCTGCCCGCCCGAGGACCTGCCCTTCCAGACGACGGCCGAGCTCGCCGATCCTGACGGCCCTCTCGGGCAGGAGCGCGCCGCGGAGGCGCTGGAGTTCGGCACGGCGGTGCGGGGACCCGGCTACAACGTGTTCGTCCTCGGCCCGCCCGGCCTGGGGAAGCATCGGTTCGTGAAGCGAGTGCTCGAGAAGCGCGCCGCGGCCGAGCCCCCCGCGCACGACTGGTGCTATCTCAACGACTTCGCCGCCGCTCACCGGCCCAAGGCGCTCAGGCTGCCGCCCGGCCGCGCCCGCCCGTTCCAGCGCGAGATGGAACGACTGGTGGAGGACCTCCGCGCCTCCATCCCGGCGGTCTTCGAGAGCGAGGACTACCGCAGCCGGCTGCAGGTCCTGGAAAAGCAGCTCGAGGAGCGGCGGGGCGCCGCCATGAAGGAAGTCAAGGAGCGCGCCGCGGCGCGGGACGTCGCCGTCGTGCAGACGCCGATGGGGTTCGCGGTTGCGCCCATCCGCGCCGGCGAGGTCATCGACCCGGAGCAGTTCCATCAGCTGCCGGAGGAGGAGCAGCGGCGGATCCAGGAGGCGATGACCGCGGTCCAGCAGGAGCTCCAGGTGGCGCTGCGAGGTCTCCCCCAGCTCGAGCGGGAGCACCGCGAGAAGGTGAAGGAGCTGAACCGCGAGGCGGCCCTGTACGCCGTGGGCCACCTGCTCGACGATCTGCGCAAGCGCCACGACGACCTCCCGGAGGTGCTGGCCCACCTCGACGCCGTGCAGGCGGACGTGGTGGAGAACGTCCACGACTTCCTCGGCTCGGCCGAGGCGGAGGACGCCGCCGGGCAGATCCGCAAGCTCTTCACCGAGGGCCCCGCCCTGCGCCGCTACCAGGTGAACGTGATGGTGGACCAGGCGGACGCCCGCGGCGCGCCCGTGGTGTACGAGGACCGCCCGAGCTACGCCGACCTCGCGGGCCGGATCGAGCACCACGCGCACTTCGGGACGCTGGTCACCGACTTCACCATGATCCGGCCGGGGGCGCTGCACCGGGCCAACGGCGGCTACCTCGTCCTCGACGCGCTGCGCGTCCTCGTCCAGCCGCTCGCCTGGGATTATCTGAAGGCCAGCCTCGCCGCGGGGTCGATCCGGATCGACCCGCCCGAGCGCCTCTACGGCCTCTCGACCACGGCGTCGCTCGAGCCGGAGCCCATCCCTCTGTCCGTGAAGGTGATCCTCCTCGGCGATCGCCGGCTCTACTACCTCCTGGCCGCGCTCGACCCCGAGTTCCTCGAGCACTTCAAGGTCGAGGCCGACTTCGAGGACGAGATCCCGCGCCACGGGAACCACCTCGGCTACGCCCGGATGCTGGCGATGCTGGCCCGCGGAGAGAAGCTGCGCCCGCTCTCGTGCGGCGCCGTGGCCCGCGTCGTCGAGGAGGGGGCGCGGCTGGCCGGCGACGCAGAGAAGCTGACCGCGCGCATGCAGGCGCTGATGGACCTCCTGCGCGAGGCGGACCACTGCGCGGGCCAGGCGGGCCGCGACGTGGTGGCGCGCGAGGACGTCCAGTCGGCCGTCGAGGGGCAGGTTCGCCGGCAGTCGCGCGTGCGGGAGCGGATCCTGGAGGAGATCGCCCGCGGCACCCTGCTCGTCGACACCGCCGGCGAGGAGCTGGGCCAGGTGAACGGCCTCTCCGTGCTGCAGCTCGGCGACTTCGCGTTCGGCCGGCCCAGCCGCATCACCGCGCGCGTCCGCCTGGGCAAGGGCGAGGTGGTGGACATCGAGCGCGAGGTGGAGCTGGGCGGCCCCATTCACTCGAAGGGCGTCCTCATCCTGGCCGGGTACCTGGGCCAGCGCTACACGCCCGACCGCCCGTTCACGCTCTCGGCGAGCCTCGTCTTCGAGCAGTCCTACTCGGGGGTCGAGGGCGACAGCGCGTCCTCGGCCGAGCTGTACGCGCTCGTCTCCGCGCTCTCCGGCTTGCCCGTGCGCCAGTCGCTGGCGGTGACGGGCTCGGTCAACCAGCTCGGCCAGGTGCAGGCCATCGGCGGCGTGAACGAGAAGATCGAGGGCTTCTTCGACGTGTGCCGCGGCCGCGGCCTCACCGGAGATCAAGGCGTCCTCATCCCCTCGTCGAACGTGAAGCACCTCATGCTGAGGCGCGACGTCGTGCAGGCGTGCGCGGAGGGCAAGTTCCACGTCTGGCCCGTCGAGCACGTCGACCAGGGGATCGAGCTACTCACCGGGGTTCCGGCGGGGATGGCCGGGCCCGACGGCCGGTTCCCCGAGGGCAGCGTCAATGCGAGGGTGGCGGCGCGGCTCGAGGCGCTCTCCGAGCATGCGCGGGCCTTCGCGATGCCCCCCGAGGCGCGGAAGGCGCAGCCATGACCCCCGCCGACCGCGGGCTCCGGCGGATCCTCGTCGCCCTCGACGCGTCCCGGGCGAGCCTCGAGGCGCTCGAGGCTGGGGCCGCCATCGCCTCGCGATCTGGCGCCGAGCTGGAGGCGCTGTTCGTCGAGGACATCGACCTCCTGCGCGCGGCCGGCCTGCCGTGCGGCCTTCAGATTTCGATGCCCTCGGGCACCGCCCGCCCGCTGGACCGGCGCTCGATGGAGTCGGAGCTGCGCGCGGTGGCGGCGCGGGCGCGCGAGGCCGTCGAGAGCGCCGCCAGGGCATCGGGGATAGCCTCGTCGTTCCGGGTGGCGCGGGGGCGCGTGGCGGTCGAGGTGCTGGGGGCAGCCCGGAACGCCGATCTGCTGGTGCTGGGGCGGGTGAGCCGCCGCATCGGGTCTGGTCCGGGAGCCACGGCGCGCGCCGCCGCCCGCGAGTCCTCCACCCCGGTCCTCGTCATGGGCCGCGAGGCCGAGATCGAGCCGCCGCTGCTCGTGGCCTACGACGGCTCGCCGGAGGCGGATCGCGCGCTCGACCTCGCCGCCAGGCTGTCCGGCGACGCCGCTGGAGGGCTCGTGCTCCTGCTCGTCGCGGGCCGGGAGGAGGACGCCCGGGGTCTCGCCGAGCGCGCGCGCCAGCGGCTCGCCCTGCCCACGCCTCCCCGCTCGCGCTGGATCGGCGGCGGCTGGGAGGGCCTCGTCGCGGCGGCCCGCGGCGCGAGGTCGCCCCTGGTGCTGTCCGGGAGGAGCCCAGCGCTCCCCGAGATCCTCATCGAGGGGCTCCTCGATGAGCTGGAGGCGGCGGTGCTGGTGGTGCGGTGACGCACGCCGGAGGCGATGGTGTAGTGTGCCGACCTGCGCTTTCGACCGGTGGCGCGTGTGGCAACCCGAGGAGAGGCTGAGCAGTTCACCCCCATCCATGTCCATGTTCGACTGGCTTCACAGCCTGGCAGCGCGCGATCTCGCGATCGACCTCGGGACCGCCAACACGCTCGTCTACATACGCGGCATGGGCATCGTCTCGAACGAGCCCAGCGTGGTCGCCGTCCAGCAGGACGCGCGAGGGGGCCAGCGCGTGCTCGCGGTGGGCAAGGAGGCGAAGGCGATGCTCGGGCGCACCCCGGGCAGCATCGTCGCCATCCGCCCGATGAAGGACGGCGTCATCGCCGACTTCGAGATCACGACGGCCATGCTGAAGTACTTCATCAACGGGGCCCACAGCCGGAGGACGTTCGTCCGGCCGCGCATCATCATCGGGATTCCATCCGGCATCACGGAAGTGGAGAAGCGCGCCGTGCGCGAGGCGGCGGAGTCGGCCGGCGCCCGTGAGGTCTACCTGATCGAGCAGCCCATCGCCGCGGCGATCGGGGCCGGCCTCCCCATCTCCGAGCCGTCGGGGAACATGATCGTCGACATCGGCGGCGGCACGTGCGACGTCGCGGTCATCTCGCTGGGAGGCATCGTCTGCAGCCGCTCGGTGCGGATCGCCGGCGACAAGATGGACGAGGCCATCCTCCAGCACGTGAAGCGCAAGTACAACCTCCTCATCGGCGAGCGCACCGCCGAGCTCGTCAAGATCGGCATCGGGACGGGGTACCCGACCGAGGAGGAGCTCACCATGGAGATCAAGGGCCGCGACCTCGTTGCGGGCATGCCCCGGACCTTGACGGTCACCTCCAGCGAAGTGCGCGAGGCGCTCGGCGAGCCCCTGAGCGGCATCGTGGAAGCGGTGAAGGTGACGCTCGAGCGCACGCCGCCCGAGCTCGCCGGCGACATCGCCGAGCGCGGCATCGTGCTCGCCGGCGGCGGCGCCCTGCTCAAGAACCTGGACGTGCTGCTGCGTGAGGAGACGGGGCTGGCGGTGTACCTCGCCGCGGACCCGCTCACAGCCGTCGTCGTGGGCGTCGGGAAGGCGCTCGAGGAGCTGGCCATCCTGCGCCAGGTCGCGGCGCAGTCCTGAGCCGCACGCAGGGCTCAAACCCCCGCGTACCACTCGTACCCGCGGTCCTCCCAGTAGCCTCCACCCTTCGACGGGAGGAACGCCACCTCGGTGAGGTACTTCACCATCTTGTAGCCGAGCTTCACCGCGGAGTAGAGGCGCAGCGGCGCGCCGTACTCGGGGCGCAGGGGCGCGCCGTTCATGCCGTAGGCCAGGATCGTCTGCGGGTGGAGCGCGCTCTCGAGATCCCACGATGACCAGTACCCGGAGTCGAAGGAGCGGAACTCCACGTGGCGGGCGCGGGGGTCGATCCCGGCGAGGCGCGCCACCTCCGAGAGCCGCACGCCCTGCCAGGACGCCACCGCCGACCAGCCCTCGACGCAGTGGTGGCGCACGCGAATGCTCGTCCCCGGCAGGCGGCGCAGGTCGTCGAGCGACAGGGTGAGCGGCCGCGCGGCGAGGCCGCGGACGGTTAGCGCCCACCCCGCGGGCGCGATCGGGACCCGGGGCGAGATGAAGTAGGCGGGGAACTCGCCCTCCGGCGTCTCGTCCTCCTGCGGCAGCTCCGGCGCGAGGCGGTCGGGCCGGAAGAGGGCGCGCTGGAAGCGCTCGTTCGCCCGCTCCATGAGCCCGAGGAAGCCGGTCCTGGGCCGCTCGCTGTCGCAGGCGAGGCCGCCGAGCGCGACGAGGCCTGCGCCGCGGAGCCCGCCGGCGAGGAACTGGCGGCGGTTCATGGCACGTCCTCCTGGGCGCGACCGCCCGCGGTCATCTCCACCAGTGTCCGGAAATGGAGCAGCACCTGCACCACGTGGACGAGCGTGAAGAGGGCGATCGCCAGGAGCGCGAGGAGGTGGATGACGCGCGCGGCGTCGTAGCCGCCCAGGAGCGCCGTCAGGCGGGGGAGCTGCACCGGCTTGTAGATGGCCAGGCCGGAGAGGACGAGGAGCGGCGCGATCGCGAGGACGCCCGTGTAGGCGAGCCGCTGCAGGCCGTTGTAGATGCCGTCCTGCGGGGGTGGCGCGCGGCGCAGCCGGAGGTAGTAGAGGAAGGTGCCCGCGGCGTTGACGAGGTCGCGGCGTGGCAGGAAGAGCCGGCGGCGCCACTCCCCGCTGGCCGCGAGGTAGGCGGCGTAGGCGAGCGCGTTCGCCACGAAGAGCCAGGCGAAGGCGAAGTGCCAGTGGCGCGCGCCGGCGAGCCAGCCCCCCAGCGTCAGGACCGCGGGCGGCTCCACCCCCTGCAGGGGATACCAGCCGTACTCCTCGCCCACCGGCCCGAGCTTCGGGTAGGCGCCCAGGATGCGCAGCCCGCTCCCGGCCATGATCGCGAGCAGCACCACGTTCACCCAGTGCGTGATGCGGACGATCCAGGGCTGCTTCGGGCGCGCCATCGATGCTGACTCTTGGTGTAGGGGCGGACCACGGCCCGGGCAAGTCCCGGTGGGGCGAGCGTGGTAGCAGGCGACCGGACAGGTGGGCGGTTGTAGGAGTCGGGCTATGCCGCCGGGTGCGGCGGCGCGCCATGGCCGACCACCTGCACATCCGCGCACCCCGTTTTCAAGGCGCCGGCCGTGTGCTTCTAATCCCGGCCATGAGACGACTAGTCCTCTGCATGGCGCTCGCGCTGTCCCTCCTGCCCGCCGCCGCACGCGCGCAGGTTGAAATGCAGATCCAGATCGGCCTGCCGGTGGCGCCGCCGCTGGTGGTGGTCCAGCCAGGAGTCCAGGTGGTGGAGGACTACGACGAGGAGGTCTTCTTCGTCGGCAGCTGGTACTGGGTCCGCCGCGGGCCCGCCTGGTATCGCGCCCGCCGGCCGGGCGCGCACTTCGTCTACGTGGAGCCGCAACGGATACCGTACCGGCTTGCGTACCTGCCTCCGCCAGGTCACTACCGGCGCTGGCACAGGCACCAGGTCAGGGAGGACCGCCACTGGTGGAGGGAGCACGAGCGGGACCGCCGGCGGGCCTGGCGTGACCACCGGAGGGAATACCGGCGACCGCGCCAG
>Ga0209641_10005311_pt1 | contig 10557 bp, 9 predicted proteins | sample RifCSP16_1_FD_184022 | JGI IMG/M metagenome (GOLD analysis project Ga0209641, IMG submission 184022) | Soil microbial communities from Rifle, Colorado - Rifle CSP2_sed 16_1 (SPAdes) (version 2) | ecosystem: Environmental > Terrestrial > Deep subsurface > Rock core/Sediment | place: Rifle...
GGAGGCGGGCGACCGGTTGGATGCGTACGCTGCGCTCTACCTGCAGGGCCGGCCCGATGCGAGTCCGAAGGTCGCGCGGCGCCTGGTCGCGAAGCCGCTCTTTCACGCCGGCATGATGGTGAAGGCGGGCGATGCCGACGCGATGGTCGCAGGGGTCGCCAACGCCACGGCGCGGGTGATCGAGGCGGGCCTGATGACGGTGGGCCTGGCGCCCGGGATTGCGACGCCCTCGAGCTTCTTTCTCATGAGCCTTCCGCACCGCGTCCTCGTCTACGCCGACTGCGCGGTGAACGCCGATCCGACCGCGGAGCAGCTTGCCGACATCGCGCTCGCCTCGGCCGAGAGCTGCCGAGCGCTCCTGAACGAAGAGCCGCGCGTCGCCTTGCTGTCGTTCTCGACGAAGGGCAGCGCCAAGCATGCGCACGTCGACAAGGTCGCTCGCGCGCTGGCGATCGCGCGGCGGCGCGCGCCCTCGCTGGCGATCGACGGCGAGCTGCAGGCCGACGCGGCGCTGATCCCGGAGGTCGCCGCGAAGAAGCTGAAGGAGCCGGGCCCGGTCGCCGGCCGGGCGAACGTGCTCGTCTTTCCCGACCTCGATGCCGGGAACATCGCCTACAAGCTCACGCAATACCTCGCCGGTGCGCGCGCGATCGGCCCGGTGCTGCAGGGATTCGCGCGGCCGATCAGCGATCTCTCGCGCGGGGCGACCGTCGAGGACGTGATTGCGACGGCGGCGATCGTGCTGGCACAGGCCTGAACCGGGTCAGCGCTCGCCGATCGGCACATAGGCCCGCGGCGCGGGGCCGTCGTAGAGGGTGAGGGGCCGGATCAGGATGTTGTTCTCCATCTGCTCGAGCACCTGCACCGTCCAGCCCGGGACGCGGCCGACGGCGAAGATCGGCACGAACAGGTCCGCGGCGATGCCGTTCAGGAAATAGACGGCGCCGGCGTAGAAGTCCACGTTCACGTTCACGCCGTGGCGCGCGTAGGGGCTCATCGCCGCCACGAGCGCCTCGAGGATCTGGTACCACCTGGGCTCGCCCCGCTCGAGCGAGAGGGCCTTGACCCCGGCGCGCATGTGCCGCGCGCGCGGGTCCTCGGCGCGGTAGACGCGATGGCCGAAGCCCATGACCGGCTCCTTGTTGGCGCGCTTGCGCTTCACGTACTCGGCGGCGTTCGCCGCCTCGCCGATCTCCTGCGCCATGCGCATCACGTTCTCGGCCGCGCCGCCGTGCGCGGGACCCGAAAGCGCCGCGATGGCGGCGGTGACCGCGGCATGCAGGTTGGCCTCGGTGCCGGCGACGACCCGCGCGGTGAAGGACGAGGCGTTCGAGCCGTGCTCGGCATGCAGGATCATGTCGGTGTCCATCAGCCGCGCGGCGTCGACGCTCGAGGCCTTGCCCTTGAGCATGTAGAGGAAGTTCGCGGCGTGTCCGAGGGCGGGATCGGGCGCCACCGGCTCGCGTCCGTTGCGGAGATGCTCGTGCGCCGCGACGATCATCGGCACCTGCGAGGCGAGCCGGATCCCCTTGCGCAGCGTCGCCGCGGGCGAATTGTCGGCCACGTCGGATCGAACGCGGCAAGCGCCGACACGGCCGTGCGCAGCACGTCCATCGGATGGGCATGCTTCACCGTGCGGATCACGTCGTACACCGCCGCCGGGAGCTTGCGCGCCGCCTTCAGCTCGGCGTCGAACGCTTCCAGTTGGGCGCGGCCGGGGAGCTCGCCCTTCAGGAGCAGGCAGCACGTCTCCTCGAACGTCGACCGCTCCGCGAGCTCGTGGATCGAGTAGCCGCGGTAGCGGAGCTCGCCGGCGCGCCCGTCGATGAAGCAGACGCGCGAGCGGTCGAAATAGACGCTCTTCAGCCCGCGATGGATCCCGATCTCTTCGCCTTGCTCGCCCATGGTTGCCTCCTTCAATGCGCAATGGGCTCGCCCCGCTCGAAGCGTTCGCCGGGGAAGTACTTGCCGAGGCGCTCATCGGCGGTGCGTGCGTGCGCTTCCATGCCCTCGAGCCGCGAGATGCGCGCGGTCACCGGGGCGATCTGGCGGTTCGCCTCGCGGGTCATGCGCTGCCAGGTGACCGTCTTGATGAACTTGAGAACCGACAGGCCGCCCGAGTAGCGCGCCGCGCCCTTCGTGGGCAGGATGTGGTTCGGTCCCGACGCCTTGTCGCCGAACGCGACCGTGGTCTCCTCGCCGAGGAACAGCGATCCGTAGCAGGTGAGATTTTCGAGCCACCAATCGAGGTCCCGGGCGTGGACCTCGAGATGCTCCGCGGCGTAGCGGTCCGACACCTGCGCCGCTTCCTCACGCGTAGAGCATACGACGACCTCGCCGTAATCGCGCCACGCGGCCCTGGCGGCATCGCGCGCGGTCGGCGGCAGCTTGTCGATGAGCGGCGGAACGCGGCGCATCACTTCGTCCGCCAGTCGCCTGGAGGTCGTGATTAGCCACGCCGGCGACTCGCGGCCGTGCTCGGCCTGGCCGACGAGGTCGGAGGCGACGAGCTGCGGATCGGCCGAATCGTCGGCGATGATCGCGATCTCGGTCGGCCCCGCGAGCACGTCGATGCCGACTTTGCCGAAGAGCACGCGCTTCGCCTCGGCGACGAACTTGTTGCCGGGGCCGACGACGATGTCGGCCGGCTTGCCGGTGAAGAGGCCGTAGGCGAGGGTCGCGATCGCCTGCACCCCGCCCAGCGTCAGGATGACGTCGGCGCCTGCGGCCTTCATCGCGTAGAGGATCTGCGGGTGGATGCCCTCGCCGCGGAACGGCGTCGAGGCGGCGATCACCGTCGGCACGCCGGCGGCCTTGGCGGTGGCGATCGCCATGTAAGCCGAGGCGATGTGCGCGTAGCGCCCGGCGGGGACGTAGCAGCCGGCGACGTTCACCGGGATGAGCCGCTGCCCGGCGCGCAGGCCGGGCTTGAGCTCGGTGGAGAATTCCTGCAGCGAAGCACGCTGCGCGAGCGCGAACGTCCGCACCTGCTCGGTCGCGAACTTGATGTCGCGCTTGATGTCGGCGGGAATGTCGCGCGTGCGGCGCTCGACCTCGTCGGGCGTGACGACGATCTCGCCGGACCAGCCGTCAAGCTTCGCGGCGTACTCGCGGACCGCGGCTTCGCCGCGGCGCTCGATCTCGGCGAGCATCTCGTCGACGACCTTGCGGGCGGCGCCGGTCTCCGTGTCCGGGGTCTTCGCTGCCTTCCTCAGATGCTCGATCGCCATGCCGGCACCTCGCTAGTTCGTATACAGCACCCCGGGGAGCCAGAGCACGAGCTGCGGGAAAATCATCACGAGCGCGAGCCCGAGGGCCTGCAGGAACATGAATTGGATCATCCCCTTGTAGATGTCCGAGAGTTCCCATTGCGGCGCGACGCCCTTCAGGAAGTACGCTGAAAGCGCCACCGGGGGCGACAGCCACGCCGTCTGCAGGTTCACCGCGACCAGGATCCCGAACCAGGTGAGATTAAACCCCAGCTCCTTCACCATCGGCAGCATGATCGGCAGAAAGATCAGCACGATCGGCACCCATTCGAGCGGCCAGGCGAGAAGAAAGATCACCGCCATGATGATCACCAGCAGCGCCATCGGCGGCAGGTCCAGGCCGAGCAGCGCGTGGGTCATCATGCTCGGCGTACCGAGGCGCGAGAACACCGCGCCGAAGAAATTGGACGCCGCGACCAGGAACAGGATCAGGCACGAGACCTCGAGCGTCTTGAGCACCGAGTTGTAGAGCAGCTTCCAGGTGAGGCGGCGGTACGCGATGACGAGCAGGAGCGAGCCCGCCGCGCCCACCGCCGCACCCTCGGTCGGCGTGGCGAATCCGAACAGGATGCTGCCGAGCGAGGCGAGCACCAGGACCGAGGGTGGAACCAGCCCCTGGAGGAACTCCTTGAGGACCTCCATCCGCGACTCGGCGTGCTCTGCTTCGGGCAGCGCCGGCCCGAGCGCCGGATTGAGATAGCAGCGCACGAGCGCGTAACCGGTGTAGATCGCGGCGAGCGCCAGGCCGGGAAGCAGCGCGCCGGCGAAGAGGTCGGTGACCGGCACCCCGATCACGGGTCCCATCACCACGAGCATCACGCTCGGCGGGATCAGGATGCCGAGGGTACCGCCCGCCGTGATGATGCCGGCCGAGAGGCTCACGTCGTAGTTCGAGCGATCCATCGCCCGCGCCGCCATGATTCCGAGCAGCGTCACCGATGCGCCAACGATGCCGGTCGCAGCGGCGAAGATCGTGGCGCAGAACATCACCGCGATGTAGAGCGAGCCGTGCAGCCGCGCGAGCCCGAGCTGCACCGAGCGGAACAGCCGCTCGAGCAGCCCCGCCTGCTCGAGCAGCAGGCCCATGAACACGAACAGCGGCACCGAGGCGAGCGTCTGTTCGCGCATCACCTGGAAGAACTGGAACACCATGAGGTGAAACACGGTGTCGCCGAACCCGGCGTAGCCGAAGAGGATCCCGAGGATGATCAGCGTGAACGCGATGGGGAAGCCGACGAAGATGCCCGTCAGCAGCGCGGCGATCATCCAGACGCCGATGATCTCAGGGCTCATGGCGCACCAGCTCTTCCAGCGTCTTGTGTACGACGAGCCAGCGCCCGGTGCGCAGCGCGTAGATGCACTTCAGGAGCTCGGACACGCCCTGCAGCAGCAACAGCGCCGCCGCCACCGGGATCACCGCCTTCAGCGGGTAGATGATCGGCATCCAGGAGCTGCCCACCGTGCGCTCGTCGCGCAGCCACGAGTTCCAGGCGAACTCGCCGCTCAGCCACAGGAAGATCGCGATGCCGGGAAAGAACAGGAACAGGTAACACAGCGCGTCCACCGTGGCCTGCGTCCTCACCGACCACTTCTGGTACAGGAAGTCGGTGCGGATGTGCGCGCCGCGGTAGAGCGTGTAGGCGGCGCCGAGCATGAACATCGCCCCGTAGAGCATGTAGCTCGTGTCGTACGCCCACTGCGTGGGGGTCGCCACGTAGCGGATCACCACCTCGTAGGTCATCGCGGCGATGAGCGGCAGGATCAGCCAGGCCGTGATGCGGCCCGACCACGCGCTGATCGCGTCGATGACCCGGATCGCGCGCTCGAGCCTGCCGGGGTGCGGTGCCATCGGCTGAGTCCGCAAAAAACAGGCGGCCGGTTGGCCGCCTGTGTCGGACGCTGCAGCGCCGGCGTTACTTGGCTCCGCCCTTCAGATAAGAGTCGGCCACCGACGTGTTCAGCTTCTGGATGCTCACCCAGTACGGCACGACATCCTTCGCGAACGCCGCCTGCGAGTCGAGCACCTTCTTGAAGAACGCGTTCTTCGCCGCGTTCTCTTCCATCACCTTCTTCGCCGCCGCCATGAAGGCCGGGAAGTAGTCGGGCGGCGTTTCCATCACCTGCACGCCGTGCTTCGTCTTGAGCTCGATGAGGGCGAGAGCATTGGCGCGAATGCGATAGGCCGTGGATTCCATCAGCGACGCGAGCGCTGCGCCCTCGAAGATCGCCTGCACGTCCTTCGGCAGCTTGTTCCAGAAGTTCTTGTTGATGTAGATGTCGGCGTTCACCGTGTTCTGATGCAGGCCTTGCAGGTAGTAGTACTTGAACGCGCGCTGGAAGCCGTAGGCGAGGTCCGTGACCGGGCAGCACCACTCGGCCGCGTCGAGCACGCCGCGTTCGGCCGAGGGGATGATCTCGGCGCCGGGCAGCGCGATCGCCGTCACGCCCATCTCCTTGTAGATCGCGCCGGGGATCCCGGGCGGGGTGCGGAAGCGCCGCTTCTGCAGGTCGGCCATGTTCTTGATCGGCTGCTTGAACCAGCCGAGCGCCTCGGGGCCAACCGGCTGCACTATGAAGCCCACGACGTTCACCTTGAGATGCTCGTCGAAGAGCTCGCGGTAGAGCTCCTTGCCGCCGCCTTCGAGAAACCAGGACACCCATGCCATCTGGTCCATGCCGAGGCCCGAGCCCCCCGACGGCGAACCGAAGAGCATGGCGGCGGGATGCTTGCCCGACCAGTAGTGCGTCCAGGCGAAGCCCGATTCCACCAGACCCTTGTCGACCGCATCGAGGATCTCGAACGCGCCGACCACCGCGCCGTCGGGCAGCACCTCGATCTTGAGGCGCCCGGCGGTCATGCTGTCGACGCGCTGGGAGAACTTCTGCAGCATCTTGAACTCGTCGGCGGCTGCCGGCACCGCCGTCTGCAACCGCATCTTGAACGACTGTTGCGCCGATGCGTCGCTCGGCGCGAGCGCGAGCGCCGCGACGGCGAAACCGCAAACCGCCAGAAACCGCTTCATGGGTTCTCCTCCTGGGTGAAGTGCGCGGCTAGCATACCGGAAGCCGCTGCGGACAAGGATTAGATTTACGGGTTTGCCGAACGCGGCGTTCCAGATTCCGAGAAACTGCGCAAATGCCTCCGCTGCAGGCCGACTACATCGTCGTGGGTGCCGGCTCCGCCGGCTGCGTGCTCGCGAACCGGCTGTCCGCGAACGGCCGGCATCGCGTGCTGCTGCTCGAGGCCGGACCGCGCGACCGCTCGATCTGGATCCACCTCCCGATCGGCTACGGCAAGACCATGTTCCACCCGGTCTACAACTGGGGCTTCTACACCGACCCGGAGCCGAACCTGAACGACCGCCGCGTGTACTGGCCGCGCGGGCGCGGGCTCGGCGGCTCGTCCTCGATCAACGGGCTCATCTACGTGCGCGGGCAGCCCGAGGACTACGACCGCTGGGAGGCCCTCGGCAACCCGGGCTGGGGCTGGAAGGACGTGCTGCCGTATTTCATCCGCTGCGAGGGGAACTCGCGCGGCGCGAGCGAGTTCCATGGTGCCGACGGGCCGCTCGCCTGCTCCGACATCGGCGAGAAGCACGAGCTGATGGAGGCGATCATCCGGGCGGCGAACGAGCTCGGCATCCCGGCAACCGACGACTTCAACGGCGCGCGCCAGGAGGGCGTGGGCTACTACCAGCTCTTCACCCGCAACGGCTGGCGTTCGAGCAGCGCGACCGCCTACCTCCGGCCCGCCCACGGGCGGCCGAATCTGCGGGTAGAGACCGACGCGCATGTCGTCAAGATCCTTTTCGAGGGGACGCGCGCGGTCGGCGCACGTTACCGAAAGAAAGGAAATGACGTCGAGGTCCGTGCCGTGCGCGAGGTAATCCTCAGCGCCGGCGCGCTCCAAAGCCCGCAGCTGCTTCAGCTCTCAGGCGTCGGGCCCGCCGATCTTCTCTCGTCGTTCGGCATCCCGATCGTTGCGGATCTTCCTGGCGTCGGCGAGAACGTGCAGGACCATCTGCAGCTTCGCGTGATGTACAAGTGCACGCGGCCGATCACGACCAATGACGATCTGCGGATCTGGTGGCGGAAGCTCGGCATCGGGGCGAGATGGATCCTTAACCGCAAAGGCCCTCTGGCGATCGGCATCAACCAGGGTGGTCTGTTCACCCAGGTGCTGCCCGGGTCGAAAACGCCCGACGTCCAGTTCCACTTCGCGACGCTCTCGGCGGATCTCGCCGGAGCGAAACCGCATCCGTGGCCGGGCTTCACGATGTCGGTCTGCCAGCTGCGGCCGGAGTCGCGCGGCACGGTGCGGATCCGCTCGACCGATCCGTTCGAGCCGACTGCGATCCGGCCGAACTACCTCGCGACCGAGCTGGACCGGCGTTGTGCCGTGGCGGGCGTGAAGCTGGCGCGTGCGCTCGCCGCGACCGACGCGCTACGCCCTTACGTCGCCGAGGAGTACCGCCCCGGCGTGCAGGCGCGCACCGACCAAGAACTGCTCGAATTCGCGCGCAACTACGGCGCGACGATCTTCCATCCGTGCGGGACCTGCAAGATGGGAGACGACCCGATGGCGGTCGTGGACGAGCGGCTGCGGGTGCGCGGTCTCGCCGGCCTACGTGTGGTGGATTGCTCGATCATGCCGACGCTCACCTCGGGCAACACGCACGCGCCCGCGGTGATGATCGCCGAGAAGGCCTCCGATCGGATCCTCGAGGACGCCGCCCGCGGCGGCTAGGCCGGACGCAGGCCGAGGATCCGCCGCGCCTCGGCGGGTGTGGCGGGCCGGCGGCCGAAGCGCGCGCAGTTGTCCACGATCTTCTTCGCGAGCTCCGCGTTGCTCGCCGCGAGACGGTCGGGCTCGATGCGCAGGTTGTCCTCGAGCCCGGTACGGCAATGGCCGCCCGTCTCCAGGCACCACTGGTTCACGTCCCACTGATGGCGCCCGATGCCCGCGGCGACCCAGGTGGCGCGCGGCAGGACTTCCTTGAGCTCCGCGCGCAGGAAATCGAAGATCGAGCGCCGCGCGGGCATCGCGTTCGGGATGCCGAGCACGAACTGCACGTGCGGCGGGTCCTTGAGCAGGCCCTTCTTCACCAGGGTCGCGGCGTTGTAGAGCATCGCCAGGTCGAACACCTCGACCTCGGGCTTGATGTCGTACTCGAGCATCGTCTTCGCCAGCCCTTCGATGAAGTCGGGCGGGTTCTCGTAGATCTGGTTCGGGAAATTCACCGATCCCGTGGCGAGCGAGGCCATGTCGGGCCTGAGGTAAAGCATCCCGCCGCGCTTCGACTGCTCGCGCCCGCGCCCGCCGGTGGAGAACTGGACGATCATGCCGGGGCAGTGCTTGCGGACGCCCTCCTGCACGCGGCCGTACAGCTCAGGGTCGGAGCCCGGGGACTCGTCGGGGTTGCGCACGTGGATGTGCACGAGCGCGGCTCCGGCCTCGAACGCCTCATGGGTGGATTCGACCTGTTCCGACGGTATCACCGGCACCGCGGGGTTGTCCTTTTTCTTCGGCAGCGCGCCGGTGATCGCCACGGTGATGATGACGGGCTCGGCCATGGGCAGCACCTCCGCGGCCATTATTGCAAACGGCCATGCCGTGTGCAAACATGTCCGGAAAACGGAATTTTAGATTCCGACTAATGAAAGCCCGCTCCGGTTCTCCCAAGCGCAGGCGCGCAGCGCGGACGCGGGTCGCGACCGGGCGCGCGCCCTCCTACGAGGATCTCGTGCAGATCGTGGAACTGATCCGCTCCGCGTCCCAGTTCAGCGAGTTCCGCCTGCGCTCGGGAGACATCGAGGTCGAAATGCGGCGCACAAACGGCGCGGCGGAGCCGACGCCGCTGCCGGCCGCATCCCCGCATGCCGGCGAGCCGGTCGGGGGAGAGGTGACGCTCGAGCCGGAGCGCGCGGCGCTGCACGTGCCGCATGCGCACGCGGATGCCGAGAATCTCCCTCCGGGTCTCGCGCTCGTGCGGGCGCCGATGGTCGGCACGTTCTACCGCGCTCCCGAGCCGGGCGCGCCGCCGTTCGTGGAGCCCGGCACGCGCGTCGAGCCCGACACGATCGTCGGGGTCATCGAGGTCATGAAGCTCATGAACTCGATTCCCGCCGGCTGTACCGGGGTGGTGACGAACGTGCTGGTCGGCAACGCCGAGCCCGTCGAGTACGCGCAGCCGCTCCTGGCGATCGATCCGCGCGCATGAGCGTTCGCCGCAAGCCCGCGCGCACGATGCGCTTCGTGGACGTGACGCTCCGCGACGCGCACCAGTGCCTGTGGTCCACGCGCATGACGACCGCCATGATGGCGCCGATCCTCGGCACGCTCGACCGCATCGGCTACGACGTGATCAACGTGCTGGGCGGCGCGGTGTTCGACGTCTGCGTGCGCTATCTGCGCGAGAACCCCTGGCGCCGCGTGCAGTTCCTGTGCCAGCGGCTCGAGACTCCGGTGGACGCGCTGACGCGCGGCCAGAGCCTCTACACGTTCGAGCTCTTTCCCGACGACATCGTCGAGCTCAATGCGCGCGTGCTGGCGGGGCTCGGCATCAGGATCCTCACCGTCTACGACGCGCTCAACGACAACCGCAACATCGAATCCTCGGTGCGCGCGGGCAAGGCGGCCGGCATCAAGGTCAACGGCTGGATGACCTACACGCTGAGCCCGGTCCACACCGACGAGTACTACGCGGAACGCACGCGCGAGCTGCTCGCGCTCGGCGTGGACTACATGTGCATCAAGGACCCGACCGGGCTGCTGACGCCGGAGCGCGGCCGCACGCTCTTTCCGGCGGTGGTCGCGGCGGCGCGCGGCGTTCCGCTGCAGCTGCATTCGCACTGCCAGTCGGGCCTCGCGCCGGAGGTCTATTCGGTCGCCATGCGGGCGGGGTTCGAGTACGCCTACACGGCGCTCGAGCCGCTCGGCAACGGCGCCTCGCTCCCGACGACGCAGGAGATCCGCCGGCGCGCACTTGCGCTCGGGCTCAAGTCCCGGCTCGACGAGCCGGCGATGAACGAGGCCTCGAGCTACTTCAACTGGCTGTGCGTGCGCGAGGAAAAGCCGCGCGGCGAAGTGGCGCGCTACGACCCGGCGCTCTACGAGCATCAGATCCCGGGTGGCATGATCTCCAACCTGCGCTACCAGCTGCAGGTGATGAAGCTCGAGCACCGGCTGCCGGAGATCATGGAGGAGGCCGCACGCGTGCGCCGGGACCTCGGCTATCCGATCGTGGTCAGCCCGTTCGCCCAATACATCATCACCCAGGCGGTGCTC
>Ga0209641_10005313_pt1 | contig 10556 bp, 9 predicted proteins | sample RifCSP16_1_FD_184022 | JGI IMG/M metagenome (GOLD analysis project Ga0209641, IMG submission 184022) | Soil microbial communities from Rifle, Colorado - Rifle CSP2_sed 16_1 (SPAdes) (version 2) | ecosystem: Environmental > Terrestrial > Deep subsurface > Rock core/Sediment | place: Rifle...
GACGAGGTGAGGGTTCTTCAGCTCGAGCGCGGGCAACAACTTTTCAAGGAACGCCGCGAAGCCGCGCGGGCTGTAGTCGAAGCCTCGCGGGCGATCGGACGCCCCGAAGCCCGGCCAGTCGATCGCGCGCACCCGGAAGCGCCGCGCGAGCCGCGGCGCTACGTCCCAGTAGCTCTGCAGCGTCTCCGGAAAACCGTGCAGAAGCAGCACGTCAGGGCCCGCACCGCTCTGGTGGAGGCGCACGCGCACGCCATCCACGGTGAGATCGTGAGTCTTGAGGAGCTCGCTCACACGCTTAGCTCGTGAGGGCTGGGCATGTGTTCGTAAGCCTGCTGCTTCGCCAAGTGTTCGCTCACCCTGTGCCTGAAGAAGCAGGGTCCCCGTCGCGATCAGCGCGATGGCCAACAGTCGGAACTGCAATGCGCCTTTAGTGGGACAGCCTACTTTTTGACGTCCGATCTCGTGGAACAGTACAGCCAATTGGTTGCCGAAAACCCTTGCCTGTCCCCTTTATGTGCCCAAGGGGATTACGGGCCGAAGTAGAGGCCGCCGTTGATGTCGATCGTGGCCCCGGAGACGTAACCGCCGGCGTCGGAACAGAGGAGCGCGATGATGCCGCCGATGTCGTCGGGACGACCGAGACGGCCGAGCGGGATGGCTTCGAGGAGGGCGCGGTGCTGCTCGGGGGCTTGCCGCCCCCAGGCGACGGCTGCAATCCGCTCCGTGTTAATGTAGCCCGGCGCGATCGCGTTCACGGTGATCCCGTAAGGTCCCAGCTCCAGCGCCAGCGTCTTGGTCAGGCCGATGACTCCGCCTTTGGCAGCGGCGTAGTGGACGCCGACCCGGTCGCTGCCGCGGCGCGCTGCGATCGAAGAGAAGTTGATGATCCGCCCGGATCGGCGCGCTTTCATCCCCGGCACGAACGCGCGGCAGACGAGGAACGCGGTCGTGAGGTTCGTTGCCAGGACGTGCGCCCAACTAAGGTCATCAATCTCCTCGATCGGGAAGGCGCGATCAGGCAGCTTTGGTAGTTGGTCCTGGTGGCTCGGCGCCACCGGTCCGCCGGCGACGTTGATGAGGAAACTGACTTCGCCCACCTCGTCGGGAACCCGCTTAGCGAGGTCGGCGACCTCGTTGGGGTCTGTCAGGTCCACGGCAAACGTGTGAACGGCGACGCCTGCGAGTCCCTTGCCAAGCTCCTTCAGCCCCGCTTCGTACACGTCGACCAGGGCGAGGGGAACGCCCTCGCGGGCGAGGCGGTGAGCGACAGCTCGCCCGATGCCGCTGGCCGCCCCCGTCACGATGGCGACACGGCCTTCGAGCCCGCTCAAGCGCATCAGCGTCACGCCGTGTACGACGCGCCGTTGGCGTCGATCGTCACGCCGGTCATGTAGCTCGTCTCGCCGCTGCAGAGGGCGACCACGAGCTTGGAGATCTCCTCGACCGTGCCGGCGCGGCCGATCGGGATAGTTGACATTGCTCCCTCCGGACCCCGCTCTTCTCCAAGGGCCGCCATGAGGCGGCGCGCGCGTCCACTTAGGACGACTCCGGCGCCACGCAGTTGACTCGCACCCCGTAGGCCCCCAGCTCAAGCGCCAGTTGCCTCGTCAGAGCCATGATGCCAGCCTTGGCCACGACGTAGGGGCCGCTGCTTCCCTCGCTCCCCGGAGCAACGCCTTTACGCGCTGCGACCGACGCAAAGTTGACGATGGCCCCGCCCCGCGTTTCCTGGAGGTATGGAGCGACGGCCCGGGAACAGTAGAAGGCGCCTTCAAGATTGACGGCAAGAATCGTCCGCCAGTCGTCAAGGCTGCAGTTCGTCAGACCAACGAACCCCCGGCGCGGCGGCGCGGTCAGGTCCTCAGGCGTGATCCCCCAGCTCCCCCCTGCGGCGTTGACCAGTATGTCGATACGGCCGAAACTGCCGGCGGCCTGCTTCACCATTGCCTCGACCGACGCGTGATCAGCGACGTTAGTATGGACGCATAAACATCGCCGGCCCGCGGCTCCGACCGCCTGCGTGATCTCCGGGAACCCGGCCTCATAGAGATCGGCGACCACGATGTCGGCGCCCTCGAGGGCTAGCCCGAGGGCGACTGCGTGGCCAATGCTGTCCGGCTTGGTGGCACCGGTGACAATGGCGACTTTGTTCGTGAGATCCATGGAGCCGACGAAGGAGATGGGGGCGATCACCCGGCCCGGCCGGTCGGCCGTCGCGGCCGGGCGGGCGCCCATCCGGGATTGAAGGTCACCATCTGCAAGAGCGGATCGGCGCGCAAAGCGCCCGACTCGCGATCGACCAGGACGTTGACCAGCGCGGGCTTGCCGCCCCGCACCGCTTGAAGGGCGCGGTCGAAGGCCGGGCCCACTTCCTCGGGAGAGGCCGCGAATTCGCCGTGGCACTCCAACCCTTCAGCCACCAGGTCGTAGCGGCTCTGGTTCATCTCCACGCCGGAGGTACCGCCGAAGAGGCGGAGCGTGATGTTGCGGCTCGCTCCCCAACTGCCGTCGTTGGCGACCATGATGAAGAGCGGCAGACGATGCAGCGAAGCCGTCGCAAGCTCGCCCAGATACTGCCCCAGGGCGCCGTCACCAGTCCCCAGAAAGACCGGCCGCGGCGAGGCGGTTTCCTGCTCCGCGGCCATCGCGCCGATAGCCAGCGGCAAGCCCACGCCCATCGAGCCGAAGGGATCCTGCTCCATCCAGCCTGCCGTTGCCCGCACTTTTAGGATGGCCTTGTACCAGTTCAGGCAGTTGGCGCCGTCACCGACGAAGATTGCGTTCTCGGGCATGCGCGGCGCGAGCTCGCGAGCCATGCGCAGAGGATGCACCATTCCTTTTTCCTCGCGGCCGAGCCGTTCGAGGCGCGACATCCGGTCCTGTAGCGCATCCTTCATCCAGCCGGCATCGCGGGGCTTGGCGTACCGGCGGGCGAGCTCTGCGGCGATCTCATCGACTGCGGGTCCGCAATCGCCGACCACGGGGACCTCCACATGGCGGTTGCGACCAATTTCAGCGGCGTCAATGTCGATCTGAATGAAGCGAGCGTCCTCGCTGAAATAAGGCGGGGCCCCGAAGCCGATCGTGCCGTTCAAGCGTGTTCCGACGACAAATACGACATCGGCGTGCCGGGCGGCCGGATGCCCCTGCGCCCAGGAGAGGACGGTTTCCCCGTCCTCCGGGACCAGGCCGCGGCCCGATCCCTTGGCCATCACCGGCATGCCAAAGTCGTGGGCCAGCTTGCGAAGGCCTTCTCCCGCCTCGCCCCAGAAGGCGCCGTTGCCCGCAACGACCAGTGGACGTTCGGCTTCCACTAGCAAATCCGCCACGCGCCGGATGGCGCCCGGGTCGGCGAGCGGCCGGGCTGCGCGGGTGAGTGACCCCAGCGACCGCGCCGCGATCTCTTCATCAACCGAGCCCTCAGCGAAATCGCGAGGCACGTCGAGCAGGACAGGACCGGGCCGGCCGCTCAGCGCGATGCGGCAGGCCATGTCGACATACTCGCCCAGACGCGAGGCCTCGTGAACGGTTTGCGCCCACTTGGTGATCGGCCGCACCATGCGCGGATGGTCCATCTCTTGGATCGCGCTGGCATCCAAGAGGCTGAAAGGGTTGCGGCCCGAGATGACCAGCAGCGGAGTGCCGGCTTCATACGCTGGGGCCAGCCCGCCGATCGCGTTCGCCAAGCCCGGTCCCGCGGTGACGCACGCCACGCCGATCCCCCGGCGCATGCGGGCGTAGCCGTCGGCCGCGGTGACCACCGCAGCTTCGTGGCGCATATGGATCAGCCTGATCTCGCGGGCCTGGAGCGCGCCGAAAAAGCTCTCGAGATGGCCGGGCAAGCCGAAGACCGTTCCAACCCCTTGACGTTCGATGGCTCTCGCCATCAGCTCCGCACCAATCATAATGATCCCTCCCCTGGAACAGGGGCCATGGTGTCCGTGGGTCGGCCCTCAACCGCCTGCGTGATCTCCGGAAACCCGGCCTTGTAGAGATCGGCGATCACGACCGCGGCGCCCTCGAGAGGGCGAGCTACTTAGTTTGCTTCCGGAGGTTCCTGATAGAGCCCCACGGTGACGGAGAGCTCCACTTCTTTGTTCTCTCTGATCACCACGAGGTTCAGCGATTTCCCTGGCGAGGTGCTGGCGATAATCCGTTGTAAATCCCTCGGAGTCACGACGGGAGTGTTGCCGATCTTCACCACCACGTCTTTTTCTTTCATCCCGCCCCTGGCCGCTGGCTGATCAGGCATGACGCGCCGGATAATCACCCCTCTGGTATCTTTGAGCCCGAGCTGGGTAGCGTCTTCGTCGTTCACCTCATCAAGGCCGACCCCGAGCCATCCCCACTCCACTTTTCCTTTTTCAGCCAGTTGGGGCAGGAGCGCCTTGACCAGATTGGCCGGAATGGCGAAGCCGATGGAGCCGCCTCGCGCCGCCATGCTATTGACTCCCACCACCTCTCCGGCCATGTTCACCAACGGCCCGCCGGAGTTCCCGGGGTTGACCGCAGCATCGGTCTGAATGAAATCAAAACCCGGGGCAGCGGTCAAGAGCGGTGCCCCCTTCCGACTGACGATTCCGAACGACACGGTCTGCTCCAATCCGAACGGGTGACCCAGGGCCAGGACAAATTCACCGACTCTCACGCGATTGCTATCCCCGAGCGGGAGGACCGGGAGGTCGCTCACTCCGTCAACCTTGACTAACGCGAGATCGGTCCGATTATCGCGGCCCAGCACTTTCCCTTGAACTCGGCGTCCGTCGAAGAGCTTGACCTGGACCCGATCAGCGCCCGCCACCACATGAGCGTTTGTCACGAGAAGGCCATCTGAGCGGATGAGGAACCCTGAGCCTGAAGCGCTCCGCGGACCTTCCTGCTCCTCGGCTGAAGCCGAGCGCCGGACTCGAAGCTGAACCAGACCAGGTTTCAACCGCTCTGAGAGCTGGCTTAGCTCGTCGTTCAGCCGCGCAAGCTCACTCGGGATGGGTTGCGCTTGGCTTTCCTGCCAGAGCTGCGAGGCTGTCGACGCCGGCCCGGCACACCCGATTGTCAGGAAGAGTGTGATCCATGCCACGCCCACTCCCTTCACGCCGATCCTCCTCACCGCTGACAGTTTGCGGTCACTGCTGTTTAGCTTGTTCATAAAAAACTTCGGCCTCCCCGATCACCCTGTTTGGACCTGCTTTCCATTATCCGACATCTGAAACAGAAGTCCAACAAGCCGTTCCCTCGCAGGGAGAAAACGCCCATTAGGCGCGGGCTGTTCAAAAAGGCCCAGATGCAAGGCGGCGATTCGAGCGCCGGCGTTGCCGGCGTAATCCTGGCCTTTTTGCAACGGCCCACTAGCGGCCGACTTCTCTGACAAGGTGGCCCAGCTCGGGAATGATCAGCTTCTCCAATGCCAAGCGGCAGGCGTTTGGGGAGCCCGGGAGCGAAAAGATGATCCTCCCCTGGCGGACTCCGGCCTGGGCCCGCGAGAGCATGGCCGCAGCGCCGATCTCCTCGTAGGAAAGCATCCGAAAGAGTTCGCCGAACCCCGGGAGCCGCTTTTCCAGCAGCGCCTCGATCGCTTCAAACGTTGAATCCCGCGACGTGATCCCTGTTCCGCCAGTGGCGATGGCGACCTGAACCGCTTGGTCGTTGCAGACCTCTCGAATCACCGCCTGGACTTCGGACGGCTCGTCCTTCACGATTCGAGAGCCAACCACCTCGTGGCCCGCCTTGGCGAGCAGCTCCCGGATGAGCTGCCCGCTGCTATCGGTCGCTGCGACCTTCGAATCGGAGATCGTCAGGACAAAGCAGCGGACCGTGCGGGGGGCGTGAGCCTTGTGCTCGGCCGGCGTGGAGGCTTCACCCGTCACGCGCGTTCACCCTGTCGGTAGGCCAAGTCCAGGATCTCGACAAGGTGGTAGACTCTCATCTTCCCACCCCTCATCTCGAGACCGTGGAGGATCTGGATGATGCAGCCTGGATTGGCGGTCACGACCGCTTCAGCGCCCGTCGCTTCAAGGTTGGCGACCTTCCGGCGAAGGAGCCGCTCCGCCATCTCAGGCTGAGTGAGATTGTAGATCCCCGCTGAGCCGCAGCACCAGTCAGCCTCGTGGAGCTCTGTGACCGTGATGCCCGGAATCGCACGCAGCAGCCTGCGCGGCTCGGTCCGAATCTTCTGCCCGTGAACCACATGGCAGGGGTCGTGGTAGGTGACCCGCATCTCCACCCGCCCGAGCACTCCTCGCAGCGGTTCTCTGCCAAGGAACTCGGCGATGTCCTGGACGCGCTTGGAGAATCTCTCGGCCCGCTCGGCATAGTCCGGGTCGTCCTGCAGAAGATGAGCGTATCCTTTCATGTGGGCCCCGCACCCGGAGGTGTTTGCAATCACAGCATCGACCCGCGCGCCTTCGAAACAATCGATCGTCTGTCGTGCCAACGCGACCGCTCGCGCTCGCGCGCCCGCGTGGGCGTGGAGCGCTCCACAGCAGCGCTGGGCCCCGGGCGTGACGACCTCGGCGCCGTTGCGCGCAAGCAGACGTGCTGTCGCGTGGTTATGGCTCCCAAAGACCGCTTGCTGAACGCACCCGGCAAGCAACCCCACGCGGGCACGCTTCTCTCCTTGAGCCGGTGTCAGCTCGGGGAGCGGGCCCTCGTGAGTGTCGGGCAGCTTGGGGAGGAGGCGCTCCCACTCGCCGAGCATCTGGGGAAAGAGCCCGAGCATCCCGCTCCCCCGAACGAGCGACTGAAGCCCGCTCCGCTGATAGAAGCGGAGCAGGTTCGTCAGAAGTGAGAGCGCCGCTGGGTTTGCCAGAAGGAGTTCAAGATTGACCCGCCGAAAGGCTTGGCGGAGACGTGAGCCAGGCCGCTGGCGCTCAATCTCAGCCCGCGCCACCTCGATCAGCCGGCCATACGGAACTCCAGATGGACACGCGGTCTCACACGCACGGCAGTCCAAACAGAGCCCGAGGTGATTGACCACAGAATCAGTGAGCGCGATCCTCTGCTCCGCCAGCGACTTGATGAGAAAGATCCTGCCTCGAGGAGAATCCATCTCGGTCCCAAGCTCGGAGTACGTGGGGCAATACGAGAGGCAAAGTCCACAATGGACACACTGATTGACGCCCTCCACACTCAGCCCATTCAGCGTGAGCCCTCTGAATGCCGTGTCTGTCGCCGCAGTCTCAAGCATGTGGTCAGATATCCCCCACAAAGCGACCGGGATTCAGGATCCCCTTGGGATCAAGCTCGGCCTTGATCCGCTCCATGATTCTCACCGAGGCATCGGGCGGATCCCAGACCGAGACCTTCTCTTTGACCGCCTGCGGCGCCGCTTCGATCGCGAGCTGACCACCCATGCCTCGAACCATCTCACGCCAGCCAAGCAGCGCGTCAACCAATGGATCCACCGATTGCCCCGCGCCTCCGAGAGCGAAGAGCGCGGTGACGATCCCCAGTCCGAAATGCGAAACCAGCACCACCTGGACGCGGCCGCGTCTCGCGATCCGCTCCCCCTCCGTGAACACGGCCGCGACCTGAGTCGGGAGCAGCGCGATCTTGCACCGCACGGGACTGTCGGGAACCGATTGGGGATCGAGCTCGCGGACAAACTGCCAAGCCTTTTCTTTGAGCGCGCCGGCGAGCCGGAGCGAGGCATTTGCGCCGTGCTTGGCGGTGGTCTGCTCAGCCTCGCCAAGCTGCCAGGCAACCTGCTCCGCGAGTCCGTCGAATCCAGCGAGGAGCGCATACCCCTCGACCCTTTGGCTCAGAATCCGGCTCATTCCACCGACCGCCTCGCGGTCCAGAAGCTCGATCGCATTAGGGATGAGATCGGAGTCCATCAGGGCACGCGCCGCCGCCGCGGCGGCGGAAATGCTCTGGAACTGCGCCACGAGCAGCGCGTCGCCTTCCGGCAGTGGCCTGAGTTTCACCGTCAGCTCCACCACGATCCCGAGAGTGCCGAGGGCCCCGATGTAGAGCTTCGGGAGGTCATACCCCGCAACGTTCTTAACCACCTTGCCGCCCCCGCGGACCAGCGCGCCGTCAGCCGTCACCACACCAACCCCAATTACGAGATCGCGCGCGCTCCCGTAGAGATGGCACTTAGGGCCGGCCGAGTTGGTGGAGATGATCCCACCGAGCGTGGCCCGGCTCGCAAACGGTGGGTCAAGTGAAAGCCACTGCCGTGAAGGCGCCAGCATCGCCTGGAACGCCTCGTGTGTCATTCCTGCCTGCGCGGTGGCCGTGAGATCGCCAGGCTCGTGCTCCAGGAGCCGATTCAACCGGGTGGTGCCGATCACTAATTGAAAACTCTTCGGCGGGGCGCCCAGGCTCTTCTTGGTGCCACCACCCCAGGGAATCACCGCGACCCCTTCCTCTGAGGCGAGCGCCAAGAGCTGGCAGACCTCTTCGACCGAGCCAGGAAAGGCCACGGCGTCGGGCGTTCGCCCCTCCAGCAGATAACGGCTTCGATCGACCCCGATGTGCAGGTGGTCTGCGCCGACGATCTCCTTGATCTTCTCGATGGCCGCTGGTGAGATCACTGAGGGGTGCCGATGCGGGCGCCTCGAACGCGAGGGAGCCGGCCTGGGCCAGATTGCTTGTTCGCCAAAAGTCTGCACGTTTCCGTCAGACTTTGGTCGTGACATCCACTTGTGCCGTGGCGAGAAGCGAGCAGATCAAGGCCCGAGGGAGGAGGAACCCCGAGGCGTATACGGTATACGTTGAGGGGTTCCGACGACCGAGAACGAAGGGATGCGACGCTTATCGGCACGGCACTACAAACGCTGGGCCAATCCCCGCTCCTCGATGGGATGGGGCCGGTACGCCACGCCGATCTCTCCGCACGACTTTCTGGTTGGAAAAATCTTCCCGGGGTTGCAGAGCCCGCTCGGATTGAAGGCGCGCTTCACCTTCTGCATGGTCCCAAGGTCCGCCTCGCTGAAGATCAGCGGCATGTAATCCATTTTTTCGAGCCCGATCCCGTGTTCACCGGAGATGGAGCCACCCACCTCGGCGCAGAGCTTCAGGATCTCCGCCCCGGCCTGGACCACCCGGGCCTCCTCACCCGGATTGCGCGGATCATAGAGAATGTTGGGATGGAGATTCCCGTCCCCCGCGTGGAAGACATTCCCCACCCGAAGCCCGGCCGCCCCCACGATCTCGTTGACCCGGTGGAGGACGTAGGGAAGCCGCGTGCGCGGGATCACGCCGTCCATCACCATGTACGCAGGCGAAACCCGACCGTACGCGCCAAACGCCGACTTGCGTGCTTTCCAGAGAAGCGCGCGCTCCGCTTCATCCTTCGCGATCCGAACCTCCCGCGCACCGGCATCACGGCAGGCGGCAACCACGCGCTCGGTCTGGGGCTCCATCCCCACCGTCAACCCATCCAGCTCGATCAAGAGCGCGGCTGCCGCATCTCTGGGATATCCCGCCCCAACCGCGTCCTCCACGCACTTGATCGTGACCTGATCAATCATCTCAAGCGCCGCCGGGATGAGACCGCGCGCGATGATGTTGGAGACCGCGTGAGAGGCGTGGTCGATCTCGGTAAAGATCGCCAGAATCGTTTTAACGGCGCGGGGCGCTCGAAGAATGCGCACGACGATCTTGGTCGCAATTCCAAAGGTCCCCTCCGAGCCCACGAAGATTCCGACAAGGTCGTAGCCCTGAGACACTCGGCGCTTTCCCCCGAGCCACACCACCCCGCCATCCGGCAGCACGACCTCGAGGCCCAGGATATGATTCGTCGTGACGCCGTATTTCAACGTGTGCGGCCCGCCGGAGTTACTGGCGATGTTTCCTCCAATGGTGCAGGCCTGCTGGCTGGTGGGATCGGGGGCGTAGTAATAGCCCTTCTGGCTCACGGCCCATGTCAGGTGAAGGTTGACGACTCCCGGCTCGACCACCGCGAGCTGGTTCTCGTAATCGATCTCAAGAATCCGGTTCATCCTCACCAGCGAGATGACCAGCCCGCCTTCAGACGGAAGGCAGCCACCGCTCAGCCCGGTTCCCGCCCCACGGGCCACAAATGGGATCTTCTCCCGATTCGCGAGTCGGACAAGTTGAGCCACCTGTTCAGTTGAAGTGGCGAACACGACAAAGTCGGCCAATTGGCGGAAGAGCGTCAACCCGTCAGACTCATAGACGAGAAGCTCCTCGGGATCAGAGAGGACAGCCGCACGACCAACTATTTCTTCGATCTCGCGACGCAGGGCGGCCTTCTGTGACGCCGTAAGAGTGGCCATTCCGCTCCTCTCCTCAACAGGATCAGTGCGTTCGAATTATATCAGACGCTTCGAGAGCGGCAACCCGAACATCCGGCAAGAAAAGAATTGGGCGGGTTGCAGGAGCGTGCCGTCGGTACCCAGACTCGGCGACGGAGCGAGAGAAACTGGGATATCCGAATGATCCGCTTAGCAGGTCGTTGAAAACACCCGCGAGCCGCAGGCGGCTCAAAAAGGTCCAGATGCAAGGCGGCGAGGAAGCGAGGAGTGAGGCGTACTTAGATGTACGTTGCAACGACGAGCGACGAAGCCAACGCCGCAGATGGGCCTTTTTCA
>Ga0209641_10005317_pt1 | contig 10550 bp, 7 predicted proteins | sample RifCSP16_1_FD_184022 | JGI IMG/M metagenome (GOLD analysis project Ga0209641, IMG submission 184022) | Soil microbial communities from Rifle, Colorado - Rifle CSP2_sed 16_1 (SPAdes) (version 2) | ecosystem: Environmental > Terrestrial > Deep subsurface > Rock core/Sediment | place: Rifle...
AAGATTTGCCATAGCCTTATTTACTGCGGGAAAGGACAGCTTAAGCTCTGCTTGAGCGATAGGCAGCGAAAGAATGATCCTCTTCTTAAGAAGTTCATGCACCCGAAGGGCAGAGCCTGCAGCCTTGCCTATCTGCTGTATCTTCTGACGGTGTTGGTCAAACATGAGATAAAGCTCTCTCGCAGTATCGCTTGCCTGTTTGGATACCTCCTCAATTCCTGCAAGATAGAACTTCAGCCATCCTTCCCAGTCGCCTTTTGTTCTTGTTCGCTGGAGGACATCGTAATACGCTGTCCTGTACCTTTTAAAATATAGGCTAAGATATAGCAGCGGCTGAGAAAGCACACCCTCGGCACAGAGGATGAATGTTATTAAAAGTCTGCCAATGCGGCCATTGCCGTCGAGAAAGGGATGTATTGTTTCAAACTGGGCATGAGACAAACCTGCCTTAATTAAGGTTGGAGTATATGCGGGTTCATTATGCAGAAATTTTTCGAGAGCACCCATTGCAGGCATTACCTCGTGCGGAGGAGGAGGCACATACAGCGCATTGCCCGGACGGCTCCCTCCTATCCAGTTCTGTGAGCGGCGAAATTCACCGGGTTCTTTTTCGCTGCCTCGTGTCCCTTTTAGAAGCAAGGCATGTATTTCTTTGATTAGTCGCAGGCTTAATGGAAATCCTTCCTTCAGACGACTTAACCCGTGCTGCATAGCCGAGACATAGTTTGATACCTCCTGCACATCTGATAGGGGAACACCCGGGGCTTCTTTATTTTCAAACAATAAGAGGTCTGACAGTGAGGATTGGGTTCCCTCAATCTGGGATGAGAGGACAGCTTCTTTTCTAATATAGGAATAGAGAAAAAGAGTTGGGTCTGGAAGAAAGGCTGATATTCCTTCAAGTCTGCCAAGGGCTCGGTTTGCTCTTTCCTCCATGTCCTGCAATTCTGTATCATAGCGAATGGGTGGAGCGGGAGGCAATGGATTGGGTATAAAACAGGAGAATGGTTCAGCCCCGCCTTGCTGTTTGAGCCACTTGCCTGCCCGTGCAATATTATTTAAAGTCTTCTCGACCATAATGCTATTAAATTATAAGGCTTTATAGTTTAATAGTCAATACTGTTATTAAATGTTGGTTTAATAACAAACCTCGTTATTTATTAAACAAATTTCTAAGATTAGCCTTTATTGCCTTCTCAAGCCCTGTGCCTTCAGCAAACTGTCCTTCAAGTTTTAAGGTAAGCCGCTTCATCTTCTCATTAAATGGCTCGTCATCATCTGCCACATCTTCAGCGCCGACATATCTGCCGGGGGTAAGGACATAGCCATGAGAGCGGATTTCTTCAAGGGTTGCACTCTTGCAGAAGCCGGGGATATCGGCATAACCGATACCCTCACCCCTACCCTCTCCCGCAAGGGGAGAGGGAGGTTTTGAAGTATCCTCTCCCATAGGGGATGATGTTCGCCATGCGTGATAGGTATGGACAATCCTCGTTATCTCTTCATCAGAAAACTCCCTATGAGTTCTGTCAATCAAATGCCCCATCTTGCGGACGTCTATGAACAGGGTCTGACCACGACGGTCTCTAAACCTGCTGTTTTTCTTGTTCCGTGTGATAAACCAGAGGCAGGCAGGGATTGGTGTTGTATAAAAGAGTTGACCCGGCAGGGCAATCATGCAGTCAACCAAATCAGCCTCAATGATATTTTTGCGTATTTCTCCCTCACCGGACCGGTTTGAAGACATGGAACCATTGGCAAGGACAAAGCCTGCTATGCCGTTTGGCGAGAGATGATGGATGAAATGCTGAACCCATGCAAAATTGGCATTGCTGACAGGAGGGATGCCATATCTCCACCTCACATCTTCACGAAGAAGTTCCCCTTTCCAATCGCTTACATTAAAAGGCGGATTTGCAAGGATAAAGTCTGCCCTAAGGTCTTTTTGAATGTCCTGCCTGAATGTGTCTGCATGATGAGAACCGATATTGCCTTCAATTCCCCTTATGGTAAGATTCATGTTGCAGAGACGCCATGTAGTAGGGTTTGATTCCTGACCGTTGACGGCTATATCGTTTTTTCTTCCTCCGTGTGCCTCAACAAACTTTTCTGATTGGACAAACATACCGCCGGAACCGCAGCAAGGGTCATAAACCCTGCCTTTGTATGGCTCTATCATTTCAACAAGGATTTTTACGACTGACTGAGGGGTATAAAATTCACCGCCGCCCTTGCCCTCTGCAGAGGCGAAGCGACCAAGAAAATACTCATACACCCTGCCGAGTATGTCCTTTGAGCGGCTTTCTGCATCGCCGAGCCCTATGGTGCCGATTAAATCAAAGCTCACCGAGGGTAAGTTTATCAAGGGTTGGTCTTGCATAATCTTTTGGGAGGACACCTTTCAGTTTTGGATTTTCTTTCTCAATAACAACCATTGCATCATCAATGATTTTGCCAATAGTAGGCTGTTTGGCATTCGCTTGAAGATAAGACCAGCGGGCATCCTTTGGAACCCAGAAGATATTTTCAGAGAGGTATTCATCCCTATCTTCTACAATGCCATATCTTGCCTCAGGGTCTTTTACATAGTATTCGCTTGATGGGTCTTTTGCCGATGATTCCAACTGACTGTGCCTTTCTTCAAAGGCATCTGAGATGTATTTGAGAAATATGAGTCCAAGAACTACATGCTTATACTCAGCAGGGTCCATGTGACCGCGCATCTTGTCAGCAGCCTGCCAGAGCTTTTCCTCAAAGCCGAGATTTCCACCATTGGATTTGTTCCTATTTGTCTTTGCTTTCTTTTGAGCCATAAATTTTTCTATTCATTATAGTTAGAACTTTTTTATGAATTTTATTTGATAGCTTTAATTCATATTCTATAAGTGGAGAGATTTTAAATTGTATTTTAAATATATCTTCAAATCCTCTCACAAGGGCATCCACTACCTCATTATAAGAAAATACCCTACCATTTAACTCATTAAGGGTGGCAGCCCTTTTTTTAAGGAATTTTACAAACCTCTCTTTTTTATCCTTTTCTTTAAGCCCAAGGCACAATGCAAGCCTTTCATAATAATTCTCCAGAGGAATTGAGCCATGCTGGAGAAATGATTTTTTAAATCTCCTTTGAGCACTACCAATCAGTTTTTTGCCATTAACTACAATTTCGTATTGAGAGGTGGCAGCAAAACAGAAAGGATTTTGGAATGCGGAATGCGGAATGCGGAATGCGGAATTTAAATTTGCATCAATCCCAAGAAAGGAGAGCCCTTTCGCAAGAGCTTCACTTATTGCCTTATATGTGCCTGAGATATTGTCAGGGAAGAGCGGGTTATCCCGTGGAGATATAATACTGTAGGTAACTTCTTTATCATGGAGAACAGCCCTCCCTCCTGTAGGTCTTAAAACAATATCTATTCCATCTTTCCGGCAATATTCAATATCAATCTTTTTATCTATCTTTTGTGAATATCCGATAGTAAGTGTGGAAGATTTCCAGCCATAGAATCTCAAGGTTGGCGGCGAGATTCCATTTTCTACTGCTGAGGCAATTGCCTCATCCACTGCCATGTTATAAAAGCCATCATTAAATCCATCCCTTATCAGCCGCCATGTTTGCATTATTATCTATCCGTATGGCATAGAACACAGAGTTTGCTAAAATCTATACGCGCCAGATACTTTATCTTGCTGGCATGGGGCAGATGACAGGTTGCGCAGGTAATCATCTTTCCTTTGGCAAGGGGTATCTCATCCGGCGCCCTCATATTCCTTCTAAGTGTCACGCCAACAGCATGCGACCCTCCCTGTTTATGACACTTCTCCACACAAGTATCTATTCCGGTCTCCCGTTGACTTTTTAATCCCTTGCCATGTTTTTCTTCCTCAGAATTATTTTCATCTTCTTTCTTCATGTATTCAACAATAGAAGAAACCTCAGCGGTTCCGGTAAAATAAACAGCTACAATCTCTTTCACAGCCGCTTTTTTTACAGCATCCTTTAAACTCTCCTCCTTTAAATCCTTCTCCTTTAGTTTAAACCTCAATATTCTTATTGACTGAAAATTCAGTTTAGTATTATCCTCTTTCTGTTTTTCACCCTCCTGACTACGGTTAAGTGCCTTTCCTGTATCAAAGGTGTAATCCTCTGAAATAGTCCTGTTTCCAAAGGGGTCACTGACTGTAATCATGAAATGGTAAACCTTTTTCTGGTCAAGCCTGCTTAGCCTTATAATGTGTCTCTTACTATAAGTGCCAGAATATGAGGATTTTCCATAGTCCTTTGTTGTTCCATATTCAGCCATTGAATCTGAAAATTCATCCGTCTCAAATTCTATTTCTACACTTGATGTATCCATATGATTCACCCTTATCCCGCTAATAAGAGGGGGGGTCTCGTCATCAACCAAAAATTCAGAGATTGAACCTGGAACAAAGGAAATGGTGTCAGATTCCTTTTTCTTCCCTCTTTTATCCATCAGAGTAACTTTAACCTGATAGGTGTCGTCCATTGACATATTTTTCAGGACTGCCATATGTTCTCTCCCATAATTAGAAAGAGAGATCTTGACCCACTTGTCCACCTTCTCTCCACTACCTTTGGCAGAGAGATGACATCCCTTGCATTCGTCAAGTATATTATCATAATGTCTGAATGCCGCTGTTGATATTTCATCGTAAACATTTTGATGACATTTTTTACATCCCATCTCCTCTGCCATTGCAAATTGATATAGAATAGCTACATTTAAAATAACAACCGATATAATTTTAGCCATAACATCTCCTTTTTATAAGGTATTCAATCTTTTAATTGCCTCTTGACTTTCTATATAGCATACTCAGGCTCATTTGCAAAATCAAATACTTTTTCTCTCAGTTCTTTGTGTCATTTTGAAACATAAATGTTCATGCTAAAAGGGAAATAGGTTAAGGAAGAAACAAAGAATATTTTATCAGTCAACTTAATTATGCAATAACTATAAAATTAAGGGAAGTTTTAATGTAGGAGAAGGTGAGCAACTTATTTGTTATGATGAGCCGTGCTGGGGTCGAACCAGCGACCTACTGATTAAGAGTCAGTTGCTCTACCAGCTGAGCTAACGGCCCATCAAATCCTCAACCTTTGTTATTATAGTGTGATAGAATAGCGAAATCAATTAATTTGGTTTTTTATCCTTTATCTTTTACAACTATACCAAGCTCTTTTATCTTTCTGCTCAGGGTATTTCTGTTTATTCCAAGTATCTCTGCTGCTTTTAGCTGATTCCACTCTGTCTTTTTCAAAATAACTCCGAGAAGTTCTTTTTCTACCTCTCTGATAATCTCATTATAAAGGTTTCCTTTGCCAATAGTATCCTGGACTTTTGCCAGTATAAAGTCAGTATTGCTTTTGGCGGCAGCCTTCAATTTCAAATCAGCATTAAATGGAAGGTGTTCAGATATAATAGAATCGCTGCTCGAAATTACAACCGCCCTTTTTATTATATTCTCAAGCTCTCTTACATTCCCTTTCCATTCATGACTTTTAAGAATGTCTATTGCATCATCTGTTATATTTTTTACATTACTGTTAAGTTCATTACTGAATCTCTTTAAAAAATATTTTGCTAAAATTGGTATATCTTCCCGTCTCTCCCTTAATGGTGGTAAAAAAATGGTGATTACATTAAGTCTGTGATATAAGTCTTCCCTGAACCTTTTTTCTCGAATGGCATTATCTATGTCCTGATTTGTTGCTGTAATTATCCTTACATCTACTTTTATTGGTATTCTCCCTCCAATTCTGTAAAATTCCCTCTCTTGGATTACCCTTAGAAGTTTTGCTTGGAGAGATATATCCATATCACCGATTTCATCGAGGAATAGTGTCCCACCATCTGCCAGTTCAAATTTACCCTCCCTTAATTCAGCAGCCCCTGTAAAGGCACCCTTCTCGTATCCAAAAAGTTCACTTTCAATAAGTTCCTTTGGTATTGCTGCACAATTTACCGCTACAAATGGCCCCTTGGACCTTTTAGATGACATGTAGAGTGCCCTTGCTACCAACTCTTTTCCTGTCCCGCTTTCCCCTGTTATAAAGACAGTAGCATCGGAAGATGCTGCCCTGCCTATCATTTTAAAGACTTCCTTCATTTTCTGACTTTTACCTATAATCTCCCCGGCATCATATTTTATCTTTAGTTCCTCCTCCAATGTGCAAACTCTCTTCTCCAGTCTTTTAAGATTCTCTATTCTGTCAATCAGGAGATATATCTCTTCCATATCAAATGGTTTGGTTATGTAGTCGTAGGCACCCTTCTGCATCGCTTCAATTGTGCTCTTCATTGTCCCCTGAGCTGTCATAATTACTACAACAATATTTTCTCTCTCTTTTTTTATGTCTTCAAGAAGCTTAAGCCCATTTATATCTGGTAGGAAAATATCCAAAAAGATGAGGAGATATTCATTCTTTGAAAGAAAAGAAAGGGCAGTCTTTCCGTTTTCTGCGGTATGAACATTATAACCCCTTTTCCCAAGCCCTTTTTTAAGAACCCATCTTAAACTCTCTTCATCATCTACAACCAGGATATTTTTCATGCTTTCCACTTACTTGCTATTGGCAAAAAGACCTGAAGTGTTGCCCCTTTACCGTTTGTCCTGTTCAAAACCTTTATCATCCCCCCGTGTTCCTCAACTATTTTATGTGATATTGCAAGTCCTAAACCTATTCCTTTACTCTTTGTGCTAAAAAATGGTGTGAACAAATGGTTTATTATGTCCTCCTGAAATCCTTCACCAGTATCCTTTACTTCAACAAGAACCATTTTTGATTGAGATTTACCGCCATCCTTAATTATAATATAATCATAAAATATTCTTGTGATAATCGTCAATTCTCCCCCTGCTGACATTGACTCCACAGCATTCTTAATAATATTCAAAAACACCTGTGTAATTTGTCCTTCATCAACCATGACAGCAGGGAGGCTGGGGTCATAAATCTGAACAACCTCTATATTGCTTTTTCTTAATGCCTTTTTCTCCAGCAATAGAATACTCTCTAAAATCTCATGTATATTTATGACTCTCAATTCAGGAGGTCTTGGGTTGGAAAGGGTGAAGAGGTCTTCAACAATAGAATTTACTCTATCCGCCTCCTTGATTATAACCTGAGTATATTCCCTGTATCTTTCGTTTTTTATCTCTTCATTTAAAAGCTGTGCAGCCCCTCTCAATCCGCCGAGTGGGTTTTTTATCTCATGTGCCATGCCTGCTGCGAGTAGGCCCAGTGATGCAAATCTATCAGCCTTTCTTAAACTTTCTTCCAATTCCTTAGCCCTTGTCATATCCCTTACTACAAGTATTGCACCTTTCATATCTCCTCTCTCATCTGAAAGGGGAGATATTATTAAACTTACAGGGAAGACTTTTTTATCTCCACGCCTGAATATCTGAAAATCTGAATCTGAATATACGGTCCCGGTACTTATGGTTTTTATGGTCAATTCTATCAGCCTGGGTTCATCAGAAAATACCGATTGAAGAGACCTGCCTCTGGCATAGGAAGATGATATCCCACTCATTTCTTCAATTGCGGGGTTAAATGTTATAATTATACACTCATTGGACACAACAATTACCCCATCCTGGATACTGGCAAGTATATTTTCGTAGTAGGTCTTCAGGTCTTCAGGAAGTAAACTATTGCCTGTTTTATGTTTTTGAGTTATAGTATTTTTCACTCTGTTTTTTATTTTACTACAATTTTAGAGAGAATAAAAACTTACTTGAATAACAAGCATAAAATACTTTAAGATGAAAAAGATAAATTTTTTATTTGGAATTCATAATCATCAGCCTATCGGGAATTTTAACAGTGTATTTGAAGATTCCTTTAAAAAATGCTATCTCCCTTTTATTAAAATACTGGAGAGGCATCCAAAGGTCCGTGTCTCCCTCCACTATTCAGGTTGCCTTCTCGAGTGGATTGAAAATAATAATCCTGAATATTTTGACAGAATAAAAGAACTGGTTGAAAGAAATCAGATTGAGATACTCAGCGGTGGCTTCTATGAACCCATCCTTTCCATACTCCCAGAAGATGATGCAGTAAATCAGATACAGTTAATGACTGAGTATATAAAGGAAAATTTTGATTACTATCCAAAAGGCATTTGGCTTGCGGAAAGAATATGGGAACCATCTTTGACAAAGATAATATCAAAGGCAGACATGAAATATACAATTCTTGATGATACCCACTTCTTTTATACGGGGCTTGAGCAAAAAGACATGTTTGATTACTACATTACGGAAAAGCACGGGCATACACTCTCAATTTTTCCTATAGATAAATTTTTAAGATATTCTATACCTTTTAAATTGCCGCATGAGATTTTTGATTACTTTAAAAAAATAATTGAATTGTACGGTATCAATGGTGTTACTTATGCTGATGATGGAGAAAAATTTGGTATATGGCCCGGGACACATAAATGGGTGTATGAAGAAAACTGGCTTGAAAACTTTTTTAGTGCAATAGAAGAAAATATGGATTGGATAGAGATGCCCACCTTCAGCGAATATATTGAAAAATTTCCACCACATGGAAGGGTATATCTTCCAATGGCATCTTATGAAGAAATGATGGAATGGTCGCTGCCGGCAAAGGCAGGTATCAGATTTGAGGAAATACTGAAGGATATGGAAAATCGTGGACTAAGGGATAAATACAAATCTTTTCTGCGAGGTGGATTGTGGGATAATTTTTTAGTTAAATATGATGAAGGCAATCTAATGCATAAAAAGATGCTTTATGTAAGCGAGAAAATAAGGGAACAAGGTTTAAGGCTGAAGAAAAACAGGACTAAGGTTCCGTCAATCGTCAGCCTTCTGCCTGAGTTGAGGGAACTCTATCGGGGACAGTGCAACTGTGCCTACTGGCACGGACTCTTTGGTGGTTTATATCTGAACTATCTAAGACATGCAGTGTATGAACATTTAATTGAGGCAGAAAATATTGTTGATAAGAGAATTCACAGAAATAAGAACTGGCTTGAGTGTAAAGTAAAAGATTATGACAAGGATAATCTGAACGAGGTATTGATAAGTAACAGCAGAATCAATGCCTATTTTGACCCTGATTATGGAGGCAGCCTATTTGAATTTGATTACAGACCAAAGCGGTTTAATATATTAAATACAATGACCCGCAGAGAGGAAGCGTATCACTACAAGGTAAAGAATATAAAAGAAGATTGTGATGGGGGGCAGCCAAAATCTATTCACGATGTAGTTAAGGTAAAAGAAGGTGGACTCGGGGAGATGATAATATATGATTGGTATCGGCGCAGGTCATTCCTTGACCATTTTCTTGGAGAGGGTACCGACATTCAAAATTTTATGAGAAGTAGCTATCCTGAGGTAGGTGATTTTGTGGATAAACCTTACAATATTGAAAATATTTCTAAAAACAGAAAAGGGGCTGTGAATTTGGAAATGAAGCGAAATGGACATTTATATCAGGGAGGAATTTATATTCCACTATCCGTTTCTAAGATATTTAATTTTTCTATGGAAAAGGCAGCAATAACTTCCAGTTTTGCAATAACAAATATGGGAGAAAGGGAGATAGATGCGTGGTTTGGTATAGAATTCAATATGACCCTTCTCGCCGGTGACAGTGATTTGAGGCATTATATTTGTAAAGAGACAGAAATAAGTGAAAGGATATTAAAAAGTGTAGGGGATATTTCCCATGCAAAATCCTTTGGTATGAGAGATACATGGAATTGTTTTCAGATAATTTTATCTTTTGAAGAACCTGCCTCTATCTGGTATTTTCCTATAGAAACTGTCTCGCAGTCAGAAGATGGATTTGAGAGAATTTATCAAGGGTCAACAATCCTTGCACATTGGAAGATAAAATTGAAAGAGGGAGAATCAAGAATGATAAAATTAGAATTGGGTGTAGAGGAGTTTTAAATTGACAATAATATATGACTTTATTAAACTAAAAAATCAGGGCCGCTAGCTCATTTGGTAGAGCACCGCCCTTTTAAGGCGGGTGTGCTGGGTTCGAATCCCAGGCGGCTCACCACAAAAAACCAATAACTTTCAACTTATAACTAATAACTAACAATTAGTTATTTAAAATCCTTTCTTACAGTTATCAGTTATGAGTTAATAGTTATAAGTTGAATTGTTGTCCCCATCGTCTAGCCCGGCCAAGGACATCGCCCTTTCACGGCGGTAACGGGGGTTCAAATCCCCCTGGGGACACTATTAAACATATCAATGGTTTTGGCTGGAAGCATAGACTTGATAAGGGTCTTGGGGATGTTTGACAAGTAGGATAATGTAGGATGATGTAAGATGATATGGTATTATAATTGTAGTATTTTTTGTAGTATTTAGGGGTGAGTGTAGTATTTTTTGTAGTAGTTTTTATGGTGTGAAATTCAGTTTGTTCATCGGACTTTCTTTGTCTTCAATCACGCTTAAATATCCCTGCGTAGTTTTGATATTTGAGTGTCCTGCCATCTTCATTACATAAGTTAAATCCC
>Ga0209641_10005320_pt1 | contig 10547 bp, 9 predicted proteins | sample RifCSP16_1_FD_184022 | JGI IMG/M metagenome (GOLD analysis project Ga0209641, IMG submission 184022) | Soil microbial communities from Rifle, Colorado - Rifle CSP2_sed 16_1 (SPAdes) (version 2) | ecosystem: Environmental > Terrestrial > Deep subsurface > Rock core/Sediment | place: Rifle...
CTGTGCGGGTCGAGGCGGCGGGCTAGTACGTCATCAATTGTGCGCTCAATCTCTTGCGGGCCAAGGCTGTCTGCTAGCTGGGCCAGCAGCGCCTCTCGCAGAAGAGTCTCCAGCTCGGAAGCCACGCGCGCTCGCTCGAGGGCGGCCAGCCTGCCACCCTCGACCAGATATGCTCGGTGCGCCTGGACGGCGTCGAGCAGCGCCTCGACCCCCTGGCCCTCGCTGGCGATGGTCTTAAGGACGGGTATCTTCCAGCCCTTCTCAGATAGCTTCTCTACGCCCTTGCCGTCGTCCTCCCCCTCCAGCATGGCACGCGGGCCGCGGTGGCCTGCAGCGCCGGGGTGCGACACGCCCACGTCAAGCATAGCTCGCAGCGCGCGAAAGGTGTTTTCGGCCCGGGGCTGGTCGGCCTTGTTGACTACCAGTACGTCGGCGACTTCGAGAATGCCTGCCTTGAGGGTCTGTATGTCGTCGCCCAGGCCGGGCACCTCGATGACGATGGTGGTGTGCACTGTTTGGGCGATGCCCACCTCCGACTGGCCCGCGCCCACCGTCTCGACGATAATCACATCGAAGCCCGCCGCGTCCAGCACCTCAATCACGCCAGATGTGGCGCGCGCCAACCCGCCCAGGCTCCCGCGCGTCGCCATACTCCGGATGAAGATTCCGGGATCCCCGGCCAAGTCGCCCATGCGGATGCGGTCGCCCAAGATTGCGCCGCCGGTGAAGGGGCTGGTCGGATCAACCGCCACGATACCCAGCCTGAGGCCACGTTGGCGCATCGCCAGTGCGAGTGCATTGACAAGTGTGCTCTTGCCGCTGCCCGGCGGGCCGGTCACGCCCACCCGGTGCGCGTTCCCGGTGTGAGGGTAGAGCGCGGCCAGAATCTCTGCATCGCCTGCGCGCCCAGACTCCACCAGGCTTATCGCCCTTGCCAATGCGCGCCGCTCACCGTCAAGCACGCGCTGCGCCAGTGAAGCAGCCTCCACCAGCCTATCTCCCTGCACCCGCCGGCGCGGGGCGGAAACTGCCTTTGCATCCCATGTTCCTTGCTTCCCCGCCTCCTCCACTTCCCCCGCGCCTATCATGTGTAGTACCAGGCGCGTATAGGCCGTGGCGACGTCATTTGTAGACATAGGCCCATCGGGCCGATACCAGACGGCCACCGAGGTGCACATCGTCAGGATGGCGAGGCTGGTAAGCTTGACGTGCGCCTCGGCAAACACGCCCTTCTGCACGCCTTGCTGAAGCAGGTCGCGCAGGATTTCTTCGTACGAGTCGCGAAGCGCCACTACCGAAACCCGCTTTTCCGCGCTCAGGGCCCTCAGCTCGTTGTCGGCCACCGCCGCCTCTTGCGCGTGTTCGATGTGGAAGCGGATATGCTCCATGATAAAAGTAGAAATTCGCTTAGTCGGGTCGTCTGGGGTAGCTGCGAGGGTCGTATCGACCTGTTCGCGCAACTTGGACAGGGTTTCCATCATCACGTGGTGCAGCAGCGCTTCTTTAGTGGGAAAGTAGTTGTAAATGCTGGCCGCGCGGATGCCGACCACCTCGGCGATGTCGCGCAGCGTAGCTCCATGATAGCCGCGCTCGTAAAACACCCGGTTTGCGGCAGCGCAGATTTGGCCCATCGTGTCCAGGCCCCAGAATCCGGCTGGCCTCTCTTCTGTGCTGCCCGCCCAATGCGATACCAGCGTCGAGGTCCCTTCAGCTCTGACCTGGGCCAGCATTTCGTGCAGGTGCGCCTCCGATTCCAGGTTGAAGGCGCGCCTGATTTCCACTGGCTCGAAGCCAACCTCTAGCAGTCGCAGCATCTCCAGCTTGAGAATCAGCGGGTCGTCCGCGTTTAAATTCAGCAGACTGGTCGGGTCGTTTCTCAGTCCTTCCACGCTGAGCGGTCCCGGGTTCTCAGCTTGCGTTCCGCGCTCTTGCACGAGGTTGTATCCTGTCCCGCTGTCAGATGAGACCATGTTGGCTGCATCGCGCGTCGAGCCAATCTCATGATAGCCTAACGAACAGTCGTTCGTCAACTACTCGTTAGTCTGGCAATCTGAACGAAGTTTATTCAGATGGGTTTGGTCCTTATCGCCGTGGTCGAAGCTTCATCCTTCCGCCCGGTACGCTAAACGGCCGGCCAAAGCTCAGGAGCGCGCTCGGGTTGCCATTCCGCCCAGGCCCACTCCCGGTTTTCGGCATCCGGGTTGATGTGGGGAGAAGGCCGCCCGGTAAACCCATTATCGACCTGAAATCGCGCCCTGTCCAAGAAACGGGGTGCACCCCTGACGATGGCCAAGAATTGGCACGCGGTCCCCACTTCCGCGGCAATCTCGCCCTAGTTCTGAGTGGAGTGTCCCACTGGCCCAGATTTTCACACGGCCTGGTGAGAGGTTTGGGGCCAAGGAAGTTTAGAGCCACCCGTCGTCGGCCGAGGCCGAGAGCAGGAGGACGAGAAGCGCGGCGAGAATAGCCGCCGCGGGGAGGTGCCGTATGAACCCTTTGTGAAGCTTGTCGAAGGAGTGCATGCGTTCCCCCTTTGACGTTCTACGTTCAATCCGATGAACCAAACTAGCATGAGCGAAGGGGAGAAGTCAACATGTTGTTCACCGAGGTCCCAATTGGTCTTCATTGCGTGGCATGGCCCCTCGCGGCGCATCCCGATGGATCGAATGGACGCGGGATCGGCATGACGACAGCCGCAAACGGATCCACGCTCTTGGCTTGACCACGCCTTCCCGAGTCGCCGGAATCCTGCGTCCTTGGCCATGCCTCGCAGTTGGATACGCCAGGGATATTGACATGTATGCTCCTTTCCTATGATCTGTATATCAGATAGTCAGGAATTCAGGAGGAAAGATGCCATCTTCATCGACCCTTACCCTGGGGCAGCGGGGAGTCCTCACACTGCCCAAGTCCTTGCGCGAAGAATACTCTATGAAGCCTGGTGATCGCCTCACGCTGTTGGACCTTGGCGGACTGTTTGTCTTGAGCCGTCGATCCTCCATGATCGACGAGCTGTCTGCCGAAATCGCCCGTTCGCTTACCGAGGAAGGTGAGAGCCTGGAGAGTATGCTCAAGAGCCTACGCGAACGGCGTGAAAGCTATGGCGACCAAACCCCGGATCTTTCTTGACACCAGCGCGATCTTCGCCGGGATCTGGTCCGAAACAGGCGGCGGGAGGACGCTCTTGAGGCTGGGAGAAGCGGGTGCGATCGTCCTTATCACCAGCCACCTGGCAGTTGCGGAGCTCGAGGCGGCATTCCGGGCGAAGGCGCCGCGCGCCCTCGGGGCGCTCGCACTTGTCTTCGACAGGTCCGGTGTCGAGGCGCCCGGGCACCCGTCGGTTGATCTCCGCGCGCGAGCCGACAAGCTGGTGGACCATCCCGGCGACACCCAGATCCTGGCCTCAGCCTGGGGAGAGGATATCGACTTCTTCGTGTCTCTGGACCGGAAACACTTCGTCGACAACGAGCGGCTCGTGAGAAGCGTTCCGTTTCTGGTAGGTACGCCCGGTGATTGCCTGGCCTGGATCCGGGAGAGGTTGCGCGATCTTGCCGATCATCCTTAATCGTTGGGTATCGGTTCAGCACATGTGAGGCATTCGTGCGGCCGATGCCTGTCACGGTGGCCTGCTCGCATCCTCGAACCAGTTCTCGCCAACATATTGCATTAACTTGCCAAGAATGGCAAAATACTGCTATGGACTTCAATCGTCTGGTCGAGATTGTCGGTGATGAGCCGATCTTCGAGACAGGCTTGTTGCTGGCCGGAGAGGTCGACCCGGATCAGGTGCGCCGGCAACTCACCCGCTGGACGAATGCAGGGAAGACCTACCAACTCCGGCGCGGCCTGTATTCACTTGCCCCACCCTTCCAGAAGGTCAGGGCCCATCCTTTCCTCGTCGCGAATCGGCTGGTTCCCGGATCCGTCGTCAGCCTGCAATCCGCCCTGGCGCACTACGGGATGATCCCGGAGTACGTGCCGACGACGCTGAGCGTGGGGGCGCACCGACCTCGGCGATGGGACACGCCACTGGGTTCCTTTGTGTTTCGCCACATTAAGACAGAAGCTATCTCAGGTTACCAGCTGCTTGACCTCGGGCAGGATGTGAAAGCGCTGGTTGCGCTGCCCGAGAAGGCTCTGCTCGACCTCGTCTACCTCACTCCCAGCGGAGATGCCGAGGAGTATCTCAGAGCGCTCCGCCTGCAGCACCTCGAGCTGCTCGACCCGGGAGCGCTCCTGCGGCAGGCGCGTGTCTACCGAAAGCCGAAGGTGAGCAGGGCAGCGGAAAGAATCATCAGCCTTGCGGCGGAAGAACGCGGCGGGTACAAAACCGGATGAAGGAACTTCTGATTGACCTGGTCCGGCACAGCACCTCTCCCGCACAAGCCCGGAACGTCACGAGGGAGTACCTGCAGGCAAGGGTACTGGCCTGCCTGCAGCGGCATGGGGCCATGGTCCCGCTTGCCTTTCATGGCGGCACGGCTCTGCGCTTCCTGTGCTCCCTTCCTCGAAACTCAGAAGACCTGGACTTCGCCCTGGAGAGATCCCCCGATCGCTACGACTTCCGGGGATACTTGAGAGCCATTCAGATGGAGTTCGAAAGGGAGGGGTACGAGCTCGGGCTGAAGGTCACTGATCAAAAGTCCGTGCACAGCGCGTTCCTCCGGTTTAGGGGCCTTCTGTCTGAACTGGGCCTCTCAGGTCACAAGGAGGCGGTTTTCAGCGTCAAGTTGGAGGTGGACACACACCCACCACCGGGCGCGCAGCTTGAGACGACGATCGTCCGTCGGCACGTTATCTTGCATCTTCAACACCACGACCGCGCTTCTCTCCTGGCCGGGAAGCTCCACGCTCTCCTTCAGCGTCGCTACGCCAAAGGTCGGGACTGGTACGATCTACTGTGGTATCTGAGTAGTCCGGAGTGGCCGGACCCCAATCTTACCCTTCTGAACAACGCTCTTCATCAGACCGGCTGGAAGAAGCCGGCGGTTACACAAGATGGCTGGCGCGGGGTCGTTCGACAGCGTTTGGAGGGCCTGGACTGGGGAGTAATTCGGGATGACGTCGTTCCCTTTCTTGAGACACCCGATGAAGCGGAGCTCATGACCCGCGACAACTTCCTCGGTCTTCTTCGCTAGACTCCCCACCTATCTGTCAATTCCGACAATGGAAGCACGCTGCCCAAAGCGCGGATGCTGCGGCGCCTCGAAAGAAGTCGGCCGCCAGGATCTTGAACTTCATCCTCTTCCCTTTCAGTAGGTTCTTGGGCCCGGGAGCACATTTACACGACGGGATCATTGGGGAGTCCGTCTCGGTTGAAACCGAACGGCGGCACAATACTGCGTTGCCACTCGACAATCGCCAGCTCGGTTTCAAGATCCGCCGCCAGCATACGATCAGTTGATTCATCATCGACTTCCCCTTGGGCGATACGTTGTGTCTCTCGTGTCGCCCAGCGCGTGTGCAGAAGCGAATTGGCTGTTGAGATCGACGGCGACAGCTATGCCGAGCCGGATCGGGCGACACACGACGCGGCGCGCTGCCATCGCTCGACCCCTCCCGCTCGCCCCAAGGTCCACCGGGGCCAGCGCCGTCATCCTCGCCCAGCGTGCTTCGCCTCGATCAGCCTCGGGTGGCATTCGTCCTGGAGACGAGGGGCGTCGGAGATGCAAACCCCACAGGAACCAACAGAGCCCCATCCCCTGAGATAGGGTCATGAGGCTCTGGTACCGTCGGATGACTGTCGGGCTAGGTGTGTGTCACAAGTGAAAGTTCAAGCAGCACCGGCGTTGAGGCGCAACCCCAACGCCGGTGCGACAACATCATTCATCCGTGACGAATTACGAGGCTATGGGCAGCTCGACACCCAACTGGCCGAGGATGCCCATAACGCCACCGCCATCGGTGGGCGGGTTGTTGAACGAAGAGAACTTACCGTTGGAAACGGTGAGGGTGAACTCCTCGCGCGGCAACTTGATGGCCTTGCCGGTCGCCGGCACATTGGGCATGCCAAAGGTGGACAAGTCCAACTCGCCTGTATGAGTACCGGTGATCTGGACGGCGCCCTGTACGTTGCCGTCAGCTTCGCGCAGATCGGACGCGTTGAATTTCCAGTCCGGGAAGGCGATGCTGAGACCCTGGTGCATGGCCATCCATTCGTGCCCGCTGATAGGCTGGGGGACTGGGCCGCTGAAGGTGAAATCGTCCGAGAGATACTTCGCAGCGGTGCTTGTGTCTTTGGCTTCGATGGCCTGGAACAGCTTGTTCGCCATTTCGAGTGCTTGCATGAGGGTGTTACTCCTTTTGAAGTTTGTTGGTTCGCGGGATTGAATTTGATGGAGCGAGACTACACGGGCTTGCCGACAATACACCTCATTTCTCATATATATAACATCAATTATATCATATTTCCTGGGGGACCCTGACCGGTAGCCCGGCGCGTGGCGCAAGTGATCCGCGCGCAGTTTCGTTCTTCAGTGTCCGCGCCCCGCTACGGAACCTCCAATGACTCGAGGCCTCGGAGGCGGCGTGGCATGCACGACAAGCGTGCGCGAGCAGGATCCAATGACGGATCACCCGGCTCGCGAGGGCACCATCCGTTTGTGCGGAGCACAAAGCGCGGGAACGGCAGTCACCCTGATCATTATCCGAGGCAGCTCTGGATCGCGCTCGAGGATTCGGGTGAAGCCAATGCTTGCATCACGGCCGGCCAGTGGCGGGCGAATTCGAAGTACTCCGGGGCCCGGGTTGCCGTATAGGCTTGCGCGCCCTCCAGGATTGACTCCGGGCGCCCCCATCTTTCAACCTCATCCGCCGGGAATCCGGATTCCAACGCCATCCGTGCATGATCCAGGAAGTCCCCTCCCAGCAGCCTTCCCGGATAGGGATCGAAGGTCTGAGGCGCGATCCCAGCCAGCCGCAGCTTTTCGCGCTGGTAGACAAACCGATAGACATCGTGGCCAAGCTTGGCATAGGCCGACGCTTCGTAATGCCTGGGAGGCAGATGTTCGATCGCCAGCAGCTTGTCGAAGTGGAAGTTGAAGCCCGCCATGCGCGCGTTGATCAGATAATCGATGTCCTCGCCGCGGGTGATCGCCGGATCGAAGCCGATCTGCTCGAAAAGCGAACGGGGGAAGATCATGTTGCCCCCCAGCGCCAGCGGGGTTGTGGGAAATGGATCCGCATCTCCGATCAATTGGCGGACCGTCTGATTCATGAGGGCAGATTTCTCGTCCAACAAGTGAGCCGGCGGTGATGCCTCCGGCAAGAAGGGCGTGCCGTCGGGGTTGAGATACGGCCCGGCGATGCCGAATGGGACCCCTCGCTGCTTGAGCAGGCCTGTTGTCTGATGAGCCCGGGCCACGTGCAAAGGCGAAACCACTTCATCGTCATCCAGGGCGACGATCAGTTCTGCGCCTAGAGCAGCGGGGATCAAGAGTTGTAGGTTTCGAACACCGGCATACGAAGCCAGATCGAGAGCGGCTTGATCCAGAGCCATGCCCTTCAAGATCTGAGATATGACTTGCAACGTGCGATGATCGGCGAGGGCCAGCGGGTAGAACGCACGGAATGGCTCAACGATCTGACCCAGACGTTGTGAGGCCTGCCTGGAGGACGCCGCATCCACCGTGGCTGCCAGGATCAGCACTGCGAATGATGGAGCTTCCTCTTGCCGCGTCAGGCTCGCAAGCAGCCGCGGTAGTGTGCTCTCGCCATCCAGAGGGGTGGGGTGGTCAAAGGGAGACCCTCGCCGAAGGCCCCAGTAGGTCGGAACCACGATCCATATGCGGTGGGGGGAGCTGCCGGTCATGCTGTCTCTAGTCGCGATGCGGCAAGCCCAGCCTCACACGCGGATCCCACACAGCAATCCTTGGCAAGCTGTGATCGCCGTTGGCTGTGCAAAGAGTTTGTCAATCCGCCTTGCCGAGGCAGGATTTCTATCCTGTCTTCACCACTTGCTGCCGAGATGGGGTGATTAACGATCATGCCTCGAGCCGTCGTTCTGTGCATTCGAGCGACCAATTGCATTCGGAAGCTCGATGAATGAGGATTCCTCACCCTCCAGTATATCGCACGGCATGGGCCCGCTTGGCCTTCCGCCCGCCTGACGCATACCATCCATTTGTCATCTGGGTAACGCGAAACCATCCTGCATTAACCGCGAGCCCTCCTGGGTAGTCGATATCGATCGAGTGCCAGCACGGCAGCTTCGGGTGAGCGGGATTGTGAGCTAAGGTATCATGTGTGTCATCGTTCCAGTCGCAAACAGGCGGATCACTGATGGGGAGAGAATTCCCCCAGGCCACCCTCTTCGACTACGACGGTGTCCTGGCTGACACGTTGGACGACATGCTGCGCTTCGCCACCGAGACCTGCGCTGAGATGGGTTATCCCCGCGCCCCCACGCCGGGGGACCTCGACGCCCTGGAAACGATGACATTCGTCGACTACGGCCGCCAACTGGGCGTCCCGGCCAAGCGCGCCGAGGAGTTCGCCCGGCGGACCATGGCCCGCTTCGAAGCTAAGCCCCAGCCTCCGGCGATTTTCGAAGGGATGGTCGCCGTCGTCCGGGGCGCGGTAAGCCGCGGGCAGGTGGGAATCGTCACTGGCATCACGATCCGCGCCGTCTTGAGGTTCCTCGAGGCGCACCACCTCCAGGCCCACGTCGACACACTCATCGCCGTTGAGCACCCCGGGTCACGCGCCGATAAGATCTTGGCGGCGCTCTGGCAGATGGGACGCCGGCCGCGCGAGTCCATCTGCGTCGGCGACGCCGTCAGCGATATCCACGCCTGCCGGGAGGCCGGCGTCCGCCCGGTCGCAGTGGGATGGGGGCACCAGAGCGTGGCCCGCCTTTTTGAAGCCGGGCCAGACTACTTGGTTCGGTCACCCCGAGAGTTGCTCGAGCTGCTCGAAAGCCTGTAGGCCCTCGTACCATTGTCCAAGGCCAATAAACTAAAACGCGCTTTGCTAAAGTCCCTCCTCTGTCGTAATCAGCCCGTAAAGGTTACGGGACCATTGTCACGTTGTTGGGTCAGATATCCCGGAAAATAATGGGAGAGTCCTCCTATCGGGGCCTCCTCTTGCTGGCACAACTCTTTGAGCAGGAAAATCGACGCCGTCAGGCGCTCGCCACAGCCATTATCCACGCTGAGCCCATCCGCTGCGTCCAGTGCGGGATCTGCTCGTACAGCTGCCCGATGGACGTCGATGTGCGTCGTCTCGTTCGGGAAGGCTTGCCGATCGCTCACAGCTACTGTCTGACGTGCGGCCAGTGTGTCGGCCGTTGCCCTCGCGGGGTGTTATCGCTGGAACCCAGCCCAATCTTTGAATGAAGGGAGGTCGCGCTTGCCGTTCGGACCTCATCCGCAGCGCTATGTGATCGTCGGCGCGGGCATCGCCGGCCTCTCGGCCGCCAGGTCGATCCGGGAGGCCGACCAGCAGGCTGAGTTGACGTTCGTGGGCGACGAGCGGCACGCGCCGTACTCCCGGCCCGGACTGGCCTACTACCTCACCGACGATATCCCTCAGGCCCAACTGTTCCCGTGGTCCTCCGCCGAACTGCGCGGCCTGAAAGCTGCTTTCCTGCATGGACAGGCCGTGGGCCTGGACCCCGTCGAGCACAGCCTCACTTTGTCCGACGGTCGGACAGTCGCCTATGACGCCCTGCTGTTGGCTACCGGCGCCCCCGCCATTCTCCCCGACATCCCCGGGACTCAACTTCAGGGCGTCGTCACCTTCGATCGGCTGGACGATGCGACCCACATCCTCTCCCTGGCCAAACGTGCCCGGCGCGCCGTCGTGATCGGCGGAGGCATCACCGCCGTGGAGATCGCCGAGGGGCTGGCAGCGCGCGGCGTGGAGACGCACTACTTAATGCGCAAGGATCGTTTCTGGGGAACGGTGCTCGACCCGGAGGAGTCGCGTTTGGTCGAGCAGGGAATGGTCCGCCACAGCATCCGCCTGCACTACAACACAAGTGTGGTCCGAGTCCTTGGCAAGCGCGACCGGGTAAAAGGTGTCCTCACCGAGTCGGGTGAGTCGATCGCGTGCCAGATCGTGGGATTCGCCATCGGGATCCGCCCCCGGGTGGAGCTGGCCCGCGCGGCCGGCTTGAGTGTCGATCGAGGGATTCTGACCGACGAGTTCCTGCGCACCAGCGACGCTGACGTTTTCGCCGCCGGGGATGCTGCCCAGGTTTTGGACCCGGCCAGCGGTAAGCACACCCTCGATTCGCTGTGGTGGATGGCGGCCGATCAGGGTCGGGCGGCCGGAGCCAACATGGCCGGAGGCGCCAGCCCGTATCTGCGCGGAATCCCCTTCAACGTCACCCGCATCGGTGGACTCATCGTGACGATCGTCGGTCATGTCGGGCAGGCCGGCGATGACGCCGATCTTGTGTCGATCGTACACGGCGATAGCGAGACCTGGCGCGAAGGCCTCGACTCGTTCGCCGTGCACAGCCATGACCAGACCACCCGAATCCGACTCGCGGTTGGAGAGGACTGCCTGGTGGGCGCCGTCATCCTCGGCGACCAGACCCTCTC
>Ga0209641_10005321_pt1 | contig 10545 bp, 9 predicted proteins | sample RifCSP16_1_FD_184022 | JGI IMG/M metagenome (GOLD analysis project Ga0209641, IMG submission 184022) | Soil microbial communities from Rifle, Colorado - Rifle CSP2_sed 16_1 (SPAdes) (version 2) | ecosystem: Environmental > Terrestrial > Deep subsurface > Rock core/Sediment | place: Rifle...
ACCCGCGATTTCCTGGATGAAAGCCAGGCGTCCTGGACCGCTAGACGACGGGGCCCGACACCCATGATTTTATCAAATTCGCCTCATTTTACACACCACCAATTTCCCACGCTTTGCCATTCAGACAAATTAAGGGTCGGTGAATGAAAAGCAGAAGCCGTCCCTCCGTCCAAATTTATCGCTTTTTCAATCTCCCATTCTTCTACTTTAGCAATCTGGGTTAGGGCTCTGGGTAGCTCCGCTAGCTTTGGCCCGTCCAATGTGGAATCCGGATCATAAATTACCAAGAAGATGAGGTTGTTCTGGGCATCAATTAGGGCAACCGATCTTCTGGCTTGTTTGTCGTCACGGATACTCAGGGTCTGCTCATTTTTTTGCCACCACAGAATTGGCCCACTCTGCATTCCGTTTTCTGCGTCTTCGATAACGTCTTTCTCTATTCTGTAATCACCGCCGCGTACAGACAAGAATCCGTTAAACAACTCGCTATCTCTTTTCTTACTCAATGTTTTCCCGCTCGAAACAATCCAACCTAACGGTTGGTTATCTTGACCATAAAACCCCCCATTTATACCCCAGGTGCAGGAGTACTCTTTCATAAGTTCCTCTGAGCTCAGCTTCTTTTCGTAATTGGCTATCAGGCTAATATTCATTTTCCTAGTTTCAATTGTTCCGTATGCAAACTTTTGCCTGCCAGTCTCAATTGTTTTCAGCTGTTGGGGGGTAGGTGTAGCCGCTGTCGCAATAACTTGCTCGGGGTTTTTCTTCAATTCCACGGAAAAAACCATGGCCAGAATAATTCCCAGAATCACAAGTATCGCCTTCACAGAGGTATCTTATCAGATCAGTGGTGAGGTATAATTCACCCTGAGGGGCGATAGCTCAATGGTAGAGCACCAGCCTTTTAAGCTGTGGGTTCTGGGTTCGAGTCCCAGTCGCCTCACACACAAAGGAGGTGGTGTAAAAAAAAATGCTTACTTACAACGAAATTGTTAGACAGCTGGAGATAGCCGGAGATCTGTTTCCGCGGCGTGTCGATTTGGGTCCTTCAGTGATCGACCCGATAATAGATTCCCTGGTGGGTATCGCTTGGAGATACAAGAAAGAGGTTTTTCCTACAGCTAGAGGGGCATTGGATTCGGGTGGTGAAAGATTGGAGGAAATTTCGGATGTCATAGATGGTAAATTGGCTGGTTTGGGATTAAAAACTCTTGAAGAGTTGACTGGATGTACACCTGACGTTATTTTGGTGATAGAAAACTGCGGGCTACTCGTCATTGAAGAAGGTGGAGAATCCAGACTCATCTCGGTAGGTTTGGCTCAAATGGAGCAGCAGGACGGAGAAGATTTTTATGCTAATGTTGCCCTAGTTGCCAATATAACTCCTGGGCAAATGGACATTCGTGCCACAGAACCGCCTCCTGGGATGAGGAAAATATCTTTTCCTCGAGAATCGCGATCATTTTTCCCGATAGGTATTTTAGGGATCTCATGAAATACAAAGAATTCGCTGTGGGAGCGGGGCTGCTGCTTGCTTTGGGAACAGGCAGGGCGGGGGCTTTTTATAGTTACGAAGAAATGGGAACTAAAGCAAAAGCGTTTGAGCCGCAGGCAAATTTTGATGTGGCCGGCATGGTAATGAGCAACAGTAAATTTGACGAAACCCAGGCAAATATACCGGAAGTGTTTGGATTTGTGACGACTTTGGCTGAGACGGGGGTGAGCCAGGCTGGGCAGGCTTTGGATTTGAAATATGTGAGCGATGTGTATGTGGCGTTTTCGCCGCAGAATGAAATTCAAATCTGGCTGAAATGGGAAAGAATTCCCACGCCGATAATGGTTAATTTAAGTTTTGCCTATGCATTAAACTTGGGGGTTGACTTGGAAATTGAGTCGGTCACAATGGGAATAGTCAAATTCCCCGGAAAGTGGCTAAAAGGATCCGATAAATTTTTGGAGGATATAATAAGCGAAATTCTTAGCGATCTGAAAGAAAAATATTCGCTGGAAGTTTTGGAAGTTTGGACAGAGGGTGAAAAGATAACTTTTAGGACTAGAGTGATTGACTTAGACTGGCTGGCGAAGTAGCTGAATTGCGTATCACATAATTTACAATGTCTACCGCATCTTTGACAGTGACGATTTGGCCGTTTTGAAGTTCAATTCCCGTTAAGATGTCTCGACAAAATGCTTTTTCGGGTGGAGTTAGAGGATTAAAAAGAACACTTATTGTTTGAGCGAAAAGACCTCCGACGGCTAAGCGTTCACTTCGTTCCATTGTTAACACTACGTCGAGTAAGTTCACGCCTATATAAGCTATGTCTTTCGGTCGGATATTCATTAACGCCTAAATGTCTCGCGATTGAGTTTTAAGTACCCACGCTCGTCCGAGACCACCTAGGCAAAAAACTCCGTACGGAATTTTTAAACCGTACTGTTTGATTATTTTGAGATCGTCTAGTGTGACGCCTAAAGTCTTGGGATATTCTGCCATGCCCTATAGTATAACAGCCTATTTCTTGAAAAGATAGAGGGCGGGGGTGGAGTCGGGAAAGTCGATCCGGGACAGCTTTGGCTGGTAGGTGTCGAGCAAAGGCTGGTCGGCTTTGGCGATAACTAGGCTGTGACCATCTAACTTGACGTCATTCCAGAAGCGGGTATTGGGACGCAAGAGAAATATGTTGTCGAAGACTTGAGTGTCATTGTCCCCCCAAAGTCTGGTGACGGACAGCGGCTGAAGAGACTGGAGTTTGGCGGGATCGTAGCCAGTGGTGAAAAGGTAGGCCATGAGGGCAGAGTCTTGATGCAAATCTACGTAAACATAGGAGTAAGAAGGTGAATTTTGAACGGCGGCTTGGACTGCCTGGGTCGAGCTCCATTGGAAGGGGTCGGCAGATTCAAATCGATAGACTGAGAAGAAATAATGATATATAAAAACGGAAGATGCGAAAAACAAGATGCAATAGGCTAAAAAAAGATATTTGGATTTGGAAAGCAGTTGGTGGACCCCTGCGGCGATGGTGATAGCGAATGCGGGAAGGAGCAGGAAGGTTCGAGCGGCGTGAGGGCCGCCGTCTCGAGTGAGAGCGGAGGGAACAGGGCCGAGGAGGAACCACAAAAGAATCAGGACCTTGGAGTCTGAACTTATGGATCTGGAAATAAGGAAATACAGTCCCAGAATTAGGGGGATAACTTCAATCAGTTGAAGCTGGCCAATGGAGCTTTTGGAGGGTGAGTGGCGCAGTTCTTGGTCGCCCTGGGTAAACAAGAATTGGGTGGAGTAAGTATTGAAGTAATTTGAAATAAAAAATGAAAAGGGAAGGGTGAGTTTGTTGTAGACGATCTTGTCGATGAGACGGGTGGGTAGTCCGACTTGGCGAGTGGTTCCGGACGAAAGATTGGCTGTGAGACGGCGGCGGTCGACCTCGGCGGAGATGGTGGGATCAGTAAACAATGACAGGTCGTGGAAGCGAGTTCCGGCCGGGCCGAATGCACTGGATATGAAAACAGGAGCAAATACAGTTATAAAAAAGGCAACGGCGAACAATTTGACTTTTTTGCTAACAAGTTTGAGGTGTGAATAATGAATGATGAATAATGTGAGCAGGATTGCCGGGGAGAAGAATTTGGCTGGGCTGTACGTGGCGGTGGTAAGCGCGAAAAACAATCCAGAGAGAATAAACCAGTTATGATTTTTTAGACCTTTGTAGAATGTGATTAATGAGAGAAGTAAATAAGGAAGCATGATGTTGCATTCAACGGACTGACGGCCGTAGAGAACGTGCCAGGGGGATAGCGCGAGCGTGAGGCTCGCTAAAAGACCAATTCTCAAATCCCAAGCATCAAATAATAGATTCGCAAAATAGTAAATCAAAATTACGCTTAATACTCCGGATATGGCGGATGGCAGGCGAACAGAAAGGGGAGTTAGCCCCAATAGTTTGACAAAGGGAATCGAGGAGTAGATGAAGACTGGAGTGCGAAAATCGGCTAATGAATGGGGAAAAAGGGGCAGGGAATTACCAAAGTAATCTTTGCCGGTTTTGAGAAGTGAGTAAGCTTGATAGCCTGAATCTTGTTCATCCCAATGCAATCCGTTGGGTAACTTGTGAATGTCGTAAAGACGCAGAAACGCCGAAATGAAGACTATAAATCCCAAAAGGGTAATTCGTCTCATGTAGAGGTTTGAGTGTGGATTTGGGATACCTGGCGAGTGGATTTGGTGCGGACGTAGTAGAGCTTGGCTCTACGAACCCTCCCTGGTTTTTTGACTTCCAATTTTGCGATCCAGGGAGAATTCAGGGGGTAGATGCGTTCTACAGCTACATTTCCTGTGGCGATCTTTCGAACTGTAAAACTTCGATTCTCTCCCCTGCCCCGGATAGAAATGACAAGGCCCTCGAAGACTTGGATTCTTTCTTTGTCGCCCTCCATGATCCGGTAATGGACGCGGACGATGTCACCCACGTGGAAGGTGATGTTATTGAGGATTGCCGAATTGGCCATAGATTGATTTTAGCCTTAGTTTAGGATTTTAACAAGATATCGATGTCGGCTTTGAGCTGGGTGCTCCAATTTAGATCGAAGGGGAGCGGGATTTCGCGGGAGGAGGATCCGTTGGCAAATACCAAAACCGCGGGCTGGGAGCCCTTGTGATCCTGGAGAAGAGAGTTAAGGGTAATCAATTTTGATTGGGGGGTGGATTTGGGAACGTAGATAGAAATAACAGCAGGATGGGAATTGGAAGGAGATAATGAAGGTTTGGCATTAAATTGAGGGAGCTGGGTGTCTGGCCCGGTAAAGAGAGCGGCCGAATCGGCAATTAGAGTAACTTCGGAGGTTTTTTCTTCTGACTCGCCGAGGGATTTTTCAGATTCGCGGGTCTCTACTTTGCCGCGGATTAGGACTACGTTATCCGATTGCCAGATAGCGGGGTCGAGGGAATAGGTTTTGGGAAAAACCACCACCTCTATGGACTTGACTAGATCTGATACTTTGGCAAAACACATGGGTTGGCCGCCCGATTTGGTCGTGATGTTGCGACAGGATTCGATTATGCCTGCAATAGTAACGGTTTGGTTGGTGAAATCATCAGAGTAGAGCTGAGTGATGGAGTGAGTGGTGAGAGGCATAGATTGAGTGAGCCGGTCCTGGTGCGGATGTTCGGTGAGATAGAAGCCGAGGAGGTCTTTTTCCAGGGCAAGTTTTTGGGGTTTTTCAAATTCGGCTAAATCGGGAAGATTGTCTTTGGTGTCGGGTTTTTCGGCTTCCCCAAAGAGACTGCTTTGGCCTAAGGATTTCATTTTGGAGATTGACGTCCCCATGTCTCTAATCTTGTCAAGACTGGCGAGCATGGCCGAACGCTTGCCGAAAGCATCTAAACTGCCAGCTTTGATAAGGCTCTCCAAAACTTTGCGATTGACTTTTTGACTGTCCACACGGAGACAAAAATCGGTCAAGGAAGTGAACTCACCTTCATTTCTGGCCTCTAGTATGACTTTTATAGCCACTGAACCTACGTTTTTGATAGCCGAAAATCCAAAGCGAATTGCCCTGTTGTCGAGAGAGGACGAATCGGTTTCGATGGTAAAGCCGGTATCTGATTTGTTTATGTCCGGTCCGAGAACTTTTATTTTCATCCTTCTGCACTCATCTACGGCTTCAACAATTTTTTCGGTATTGCCTGATTCGGCAGTCAGCAAGGCATTCATGTATTCGACCGGATAATGAGCTTTCAAGTAAGCAGTTTGATAGGCGACAAGGCCGTAGGAGGCGGCGTGGGCCTTGTTGAACCCGTAGCCCTGAAACGGGACGAACAATTCCCATAGCCTTTCGGCTTCGCCGGGTGTCATATCTGAAGTTTTGACGCAGCCGTTTACAAAAATCTCATGCTGTTCGGCCATTTCTTTGGGCTTTTTTTTGCCGATAGCTTGGCGCAAAGCGTCTACACTCCCCCAATCGTATCCAGCGACTTCGAGAGCGGTAAACAATACATCTTCCTGAAAAACCAGGATGCCATATGACTTGTCTAGAAACTTGGCCATCTTGGGATGGAGGTAGGTGACAGGGCTTTTACCGCTTTTCCTGGCGATATATTCCGGGATATTGGCCATGGGGCCGGGTCTAAAGAGAGCGACCATTACCATTAGGTCCTCAACACGATTGGGTTTGAGCTCTCGCAACCATTTGGTCATACCGGTACCGCCGAGTTGAAACGTACCCATGGTTTCACCCCGGGAGAGCATGGTAAAGACCTTTTTGTCGTCGAGAGGAATTTTGTCGAGGACGATTTTGGTATTGCGGGTTTGTTCCACGATGTCTCTGGCGGCTCCCAAAATAGACAGATTACGAATGCCTAAGATATCGAACTTTACCAGACCGATGTCTTCACAAGCGTGGAATTCGTACTGGGTAATGATTTTGGTTCCATTGGGCTCTAGTTGGAGCGGTGTGTAATCTGTCATGGGGCCAGGCGAAACGACGATGCCAGCGGCATGGACCGAAGCGTGACGAGCGTTGCCTTCGACTTGGTGGGCCAGGTCTATGACCTGCTTGGCTTGAGGATCAGTGTCGTTTAGAACTTTTAGTTCGGGAGATATTTCCAAGGCGTGCTCCAGCGTCATAGGGAAGCCTTGGGAGCCCAGGGGGATGAGTTTGGCTATCTTGTCACCAAAAGCATAAGGCTGGCCCATAACGCGGGCTACGTCGCGGACTGCGGCCCGGGCGAGCATGCGGCCGAAAGTGCAAATTTGGGCCACTTTGTCCAAGCCATACTTTTGGGTAATATAAGCGATAACCTCTTCCCGGCGATTATCGGCCACGTCGAGGTCAATATCGGGGGGTTTGGGACGGTAGGGATTGAGAAACCGTTCGAAAGGAAGGCTGTATTTCACCGGGTCGACATTGGTTATGCCTATAACGTAAGAGACTATGGAGCCGGCGGCGGAACCCCGGGTATTGGTAATAATGCCGTGGTCTGTGCACCAATTTACAAGATCGGCCATCATGAGAAAGTAGGGGGCGTAACCTTTGGTAATGATCACTTCCAGCTCGAATTCCAAGCGGTCGTGAATCTCTTTTGCGGGAGTCGGGTATTTTGCGGACAAGCGAGTGTGGGCGTGCTCGCGAAGAGTGTCGGGGGCGGATTTTCCCACTGGAAGTTCGATTTTGGGGAAATACCATTTACCCAACTCGATTTGCAGGTCAGTACTCTCAGCAATTTGGAGCGTATTTGATAGTGAGTCGGGAAAATCGGCGAAAATATCTGACATTTCACTTGGGGGACGGAGATAAAATGTCGGTGCGTCCACGTAGCGGAGGCGGTTTAGGTCGGATACCGTTTTGCCTGTAGAAATGCAGACTAAAGCGTCTTGGGCTGATGCGTCTGACTGGCTAAGATAGTGGGCGTCGTTGGTGGCGACTAGGGGGATGCCCAACTCGCGGCTGAGCTTGACAATGCCGCTGACCCAAATATCTTCGGATTTCTGGAGTCTTTGGAGCCGGTCCAAAAGAGCCGGCGTGGATTTGATGGAGTCGAAATAGTCTTTGTAAAAATGGCGCTGAATTTCCAAGTAAAAATTTTTGGCGAACGTTTCTGCGTACCAGCTAACCGAATTTTTGGCTGCAGAGTAATTTCCGTCTATCAGCTGGCCGCCGATTTCACTTTTGGGGCAGGCGGATAAACAGATAAGTCCTTCGGATAAGTCTTTGAGAGACTGTTTACTTATTCTGGGTCGATAATAAAAGCCTTCCGTGTGGGCAATTGTTGTTATTTTCAATAAATTTTTGTAACCGGTGTAATTGGCGGCCAGCAGGATTAAGTGCATATTTTCGGCGTCTGCTTTGCCGGACTTGCTTTTGTGATCTCCATTTACGACATAGGCTTCCACTCCGAGAACGGGTTTTATTTTTTCTTTTTTGGCGGCTTTATAAAATTCGATGGCGCCGAACATGGCCCCATGATCGGTCAAGGCAATTGCCGGCATATCCAACTCTTTGGCATGGGAGACGAGCTGAGAAATTTTGGACAGACCGTCTAAGAGCGAATATTCCGAATGGACGTGAAGATGGACGAAGCTACTGCTCATTTTGCTTTTTCGTTATCAGAGGACTAGCCTCAGTTTCTATAATAGACTGGTCTTTGGGAAATGGTGGGGAGTTTTAGAGCTTGGCGAATCTGGTCAGGACTAGCGCCGGATTTTCGGGCGAGTGAGATAGTAAATGCGAGGGTGACGTCCAATTCAGGAGTGTTTTCCCCGCCCAGGAGTCTTTGAGTGTGGTGTTTTAGAACCGCTAAGACGTAGTCAGTTTCTGATTGGATCATCGGTGTCGATTATCCGGGAAATTACTTTTCCCGTCAAGGGGATGTCCACTGGTCCAAGTTCTTTTTTGACTTGGCCGATTAAGAAAAACATAACCTGCTGTTTGCCGGCTTTGAGATCCGAGACGGCTTTGGGATTGGCGGCGACGACCGCGCGAGCTATTGAGGAGATTTTTTCTGTTGAAACAAGAACGGGTTTTGATGTGGGAGGACGTTTATTGATTAACGAGTCGGCCGTGGTTTTGGTGGGGGATTTTAGAAATTCCCGGTACATTTGGGCGTCGGCGGCGATTATCCGGGCGTAATTTTCGGTCAGGGAGAATTTGGTCATCAGATCCCGGCGGATTTGTGACGGCAATGGCGGGATATCGCTTCGCCAAGTTTCGATTTGATCTTCGGTGAATTGAAGCGGGGGAATATCGGGTTCAGGAAAATAGCGATAATCATTGGCTTCTTCTTTGGTTCGCTGGCTGACGGTCTCACCTTTGCTTTCGGAAAACCCGCGTGTCTCCTGGGCGGGTATCAGGCCGGAGTCAAGTATTTTTGATTGACGTGTGATTTCAAAGTCGATGGCTTTTTTTATAAAGCGGAATGAGTTGACGTTTTTGATTTCGACTTTGTAACCGGGAAGATTGGGGTCTTCAACGCGTTTGACTGAAATATTGGCCTCCAGCCTCATCGAACCTTTTTCCATATCCGCGGTTGAGATATTTAGAGCGCGGACAATGGCCTGAACTTCTTTGAGAAATTCTGAAGATTCGTCGGAAGAAGTAAAGTCGGGCGCGGTGACGATTTCTACTAAAGGGACGCCCGAGCGATTAAAATCAATGAGAGTTTGATTTTTTTGATGGAGAAGTTTGCCGGTGTCTTCTTCAAGATGCACCCGGGTGATTTGGCGGCCTAATAAATTCCCGTTATGGCAAAACGGCAGGTCGTATTGGCTAATTTGGAAGCCTTTGGGTAAATCGGGATAAAAATAGTTTTTGCGGTCAAACTTGGAAGTGAGATTGATCTGGCAACCCAGTGCCAAACCCAATTTGACGCACCACTCGATGGCTTTGGAGTTGGGAACGGGAAGGGCCCCGGGAAGGCCGAGGCAGACCGGGCAGGTTTGGGTGTTGGGAGAGCGGCCGAAATGGTCGGCCGGGCAGCCGCAAAACATTTTTGAAGCGGTGGACAGCTCGATGTGGACTTCGAATCCAATTACTGGAGTATATGACATAATTTAGGCACCATTGACGGCGTCGATAATAATCAAGTCGGCGTGACGGCGAAGATAGAGATAAGTCCCGACTAGCAGAGCTCCAATAATGGCGATCATGGTGGCCACGCCCAGCGAATCCGCGATAGTAGCAAAAATAAACAGAGGGAGCGTTGTAGCGAGTATGAGGAGAAAACTCATGTGGGCATAAACCCGACCGCGAAACCAAGGAGGGGTGTGCTGCTGGATAAGAGTTTGGGCGGGGACGGCGATGGCTGCAAAAGAAGCTCCGACTCCGATGGCTACCAGAAGTGAGAGAAATACTTTGATAAAAAGCGAGGGTATCCAGGTGAGAGAGGCCATGACTAGCAGAGAAATTCCAGCCGAAAAAAGCCCGGCCTGCATAATATCTTTTTTTCTCTTGGTTTTGAGAAGGCGGGGCAGAGAACTAGTCACCGCGAGAGCACCCAGAGCCCCGGGGACGATTAAGATAATTCCGGCGTGATTTAGATCGAGCCGCAATACATCGTGAGTATACGAAGGCAAAATGATAGAAATGATGGCCGAAAATATCTGAGTAAGGATGACCATAAGAATAGGAAAGAGGACTAAATGGTGATTTTTGAGGAAGCGGTATCCAACTAGGAAGTCCTGCCAAAAGCGAAGGAAGTTTTTTTCGGCTGTTGATCGGCGGGGGGGAAGGTCTTGGGGAAGATAATACGTGGCAATGGCGGCAACGGCTAGATTTATGGAGGCTAAAATTATCGTCAACTTGGAACCCAGTATGCTGAGAAGAATCCCGCCTAGGCCAAAACCGACCAGGAGCGAGGCTTGCTGGGTAAGGAGGAATAAGCCGTTGGCCGAGGCCAGAAATTTTCTATCTACCGTGGCCGGTACGGAGGCTTGCTGGCTGGGTAAGTACAATTGGTCAATCAGCCAGTAGAGAAAAACAATGACATACAGGGAAAAAACACGGCTTGAAGAAATGAAAAGGGCGAGAAAGATGACGACTGCTTGGGCCGTA
>Ga0209641_10005323_pt1 | contig 10542 bp, 8 predicted proteins | sample RifCSP16_1_FD_184022 | JGI IMG/M metagenome (GOLD analysis project Ga0209641, IMG submission 184022) | Soil microbial communities from Rifle, Colorado - Rifle CSP2_sed 16_1 (SPAdes) (version 2) | ecosystem: Environmental > Terrestrial > Deep subsurface > Rock core/Sediment | place: Rifle...
ATTGTTCAGATATTGACGTATCAGCGTATCATTCTGATGTAATCGATCGTATGGTAGGTTTTTTGCAAGATGACCTCAATACACCGGGGTTACTCGGAGTTGTTTTTGAACATATTGCTGATATTGCACACAATAAAAATGAATTAGCCGCAGTAAAAAATATATTGATGAATGTGTTTGGGTTAACGTTACAGCCATTGTCTGCACAAAAAGTAGAATTAACACCTGAGATTCAAGCGCTGATTGATGCCCGCAATAAAGCTCGTCGAGAAAAAGATTGGGCGCGATCTGATGAGTTGCGTGATCAATTGAAAGAGTTGGGTGTTGATGTGCATGATGAAAAATTGTAATTGATGATTATTTGGGTTCGCGTGAAGGCGAACCCATTTTTTTTAATGTCCAAATGCAGCATTCATTTTTTCTTGAAACGTTTCTTTGCTCATGTACCCAGTTTCTTTTCCTTTTACAACACCATCTTTGATGAATACAAAAGTAGGAACAGAAGTAACTCCATATTCTTTAATTGATATTTCGCGTGCTTCATCAACATTGAGTTTGGCAAATTTATATTGATTGCCAAACTCCTTTTCCAATTCTTCCATCATAGGAGCCATTTGTTGGCACGGTCCACACCATGTAGCATATATGTCTAAGATAATTGGTTTATTGGATTGTTTGATTTCTGATTCATGATTTTCTGAAGTAATTGATACAGCCATTTTTTTGATCCTTATAGGTAAAATATATATAAATTATAAAGTTTATTTGACTCACAACCCCACAAATATTTCTTTATAGGGGTCCCCATGCGTAGAGAAACTAGCATCGGGTTACAAAAAATATAATAACGTGTAATTGTTGTGATAACAAGTAACAAAGAATTGAAGATACAGCTAATTCTGTTATGCTTTCATGGTGAAAGAATGATTATTGATACAGGTTTTTTAACAAATTTTTTTTATAGGATTAGTATGCAAAAAAAATTATTATCTCTTTTGATTGCTGCTAGTTGCAGTATGGTTTATGCCGATGAATTCAGTACCTCTGAGAAAATAGAGCAAGTCAGAAGAGAATTGGCGTGGCTACAACAACAACAAAAAAATGAGCACATTGCACAATATGCTAGAGAAAGAAAAGCTGCATTTGAAGCTGCACTTGTTATGGAGCTTTCTGGAACAGCCGATGCTCTCAAGAAAGAATATGATAAAGATAAAAAAGCCAGTGAAGATGAAGAAGCGCAAGAAAAATTAAAAGTTTATGATGGTGGTTGGACTGGTGGTCCGACCGTTGCTTCTGTAACAGGACGTGCTTATGAAGAACTCAGTACTACTAAAAAGCACAAAGATAAAATTAATGCGGATTATCATAAGCTCGTTAATGATAATAAAAATAGGGTGATCTCTGGGATAAAAAATGAATTAGAGCACAAGTATTATGTAACGATGTCAGTGTATCTTAGAGGATTGCAAGAATGTAGCGGGGATGTTAATTGTCTTCGCAGAAAAGGTATAAGCTGGGAAGATGTAAAAAAAGATGGGTTTTTTGACGATTTCCGTGCTGAAGTTTACGGAAATGCAGTAGCAGCAGCAAAAAAAGAAGGTATTGACTTAAGTCCAGATAAAATGATTGAAGTTACACATGCAAATCAAAGTACATTGGAATTGGAGAAGAAACTTGATTCTTCGATAGCACAAGTAAAAGAAGAAGTGAATAGGATTTTAAATCCACAGCCGATTTCTACGTCTCGTATCGATTTAACAGGTGATGATAAAAATAAATCCAAAATTTTTGATACAGATTTAAAAGATGACCAAAATGATCAGGGCACTCTTTCACAATAATTACATGGTAATTGCATAAAAAAATCCCTCCGCGTTTAGCGGAGGGATTTTGTGTTTATTGTTATAATTATTGTTTTTCAACATCACATGGCGGACAACCTTTTGGTGAGCATTTTTTATCTTTGTTCTTGCTTGTGTCGCGATATGTGTAACCTTCAATGGTGAGTGTTTTGAGCGCTGATAGAGGAACAGTTGTTTCTTGTGGTCCTGCGCTATCAATTCCATCGCAATAAATGGGAGTTTTTGGATCAAGAAGGAATGCTGTTTTGGTGTTACTTTTAGTAATAACTTCCACTTCAATAAATTCTAATTTTTGGCTACGTTCTTTTTTTTGATAGATCCATATTTTATTGGGTGATGGTACACGTATTTCACTTATTTCGTCTAGATCGATATCTCTTTTCAAGAAATCAGTATTGGGATTAGCGGCGAGTTTAATTTCAAGCTGTTTTGTTTCAGTATTCATAACATGTTCAGCATGATTTTCTGGTTTGAGGGGCATAGGAACTTTTGTATATTTACCGTGAATAGAGATGTTGTCAACAACAAATTCTTGACCTTGATGTGTAGTAATTTTTCCAGAAAAATTCACTGGTTGCTTAAGATCTTTTGCAGCAGTTGAGCTAAATTGAGCGTCAATGGTGCGTGCATGGAGTAGTAGGATGAGCGTTGCGAATAGGTACATCATTTCTTATTCCTTTGGGTTGTTTCTTTTAAGCTATTTTTACTACAAGTGAGCTCTGTTATGCAAGTGTATTGTGTGCTGCATTAAAATCATTGCATAATGAATGGCAAATTGCATAGTGTATAAGCAAATCTGTTAATAAAAAAGAGAGGTATTGTATGTTTTCAAATGGTTATGAATTTGAGCAGCGAGTTTCATCATTCATGGCTGGAGTCTATGGTTGGATGAGTTGTGGATTGGCAATTACTGCAGGTGTATCGTACTATGTTGCAAGTGTTCCTGCTATTTTCACATATATTTACACTCATCCAGGAATATTAATTGGCTTATTTGTTGCTCAATTAGCTTTTGTTTTTGCGCTAACACTTTTTCTTAATCGTATGACATTTATTACTGCATTAGTACTTTTTTTACTTTATGCAACTACTCTTGGAATAACGCTATCATCAATTTTCTACGTATATACAGAGGGTTCAATTATTTCCACTTTTTTAACCGCAGCATGTATGTTTGGTGTTATGTCATTCTATGGCTATGTAACAAAAGCAGATCTTACTACGGTTGGTAACATGAGTTTTATGGTGTTGATAGGGCTTGTTATTGGAATGCTGATTAATATGTTTTTAAAAAGTGCGCAATTTGATTACATTCTCTCTGGTGTTGGTGTTGTTCTGTTTGTTCTTTTGACGGCGTATGATACGCAAAGGATAAAACAACTGGCGCGTTCTATGCTTGTTGATCAGGAGCTCATCGGGAAAGTTACCTTATTAGGGGCATTAACATTGTATCTTGATTTTATTAATCTTTTTCTTTTTCTCTTACGCTTTATGGGTAATCGTCGCCAGCAGTAAAATTATTAAGAATAAAAAATAAAGGAGTGTTTGGTATGAATCGACGCACGGTGGGGTTATTATCTGTCATGTTATCTTTGATGGTTGGTTTTGTGTGGATTGATAGACAACTCTATGCTGCACACAAAAATAATGAAAAAAAAAATATGCTGAAATCGCACAAGCGAATACAAGATGATGGCCAGGAAAATGTTATTGTTGATGATGTTGACGAAAAAGATGATGAAGAAGAAATAGCTATTGATGAATTTGATATTCAACAAAAGCAAAAAGAAGTTCGTAGTTTGGTTGAGCGTGGCGTTGAGTTTTGTGCGCGTAATCCTATGACAAAAATTTGTCATGCATTTACTCATACAAAAGAATTTATAGAAGGCGAATTGTATCTTTTTTTATTGGATACAAAAGGTGTAGTGTATGCTCACGGTGCACGGGAAGATTTATTGTGGAAAAATCTTTGGAACTATCATGACAGCTTTGGTGCTTTGGCAATACAGTCAATGATCAAAGCAGCACAAACTGGCACACATTGGTTAACCTATGAATGGGCTGGAGCAGCAAAGGTTTCTTTTGTACAACAAGTTAAAATTGATGATAAAGATTATGTTCTTGGATGTGGGTACTATCCTCATTCTAAAAAATATGCAGCTATTGGCCTTGTAAAAGGTGCAGTGAGTTTATTTAATCAGGATGTTGCCGAAGGTCGTTCAATAGATGCGGCTTTTAGTACAATGGGATATTCATTAAGTGAACGTTTTATTTTTGGTGATCTTTATTTATACGCGCTTGATTTTGATGGATTTATTCGTGCTCAGGGTGAAGAACCGGGTCTTATTGGTTTGAATGCTCTTGATCGCACTGATGTAAAAGGAAAACCAATAAATAAAGAGATTATTGCAAAGCTTAAACAAAAAGAAGAAGGCGAAGGCATATGGATTGAATACACTTCAAAAGGGGCCTTAAAATATACCTATGCTGAAAAAGTAAAAGATAAAAAAGGAAAATATTACTTTATAGCATGCGGTTACTATCCTGAAATTGATCGTGATAAAACAGTTGACTTGGTTCGTCGCGGATATCAGTACATGAAAGCGAGTGGTGTTTCTGTTGCCGCAAAAGATTTTACAGATAAAGCTGTGGGTACCTATCGTTTGGGAGATCTTTATTTATTTGTGTACGATATGAAAGGTAAGTGTATAGCACACGGTGGTAACCCTGCACTTGTTGGAGCTAATCGGTTTGATGAAAAAGACCAAGATGGTGTGTATTACATTCGGGAAATGATTGATCAAGCAAAAGTTGGTGGCGGTTGGGTTGATTCTAAATTGAAAAATTCTTTTGAATCGACGTATGTAGAAAAAATTGATATGGGAGTTGATACATATGTGATTGGTGCAGGAATGTTTCCTGTTGCCAAACCAGAAATGATGACATTGTTGGTAAAAAGCGCGGTAGGGTATTTACAAACACATTCAGATGAAGAAGCGTTTGAAAAATTTATTGCAAGAAAAGGTGAATTCATTCGTGGTGATCTTGCTGTGTTTGCGTTTGATCTGGATGGGTATTGTTATGCGTGGGGCGATGACCATGAGTTGATTTGGAAAAATCTTCTTGGTTGGAAAGATGATGAAGGCAAATTATTTGTTAAGCAGATGATAGAACAAGTGTTGCAAGGTGCAGGTCATTTTGTGTATAAGTTTAACAAAAAAATGCGTGTTGCTTATATTGAGCAGGTTGAAAAGGGAGATAAAAAATATCTTCTTGGTTCTGGTTTTTATAAATAACAGAATAGATTGGCAATAAAAAAAGGGATGCACATCGCATCCCTTTTTTTAGCTACTATGCTGCAGCTGGTGTTAACTTTGCCATTAGTTTTTTGCCAGCCAATTTTATTTTTCCCCATATGCCTGGATAACGAATATCTTCCAACAATGCGGCATCCTCTATTTCTGATAATATGCCCAAATTAACAAATTCTTGAGCCAGTTGTTGTGGATTTTGGAATATTATGCCAATGCGTTGTGCAGATGATGTAGTTTGCAAAGCATCAAAACCTCTGATATTACTTGGTTTGTCATCGATAAATATCATATTTTTATCAGGACCAAGATTTTCTTCTACATATTCGTAATATTCACGATCTGGTTTTTTACCAGGTGCATGTAAGATGTGTGCAGTTGGTTGTACGGTAAGAGTTTTATGTAACAATTCCTTATAGCTTGCAGGTGTAGTTAGCAGATCTGCAAAAATATGGAGTTGTGCGATTACTTGAGGACTACTTCCAGGATGTGCTACAAATACTGTGCCTGCAAGGCTTGTGAATTTGTCACCTAATGCTTGAGCTGCAATATCATATGATATGCGATCTTTATTAGTTGCGTAGACGATTGTGTAACCTTTTTTATCTTTGAGATAACGATATATTTTTTCTGTGCCATCAATAAAGCAACGTGATTTTTCCAATGTTTTTATCATCCATCCAACGTGTGGTGTTAAGTATGGTTTGCGCATGCCATGGTAGAGTAAGTGAAAGGTAAGGCCTCCAATGGAATTTCCTTGTTTATTGCGTAATGTTTCTCTTTTCCCATCAGTATCTTTGGTATATTCGCCGGTTAAATGTCTCAGTTGTGCAACACCACCGAGAAATAACGATTTTTCTATGAGGACTTCATCAAGGTCAGATATTAAAACAGTATTTTTTGGGGTGAGGTCGAATTCTTTTGGTAGTATACTGCTGCAGAATATGCTGAGCAGAAGAAGTAATTTATGAGCCGTTTTCATGAAAGGTCTCCATTTTTTGAATGTTTAACTTAATTATAAGTGTAATTATAATGTATACACGTTGCAAATGGCTATAGTTAGACGCTTTACTTATGTAATTTATTGATTTATCTGCAGGATATCTGCATACTAAAATAAACATTTATGCAGATAAGGTGCCGATATTATGCAGATAAAATTTAATCCCTTCTATACCATCACGCCGATAATTGCCCAGTATTTGATGCGAATTGAGGCAGTCAGAGAGAATATTGCGCATCTTCCCTTGAATGTCACCGTATTGGCATCCCTGCGTGAAACAGCACGTTTATATACCACGCATTATTCAACTATGATTGAGGGAAATCGTCTTGATACGGCACAGATTGAGGCTGTAATCAAGCATAAAGGGCATTTTCCTGGACGAGAACGGGATGAAAAGGAAGCAAAAGGGTATTACGCTGCATTGCAGTATGTTGAACAATGTGTTGCAAAAGGCAGCTCTCTTACTGAAAGTCTTATTAAGAAATTACATGCCTTTGTTATGTTGGATCAACAGAAGAATGATAATACATTGGCATATCGAGGTGGGCAAAATGTTATTCGTGATGGACGCACTGGAGCAATAGTATATCTTCCTCCTGAAGCGAAAGATGTTCCCCTGTTAATGAGTGAATTAGTGCGTTGGGTTAATGTACATAAAGAAGTACCAAGTCCCATTGTTGCAGGTATAGCACATTATCAGTTTGCAACGATTCATCCCTATTATGACGGGAATGGAAGAACAGCTCGTTTGTTGACAACATTTATTTTGCATTGTGGTGGTTATGATCTAAAAGGTTTGTATTCGTTGGAAGAATATTATGCACGTAATTTGAGTGCTTATTATGCAGCAATTAGTATTGGTCCTTCTCATAATTATTATGAGGGTAGAGCAGATGCTGATATTACTCCGTGGATAGAATATTTTGTTGGTGGTATGGCATTTGCGTTTGAGAATGTGGCAAAATATATGCAGCGTTCAGCGATGGCAGGTGAGCAAAGTCACGAAGGTTTATTGCGTACGCTTGATCCAAAAAAACGTAGAGTTCTTGAGCTGTTTCAATCATTTGCAACAGTGACAGCAGCGCAGATTGGACAGTTATTTGGATTTAAGCCACGAACAAGTGCGCAATTGTGCAAAGATTGGGTTGAGGAAGGATTTTTAACAGTGGTTGATCCTTCCAACAAAAAACGGAGCTACGCTTTATCGCCAAAGTATGAAGTTTTAGTTGCGATAAAAAAATAATAAGGAAAATGTATGCAATCTCAAGGGGCATTAGCCTTTATCAGGATGGTTATCAAGCCTTTTAGGATATATATTGCAGGGATGATGGTTATTGCTGTAACGTGGGCGCTTATACTCAACGTGCAAGCGTATATAGTCAAACTTGTTTTGAATACGGCAATGGGTGATGGTGACCAGGCTTTTTTACATCACAAGCTTGCTTACTTAATGGGATTGTACCTGTTTTCGGAATTTGTTTATCTTTCTATATTTCGTTGGTACGACTGGATTACGATTCAGCTGCGTCCCAATATTAAGAAGTATATAGCGCTTAATCTTATGGATAGAATGATGGATCATTCCCATAGTTTTTATCAGCGACAATTTGCGGGTAGCTTATCAGCTCGTGTCAATGATATAACAATTGCTATTCCTGACATTCTGCGCATTGTTATTGATCGGTTGATGGCATGCTCACTTATGTTATTGTTTGTGTTATATAACATTTCACAAATTCATATGAAATTTACCATAGCTTTAGGGTTGTGGATTGTTTTATTTCTGGGGATTTCTGTTATTTTGGTTTTCCGTAATCAGCATTTAGCGTATGACGTTGCAGATGCACGCGCAAAGGTGACTGGGTGTATTGTTGATGTGTTAACCAATATGGCTAGCGTTCGTTTTTTTGCTGCGAAGAAATTTGAAAAGGGATATTTAACCCGTTATATGGATGTTTCTGTGCAAAAAGATCAAACAAGGGATTGGTTTTTTTTAAAATTACATGCATTTCAGGCATGTTCATTTTGGATATTTCAAGCAGTTTGCTTTTGGTGGTTACTCAATGGTCTTGTGAGTAAAACCATGAGCCCAGGTGATTTTGTGTTGGTTCTTACGTTGAATTTGCACATTATTGAAAACTTTTGGAACATCGCAAAAGATATGCGAGATTTTTGGGAAAAGATGGGTAATATTGTACAAGGGCTTACGATTATTGAAAGTCCCATTGAAATTGAAGACAGTCCTCATGCTAAAAAGTTAATTGTGACTAAAGGTGAAATTGTATTTGATAATGTGCAGTTTCAATATCACGATGCAGAATCATTGTTTGAACATGAATCAGTAATCATTAAATCTGGTCAAAAAGTTGGGTTGGTTGGTTATTCTGGTAGTGGTAAATCTACTTTTGTTAATTTAATTTTGCGTCTTTTTGATGTCACAGAGGGAAGGATTACCATTGATGGTCAGGATATTAGACAAGTGACGCAAGATAGTTTGCACGAAGCTATTACAATGATCCCTCAAGATCCATCATTGTTTCACCGGTCGTTAGTAGAAAACATTGCGTATGGTCGCAGAAATGCAACGCATCACGAAATAATTGCAGCTGCAAAACGTGCATATGCACATGAATTTATTGTAACTTTGGCTCAAGGATATGACACACAAGTGGGCGAACGTGGCATACGTCTTTCCGGTGGTCAGCGTCAACGTATTGCTATTGCGCGTGCTATTTTAAAAAATGCACCGATTTTGATTCTTGATGAAGCAACAAGTCAGCTTGATTCGGTTACAGAAAGTCAGATTCAAGATAGTTTGTGGGATCTGATGCAAGGTAAAACGACATTGGTTATCGCTCATCGTCTTTCTACATTATTATACATGGATCGCATTTTAGTTTTTGATCAAGGTAGTATTGTGGAAGATGGTTCGCATGAAGAACTTCTTGCAAAAGGTGGACTCTATAAAAAGTTGTGGGAAGCTCAAATTGGTGGCTTCTTGCTTGATAATGGTGAAGATGCGGTGCATAGAGAGCATTAAATAAAAATAGGAAGTGTGTACACACTTCCTATTTTTATTTAAAAAAATATTTTAATATGGTAATTGTTATCAAATAGACTTGTCCAAAATTCAAGTTATACATAGAGGACATTAAAAATTTAGTATAAACTATTGCAATTTTTGTATATGTTCGTACAGAATTGACTAGTAAGTTTTTATGGACTAGGATGTTTTATAGTAATGGTATAGTTTTTTTTCAAAGGAGATCTAATGCAAGACAAGACAATTGCTCGTAGTTCTAAAACACTATTCTTTAGTGTTTTGTTTCTTTTCCCTTCTTTATCGTATGGCACTTTTGCCTACATTCCATCGGCACTAAGAGAGTGTGTAACCGCTATTTGTGAAGGTGCTCAAGATACAGAAAAAATACATTATCTAGAAGATTTGTATTCAGTTATTAGAGAAAATAGAATACTTACTTCTGATAAAATGGTTCGTAAAGCTGTAGAAGAAGCCATGGCCGTAGTTCAAAAAGATGGAAATATATTTAGACATAGCGCACAAAAAGATGCAGTTACGTGCTATCTGCATCAATATGTAGCTAGTTTAGAGAATGAATCTATGTTGCTTGCAACAGAAAGTAATGCTCGTTTCGCATCATGGCCAGTATCGCTTGTTACTCGTTGTTTGAGCGATGATTCAATTGCGGCAGACATGCTCTATTTGAGCAGTGAATTAACGTATAATCAAAATGTAGTATTATGTGGCAATGGTAAGATTGATTTTGCATCAGAATATCTGCCAAGTAAGTTTGCGGCAAGAGATGCTCAATCTACTCGCGTATCACCTGCTAATATAGTGTTTAATGCAAATATGATGACAAACTCATTGTTGAGTAGTCCGAGTATGATTTTTGGAACAGGAGTTTCTTCTCCAAGCATTAACGCATGGATTATGTCTCAAAGCAGTTTAGTGCAATCTCCTATTAATGTGCAGTTTGCTGTACCGACTAATTACAAAAGAAATAAACCAGTAAGCTTAGAATTACATTTCTTGGTTAAACAGCAATCAGTGCCAAATGGCAATGCACGTATTAGGGTGAATGCTGAATACATAAAAGCAGGTGATGATTTCAATATCTCAGATCCAGTTCCAACATTTACTCAAACAATTGATTCAGACAATTTCACTGTTACTCAACCAAGTGGTTTGAATGATGTTAGGTATCTCATGGTAAAAATTCCTTTGGATAAATCAGTGATAGCAAAACATAAATTTGCTTTATATTCTCTTACTCGTATTGCTCCAACAGTTGGTTTAGAATATACAGGAGATATTTATTTAGCAGCAGCTACTTTCAGA
>Ga0209641_10005328_pt1 | contig 10540 bp, 10 predicted proteins | sample RifCSP16_1_FD_184022 | JGI IMG/M metagenome (GOLD analysis project Ga0209641, IMG submission 184022) | Soil microbial communities from Rifle, Colorado - Rifle CSP2_sed 16_1 (SPAdes) (version 2) | ecosystem: Environmental > Terrestrial > Deep subsurface > Rock core/Sediment | place: Rifle...
CGACGCGCGAGTTCCGCGGTCTCTTCTCTCGTCAGCGTCCGCATGTCTCCGCATCGTGCTTCCCCTCCAAGGAACTTCTTTCGGGACTTTACAACTCGCCCCTGGAGCCACACGTTTATCACACGCGGTACCGCTCCCTTCGCAGATGGTCGACGACTACTCGTTCCGCATCGCGCAGGAGCGGAAGGAGAAGGACCACTGGTTCCGCGAGGCCCACGATTCCCCGATACCGCACGAGGCCCGCCACGCGTTCAAAGGGCTTGCCTACTACGGGATCGACCCCGCACTCCGCTTCCGACTGAAGATCGCCGAGTACCCGAAGCAGGAGGTCCTCACGTTTGCGACGAGCAAGGGGACGGAGCAGCGATACCTCCGGTATGGCTACTTCGAGTTTCCGGTCGAAGGCCAAACCGTGCCCCTCCACGCGTATCGTGCGGTCCACGCGCACAGCGCGCACGAATCCCTCTTCGTCCCGTTCCGCGACGCGACGAGCGCGAAGGAGACGTACGGCGCCGGTCGTTACCTCGACCTCCCCTTCGAGCCGTCCGGCGTGTATGACGTCGACCTCAACCGCGCGTACAACCCGTACTGCGCGTACAGCGACGACTTCGTGTGTCCGTTCCCGCCGCCGGAGAACTGGCTGAAGGTGCCGATCCGCGCGGGCGAGAAGACGTGGACGCCCTGAGTGCGGGAGCATTCATCCGACCTTGCCCCCTCCAGGGGGCGACGGCGCTGGTGAGGAGCTTGGCGGTGGAGAACCCGCGTCTCTACGGGGACCTGGCCTGGACGTGGCCGATTATCAGACCGCCTGAGGACTATGTGGGCGAGGCCCAGGAGATCGTTCGTCTTCTACGGACGCACGCCCGCGGAGAGCCGCAAACGCTCCTTCACCTCGGCTGCGGGGGCGGTCACCTCGATGCCACGCTGAAGAGATCCCTGGCGGTCACAGGGGTTGACGTCAGCCTTTCCATGCTCGCACTCGCGCAGCGGCTCAACCCCGAGGTCGATTACGTCGAGGGCGACATGCGGACGGTGCGCATCGGCCGGACGTTCGATGCCGTCCTCATCGCCGACTCGATCGACTACATGCGCACGGAGGAGGAGCTTTTGGCGGCCTTCCGGACGGGATGGGAGCACCTCCGGCCGGGCGGCGTACTCGTGACCTATGCGGAGCACACGCTCGAGCGGTTCCGCCAGGACGAGACGGTGACCTCGACCCACGAAGCCAAGGACGTGCGGATCACGTTCATCGAACACCGGCACGATCCGGACCCTACGGATACAACCTTCGACATCACGTTCGTGTGGCTCATCAGTCGCGCGGGCGGGCTGAAGGTCGAGTCGGACCGCCATGTCGCGGGCCTTTTTTCCATGGACGCATGGCGACGATGCTTGTCCAAGGCGGGCTTCAAGGTCACCGAGGTTGCAGGATTCCCCGAAGACTCGGGGGAGTCCGTGCCGACGTTCGTCGGGATTCGTGCCTCCGAGGCGAAGCCTTTGTAGTCGCGCGCCCCTCCCGCTGCTATGGTCGTCGTGGTCGCGAACCGCATCCCGATCTCAAAGGGTTGGGAGGCGGAGTTCGAACGGCGGTGGAAGGACCGGAAGTGCTCGATTGCGGATCTCCCCGGATTCCTTCGCACGGAGGTCCTGCGACCTGTGAAGGGCGACGTCTACGTCGTGATGACGCATTGGCTGTCCATGGGGGACTTCGAGCGCTGGACGGAAAGCGAGGCGTTCGCCGAGGCACATCAGAATCCGCCGCCGAAGGAAGCGTTCTCGGGTCCGAACGTGCTCGAGATCCACGAGGTCGTCGCCTCAAAGGAGTCCGGCTGAGCCGCAAACGTTCTTACACCGCCGCTCCCTCTGCGATCCCGATGCTTCGCTGCCCTTCCTGCGGGAAGGACTTCCCCGTGCTCTGTGCAGAGGACGGACTGTGTCGCAACTGCTCGGACTGTTGTACGCCCGTCCCCCCGGCGAAGCTGCAGGACCGGAGACGCGACGTTTAGGCGACGATCTTGTACACGTAGTCCCCGGGACGTGCTCGGTCGCGGACCTTGATCCCGACGCTCTGGCCCGCCGTCGCCTGCTCGACCTTCACCTTGTCGATCTCGAGGGAGTCGACGGTCTGGTCGAAGTTCGTGGACGGGCCCTGGAACAGGAGCGTGTCTCCGACCCTGACGGGCGTTTCCGTCACGCGGATCGCCGCGACGCCAGCCTTTGGGAAGTAGTGGAACACCTCGCCGACCCTCAGTTTCTCCACGTGCGGAGCGATGGGGTCGACGCGATAAATACGTTGCCTACGGGTGGGGCTCGTACGTTTGGACGGCGCCCCACGCCGCCCCGATCAGCGCAATCGTCCCGCCGATGAAGCCGGGCACCGAAAGGACCGTGAGGGCGCTCGCCACAGCGCCCACGTAAACGAAGTTCCTCGATGTCCTCGAGGCGCGCAGGGATAGGATGACCACCGCCAAGATCGCGAGCCCCATCCCGCCCCCGAACACCGCCATGGTGGCGGGCCACATGGCCATCGGCCGCACGGCGAGCGCGATTGCGAGCGCGCTCGCATTCGCCACGAGTCCCGCGGATGCCCCGCCGAGGATCAGGACTTCCGGTGGGCCCTCGCGCCATAGCCCGCGGAGGCGGAACATCGCGCTGCCAAACCCCGTTCAGTCCCTAAAGGATTCGGCCCACTCCGTCCACGCGATCCCATCGAAAACGTGAAAACGGAACCTTTAAAGCAGCAAGGGAGATTCGACCGAAGGGGAAGCCGAATGGTGATGCCACTCAACGTACTAGAGAAGTCCATCAACAAGCGAATCTCTCTGCTCCTCAAGGACAACCGGATCCTCGACGGGAAGCTCGCCGGCTACGACGAGTACATGAACATGGTGCTCGAGGACACGGAGGAGACGAAGGACGAGCAGGTCCGGCGCATCGGCACCGTCGTCCTCCGCGGGAACAACGTCGTCACGATCGTCCCCCGATAGCGCTACGTTCTTAGACGGCACCGCCCTTCCGCGGGCGTGCAGGCCGTCATCCTGACGGGGGGCTTGGGCACGCGACTCCGCCCCCTCACGTACTCCCGCCCGAAGGCGCTCCTCCCCCTCCTGAACAAGCCGATGATCCTCCACCTGCTCGAGAAGATGCCCTCGTCCGTGGACGAGGTGCTCCTCGCCGCGAACTACAAGGTCGACCAGCTCCGGGATTTCGTGCGGACGCACGACCTCGGACGCACAGTGACGATCGTCGAGGAGCCGAAGGCGCTGGGCACGGGCGGCGCGATCAAGAACCTGGAGGGGCGGCTCGCGGGGACGTTCCTCGCGTTCAACGGGGACATCGTGTCCTCCCTGGCGGTGGGGGACCTCGTGGCCGCGCACCGCCGCTCTGGCGGCGTCGCCACAATCGCCCTCTGGGAGGTCGAAGACCCGAGCGGGTTCGGCGTCGTCGCGATGAAGGACGACCGCATCACGAGGTTCGTGGAGAAGCCCGCGAAGGAGGAGGCGCCCTCGAAACTTGCGAACGCGGGCGCGTACGTGCTCGAGCACGAGGTCTTGGCGGCGTTGAAGCCGGGCGCGGAGGCTTCCCTCGAGCGCGACGTGTTCCCGAAGGTCGTCCGCAAGGGCCTCTTCGGGTTCCGCTTTTCCGGATACTGGTCCGACGTGGGCACCCGGGAGAACTTCCTGAACGCGACCGCGGTCCTCCTGCGGGAGCAAGGGAGCGACCTGAGCCTTCGCGCGTCGTTCGGCACCACGGCGACGGTCCTGAAACCGGTGGCGGTGGCTGCGGGCGCGGTCGTCCACGGGAAGATCGGTCCCTCCGTCGTCGTCGGACGCGACTGCGAGATCGGCGAGTCGCGCGTGCGGAATTCCGTCCTGTTCGACCGCGTCGTCGTGGGCGATCGTGCGGAGATCTCGGGCAGCCTCGTGGGCGAAAGGTGTCGGATCGGCGGCCGGGCGAAGGTCGCGAACGCGATCCTTGAGGACGGCGCGGTCGTGCGCGCGGACGAGGAGGTCATGGGAAGGACGGTGCGACGATGAGGCTGTTCGGGACGAACGGGATCCGCGGCGTGGTGGGGAAGGACCTCACGCCGGACCTCGCGTTGAAGGTCGGCCGCGCGGTCGCGACGTGGCGCGGGCCCCACCTGCTGGGGTTGGGCCGGGACACGCGGACGTCGGGCCCGATGCTCCGCGACGCGCTCGTTTCAGGCCTCCTCGCGTCCGGCGCGCGAGTCCTCGACGTGGGCGTGCTCCCCTCGCCCGCCCTCCAGTACTACGTGAAGGCTCGGGGCCTCGCCGGCGGCGTGATCGTGACCGCGTCCCACAACCCGCCGGAGTGGAACGGGATCAAGGTCGTCGACGCGCGGGGCATGGAGATCGCGCGCGAGGACGAGGAGACAATCGAGGAGGCCATCGCCTCCGGAGCGTTCGCCATCCCCGCGTGGCGGGACGTTGGCGGCGTGTCGATGGCCTCCGACGGTCCCCGCGTCTACATGGACGCCGTTGCCGCCCGTGTGGACCGCGCCGCGATCGCGAAGCGGAGGCCGTTCGTCGTCGTGGACCCCGGGAACGGTGCCGCATGCGGGACGACACCGCAACTCCTGCGCGAGCTCGGCTGTCGCGTGACGACGATCCACGCGCAGCCGGACGGCGGCTTCCCCGGGAGGAACCCGGAGCCGACCGCCGCCAACCTCGAGGAGCTGCGGCGCCTCGTGCCCGTGCTCGGCGCGGACCTCGGGATCGCGCACGACGGGGACGCGGACCGCGCCGCCGTCCTTACGGAGCACGGGGAATTCGTCGACGGGGACCGCCTCCTCGCTTGGCTGGCGGGGGAGATCGTGCGGCGCACGCCCGGCCTCGTCGTGACGCCCGTGAGCTCCTCGAGCTGCGTCGAGGAGACCGTGAGGAAGCACGGCGGACGCGTGGAGTACACGAGGGTCGGCGCCCCCCTCGTCGCGCGCGCGATCTACGCGAAAGGCGCAGTGTTCGGCGGCGAGGAGAACGGGGGCATGATCTTCCCCGAGCACCTGTTCGCGCGCGACGGCGGCATGACCGCCGCCAAAGTTGTGGAGTTGCTCGCGCTCTCCGGGGAGCCACTGTCGAAATCCCTGGCGGCGATTCCGAGATACCACCTGATGAAAGGGAGCGTGCCATGCCCTGTCGACCGCCGCGAGGCGTTCTTAGGAAAACTTCGCGATCTCGCCGCGGGATACCGGGTCGAGACGATCGACGGCGTGAAGGTCCACGGGGAGGGTTGGTGGGTCCTCATCCGTCCCTCGGGCACGGAGGCGATCGCTCGCATCTACGCGGAGGGTCGCACGCGGGAGGCCGCGGAGGCGATGCGCGCCCTCGGGGAACGCCTCGCGCGCGAGGCGCTCACGTGAACAGGACGCACAGGGCGTACGCGATCGCGGCCCCGAGGCTCGTCGACGCGAGGTTGTTCGTCTTCTTGTCGAGCCATCCCCTGCGCTCGAGCGTTGCGCCGAAGACGCTGTCGATCTGACATCCCAAGAAGCCGATGAGGGCGGGGATTGCGAGGAAGGCGGGGTCGGACGGGAACGACGTTGGTATGCCGAGGGATGCCGAGCCCGGTGCGAGGACGACGTATCCGAACAGCCCCGTGTAGAGGGCGGCCGCCAGCGCCGCGCTCTGGCCGAGAGCGGACACGCCCCCGTCGATCCCGGGCTTCACGGGCTTGCCAGTCGTGATGAGGCGAACCTTCGAGGATAGGACGCCGATCTCGCTGGCGAGGGTGTCCGCCCCCGCGACGGCGAGCGCGGAGACGAAGAGGAGGCCGCTCACCTCCTTCGTCACAGCTCCTGCGCCGAACCCCTGGAAGCCGAGGATCGCGACGGCGGCGGGCGCGGCGCCGTTCGCGAGGACGTTCGACGCACGCCGCTCCCCCCGAGCCCCCTCCTGCACCCCCATCGCCTGCTTGAGGGCGAACCGGTATCGCGTGGCGGCGAACGAGCTCAGGAGGAAGAGGAGCAGGAGGAGGAGCCACGTGACGTCCCCGAAGACGCCGATGATCAGGCCGACCGCGAACGCCGCGATTGCGCCGTCCCACGTGAGCACGTTGCGGTAGTACGCGAGCCCCGAGAGCACGACGCACAGGAGGATCGTGATGGCGACCGACACCGCCGGCGCCAGCGCCATCAGCCGCCGATTCGGGGCACCGTATTAGAAGGTTCGGCCTCAGGACCACCGATCCAAGCTCTCCTGCCCCCCCTGCTTTCGGGATTCGAGGACCTTCCTCAACGCCCCCTCGATCCGCTCCGCGGAGAAGTCGTGCTCGTCCACGAGCATCCGCGTCGCACCTTCGACGTCCGGTTCCCGCCACGCGAGCTCGTACTCATCCGCGACCTCCGGGCGCAGGAAGATCTCGCGGATTCGCTCCGCGTCCTCGATACTCGCGCCGAGTTCGCGCAGCGCGCCTTCGAGGGACCTGTGCGCCTTCACGAGCGCGAGCGCCTTCTTCGGTCCGACGCCATGGACGCCCTTGTTGAAGTCCGTCCCCATGAGGATGCCGACGTCGACGAGTTGATCCCGAGTGAGGCCGAGCGCGGTCAGGGTCACGTCCAGCACGAGCTGCTCGGGCACGACGTCGACGTACACGTCCTTCCGGGGCAGCTTCCGCCGCCCGGAGAGCGCAAGGTTCCGCACGAGGATCGGCGCCCCGAACAGGAACGCGTCGTAGTCCTGCGACGCGGCCGCCCACGCGTCCCCTCGCCGGGCCATGTGCGCCGCCTGCGCCTCCCCCTCGGACGGGGCTTGGACCCACGGCACGCCGAGGAGGCCGAGCAGGCGCTTGCTCTGCTCGACCATCTCCCCGGTGAGGCGCGACGTCTGCATCGCCTTCGTCCGCGCCCGTGGAAGGTCTCCCTTCTCGAGGGCATCCTGCCATTCGCGCTCCGCCTTCCGCTTCACCTCGCCCCGCGCCTCGATCGTCCGCCCCTTGAGCGCGGGGGGTCGGCCGTCGAACACGAACGCGGGCTGGATCCCCACCGCCAGGAGGTTCGTGGTCCGGTAGACGATGCCGCTCAGGTGCGAAGTCACGCGCCCCTGGCGGTCCATGAGGGGCGTGCCGTCGGGCTGGCGGATGATGCTGAGGAACTGGTACAGGGTGTTGAACGCGTCGATTGCGATCGAGCGGCCGCGCAGGTCCTCGAGGGTCCTCGGGGTCGCGTTGACGAGGTCCGACAGGTCCACGCCCACGGGGCGGCCCAACGGGGACCGTGCGTAAAGGCTTTCGCGGTCACGGGGAGATTGCCGCGGTGTCCGCCGGCTTCACGGACACCGTGAAGTTCTCCTGGCCCAGGCTGCAGTCGACGACGTACCCGTCCGAGAGCCCGCCGCGGACGAACTTGATCGCCTGCGAATTCGTCTCCTTCGTGATGAAGTCCTTCCACTTCTTGAGGAGGCGGTTGAGCGTCTCGCTCGCCTGGATCTTCGTCTCGATCCACACCTCCGGCGGCAGCTTGAGCTCCGTCCGCACGTCGCGGATGATGCCCACGAGTTCGCGGGCGTAGCCCTCCGCGAGGATCTCCTCGTCCATCTGCGTGTCCAGGTACACGGTGCCGTGGGGGAACGTCTCCACGGCGATGTGCTCCGGGACCGTCTCCTCGAACCACACCATGGCCGGGTCGATCCGGAGCTTCTGCCCCTCGACGCCGACGAAGTACTCGCCGCGGTCGATGCCCGCCTTCACCTTCCACGCGTCCTGGGACCGGAGGAGGATCTCGATCTTCCGAGCCCAAAGCCGGTACGCCTTGAAGATGGCCTCTGCGTCGAGTTGGAGCGTGAGGTTGAGCCCGCGCCAGGTCTCCGTCGGAGGGACGAGGTCGAGCTCCTTCGCCTTGACCTGGTTCACGACGATCTTGCGAAAGCTCGTGGCGGCGTCGAAGGCGTTCTGGTCGTTCAGCTTCACCGCAATCCGCTTCACGGGCCAGAGGCGATCGACGCCCGCCTTCTCGCGGGCGGCGAACGAAGCCTCGACGACCTCCTTGACGATGTCGATGTACTGCCGCATCTGATCGTCCGTGACCATGAGCCCCGTGGCCTCGCCGTGCGCGATCACGGCGTCGCGGAGCTGCGCGCTCAGCTCCTCGCGTCCCTGCGTGTACGACTCGATCGTCTTCTTCAGGAACGCCGAGGCCTCGGCGAACGGCTTGGCCTCGATGACGGACCGCGCCTCCTGGAGGAACCCCTGCACCTCTTCCGGACCCGCCTGGGACACGAGCCGCATCGCTTCCCCCATCGTCGTGGACGCAAGGGGACCGATGTCCGCCTCCGGCACCTCGGTGACGAAGAGGAGGCGTCGGACGATCTCGCCGATGCCCTCGAGTTCCGTGAGGAATCCGGTCCACTTCTCGAGCCTCCGGCCGAACCGTTCCTCGATGTCGCGCAGCGTCTCAATCATGAAAAGGGGGAGGAGCATGGGCTCGCCGCCGCGGACTGTCGCCGCCAGGTATGCATTCGGCGCGCGCTCGAACAGGATCTTGCTGTCCGCGAAGTCCAGACGCCGGAGGCCCTCGTCCGTCCGCCCGGCCATGGACCTCTCCACGTATTCGAGGACCGCCGTGAGCATCCCGGACCAGATGTCCTCGTCCACCTCGCTGCGGAAGCGGCGGGACTCGTTGACGATGAGCCGCCCGTCCGCGTGGATGAGGAAGGCGTCCTCGACCGTGTAGGTCCCCGGCGGTTCGACGCGGACCTCTTTGCTGTCCGCGAGCTCGTACTCCTTGTTGTCGAGCGGCCGCTGGTACTTGATCTCGATGTCGATCGGCGTCGGCCCAGGGTCGTGCGGCCTCACGCCCACCTCCACGCGCCATCGCGCGTTGGGGTCGATCTTGGGGATCGGCTGGAGACCGCGCACGTCGACGTCGCCCGTAAGCCGGACGAGAACGTTCTTCGCGGCCAGCGTTCCCTTGTTCGCGATGTCCAGGACGAGCTTGTTCCACGCCTCCGCCTCGAGGCCGCTCGTCGTCATGGACACGAACAGGCGGGGGTACTTGTCCTCGAGGAACTCCTGAACCCGCTGCCTCGCGACCGTGGCCGCCTGCCGCGCGAGGGCGTCGAGGTCCTCCGCGCGGTTCTCCTCGAGCGCCTCCCGGGCGCGCAAGAGGAGCGCCTCCGCCTCTCCCGCCTCCGCGCCGAACTCCTTCGCCTCCATGAGCATCGCGGTGACCCTCTCGATCTCCTCCCTCCCGCGCTTGACGAGCATCTTCGTCCGGGCGTCCTCCAGCGCCGCGTGCGCCTGCCTGAGGTTCTCCTCGACCGCCCGGGGGTTCTTCCGCTGTAACGCGTCCTCGATCTTCACGAGGAACGCCTCTGCGTGCGTCACGTCGACGCCGTCCTTGCGCGCGGCCTCGATCGCCCCGATGAGCTCGTTCAGATCCGTCTCGACCTTCTTCGCCACGTTGTCCTGCTGCACGCGTTCGAGGGTGGACCGGACGTTGTCCGCAATCTCCTCGACCTTGTCGAACCGGCCCGCGTGGAACGCCTCGCGGGCCTGCTTGAGCAGGATCTCGGACGGTCCTGCGTCGACGCCGAGCGTGCGGAGCCGCTCGACGGTCTCCGCGGTCTGCTCGACCCGGAGGCGCGTCCGGTCGAGGAACTTGGACTGCGTCTCCTTGACCTCGAGCTTTGCCTTCGAGAGCAGCTCGAACGCGAGCTCCATGTCCGTCTCCAGGGAGTTCTGCGCTTGGGCGAGGAGCTTCTCGACCTCGCCCGTCTCCGCGCCGGATCCCCTTGCCGCCTCGATCGCCCGCTGGAGCTTCGCGACTTCGGAGTTCGCGAGGCCCCCCTTCTCCGCGGAACCGGACATCGTCACGAGCACCAGCTTGCGGATCGTCTCGTCGACGCCCGGCAGCTCGTGGAGCATCCCCGTCCAGTGGTCGAGCACGTTCCCGTGGATCTGCTCGATCTCCCGGAGGACCTCCGCCATGTACAGGGGGAGGAGGGCGGGCTCGGAGCCGAGCACGACCGCGGTGAGGTAGCAGTGCTGGCTGCGCTCGATGAGGATCTTGCTCTGGCCGAAGTCGAGGCGCTTGATCCCCGTCTCCGACCTGTGGCGGAACGAGTCCCGGATGAAGTCCTGGACGACGGTCAACATGCCGGAGAAGATGTCCTCGTCGATCTCCTGTCGGAACTGTCGGGACTCGTGCGCGATGAGCCTCCCGTCGACGTGGATCAGGAACACGTCCTCGACGAGGTAGGTCCCCGGCGACTCGACCTTGAGGGCCGTCTCGTCGGACTCCTCGTATCGGTTGTTGTCGAAGTAGCGGCGGTAGAACACGCGCACGTTCACGGGGACCTCCCCGGACTTCGTCGGCTTGACCCCGATCTCCACCGCCTTCGTCTCGTCGACGCCCAGTTCCTCGATGGGCGGGCCGGCGCGGACCTCGACGTCGCCCTCGATCGCGAGCGTGACGTCCTGCGCCGCGAGGGTCCCCTTGTTCGCGACCTCGACGACGAGCTTGTTCCACGCGTTCGCCTGGAGCCCCGCCGTGGGCATCGCCAGGACGATGTTCGGGTACCTGTTC
>Ga0209641_10005329_pt1 | contig 10538 bp, 6 predicted proteins | sample RifCSP16_1_FD_184022 | JGI IMG/M metagenome (GOLD analysis project Ga0209641, IMG submission 184022) | Soil microbial communities from Rifle, Colorado - Rifle CSP2_sed 16_1 (SPAdes) (version 2) | ecosystem: Environmental > Terrestrial > Deep subsurface > Rock core/Sediment | place: Rifle...
GGCGCCGCGCCGCGCGAACAGCCCGTTCGTCACCACACCGGTAATGTTGTTGATCGCCGTCTCCAGTGCGACCGGATCGAGAATCCTGAGGCCGGAGACATCGAGGATGACATTGCCGTTGTCGGTGGCGAAGCCCTCGCGCAGCCTCGGCTGCCCGCCCAGTTTCGCCAGTTCGCGCGCGACGTAGGCGCGCGCCATAGCAATCACTTCCACCGGGAGAGGAAATCCGCCGAGCACCGCCACCAGCTTCGACTCGTCGGCGATGCAGACGAACTTCTTCGCCACCGCGGCGACGATCTTCTCGCGGGTGAGCGCCCCGCCGCCGCCCTTGATCATGTGCAGGTGATCGGTGATCTCGTCGGCGCCGTCCACGTAGACGGGAATGTCCTCCACGTCATTCAGATCCAGGACCCGAATACCGTGCTTGCGCAGCCGCGCGGCGGACCGCTCCGAACTCGCCACCGCGCCGGCGATACTGCCCTTCAGGGCGGCGAGTTCGTCGATGAAACAGTCGGCCGTGGATCCTGTTCCCACGCCGAGAACGGCTCCGGCCACCACATGCTTCAGCGCTTCGCGCGCGACGGCGCGCTTGAGTTCGTCCTGGTTCATTTCTTCTTCGGCAGGTAAAGATCGGTGATCGTGCCCTGCGCCAGCTCTGCGGCGAAGTTCGACGTTTCCGACAGCGTGGGATGGGGGTGGATGGTGAGGCCGATGTCCTCCATGTCCGCACCCAGCTCCAGCGCCAGCACCAGTTCGGCGATCAGCTCGCCGGCATTCACGCCCACGATCCCCGCGCCGAGGATGCGCCTGGTGCCCGGATCATAGAGCAGTTTGGTCGCGCCCTCGTCGCGCCCGATCGAAAGCGCGCGCCCGCTCGCGGCCCACGGGAAACTCGCCTTCTCGTAGGCGACGCCCTGTTTCTTTGCCTCGGTCTCGGTGAGCCCCATCCACGCCAGTTCCGGATCGGTGTAGGCGACCGAAGGAATGGTCATCGCATCGAACGCCGCCTTGTGCCCGGCGATCACTTCCGCGGCGACTTTGGCCTCATGGGTGGCCTTGTGCGCGAGCATCGGCTCGCCACAGACATCCCCGATCGCGTAGATGTGCGGCACCCTGGTGCGCTGCTGCGCATCCACCGGTATGAAGCCGCGCTCATCGACTGCTACACCCGCCTTTTCCGCGGCGATCTCGCGCCCGTTCGGGCGCCGCCCCGCCGCGAGCAGCACGCGGTCGTAGCGCTCAGCCATGCCCGGCGCGCCTTCGCCCTCCAGAGTCGCATACAGCCCGTCCGGTTTCGCCTCGAGCTTCGTCACCTTGGTGCCGAGATAGATTTTCTCGTAGCGGCGCTCGATGCGTTTCGCGAGCGGCTTGACCAGGTCGGCATCCGCGCCGGGGATGAGCTGATTCATCAGTTCCACCACCGTCACTTTCGATCCCAGCGCGTCATACACGCAGGCCATCTCGAGGCCGATGATGCCGCCGCCGATCACCAGCAGCCGCTGCGGAATATCGGCCAGCGCGAGCGCGCCGGTCGAGTCGATCAGCCGCGGGTCGTCGTAGGGAAATCCCGGAATGCGCGCCACCGAGGAGCCTGCGGCGATAATGCAGGCTTCGAACCCGACCCGCGTCGCCTTGCCGTCCGTGCCGGTTACCGCAATGGTTCCGGCCGACTCGAACCTGCCCACGCCCTGGACGACCTGCACTTTGCGTTGTTTCGCGAGTCCGGCAAGCCCCTTCGTGAGCCGCCCGATCACCGCCTCCTTCCAGCCGCGCAGCTTGCCGATGTCGACAGCGGGCTTGCCGAACGCGATGCCATGAGCCGCCATCTCCTCGGCCTCGGTGATCACCCTGGCGGCATGCAACAGCGCCTTGGACGGAATGCAGCCTACGTTGAGGCAAACCCCGCCCAGATTCGGATAGCGCTCGACGAGCACCACCTTCTTGCCCAAGTCCGCAGCGCGGAACGCGGCGGTGTAACCGCCAGGCCCGCCGCCGAGCACCAGGACTTCCGTCTGGACGTCGACGGCGCCGGCCGGCGATTTCGCCGTCGGCGCGGGCGCCGCCGCTGCCGCAAAAGGTTCCGGCGGAACCTTTTGCGGGACCGCCGTGGCCTCGTCGGCCTCCAGCATCAGGATGAGCGAGCCTTCGGCCACCTTGTCGCCGACCTTGATCCGCAACTCGCGCACCATGCCTGCCCGCGGCGAAGGAATCTCCATCGACGCCTTGTCCGATTCGAGCGTGACCAGAGAGCTTTCCGCTTCCACCCGGTCACCCGGCTTGACCAGAACCTCGATAACTTCGACGTCCTTGAAGTCGCCGATGTCGGGAACGCCGACTTCGATGATCTGGGTCATGGGTGATTACAGCAGGATGCGCCGGATGTCCGACAGCACCGAGGCAAGGTACGTGGTGAAGCGCGCGGCCAGCGCGCCGTCGATCACGCGGTGGTCGTAGGACAGCGAGAGCGGCAGCATGAGGCGGGCCACGAACTGGCCATCCTTGTAGACCGGCCGCATCGCGGATCTAGACACACCCAAGATCGCCACTTCCGGCGCGTTGATGATCGGCGTGAAGGCCGTGCCGCCGATCCCGCCCAGGCTGGATATGGAGAACGTCCCCCCCTGCATGTCGCCGGGCTTCAGCTTCTTGTCGCGCGCAAGCTTCGATATCTCGGCGAGCTCGCGCGCGAGGTCGAACACGCCTTTCCTGTCCGCGTCGCGAATCACCGGCACCACCAGCCCGCCGGGCGTGTCGACCGCAACGCCGATGTGATAGTACCCCTTGACGATCAGGTTCTCGCCCGTCTTGTCGAGCGAGGCGTTGAACTCCGGGTACTGCCGCAGCGCCGTGATGCAGGCCTTGATCAGAAAGGCGAGCATGGTCAGCTTGAAGCCCTGCTTCTCCGTATCGGCGGAACTGGCCTTGCGGAACGCCTCCAGATCGCTGATGTCGGCCTCGTCGAACTGGGTCACATGCGGGATCATCACCCAGTTGCGGTGCAGGTTCGCGCCCGAGAGCTTCTTGATGCGCGACCGCGGCCTGGTCTCGATCGGCCCGAACTTGGCGAAGTCCACCTGCGGCCACTCCAGCAGGCCCAGCGCGGCCCCTCCCGCGGGCGCGGCCGAGGGCACCGCAACGGGCGCGGCGCCCACGATCGCTTTCACGAACCCCTGCACGTCTTCGGTCGTGATGCGGTCTTTGGGACCGGTGCCCTTCACCCTGGCAAGATCGACACCCAGCTCGCGCGCGAACTTGCGCACCGACGGGCTGGCGTGGGGCTTGAAGGCCGCGGCCGCAGCGACAGGCTCGTATGGAACCGGCCCGGTGCGGGGGACCAGCACTGGGACATCGGCGCTCGGCGAACCCGATGCCGCGCCCGCTTCTTCACCTTTCGCCTGTGCCGTCTCGGCGGCGGGCGGAGACGCCGGAGGCGCTGCCGCGGGTGTCTCGCGCGCGGCGACGGGCGCGGCGCTCTCGACCCCTTCTTCGAGCAGCAGGATCACCGAGCCTTCGGCGACCTTGTCGCCGATCTTCACGCGCAGCTCGCGCACGATGCCCGCCGCGGGCGACGGAATCTCCATGGTCGCCTTGTCCGATTCGAGCGTGACCAGAGAGCCTTCCGTTTCCACCCGGTCGCCGGGCTTCACCAGGATTTCAATGACGTCGACGCCCTTGAAATCTCCGATGTCCGGGACCAGCACCTCCTTGATGACACCCATGCCGGTGCTCAGACCGTTGCCGGATTGGGCTTGTCCGGATCAAGCCCGTATTTCTTGATCGCCTGGGCGACCAGCGCAGGCTTGCACTCGCCCTGATCGGCAAGCGCCTTCAGTGCCGCGACCACGACCCAGTGGCGGTTCACCTCGAAGAACTGGCGCAGCTTTTGGCGCGAGTCGGAGCGCCCGTAGCCGTCGGTGCCGAGCACCCGGTACTCGCGGCCGCGCGGGATGAACGGCCGGATCTGGTCCGCGAAGGCTTTCAGGTAATCCGTCGCCGCGACCACCGGACCGGGACGCTCGCCCAGGCACCGCGTTACATAGGGTTCGCGCGGCGGCGCCTCCGGATGAAGCAGGTTCCACCGATCGGCATCCAGACCCTCGCGGCGCAGCTCGGTGAAGCTGGGCGCGCTCCAGACATCCGCACTCACCTTCCACTCGGCTTCGAGCGACTCGGCTGCGGCGATCACCTCGCGAAGAATGGTGCCGGAACCCAGAAGCTGCGCGCGCAGCTTGTGCTTGCCGCCTTCCTTGAACCGGTACATGCCCTTGAGTATTCCGCTTTCCGCGCCGGCCGGAAGCGCAGGGTGAGCGTAGTTCTCGTTCATCACGGTGATGTAGTAGAACACGTCCTCCTGGTTGGTCACCATGCGCCGCAGTCCGTCGTGAACGATGACGGCGAGCTCGTAGCCGAACGTGGGGTCGTAAGACACGCAGTTCGGTATCACCGACGACAGCACATGGCTGTGCCCGTCCTCATGCTGCAGCCCCTCGCCGTTCAGCGTCGTGCGGCCCGCAGTCCCGCCCACGAGGAAGCCGCGCGCCCGCTGGTCGCCGCAGGCCCAGGCGAGATCGCCGATGCGCTGCAGGCCGAACATCGAGTAGAAGATGTAAAAGGGCACCATTGCGACGTTGGTGGTGCTGTAGGCGGTCGCCGCGGCAATCCATGAACAGAATGCACCGGCCTCGTTGATCCCTTCCTCGATGATCTGGCCCGCCTTGTCCTCGCGGTAATACATCACCTGGTCGCGATCGACCGGCTCGTATTTCTGGCCCTCCGTCGCGAAAATCCCCAGCTGCCGGAACATGCCCTCCATGCCGAAGGTACGGGCCTCGTCCGGCACGATGGGCACGACGTGTCTGCCGATCGATTTGTCGCGCACCAGGGCAGTGAGCACGCGCACGAACGCCATCGTAGTCGAGATCTCGCGCTCGGTCGCCTTGAGCACCGCATCGAACGCCGACAGCGGCGGAACCTCGGGCACCCGGTCCGCCTTGCGGCGGCGCTGCGGCAGATAGCCGCCGAGCGCATTCCTGCGTTCATGCAGGTACTTCATTTCCGGCGAATCCGCCGGCGGCATGTAAAGCGGCAATTCGGCCAGCCTGTCATCGGGAATCGGAATCTTGAATCGGTCGCGCATCTCGCGGACGGTTTCCGGATCGACTTTCTTCAGCTGGTGCGTGGGGTTCCTCGACTGCCCTTGCTTGCCCAGGCCGTATCCCTTGATGGTCTTGGCAAGGATCACCGTGGGCTGGCCGCGGTGCTTCGCCGCCGCCGCGTACGCGGCGTAGATCTTGTGCGGATCGTGCCCGCCGCGGTTCAGGCGCCAGATGTCCTCGTCGGTCATGCGCGAGACCATGTCGAGCACCTTCGGGTGCTTGCCGAAGAAATGCTTGCGCACGAAGGCGCCGTCATTCGCCTTGTAGTTCTGGTATTCGCCGTCGACGGTGTCTTCCATGATTGCCTGCAGCAGACCGTCCTTGTCGCGCGCGAACAGCTTGTCCCAGTACGAGCCCCAGATCAGTTTGATGACATTCCAGCCGGCGCCACGGAAGCTGCCTTCCAGTTCCTGGATGATCTTGCCGTTGCCGCGCACCGGCCCGTCGAGCCGCTGCAGGTTGCAGTTGATGACGAAGATCAGGTTGTCGAGGCGCTCGCGCCCCGCGAGCGAGATCGCGCCGAGCGATTCCGGCTCGTCGGTCTCGCCGTCGCCGACGAACGCCCACACCTTGCGGTTGGCGGTGTCGGCGATGCCGCGCGCGTGCAGGTATTTCAGGAAACGCGCCTGATAGATCGCCTGGATGGGCCCCAGGCCCATCGACACGGTGGGGAACTGCCAGAAATCCGGCATCAGCCAGGGGTGGGGATAGGAGGTGACGCCCTTGCCATCGACGTCGCGGCGGAAGTTGGCGAGTTGCTCGTCGCTCAGACGTCCTTCCAGATAGGCGCGCGCGTACACGCCCGGCGCCGAGTGGCCCTGGAAAAAGACCAGATCGCCGCCATGATCGGCCGACGGCGCATGCCAGAAATGGTTCTGGCCGATCCCGAACAGCGTACCCACCGAAGCGAAACTCGCGATGTGGCCGCCGAGTTCGTCGTCGTTCTTGTTCGCACGCGCGACCATCACCATCGCGTTCCAGCGGCAATAGGCCCGGATGCGATCCTCCAGCGCGTGGTCGCCCGGCGAGCGCTCCTCCAGGTGGGGAGGAATGGTGTTGACGTAAGCGGTGTTGGCCGAGAACGGAATGAAGGCGCCGGACCGGCGCGCTTTCTCGACCAGCGTCCCGAGCAGGTGATGGGCGCGCTCGGGACCCTCGCGCTCGATCACCGCCTCCAGAGCGTCGAGCCACTCCTTGGTTTCAAGCGCATCGGGGTCGCCTGAAGCAGAGAAATCGGGAACCGCGGACATGGGATCTCCTCCGTGGAACGGCATGCCTGAGTCCGGCTCATTCTAGCGGATGCGCCGCAGGCCAAGCCCTCGCGCCTGTCTGCCTCGTAAGCAGGAGCGCCTTGTTCGCATTGTAAAATCAAATCCCACCATACGCAATACGCCGCGAACGGTAGCGGAAAATGCGAAGCTCGGCTCTGACCGTCATAATGACGCCTTTTTCGCGGCGAACCTCGGCCCGCATGGACACGCGCATGGACACCCGGATCATCGACGGCACAGCCCTCGCGCGCGCGGTCCGCGACGCACTGCGCGTCCGCGTCGCGGCGCTCAAGTCGGCAGGCGTCGTCCCGGGTCTGGCGGTGGTGCTCGCGGGCGAAGACCCGGCCTCGCGCGTCTATGTGCGCAACAAGGGGCGCGCCTGCACCGAGGTCGGCCTGCATTCGGAGCAGCACGACCTGCCCGCTCAAGCGACCGAAGCCCAGATACTGGAGCGCGTGCGGCTGCTCAACGGCGATCCGCGCATCCACGGCATCCTGGTGCAACTGCCGCTTCCCGCGCACATCTGCGTCGAGCGGGTGCTGCAGGCGATCGCACCGGACAAGGACGCGGACGGCTTTCACCCGTTCAACGCGGGTCTGCTCGCTACGGGCCATCCGGCATTCGTTCCCTGCACGCCGGCCGGCGTCATGAGAATGCTCGATAGCGAAGGCATAGCTCCCGAAGGACGGCACGCAGTGATCGTGGGCCGCAGCAACATCGTCGGCAAACCGATGGCGATGCTGCTGCTGCAGGCGAATGCAACCGTCACCCTCTGCCACTCGAAGACGCGCGATTTGGGTGAAATGACGCGCCAGGCGGACATCCTCGTCGCGGCCATCGGCCGCGCACGCTTCGTGACCGGCGACATGGTCAAACCGGGTGCCGCCGTGATCGACGTCGGCATCAATCGCCTGCCCGGGGGCCAACTCGCGGGCGACGTGGACTTCCAGAGCGTGCTCGGCCGCGCCTCGCACCTCACGCCCGTCCCCGGCGGCGTGGGCCCGATGACCATCGCCATGCTGCTCGAAAACACGGTACTTGCTGCCGAACGCGCAGCGAGTCGAGCCTGATTCCCCTCCACTCCGGACGCCAGACCCATGACCACCGCGCTGCTGCTGATCGACATCCAGAACGATTACTTTCCAGGCGGCAAGATGGCCCTGGAGCGCATGGACGAGGCGGCCGCGAGCGCGCGCGGGCTGCTCGAGGCGTTCCGCACCCGCAGCCTGCCGGTGATACACATCCGCCATCTCTCTGCGCGGCCGGGGGCCACGTTCTTCGTCCCCGGCACGCCAGGGGCGGACATCAACCCGCTGGTCGCGCCCGAAGCCGGCGAAAAGGTGATCGAGAAGAACTTCCCCAACAGTTTTCGCGGCACGCCGCTCGCAGACGAACTGCGCTCGGCCGGCATCGACAGCCTGGTCATCGCCGGTGCGATGAGCCACATGTGTGTCGACGCGACGGTGCGCGCGGCGTTCGACCTGGGGTTTCGCTGCATCGTCGCCGAGGACGCCTGCGCGTCCCGCGCCCTCGAGTTCAACGGGGCGATCATCGCGGCGCGCGACGTGCACGGCGCGTTCATGGCGGCGTTGCGCGTGCCCTACGCGAGCGTCCTCAAGGCGCGTGATGCAGTCGGCACGCTGAATCACTGATGAATCCGTTGCTGGATTTCACGGGACTGCCGCGTTTCTCGGCGGTCAAACCCGAACACGTAACCCCGGCGGTGGACGTGCTGCTCGAGGAAGCGCGCGTGCTGATCGCGCGCTTGACTGCCGATGACACGCCGCCGACCTGGGATGAGTTCGTGCAGCCGCTGGAGGATGCGAACGAGCGGCTTTCGCGCGCCTGGGGCGTGGTCGGCCACCTGCACGGCGTCGACGACAGCGAGGCCATACGGGAGGCGTACAACGCGAACCTGCCCAAGGTCACGCGGTACTACACCGAACTCGCGCAGAACCTCGCGCTCTACGGCAAGTACAAGGCGCTCGCCGCCTCGGCCGGATTCTCCCGGCTCTGCGGTCCCCAGCGAAGAATCGTGGCCAACGAGCTGCGCGACTTCTGCCTTGGCGGCGCCGAACTGCCGGCCGAGGACAAGACACGCTTCGGCGAAATCCAGCAGGACCTTTCAGCGCTGTCGGCGAAGTTCTCCGAGAACCTGCTCGATGCCACCAACGCGTCCACGATCGCCGTGCAGGCCGCAGGCGAGGTCGAGGGCATTCCCGAGGATGTGCTTGCCGCCGCCCGCGAGGCGGCGCAGAAGGACGGAGCGGCGGGATGGAAGTTCACGCTGCACGCGCCGTCGTACATACCCGTGATGCAGTACGCCGTTCACCGCCCGCTGCGCGAGCGGCTGTATCGTGCCTATGTCACCCGGGCGAGCGAATTCGGGCCCGCGGAACTCGACAACACGCCGCCGATCGCGCGGCTGCTCGAGCTGCGGCGCGAGGCCGCGCACCTGCTCGGCTATGCGAATCACGCCGAGGTGTCGCTGGTGCCGAAAATGGCGCAGTCGCCCGTCGAAGTGCTCGCCTTCCTCGACGATCTCGCGCAAAAGGCCATGCCTTTCGCGCGCCGCGACTGGTCCGAACTCGGCGAGTTCGCGAAACGCGAGCTCGGGTTGGACAGGCTCGAAGCCTGCGACGTGGCGTTCGCCTCCGAGAAACTACGCGAGAAACGCTATGCCTTTTCCGACCAGGAGGTGAAGCAGTACTTTCCGGAGCACAAGGTGCTCGAAGGCATGTTCCGCGTGGTCGAGGCGATCTACGGCATACGGATCGAGCCCGACCGCGCCGAAACCTGGCACCCGGATGTGCGCTTCTTCCGCATCGTCGGTCCATCCGGCGCCCCCGGCTCCGCTCCAGGCGGCGAAGCGCCCTCAAGCCTGGGACGCTTCTACCTCGACCCGTACGCGCGCGAAACCAAACGCGGCGGGGCCTGGATGGACGAGGCGATCTCGCGCCGGCTCGGGAGCGGCGGCGTGCAGGCGCCGGTCGCCTATCTGGTGTGCAACTTCTCCCCGCCGGTCGGCGGCAAGCCCGCGCTGCTCACCCACGACGACGTGATCACGCTGTTCCACGAATTCGGCCACGGCCTGCACCACCTGCTCTCGCGCGTCGATTACCTGGGCGCCTCCGGCATCCACGGCGTGGAGTGGGACGCGGTCGAACTGCCTTCGCAGTTCATGGAGAACTTCTGCTGGGAATGGGATGTGCTGCGGCACATGACCGCGCATGTCGATACCGGCGGCCCGCTCCCGCGCCCGCTGTTCGACAAGATGGTCGCCGCGAAGAACTTCCAGAGCGGCATGCAGATGGTGCGCCAGCTGGAATTCTCGCTGTTCGACATGCACCTGCACTACGATTTCGATCCGGACGGCGAGCGGACGCCGCTTGCGCTGCTGGACGAGATCCGCGCCCGCGTCGCGGTCTCGATTCCGCCCGCGTACAACCGCTTCCCCAACAACTTCTCCCATATCTTCTCCGGCGGGTACGGCGCCGGCTACTACAGCTACAAATGGGCCGAGGTGCTGTCGGCGGACGCCTACAGCCTGTTCGAGGAGAACGCGGCCGCCGGGCACGGCGTGCTCGATCCGCGCACCGGCGCGCGGTTTCGCGACGAAATCCTCGCAGTGGGCGGCAGCCGGCCGGCCATCGAGTCCTTCCGCGCCTTCCGCGGCCGCGAGCCCAGCGTAGACGCGCTGCTGCGGCACAATGGTATGATCGCCGCGTAGGCCAGCCCGAGGGGAGAATCCCATGCGCGCGATGCTCGTTGCCGCGGCGCTGTTCGCCGTAGCGCTCGCCGGCGCCCAGGCGCAGCAGATGTACCGCTGGGTCGACAAGGACGGAAAGGTCCACTACACGCAGCAGCCTCCGCCCCGGGATGCGAAGGACGTAAAGCGGCGCTCGGCAGTATCCGGCGCCGCCGATGCGATCGCCCTGCCCTACGCGACGCAGCTCGCGGCGAAAAACTATCCCGTCACGCTCTACACATCCGCGGACTGCGGGCAGGCATGCAAAGATGCGCGCGCGTCGCTGGAGAAGCGCGGCATCCCGTTCGAAGAAGTCGTCGTGGGTGACGAGAACTCGATCGCGACTCTCAAGCGCATCGCCGG
>Ga0209641_10005330_pt1 | contig 10538 bp, 9 predicted proteins | sample RifCSP16_1_FD_184022 | JGI IMG/M metagenome (GOLD analysis project Ga0209641, IMG submission 184022) | Soil microbial communities from Rifle, Colorado - Rifle CSP2_sed 16_1 (SPAdes) (version 2) | ecosystem: Environmental > Terrestrial > Deep subsurface > Rock core/Sediment | place: Rifle...
CTTCCTCGGCAGAGTATCCGAACATGCGCCCGGCGGCAGGGTTCCAGTGAACAAGCTTTCCCCGGTCATCCATGAGCAGGATCGCATCGGACGCGGTCATGGTGATCGCCTTGAACCGCTCCTCGCTCTCGCGCAGGGCCGCCTCTGCCCGCTTCCTTTCGGTTACGTCCTCGATCACAGCCAGGGAGCGTACAACAGCGCCGGAAGCATCCCTTTCAGCAGTTGCCGAAAGCAGCACATCCACCACCTCGCCGTTCTTTCTTACGAACTGATACGATACATCTTTGGCTATACCGTCCCGGAAGAACGCCGGCTGAACGACCTCCTGCGAGTATTTTCGAGATGCCTCTGTAAAGAAATCAGCCACCTTTTTGCCGATGACTTCGCCTCGCTCATAGCCGAGGGTCTTCAACCAGTAATCATTTACTTCGACCAAGATACCATTCCGGTCTATGGAATGGAGCAGAACAGGAGTTTCGTTATAGAGGCGCCGGTACTTCGCTTCGCTTTGCTTTAGGGCAAGTTCGGCCTGCTTGCGCACGCTAATGTCCGTGATCACGCCGATCAGTCCAAGCTCGTTGCCGTGGACGTCCTGCAATCGCCTGCATGCAAGGTGGCCCCAGAACTCGGTGCCGTCCTTTCTCCGGTAGAGGCGTTCAAGGTCCACGTCAGGTATCTCGCTCGCCAGCAGGGCCAGCATATTCTTCCGTCCGGTCTCCCTTTCGGACGGATGGACCAGTTCCACATACTCGCACCCGACAAGCTCTTCGAGCGTCCGCCCGAACATCTCTGCCATGCGCCGGTTGGGGTGAGTGATGCGGCCGGTTTTGTCCACCAGGCCGATCGCCACACTCGCCGTGTCCATGATCTGCTGCAGCATGGCACCGTGCTCGGAGAGCTTTTCCTTTGCTTTTTTCCGTTTGGCGCTTGGCGCTTCCGGGGACACGGTGTTTTTCTTTTGAGAGGATTTGTCCTTTTTTTTCATGTACCACCCCTGCTCCCCTGCAATATTGGCATTTCCGGGACGGAGAATATAATGCCATGGAAATTATATCGGAAAAAAAAGAGATCGGGTAAAAAATCAGCCGGGTCTTGGCAGGGGCCGTTCGACCATCGTTTTAAGACTTTCTCATTTCACCGCCGAACATTTCCACAATTCTCCTTACCAAAGCAGCCAGCGACGGGTCCCGTGCCCCCATGAGAAGAACGCAGTCTTCCGGTCCTGCATCGGCCTTTAATCCGGCCAACAGCTCATCGCGATCCTTTACCGCTTGTGCATTGAATGCTACGGGACCAAGGCCCTGTATGATTTCGTCCGAGGAAATGTTTTTATGCGCTGTGCCTCCGGCATAATAGATCGGCAGGAGATAGAGCGAGTCCTGTTGCAGGAAGATGGTCCGGAAGGTTGCGATGTATTCATCTTTTAAGAACCGGGTCGGGCCGAACCCATGCGGCTGGTATATGGCAAGAATACGGCCGGAAAGGCCCCGCGCGGCGCGAACAACAGCCTCTATCTTTGCCGGATTATGCGCAAAATCGTCGACCACGTAGACGTTCTGCTCCGTCCGCGTCACGTAAAAACGCCGGGCCACGCCCTCATAATTTTTTACCGCATCAACAAGCGCTGTTCGCTCGCATCCGAACTGCTCGCACACGCACAGCGCCGCACGCAGGTTTTCAAGATTATGTTCCCCGGGAAGCGGCAGATGATATTCAGTGCTGTTCCGAAAAAGCCTGACCGAAGTCGGCAAAAGCTCTTCCTTGTCCGGTTGCCACGAGGCGGAACCGTTTTTGCCGAAGCGCACGGTCGCGGGAAGGGAAGCAAGGATCGGGTCGTCGGCATTGGAGGCTGTCCAGGGAGTGTTTGAAACCAGTGTTTCGAAAAACCCTGTTATCTCATCGACAGTTTTATGGTCCTTCGAAATATTCAGGATAACCGCTGCTTCGGGACGATATTTGACCAGCGTTCCGTCGCTTTCGTCAGCCTCCACCACCAGGAGGTCGGAGCCGCCGCTCCAGGCATTGCCGATAAGTCCCTGCTTTTCGAGCCTGCGTAAACCCGCGCCGCTGATGAGGGAGGGCGATTTTTCGCATGCGGTCAGGAATTCAAATATCATTGCGGTCACCGTGGACTTGCCGCTCGTGCCGGCAACGGCAATGGTCTTTTTTGTCACGATGAGAGCGCTCAGCAGGTCGGAGCGATGGACGATAGGAAGACCGCGACTGCGCGCAGCAGCGATGTCGGGATTCGAGTCTTCTATCGCAGTCGAGACGCAGACAATATCGGTATCCGCGTCGATACCCGAACCATCCTGATGAACGATGGAACACCCGAGCCCCTCAAGCGATCGCCGGATAGCGGCGGTATCCTCACTTACATGGAAACGATCGGAACCCGAGACCGTGATCCCCTGAAAGCGCAGGTACTGCGCGAGCGCGCTCATGCCGCTGCCGAAAATGCCGGTAAAATGGACGCTGCGGCATCGGTGTTCGTTAATGACGACTGGCTGCGGATCGATGTAAACGAGCGTACCTTCCCTGACTTTATCAAATAATCGGATGACGTCGTGATTACGCATGCACACGCACCCGTGCGACAGAGGAGTGCCGATGAGGTCCTCCCGGCCGGTGCCGTGGATATAGATGTAGCGCTCGTACGAATCCACGCCCGGGCCTTTATTGATCCCCTCCTCGAGGCCTTCGAGCCGCAGGATGCGGGTCAGGATCAGATTGTCTCCGTTCTGTTTGTGGTCCCAGTTTTCGCCCGTGTCTTCGCGGTCCCGGAAAACGCGGCCCGCAGGCGCGCCGGCCCCATACTTCTCCCTGATCCGGTGGACGCCGAGCGGTGTTTTGAGCGAGTTTTCCCGATTGCCGTTGCCGAAGCGGGAGGTGGAGACATTATATCGCTCGACAATGGCGTTGTTCGAGCAGACGAAGAGTGTTTGCTTCTCGATAGACACCACGAGATAAAGCTCATGCGGGGCGGTCAAAAAAGGCCGTAATTTTTTATAAATGCCACTTAATCTATCATTATCCATAAGAGAGCCGCTGCTTATAGGTCAGGCAGGTGAGAACGACGGCGAATGCAAGACGAGAAAGATGCTTTCATGTTGAGCGTGATTCGCTTTCTGTTCACGGGACCGGTTGTACGTCGATTGCCACACCAGCCGAGGAATCCGAAGCCTGATTCGGTACAAGGAACACATATAAGAAATTATATCCATTGGGGTTTTCCGCGCCGGGAATAGGTATTGTCTCCTTACCCCTGCTTACCGGTATCCTGGCAATCGGGACGGGACATCCTATCCAGTAATCACTCGATCTATCACTGAATTTTGAGAAACAATAGTCTATAAACGCGCTATCAAGCGGTCTGCAAATCATAGGATACCGTGATGTTAAAGGTTGTGCTTGCTCCAGGCATGGCAGAGGCAGGAGTAGCGTTCTCGATATTTATGATCTTTACACTGTTGGCCGGCTCGGTGGAACTGCCTCCGCCGCAACCGGGCGCCAATGCCAGGACAAGTAATACAGCAGGCAAAGCTATTCTTCGCATTATTCTCACTCCCTGTGCAATATTACGAAAAATGATCCTGTTGAAGATAGCATGGGAGCGTAAATTATTCAACATCCATTTTTTTGCCTGGCTTTTACCTTGCCTTTTTGGGATGTTTGTATTATTCTGAACATCAAGGAGACAAGCCGTTATTGTAATCATGGTGCAGGAGTGCTATGCCGGAAATCAGCAGATTTTTTGGGATCATCATAGCAATGTTTTATGACGACCATAATCCGCCACACTTTCATGCGCGCTATGGCGGCTATAAAGCGTCGATCAGAATAGACGACTTTGCCATTCTCGAAGGGCACTTGCCGCCGCGCGCTTTGGGGCTTGTCATGGAATGGGCGGATATGCATAAGGAAGAATTGAGGGCTGATTGGAGCCTGGCAAGGGAGAACAAGCCCCCGGTGCCCATTGAGCCGCTGAAGTAGGGAGGATAAGCGATATGTATGATCTTATTGAAGCAAAATATATTGAGGGGTATACGTTAGAGCTGCTCTTTGAAAACGGCAAGAGGGCAACGTATGACTTTTCAAATTATGTGAAGAGGGGCGGTGTGTTCAGCCGTTTTTCCGACATAGCATACTTTAAGCGATTCTCCATCAACAAGGAATTAGGTGTACTGTGCTGGCCCGATGGGTTGGATATCGCGCCGGAAACGCTTTACCACAAGGCAACAGGCGAGCCGCTGCCCGCATGGATGACGGCAGAGAAGCAGGAACTGGTCAAAGGATAGTATTTCGGAGGCGTAGCACAGGGGCATGGCGCATCAACTGCACAGCTGCACGAAGCCGGTCGGAAGTGAAGAAATTCATCTTTGGTCGGGTTCTTTTGAATTTATTGGTGAGGACATTGAAAATCAAGCCGCAAGACCTGACCTGCTGCCCTGCAGATGTCCGTCCAACGCGGCGACGATCTGTGTCGCTCATCCCAACAGGTCGTTCAACGTATTCTGAAGCTCATCCATGTTATACGGCTTCTTGAGGAAGGCCTTGAACCCATGCTCACGATAGTTCGACAGTGCTGCATCGTCCGAGTACCCGCTTGACACGACCGCCTTCACCCCGGGATCGATCTCCAGCAGTTTCCCGAGGGTCTCCAGCCCGCCCATGCCGCCCCGGATGGTAAGGTCAAGAATGACGACATCGAAGGGCCTGGCCGAGGCCATCGCCTCCCGATACATCGTGAGCGCCGACTCGCCGCTCTCGGCGAACTCAGCCTCATGGCCGAGAGACCGGAGGAGTTCTCCGGTGACTTCCCGGACGACCTTTTCGTCATCCATAACGAGTATCCTGCCGGTCCGGGCCTTCCCGGGAGCAGCCGCGGCCGGGGCCTCCTCCGCAACAGCCTCCGATGCCGGGAGATACAGGAAAAAGGCGGTCCCTTGGCCGACCTGTGATCTCACGTCGATAAGCCCTCCGTGGTTCCTGATGATGGAGTAGGAGGTCGCGAGGCCCAGACCGCTGCCTTTTTCCTTGGTCGTGAAATAGGGGTCGAATATCTTGCCGAGATACTGCTCAGGCATGCCGACGCCGCTGTCCCGGATCGTGATCAGCACATGATCTTTCCCGGCAATGCTCCGCGGCAGGGACGCGTCCGATGCGGAGACATTCTGCGCGGCGATCTCGACGTTTCCGCCGAGCGGCATGGCCTGATCGGCGTTCAGGACGATGTTCTGGACCACCTGGACCAGTTGTCCCTCGTCCGCCTCGACGCGCCAGAGGTCCGGGGCGCTTGAGATGCGGTACTCGGAACGCGACCCGCTCAGCGCGAACCTGGCTGCGTTCTCGATCACGGCCAAGAGAGACAAACTCTTCTTCACCGGCTTGCCGCCCTTCGAGAAGGTCAGGAGCTGGGTTGTGAGGTTCACGGACTGATGGAGCGCTTTTTCAGCCTGTTCGAGCATGGCGAGCGACTTTTCCCTCTGGTCGAGGGTCATCTTGGCCATTGATATGTAGCCGAAGATGCCCTGGAGCAGATTGTTGAAGTCGTGGGCGATGCCGCCGGCGAGCGTCCCGATGGACTCGAGCTTCTGGGTCTTGAGCCGTTCTTCTTCGAGGAGGTGTTTCTCCGTGATGTTGTTGATCGTCTCGATCACCGAGGTGACACGGCCTGAATTATCCTTGATGGGGAATGCCTTGGTCTCCACATAGATCACGTGCCCGTCATGGTCCGTATGCTTGTGGACCGCAGTGCGCGGGTCCCCTGACGCGAATACCTGCTGGGAGGCGCAGTCCTCTCCCTCCGCAAAACAGGGCTGGTTCCTTTTGTGCGAGACCTCGTAGCAGTGTTTGCCGATTACTTCATCACAGGGCAGGGAGGTCTGGTCGCAGTAGGCTTTGTTGGCGGTCAGGAGGCGGTAGTCCCGGTCGATGACGATGAACCCCTCATCAACGGTGTCGAGGATGTTCCGGATGAACTGCTCGCTCTCGCGGATCTTTTCCTCGGTCCGTTTGCGTTCCAGCTCTGCGGCGGCCCGGATGGCCACGAGCTTCAAAATGGATTCCGCCAACCGGGGGTCCTCCAGCGGCCGCCGTCCGATGACGGCGATCAGGCCGATGGGCTGATGCGCATGGCTCCAGAGCGTGACGCCGAGATAACTTTCCGCCTTCATGTCCTGCAGGACCGCGTCCTTCGGAAAACGATGCCGCACGCCGTCGGGAAAACAGCAGACATCCCTTCCTACAACCTCGCCGCGCGGGGTGTCATGCAGCGTATACGACACATTGTCCTGGAATTTGCCGTCAAAGTAGACGGCAACGGTCTTCGCGGTCAGCAGGTCGCCCTCCAGCCGGTCAATGCAAATATAGTCCATGTCCAAGCTTCCGGCGAGGTAGCGCGCGAGAGACTCGAAAAAATCATCGCCCTTCGTGCCGCATTCCACCAGGAACATTCGGGCGTCCTCGATCTTCTTACGCTCGGTGATGTCGATGGTCGTCGCGAGCGCCAGGACGACCTCTCCTTTTTCATTCCGGATCGGGACGGCGTGAGTATACAACAAGAGAGGGTGCCCTTTGAGGCCGATCATCTTGAATTCAAGCGTTTGGGCTTTTCCCTTGAAGACCTCCTGTGTCATGGCCTTGAACGCCTTACAATGTTCTTCGGACACCAGCGGATACACGCATTTGCCCTGTACCTGATCAAGCGATTCCGCTTCGATCATTTCCAGTCCCGCGAGGTTCATCCTCTGCAGAGAGCCGTCTGCAGTAATAAGCTTGATACAGATGGGCGACGTATCAATGATCGTCTCGAGGAGTTTCTGGCTCGCTCTCAGCGCCTCCTCCGCTCGCTTACGCTCGGTGATCACCTCAGTATAGACGATCAACCCGCCGATCGAACCGCCGGATTCATACCAGGGCCGGCACTCCCAGCGCGTCCAATCCACCGAACCGTCTTCCCGGACATAGGGATCTTCCTCGTTGCTTTCCACTGCGCCGGCCAATACCCGCTGGTGTACATCTCTCCATTTTTGCGGGAGATCCGGAAAAACGTCATAGTGGTGCTTTCCTATTACGTCCCGCTCTTTGACCTTGTACTCGCGAAGGTATTGCTCACTAACGTAAATATATTTCATATCCCTGTCGTGGACCGCAATGGCGCTTTGAGCGTGGGAAATTATATACTGCATCAGGTTATGACTATGAATTAATTTCTCTTCAGCCTTCTTTGGGGGCGGGCTGCTCACTTTCATGGCGCCGGATTTCCTCCGGCTTGCCTTCACGGTCCGGGCCGCGGATTTCTTCGCAGCACCCGTTGTATTTGCGCTGCCCTTCTTTGTTGGCTTCTTCTTATCTGCCATTTATCCCTCCAGCAGGGTCCGGCTCCTCATTCATGGCATCGAAGTTATGGATCAGTGGCCACATGAGGTTAGTATATCAAAAAGGGCAGATTTTTTGTTATCGTAAACAGACGCCGGAGAATGATAACCGCGTGGAACGGCTCCGGATCTGCGTCTCACAAAAGGATGCGGGCAATACCTCCCCCTAAAAAGGAGAAGGGAAATCACTCCGCCCGCTCAGGAATGAATAACGGATTAGTACTTTATTTGATACAACTTTAGTTGTATTTTGGAATAGGGTCTTGTGTTTTGAAGTTTTCGCGCACCCTATTGACGCATTCATGGTTTGATCCTCCCCCCCGGCCGGTTTCCCCGCCATTGCCGCCTTGACAACATGCCGATCCGGTACTATGATTCAATCAGGATTATATTTGTCCTGATTAAGCTCCTGGCCCGGATTGCCCATGGGCGGGGAGGGGGATTCAGGAGAGAGGAGGCATCTATGGCTACTGTTGCTACAAAGATAAATGCGGTCAACTGGTTCGAGATCCCGGTCAAGGACATAGGGAGAGCCGTAAAATTCTATGAAAAAATGTTCGATGTGAAATTGTCCCCCGAAGAGATGGGGGGCATGAAAATGGCGCTGTTTCCCTTTACGCAAGACGCACCGGGGGCTCCGGGAGCGCTCATCAGGGGAGAATCCTATGAACCGTCACATGCGGGAACGGTCGTGTATTTCAGCGTCGACGATATCGATGAGACCTTACGCAGGATAAACGCGAACGGCGGGAAGACGCTGCTTCCGAAAAAGAGCATCGGAGAATACGGGTTCATAGCGCATTTTGAGGATACCGAGGGAAACCGGCTTGCCCTACATTCGATGAAATGATCAACCGGAAGCAATAATGTCTCGCGCAAAGTCGCAAAGCTCGCTAAGGAAACCAGAAGCACTGAATGCTTGTTTTTTCCCGAGCGTCTTAGCGACTTGGCGTGGGGTGTGGCCATTGGTTCGGTCTGACTTAAAAATCGATATTGAGGGAAGGGAGGTAATCCCATGATCCAGGTCCGTGATCCCAGGAGCATTTACCAGATCGACGGCGAAATTGCGAACGGAAGCTTTCACGGCAGGTGGCATTTCGCTTTCGGCGATTACCATGACCCTCGATTCGAGGACTTCGGCACGCTTCGCGTTTTTAACGACGATACGCTGACACCCGGCGCAGTCTGGCCGCTCCATCCGCATCGGGACAATGAGGTGGTCACCTACGTTGCGGGCGGGGAATTCCGGCACGCGGACGAGCGCGGCAAAGGAGGCATTCTCAAAAAAGGATGGGTGCAGCACACGACCGTGGGGCGGGGCATGTGGCACTCGGAGATCAACAACCGGCCCGACCAGCCGATGCGGTTCATCCAGATGTGGTTCTATCCCGCCAGGCCCGACCTCGAACCCTCGGTAGAGCAGAAAGCGGTCGAGAAGGCGGAACGGACCGATCGGTTCCTGCCGCTTGTATCGAACTGGGATGAAGGCGCCCTTCAGATCGTTTCCGACGCCCGGGTCCTGTCAAGCTTTCTTCATGCCGGCAAGACCGGGCATTACGATCTCGGGACGGGGCGCGGAATATATCTTTACGTGCTGGAGGGAGGACCGGTAAGCGTAAACGGCACGAGGGTCCCGGCGCTGGGCTCGGCCATGATCACCGGGGAAACAGCGATCGACGTGGTTTCCGAACGCGATGCAGAGCTTTTACTCGTCGATGTGAAGAAGTAGCTGATCGTCAGCGCTGCATTGAGAACCGAAGCCGCCTGAAAGAAGGTCAAAATGGGAAAAGTGATCGTAGCAATGCAGGTAACACTTGACGGCTTCATTGAAGGACCCAGCGGAGAATTGGATTGGGCCATGAAAGAGGATGATGAAACGTGGCAAGACCATTTCGACCTTGTGCGGTCGGTGGACACCTTGTTACTTGGACGCGTGATGTATCCGGCTTATGAAAAATACTGGCTTGCAGCGCCTACGAACCCTTCCAGTACAAAGAATGAAATTGAATATGCGCGAATTGCCGATAAAATGCAAAAGATCGTATTTTCAAAGACCCTGGAAAAGGCCGAATGGAAGACCACCAGGATCGTGAGAGATCATAGTGCGGAAGAAATCTTGAAATTGAAACAACAGCCAGGCAAGGACATGCTGATATTGGGCGGCGCCGGACTTGTATCATCGTTTATGAATCTCGGTTTGATCGATGAATATCATCTTGTGGTGAATCCGGTTGTCCTGGGAGGAGGAAAACGGCTGTTCAAGGATGTGAAGGAGAGGCGCAAGCTGAAGCTGATAGGAACAAAGACGTTTAAATCGGGGAAAGTCGTGCTTCATTATAGCAAGGGACCGGACGTTTGAACGGAGAAAGCGAATGAGAAAAGTATTTGTATTCAATCTGGTCACGCTTGACGGCTACTTTGAAGGACCAAGGAGGGAAATAGACTGGCATAACGTTGATGCGGAATTCAATGAATATGCCATCGGCATGCTCAATTCCGTGGACACGCTTTTATTTGGGCGCGTGACCTATGAGCTTATGGCAGGCTACTGGCCGACCCCGGATGCGATGAAAAACGATCCTATCGTCGCCGGGAAAATGAATTCGCTGCCCAAGATCGTTTTTTCAAGGACACTGGACAAGGTTGCATGGAACAATTCAAGACTGGTGAAAAGCAATGTTGAGGAAGAAATACAGAAAATGAAAAAGCAGCCGGGGAAGGACATCGTGATACTGGGCAGCGGCAGCATTGTGTCCGAGTTGGCGCCGCTTGGCTTGATCGATGAATATCGTCTTATGGTGAATCCTGTAGTCCTGGGCGCTGGAAAGCCTTTATTCAAGGGAATCAAGGACAGACTGAACCTGAAACTCATAAAAGCAAAGACGTTCAAGTCAGGGAACGTCTTACTGTATTACGAGGCTGCTTAATGTCGTTCAGCCGTCATTCCGGGCTTTTAAGGCATTCGGGAATGACGAAACTGATAAGCTGCAGAAGGTAATAAGAGAAGGAGGTGCACTATGGCAACGGTACTGAAAAATAAAGATGAATTAACCATCAACCGCATTTTCGATGCTCCGCGCGAACTCGTCTGGAAGGCATGGACCGAGCCCGGGCTTTTCATGCGATGGTGGGGACCGAAGGACTTTACTTCACCGGTCG
>Ga0209641_10005334_pt1 | contig 10532 bp, 9 predicted proteins | sample RifCSP16_1_FD_184022 | JGI IMG/M metagenome (GOLD analysis project Ga0209641, IMG submission 184022) | Soil microbial communities from Rifle, Colorado - Rifle CSP2_sed 16_1 (SPAdes) (version 2) | ecosystem: Environmental > Terrestrial > Deep subsurface > Rock core/Sediment | place: Rifle...
AGGCCACAGGCTCTCCTGAAGGGCCACCTCCGTCGCCGGGTCGAGTACCTTCGCGTCGAACCGCTCGACGAGGTCCCTCAGCCTGCCCACGCGCTCCTTGAACACCGGGTGGGAGCGCCACTCCTGGATCGCCTCGTCATCGGTCCACGGGCCGAGACTGACGAAGCGGGTGGGCTGCTCCCGATCGCGGAGGAGCCTGGCCCAGCTCGCGCCGCGAACGTTCTCGATCGTCCACTGGGCGAGGTCGCGCCACTCCAGGACGAACTCGTCCTCGCGAGCCGACTTCACGTGCCATTCGCCCGACGTGTACGGCATCGGTTCCCCTTTCGTTAACGGATCACCTCGAGGCGGTGCGCGTGGCGATCGAGCTCCTCGATCTCGCGGGGGTCGAGCTCGCGGCCGCGCTCCTCTGGAATCTCGTGCGGTGTGCGCTCGCCGAAGAGCGCGGTGGAGAAGTAGCGCATGGCGGTGTCGGGGATCAGCGTCACGAGGCGGCGGAGCTCCGGGTGAGCCTCGGCGACCTTGAGGGCCGCCGTCACGTTGCAGCCGCCCGAGGGGCCGGCGAGGACGCCCTCCTCCCGAGCCAGGCGCCGGGCCATCCCCAGCGCCTCGTCGGTGGAGATCGTTACCACGCCGTCGATCACCTCAAGGTCCAAGTTCGGCGGGACGATGCCGTCGCCGATGCCGGCGATCCCGTGCGTGCCCCACTTACGGTCGGCGATCAGGGCGCACTCGGCGGGCTCCGCGGTGTAGATCCGGATCCCGGGTAGCTCCTGGCGGAGGAGCCTCGCGACGCCGCTTATCCAGCCGCCGGTTCCCTGGGCGGCGACGATCGCGTCGATCTCGCCGCCGCTCTGCTCGAGGATCTCCGGTCCGCTGGTCAGGCGATGCGCCTCGACGTTGTCGGGGTTCTCGAACTCCCCCGGGATCCAGAATCGGTCCGGGTCCTCCGCCCGGATCTCGGCCATCTTCTTGAGGGCCAGCTCGATGTCCGACTCGCCCCCGGGAGTGAGGAAGAGCTCGGCGCCGTAGGCGCGAAGCAGCTTCCTGCGCTCCTCGCTCATCCCCTCCGGCATGATGATCGTGCAGGGATAGCCCTTGATGGCGGCGACGGCGGCGGCGGCGATGCCGGCGTTGCCGGTGGTGGTCTCGAGGATCGTCATCCCGGGGTGCAGCTCCCCTCTCTCCTCGGCGCGCTCGATCATGTAGGCGTAGATCCGGTCCTTCACCGACCCGGTCGGCCCGTACCACTCGATCTTCGCGAGCAGCTCGTGGCCGTCCGGGCACACACGCTGCATGCGTACGAGGGGGGTTCGCCCTATCGCGTCGAGCATCGAGGGGAGGGGGCGACGGTATGCGTCCCACACGATCGGTGCCTCCTGCCTGCGGATGCCCGCAATCTTGCCTCATCGGGGGCGGACAGGGCCAGCCCAGCCTGCTTGCGATAGCCTCAGGCCGCTATGAGGTTGGCGCGCCTGCGCTTCGGCGACCGCATCGCCACGGGGGTGCTAGAGGACGGCGCGGCCAGGCTGCTTGAGGGGACGTTCTTCGAGGACCCGATCCCCACAGGCGAGGAGGTCGGCCTCAAGCACCTGCGGCTCCTCGCGCCCGTGCTCCCCTCGAAGGTCGTGTGCCTGGGCAGGAACTACGCGGCGCACGCGGCGGAGTTCGGAGGCGAGGTTCCGGAGGAGCCCCTCATCTTCCTCAAGCCCTCGACGAGCGTGTCGGGGCCCGAGGACCCGATCCCGCTCCCGCGGATCAGCCGGCGCGTGGACTACGAGGGCGAGCTCACGGTGGTTATAGGGCGCATCGCCCGAAGCGTTCGCGCCGAGGACGCCTACCGCTACATCCTCGGGTACACCTGCGGGAACGACGTGACGCTCCGAGATCTTCAGAAGAGGGACGGCCAGTGGGCCCGCGCCAAAGGCTTCGACGGCTCGTGCCCGCTCGGGCCGTGGATCGAGACGGAGCTCGATCCGGGCGACCTCCACATCGAGACGCGCCTGAACGGCGACGTGGTGCAGTCGGCCACGACCGCCGACATGGTGTTCGGCGTCGCGACGCTGCTCGAGTTCATAACCGAGTTCATGACGCTCCTTCCCGGCGACGTGATCATGACCGGCACGCCGGAGGGAGTCGGGAGACTCGCGGCCGGGGATCGGGTCGAGGTAGAGGTCGACGGCATTGGCGTGCTCGCGAACACGGTGGCGCCGTGAGCATCAGGTGCCGCTTCGCGCCGGCCCCATCGGGATCTCTCCACGTCGGCAACGTCCGCACGGGGCTGTTCAGCTGGGCCTACGCGCGCCATCACGGCGGGGCGTTCGTGCTGCGGATCGAGGACACCGACGCGAGCCGTGTCACCGAGGAGGCGGTCCACGGCGTGGTCGAGTCGCTCATGTGGCTGGGGATCGACTGGGACGAGGGGCCCGACGTGGGCGGCCCGCACGCGCCGTACCGGCAGTCGCAGCGGATGGAGGTATACGGGGAGCACGCCGACCGGCTCGTCTCCGATGGCGCGGCCTACCGCTGCTACTGCACACCCGAGGAGCTCGAGGAGCGGAGGCAGGCGGCGCTCGCGCATGGGGAGCCGCCTGGGTACGACGGCCGATGCCGGAGGCTGACGGACGCCGAGCGGAGGGCCCTCGAGGAGGAGGGAAGGCCGTTCGCGCTGCGCTTCGCGATGCCGGAGCGGGAGCACGTGGTGAGGGACCTCGTGAAGGGGGAGGTGCGGTTCCGGGCGGGAACGCTCCGCGACTTCGTGATCATGCGCTCCGACGGCTCGCCGACGTTCCTGCTGGCGGTCGCGGTGGACGACATGCTGATGGGGATCACCCACGTTATCCGCGGCGACGACCTGCTGGCGGCCGCCCCGCGCAACGCCGCGGTGATCGAGGCGCTCGGCGGCACCCCGCCGGCGTTCGCCCACGTCCCGCAGGTGAACGGGCCCGACGGCAGGCCGCTGTCGAAGCGGCATGGCTCGACCTCCGTGGAGGCCTTCCGCGAGCACGGGATCCTGCCAGAGGCACTGGTGAACTACCTGGCCCTGCTCGGGTGGTCGAAGGACGACCACACGACGTTTCTCTCGCGCGACGAGCTGACCGCGGCTTTCGACCTGGACCGCGTGTCGAGCAACCCAGCCATGTTCGACTCGCAGAAGCTCGAGTGGATGAACAACCACTACATCCAGACGCTCGACGACGACGACGACCTCGCGGCCCGGTGCCTGCACTTCCTGTCGGTCGCCGGGCTCACGCCGGAACTCGGGCTCCTGCGGCGAGCGATGCCGCTGGTTCGCGAGCGGATGAAGACGCTGGCAGAGAGCGTGGAGCTGCTCACGTTCCTGTTCACCGACGACGTCGAGCCGAACGAGAAGGCCCGCGCGCTGCTCGAGAAGGCCGGGGGCGAGTACCTGAGGAAGGCCGCCGACGCGCTGGCGGCGGTCGAGCCGTGGACCGCTGGAGCGATCCAGGCAACCCTGGACGCGGTGGCGGGGGAGGCCGGGCTCAACCGCACGAAGGGCTGGCAGCCGATAAGGGCCGCCGCGACGGGCTCGAACGTGTCGCCGCCCCTACCGGAGTCGCTGGAGCTGCTAGGGCGCGAACGCACGGTGGCGAGAATCCAGGGGGCGGCTCGGTAACGCGGGTCGCGGGCTACTGCCCCGCGTGTGCGTGGTGGAGCGCACCGCGTAGGGCTACCGCTGAGTCCTCGGGTAGCACCGTGTTGATGCTCATCGCCGAGCCGATCTCGAAGCCGGCGGGGGTGGTGAGCTTCGGCAGGATCTTCACGTGCCAGTGGAAGTACTCCTCGGGGTGGCCGTTCAGTGGCGCGGAGTAGAGCACGAGGTTGTAGTCGGGGTCTCCGCAGGCGGCGCGGATCGCGCCGAAGGTCGATCGCAGCAACGAGGCGAAACCCTCGATCTCCTCGTCCCGGATCTCGCCGAACGAGGACTCGTGGCTCGTCGGTAGGATCCACGTCTCGAAAGGCGTGGCCGCGGCGAAAGGCACCAGCGACACGAACCCGCCGCGCTCCTCGACGATACGGGCGCCGGCGTCGCGCTCGGCCTCGATCAGGTCGTCGTAGACGCAGTGGCCGTTGTCGTCGAAGTACCGCGTCGCGACGTCGAGCCTGCGGATCAGCCGGGGGAGGAAGACCGGCGTCGCCACCACCTGGGAGTGAGGATGCACCAACGAGGTGCCGGCCAGCGTCCCGAAGTTCTTGAACACGACGACGGCGCGAAGCTGCGGCTCTGCGATCAGCTCGCGGTAGCGGGCGCGCCACATCCGGACGACGCGCGAGACCTCCTCGACGGACATGTCGTGCATGCGGGCGTCGTGGCGGGGCGACTCGATCACGACCTCGTGGCTGCCGACCCCCGGCATGTCCCGGAACATCGGCGAGCCCCCGCGCTCGGTGGAGCCGTTGCCGCCCAGCGCTCCGTACTTGTTCGGCACGACCCGGACCTGCCACCCGTCCGCGGGGTCGCGGGCGACCTCCGGCGGCGTCTGGTCCTCGTTCCCCGGACAGAAGGGGCACGACGGGTCGCGTGCCGGCAGCTCGGGGCGCGCCCAGACGGCGGGGGAGTGCGGGCGGTCGCCGCGCACGGGCGCGACGATCACCCATTGGTGGGTCGTGGGATCCTGACGGAGCACGGACATGCCTGCCTCTGAAGAGGGTATCGGGCGGTCGGGGGATCTTCAGGAGTTCCGCCGAGGAATTCCCGGGAAAGGCGATCCCGCGGGCAGGGTCCGCGGGATCGAGTGGTGCGGGTGCCGGGGGCGCCGCGGCACGGGCTCCGCGGCGCCCCCGGCCCCGTTGTCTCGGGCTATGTGCCTACGCCTACGGCAGGCTCCTGTTGCTCAGGTGGCACGTCACGCACAGCGCATCCGGGTAGTCCTTCAACAGGTCACCGACCGTCGAGGTGTGGGGGAAGTCCTTCGAGGTGGTGTCGGCGTTGGGGTTCCCGTGGCACGCCGTGCACGACGTGGGGTGGTTGTGAGACGTGCCGCCGAACGCTGCGTCGACCCTGTCGGGATGGCACTCGCCGCACCAGCTGACCGCGTCGCGGCCTCGGTAGTCGGCGTTCCAGGACCTTGGCGTCCCGTAGGAGAAGTTCGGGTACATCGACAGCAGCTTGTACCCGTACAGGTAGACGGTCTGGCCCTCGGAGTCGACCACCGTGGCGTCCGTGCACGGTGCTCCACCACCCGTGGAGGTGCACAGCTTCCACTGTCCCGCGTCCAGCCACAGGTATTTGACCGAGCCGCCTCCGGCCCAGATCGGGGTGTCGTTCGCCCAGTTCATGAGCGTCTGGGCGCCGGTGGAGCTGGTCCGGGTCCACACCTTCTTGGTGTTGATCGCCTGACCGGACTCGCCGTGTGGCGTGTGGCAGCTACCGCAGTACAGACCCCCGCTTCCCGCGGCCGCGGTTCCTGCTCCTGCGGGGGTGTCGGAGTCGGCCGTGCCAGAGGCAGGACCACCCGACGTCCAGCCGTAAGACCACTCGCCCTCCATCATCGTGACCCCGTCGGGTGAGTTGGCCGACCCGATGCCGTGCTCGGACCCCGGCGCCGCGCTGTCGTACACCGTACGGACGGAGGCCGTTCCGATCGTCCCCGTCCCGAGCGGGTCCCGAGTCCCCGTCTCGGCGTTGCCCATGTACCCGTGGCACGTAGCGCACGTGTCCGTGACGCTCGACTTCCAGAGCAGCGCGTACTCGCCGTCCGCGTCGTGAACGTCGTGACACTGGAGACAGAAGTTCGACGACGAGGAGTGGCCGCCGTGGGGTGCGTCGTCCGGATCCACGGGGTCGGCTATCTTCGGCGGGGTCGGTCCGTTGAAGCCGGTGGACGCCCACGCCGCGCCACCGAGCGCGAACGCGAGGATCGCGGCCAGCCCCGCGATCGTTCCAAGTCTTGCGATGCTTCTCCACCTTGTTTCACCTCCCCCGTGGGGGCTCGTGAATCCGTTCACAAGCTCCGGCATCCCGCAATCCGGACCTCCTTTGTCATTAATCACTACAACGCTGGCCCGAGGATAACTAGAGTCGCGGCCACCGTCAAACAGCACTTGGTCCCGGAACAATAGGGTCTAGTAGGTATACAAACAGGAGTGTTCGCATCTTCTATATCCGATAACAGTCCTAGGGCGGCGCCTAAAGCACCAGGTCAAGCGGGGCGGGAGAGTAGGCGCAAGCGGGATCCTCCCCTAGGGCGTTCAACGAAGTCGCGAACGCACGCGCGCGGGAGCCGCCGCAGGCGTCCGCGTACTCGCACGCTCCGCATCGGCCCGTGAACTCGGCGCGGCGGATCGATCGGAGCAGCGGGTGGGTCCGGTAGACCGCCACGACGTCGTCCCTCTTTACGTTGCCAAGGGGCACCGGGAGGAATCCCGAGGGGTACAGGTAGCCGTCGTGCGAAACGAACAGGATGCCCTTGCCGTCGCGGGTGCCAACGCTCTGCGCCTTGGTAGCGAGACGGGCCGGGCCCAGCCGGTCCACCAGACCCGTAGCGAGTCGCTCGTACAACGGCCCCCCGAAGCCGGCCGTGCAGGTCCCATCGTCCTGGCGCCAGGCGACGACCCGGCGGAAAAACGGGGCCTCGACCGTGCGGACGATGAACCCGTAGTGGGAGGCGTCGAAAAGGAACTGGACGACGTCCTCGTTCTCCTCGGGGGTGAGCTCCTCGAGCTCCTGGCCCCGACCGACCTTGATCAGGAAGAAGACCTCCCATATGTGGGCGGCGAGGGACGCCACTAGCGCTGCGACGTCGGCAAGCTCCTCTACGTTCGGGCGCATCACGGTCGTGTTGATCTGCACGGTGTGGCCGACGTCCACGAGCATCCGCACGGCGTCGAGCGTCCGCTCGAAGTGGCCGTCCACGCCGCGGATGCCCTCGTGCGTTTGCGGGCGGGCTCCGTCGAGGCTGATCGAGACGGTCTTGGGGCCCACCTCCAGCATCCGGGAGGCCGCCTCTCGGTCCAGCAGGGGCGTGACGCTTGGCGCGAACCCGATGGGAAGGCCCGCCTGCCCGGCGTGTGCAGCGAGCTCAAACAGGTCCGAGCGCATGAACGGGTCCCCTCCGGTGAGGATCAGGACTGGCCGGTACGGCGCGAACCCCAGCAGCCGGTCGATGAACGCGAGACCCTCCTCGTGCGAGAGCTGGGTGGGAAGCGGCTCGGCGATCGCCTCCGCGCGGCAGTGCCTGCACGCGAGCCGGCAGGCCTTCGTTGTCTCCCAGAAGACGAGGATCGGGCTCTTGTCGAAGTTCATGCTCCTAGCCCCTCGTCAACCCCGACACGAGCGCGAACAGCGCTACGGCTGGCGCCGCCAGCGACGCGATCCCTACGGCCCGGTTCCTGCCGTCGCCGCGAACACCGCGCGCGAGAGCGATCCCGGCCACCGACGCGCCGGGGAGCACGTAGTGCAGGATCCCGGGATCGTCGGAGGTGGACGTGAACAGGAAGAAGCTGGAGGCGAGCTGGACGGCCAGAGCGATGTGACCCCACACGGCGACCGCCGGGAGGTCTGGCTCTTCCGGGCCTCGCGCGATCGCGAGCCCGCCGCCGACGCCGTTCAGCACGGCGGTCCCGAGCAGGATGTGAAACCGGGTCATCGTCCGGCGACCTCCAGCACCTGCTCCAGCGCGGCGTCGATCGAGCCGGGCTCCGCCGTAACCCACCAGACAGCGTCGCCCCCAGTTCCGGGGCGTCCGCCCGGTCCCGGCGTCGGCGGGCCGCGTAGACCGCAAGCATCAGGAACGGCATCGTGCCCACGAGCAGGAGCATCCCCAGGAACACAGCCACGTTGGTCCGGTGCATCAGGCGGCCTCCGGGGGCTCGACGCGGATCTGCCCGAGGATCTCCTCGGACAGCGCGATCTCGGTCTCGCCGACGCGCACGACCGGGACGGGTTTGCGCTGGAGCACGCGTAGCCGGCACCCGGGGGCCAGGCCGAACGCCGTCAGCCTGGACAGGCGCGGGGCGGGCATGCCGTCGAGACCCACGACGCGTACCTCCGTTGCGACCGGCACGTGGGTGAGCGGCACGCCGGGGACCTCGGGCACCTTGCGCGGCCCGCGAGGCCGCCCGGGAAGGAGCCGCCTGAGCGTTCGCCCGAGCAGCGTCCGGGACTCGTCCACGACCTGGTAGCCGCAGTTGGGGCAGCAGATCAGGCTGCACCTCTTGCCGAGCGGGCACTGGGAGTGGCAGGCGAGCTTCGTCTCGTCGAAGCGGTGTCCGCAGAGCCGGCAGCGCATGTCAGCCGACCTCCACGCGAAGCGCCTTTAGGATCAGGTTCAGCAGGCCCCCGACGACCACCGCGAAGGGGAAGACGAAGGCGGCGACCGCCGCAGCCGTGCGCCTGCCGTGCTCCTTTACGATCATCATCAGGTTCGCGATGCAAGGGACGAAGAGCGTGATCACGACGAGCGAGACGAGGATCTGGTTCGGCGAGAGCATCCCCGCCTGCGCAAGCGCGAAGAGGCCCGCCGCGCCGTAGTCGCGCCGAAGGAATCCGATCAGCATCGCACCCGTCGCGGCCGAGGGAAGGCCGAGCCATCCGACGACCACCGGGGAGAGCGCGCGCTCGATCCCTCCCAGGAGCCCGAAGCGGTCGAGCGCGAACAGGAACGCGGTCCCGATCACGAAGACCGGGATGACCTCCTTCAGGTACCACTCGAGCCGGGCCGTGGTCTTCACCGCGATGTTGCGGAGCGAGGGCACCCGCATCGGCGGGAGCTCCACGATGAAGTCGGAGCGGGTCCCGGGTAGTACGCGCCCCGCTAGCCAGCCGACGCCTAGCAGGGTCCCGGCGACGACGCCCGACCAGATCGCGATCCCAACCGCTCCCGTCGAGGAGATCATCCCCAGGATCACGCCCAACTGGGCGGAGCACGGCACCGCGAGGGCGAGCAGAAGGGTGACCTGCAGCCGCTCCTTCTTCGAGTCGAGGGTGCGGGTGGTAACCGTGGCCATCGTGTCGCAGCCGAGCCCGAGGATCATCGGGATGACCGCGCGACCGTTCAGCCCCATCACCCGGAAGGCGCGGTCGAGCATGACTGCGAGCCGCGGGAGGTAGCCGGAGTCCTCGAGGACCCCGAACGCGAGGAAGAAGGTGGCGACGATCGGCATCACGATCGCGAGCCCGTAGGTGAGCGCCATCGTGATGAGCCCGTAGCGCCCGACGAGGAAGTCCCGAACGGCTTCCACCGGAACGATGGCGTCGACGGCGCGGGCGGCGGCCGGGTTCACCACGCGGCCGAAGAGGTCGTTCTCCAGCAGTCCGACTAGCTTCCCAGCCCCTAGCACGCCGACGAACAGGAACATCCCCGCCAGCACCGTCAGGAGGACCGGCCACCCGGCGACCGGATGCGCGCATACCCTCCCGATCCGGTCGCGTAGCGGCGCGCCGGAGACGCTCTCGCGGGCGAGCACCTTGTCCAGGATCGTGTCGGCCTCCTCGAGTCGCCGGCGCGCGAGGGCGTACACGGCCGGCGCCCCCGTGGCCCTCTCGATCGCCCTTCGGGCCTCGGCCACCGCCTCGTGTCCGGCGGCGTTCACGGCTAGCCGCTCCAGGAGCCCGTCGTCGCCGGAGAGAGCCATGATCGCCAGGGCTCGCGGGGACACGGTGGCGGCCGGCATCACCGCAGCGACCCGGGCTATGGCGGCCTCCAGCTGCTCGTCGTACCCGATCGTCCTGGAGGCGATGCGCGGAGCTCCGACTTGCTCCTCGAGCTCCGGGACCCCGCCGCCGGTGGTCGCGACGGTGGGAACGACCGGCACGCCGAGCTCACGCGAGAGCGCCTCGGGGTCGATCAGGATCCCGCTCGCCTGGGCCTCGTCGGACATGTTGAGGGCGAGCACGAACGGGACCCGCGCCTCGGCGAGCTCGAGGGCGAGCAGGAGCCCCCGGCGAAGGTTCTTGGCGTCGGCCACCTGGACGACCGCCGCGGGACCGTCGAGCAGCATGTCCCGGGCGACCCGTTCGTCTTCCGTGAGGGGGACCGTGCTGTGCATCCCCGGCGTGTCGACGACCGGACGGCGCTCACCGTTGCGCCCGAGCGTGCCGCGGGCCACCTCGACGGTCGTCCCCGGATAGTTGGCTACGGTCACGTACCTGCCCGTCAGCCGCCCGAACAGAGCGGACTTCCCCACGTTGGGGTTGCCAACCAGGACGATCGGCGCCCCGTCCTCGAGCGTCGGAGCGTTCTCCCCGTGGCAGTTCATCGGTCCGACCGGAATTCTCCGATTTCGCAGACACGGCCATCAGGGACGCGGGGCCCCTAGGTAGAGGGACGGGTGGCCGGTAGCGGTCGCGCCTCGGCGATCGCCGACACGTACGCGTCCAGGGTCTCCGTGTCTAGGGCGCCCATGAACTTCGTCACGATCATGCCGTCGCGGTCGATGAAGAACGTCTCGGAGCGCCTCGAGCAGCGGCGCGACGGACGGTTCGTCCAGACCCTTCACCCACTCGGCCAGGTCGTTGATCTGCATCGCGCAGGTGTCGGCGATGTTGATCTTCTTGATCTTCGACGACC
>Ga0209641_10005335_pt1 | contig 10532 bp, 9 predicted proteins | sample RifCSP16_1_FD_184022 | JGI IMG/M metagenome (GOLD analysis project Ga0209641, IMG submission 184022) | Soil microbial communities from Rifle, Colorado - Rifle CSP2_sed 16_1 (SPAdes) (version 2) | ecosystem: Environmental > Terrestrial > Deep subsurface > Rock core/Sediment | place: Rifle...
GGGGCGACCGTGCGCGGCACCTATCGGCTCGCGCCGGCGTCGAGCGAGCTCGAGATCGGGTTCGACGGCGCGCGCGCAAGGGTCACGCTGCAGGTGCCCGGCGTGCACAGCGTGCGCAACGCGCTGGCCGCCGCCGCCGCGGCGCTCGCCGCCGGTGCGAGCCTGGAGGCGGTCGCGCGCGGGCTCGCGGCGTTCCGCGCGGTGAAGGGGAGGCTGCAGTTTCGGCCCGGCCGCAACGGCGTGCTGGTCATCGACGACACCTACAACGCGAACCCGGACTCGGCGCGCGCCGCGATCGAGGTCCTCGCCGCGAGCGAGCGCCCGCGGGTGCTGATCCTCGGCGAGATGGGCGAGGTCGGCGCCCAGGGCGAGGCGTTCCACGAGGAGCTCGGGCGCTACGCGAAGGAGAGCCGCATCGACCGGCTGCTCGCGGTCGGACGGCTCGCGCGGGCCGCGACGCGCGCGTTCGGCGCGGGCGGCGAGCACTTCGACTCGATCGAGGCGGTGATCGCGCGCGCGCAGGGCCTCACCGCGCTGAAGGGCACGATGCTCGTCAAGGGCTCGCGGTTCATGCGCATGGAGCGCGTGGTCGAGCACCTGCTTGCCGAGGAGGCGGCGCAGTGCGGCTAGAAATCGTTCCGAGGGAGCGCAATTTCGTCGCAGCAAAGGAGGAGGACCTCGCGTGCTGCTAGAAATTGCCCAGTACCTTTCGCAGGACATCCGCGCGTTTACCGTCTTCAACTACATCACGCTGCGCGCGGTGCTCGCGGCGCTGACCGCGCTCGTCATCTCGTTCCTCGCCGGCCCGGCGATGATCCGCAAGCTCGCGACCTACAAGATCGGCCAGGCGGTGCGCGACGACGGGCCGCAGACGCACCTCACCAAGGCCGGCACGCCGACGATGGGCGGCGCGCTCCTGCTCGTGTCGATCGTCGTCACGACCGTCCTCTGGGCCGACTGGTCGAACCGCTTCGTGTGGGTGGTGCTCGCGGTCACGCTCGGCTTCGGCGCGATCGGCTGGGTCGACGACTATCGCAAGGTCGTGCACCGCAACCCGAAAGGGCTCTCGGCGCGCGAGAAGTACTTCTGGCAGTCGGTCATCGGGCTCGTGGCCGCGGTGTACCTCGCGTTCGTCGTGCCGACGGCGAGCGCGACCCAGGCCTGGAACCTGTTCGTGCAGTGGGTGACCAGCGGCTTTGCCACCGACCTGCCGGGCAAGGCCGACCTCATCGTGCCGTTCTTCAAGAACATCGCCTATCCGCTCGGCGTCTTCGGCTTCATCCTGGTCACCTACCTCGTGATCGTCGGCACGTCGAACGCGGTGAACCTCACCGACGGGCTCGACGGGCTGGCGATCATGCCGGCAGTGATGGTGGGCGGCGCGCTCGGGATCTTCGCCTACGTCGCCGGCCACGCGGTGTACGCGAAGTACCTGCTGTTCCCCTACATCCCCGGGTCGAGCGAGCTTGCGGTCTTCTGCGGCGCCCTGGTCGGCGCCGGGCTCGGCTTCCTGTGGTTCAACGCCTATCCCGCGGAGGTCTTCATGGGCGACGTCGGCGCGCTCGCGCTCGGCGCGGCGCTCGGCACGGTCGCGGTGATCGCGCGCCAGGAGATCGTGCTGTTCATCATGGGCGGCGTGTTCGTCGCCGAGACGCTCTCGGTGATGGTGCAGGTCTTGTACTTCAAGGCGACCGGCGGCAAGCGGATCTTTCGCATGGCGCCGCTCCACCACCACTACGAGCTCGGCGGGTGGAAAGAGACGCAGGTGGTGGTGAGGTTCTGGATCATCACGGTCGTGCTCGTCCTGTTCGGGCTTTCGACCCTGAAGCTGAGATAGCCGCGGCGTGGAACTGAGCGGACGCAAGGTGCTGGTGCTGGGGCTCGGCGAGACCGGGCTCTCGATGGCGCGCTGGATCGCGCGCGCGGGCGCCGTAATTCGCGCCGCCGACACGCGTGCCGCGCCGCCGGCCCTCGCCCCGCTCCGCGCGGCGCTGCCGCAGGCCGAGGTCGTCACCGGCCCGTTCGCCGACCGCCTGCTCGAGGGCGTCGAGCTCGTCGCCGCGAGCCCCGGTGTCGCGGTCGCCTCGCCCATCGTCCAGGCGGCGCTCGCGCGCGGGCTGGAGGTCGTGGGCGATATCGAGCTCTTCGCGCGCTTTCTCGTGCGCCAGCCCGGAGCGCGCGTGGTCGCGATCACCGGCACGAACGGCAAGACCACCGTCACCGCGCTCGCCGGGAGCATGTGCCGCTCGGCAGGTCTCGACGCCCAGGTTGCCGGGAACATCTCGCCCGCCGTCCTGACGGCGCTCATGGATCGGCTCGATGCCGGCCGGCTCCCCGAGGTCTGGGTCCTCGAGGTGTCGAGCTTCCAGCTCGAGACGACGCGCGGCCTCGCTCCCGACGTCGCGACGGTCCTGAACGTGACCGCCGATCACCTCGACCGGTACCCGGGACTCGAAGCGTACGCCGCCGCCAAGGCGCGAATCTTCGACGGCGGCGGTACGCAGGTGCTCAACCGCGACGACCCTCGTTCCAGCGCACTGCGGCGGACCGGCCGGCGCGTCGTCACGTTCGGCCTCAACCCGCCGCCGGAACACGAGGCGTTCGGGCTGCTCAAGGTGTTCGGGGAGCACTGGCTCGCGATGGGCGCGACGCCGCTCATGGCGGCGCGCGAGCTGAAGCTCGCCGGGCTGCACAACGCCGCGAACGCGCTCGCTGCCCTGGCGTTGTGCCGGTCGATCGGCCTCCCGCTCGCGCCGCTCCTCGACGCGCTGAAGGGCTTCGAGGGCCTTCCGCATCGCGTCGCCCCGGTGGCGCAGGTGGGCGGCGTCTCGTTCTACGACGACTCGAAGGGCACCAACGTCGGATCGACCGTGGCCGCGCTCGCCGGGCTCGCACGGCAGATGAACGGCAGCCACGGGAAAGTGGTCCTCATCGCCGGCGGCGACGGCAAGCAGCAGGACTTCGCGCCGCTGCGCGAGGCGGTCGCCGACGCGGCGCGGACCGTGGTGCTGATCGGCCGGGACGCGCCGCTCATCGAGTCGGCGCTTGCCGGGAGCGGCGCACGCATCGAGCGCGCAGCGAGCATGGAAGAGGCGGTCGCGCGCGCGTTCCACGCGGCCCGCCCCGGCGACGCGGTGCTCCTCTCGCCGGCGTGCGCGAGCTTCGACATGTTCACCGACTACAAGCAGCGGGGCGACGTGTTCTGTGCCGCCGTCCTGGAGCTAGAGCATGCTCGCGCGCGCTGAAAGCGCCCGCCGCCGCGCGCTGGCCGAGTACGACGCGACCGTCGTCTGGGCGAGCGCGCTGCTGCTGACCCTCGGGCTGGTGATGGTCTACTCGGCGTCGATCGCGACCGCCGAGAGCTCGCGCGCGTCGGGCGGGGTCGCGACGTACTACCTCGCCCGCCACGCCGCGTTCCTGGGCGCCGCCGTGCTCGCGGCGCTCGCCGCGTTCCAGATCCCGATGCGCGCCTGGCAGTGGCTCGCGCCGTGGCTCTTCGTCCTCGCCGTGCTGCTGCTCGCGGCGGTCCTCGTCCCGGGCATCGGGCGCGAGGTGAACGGCGCGCGCCGCTGGATCGCGCTCGGGATCGTGAACTTCCAGCCGTCCGAGCTGATGAAGCTCGCGGTGGTGCTCTACACCGCCGACTACGCGGTCCGCAAGCACGCGCTCCTGCACAGCTTCCGCCGCGGCCTGCTGCCGATGCTCGGCGTCATGCTGGTCGTCGGGTGGCTGCTCCTCGGCGAGCCGGACTTCGGCGCGTTCGTCGTCATCTGCGCGATCGCGATCGCGATCCTGTTCGTGGCCGGCATGAACGGCCGCTGGTTCGCCGCGCTGGTCGCGCTCGCGGGGGTCGGCTTCACGCTGCTCGTGGTCACGTCGCCGTACCGCGTGCAGCGGATCTTCGGCTTCATGGACCCGTGGGCCGACGCCTTCGGGCGGGGCTACCAGCTGTCGCACGCGCTGATCGCGTTCGGCCGCGGCGAGTGGTTCGGCGTGGGCCTCGGCGGGAGCGTCGAGAAGCTGCACTACCTGCCGGAGGCGCACACCGACTTCCTGCTCGCGGTCATCGGCGAGGAGCTCGGCTTCGCCGGGGTCGCGGTGGTGATCGGGCTCTTCGCGTGGCTGTGCCTGCGCGCCTTCGCGATCGGCCGGCGCGCCGCCGACCTCGAGCGCCCGTTTGCGGCCCTCGTGGCGCAGGGCATCGCGGTGTGGCTCGGCGTGCAGGCGTTCATCAACATGGGCGTGAACCTGGGCGTGCTCCCGACCAAGGGGCTCACCCTGCCGTTCATGAGCTTCGGCGGGAGCGCGCTCGTCACGAGCTGCGTGGCGCTCGCGATCCTGCTGCGGGTGGACTGGGAAAGCAGGCAGCTCATGCGGGGGGCATCCGCATGAGCCGGCCGTTGCTTGCAACGGCCGGCGCAGTGCGAAGCACTGCGGGCTGCCTGCTTCGGTGGAGGCTAATGCGGCCGGAGGCCGCGTTATGCCGGAGCCAATGCCAACAACAACTTATGAGGGGGCAGCCGGGATGAGCCGCACCGCGCAATCAAATCTGCAGTCGCTCGAGCCGCGCGTCCTGTCGATGGACACCACGACGCACATCGCGCTGGCGGACGCAGGGGGCGAGGCGGAAGCGATCGCCGAGGCGGCGGATATCGAGGTGAATGCCACGTCTTGCGCCGACGGGGTCGAGGAATGCGCCGCGGCACGCGAGGCGCCGGAACCGCTGGCGCTGACTTGCGAGGCGGATCTCCGCGTGGGTTGGGGCGAACTGCAAGAGTGGCTCGCACGATCATGATCATGGCAGGGGGAACCGGCGGCCACGTTTTCCCGGCGCTCGCGGTGGCCGACTGCCTCCGCGCGGACGGCTGGCGCGTGGTCTGGCTCGGCGCGCGCACCGGAATGGAGGCGACCGTCGTCCCGCGGCACGGCCACGAGATGGCCTGGATCCGCTTCGCGGGCCTGCGCGGCAAGGGCCTGCTCGCGAAGCTCCTCCTGCCGCTGAACCTGCTCGTCGCCTTCTGGCAGAGCCTGCGGGCGATCCGCGCGCACCGGCCGGACGTCGTCCTCGGCATGGGCGGCTACATCGCGTTCCCCGGCGGGATGATGGCCGCGCTCCTCGGGCGCCCGCTCGTGATCCACGAGCAGAACTCGATCGCCGGCCTGGCGAACCGGGTGCTCGCGGGCGTCGCCGACCGGATCCTCGTCGCGTTCCCGGGTGCACTGCCCCGGTCGCGGCTCGTCGGCAATCCCGTGCGCGACGCGATCGCCGGCGTGTCCCCGCCCGCCGCGCGCTATGCCGGGCGGTCGGGGCCGCTCCGGGTGCTCGTCGTGGGCGGCAGCCTCGGCGCGGCGGCATTGAACGAGCTCGTCCCGAAGGCGCTGGCGCTGCTGCCGGCCGATGCGCGCCCACGGGTAACGCATCAGTCGGGCACGCGGCATCTCGACGCGTTGCGGGCGCACTACGCCGCCGCCGGCGTCGCGGGCAACCTGGTCGCCTTCATCGACGACATGGCCGAGGCGTACGCCGACGCCGACGTGGTCCTCTGCCGCGCCGGCGCGACGACCGTGGCCGAGCTCGCGGCAGCCGGCGTCCCCGCGATCCTCGTCCCCTTCCCGTTCGCGGTCGACGATCACCAGACCACGAACGCGCGCTACCTCGCCGAGCAGGGCGCGGCGGTCCTCGTCCCGCAGCGCAGCCTCACTCCCGGGAAGCTCGCCGACACCTTGCGCGGATTCACGCGCCCGGCGCTCGCCACGATGGCCGAGAAGGCGCGCGCGCTGGGCCGGCCGGACGCCGCGCGCGCGGTGGCCGAAGCCTGCAGCGAACTCGCCGAAATGAACCGGTGAAGCACAAGGTCAAGCACATCCACTTCGTCGGCATCGGCGGCTCCGGGATGAGCGGCATCGCCGAGGTGCTGCTCAATCTCGGCTATCGGGTGAGCGGCTCGGACATCGCCGCGAACCCGGCGACCGACCGGCTCACGAAGCTGGGCGCGAAGGTCGCGATCGGACACGCGGCCGAACACGTGGCCGGCGCGGACGCGGTCGTCGTCTCGACGGCGGTGAGGCCGGACAACCCGGAGGTGATCAGCGCGCGGAGCCGGCGCGTCCCGGTGGTGCCGCGCGCACTGATGCTCGCCGAGCTGATGCGCCTCAAGCAGGGAATCGCGGTCGCGGGCACCCACGGCAAGACCACCACCACGAGCCTGGTCGCGAGCGTGCTCGCCGAAGGGGGGCTCGATCCGACGTTCGTGATCGGCGGACGGCTGACCGCCGCCGCCTCCAGCGCCCGGCTCGGCGCGGGCGAGTTCATCGTCGTCGAGGCCGACGAGTCGGACGCATCGTTCCTCCATCTGCAGCCGGTGATGGCGGTGGTCACGAACATCGACGCCGATCACATGGAGACCTACCAGCACGACTTCGCGCGCCTGAAGCAGGCGTTCGTGCAGTTTCTCCAGAACCTGCCCTTCTACGGCGCCGCGATCCTGTGCGCCGACGACGCGAACGTGCGCGAGATCATGCCCTTCGTGTCGAAGCCGATCGTCACTTACGGCGTCGCCGCCGAGGCGATGGTGCGCGCCGAAGGGCTCGAGGTCCGCAACGGCGAGATGTGCTTCCGCGCGGTCCGCGAGGGCGTCTCGGGCTCACTCGAGGTCCGGCTCAACCTCCCCGGGCGCCACAACGTCCAGAACGCGCTCGCCGCGATCGCCGTCGGCACCGAGCTCGGGGTCGGGAACGCCGCGATCCTCAAGGCGCTGGCGGAGTTCCGCGGGGTCGGGCGCCGGTTCCAGCGCTATGGCGAGGCGGCGCTTCCGGGCGGCGGGCGCTACACGCTCGTCGACGACTACGGCCATCACCCGGCCGAGATGGCCGCGGCGCTCGAGGCGGCGCGCGGCGCGTTTCCCGGGCGCCGGATCGTGCTCGCCTTCCAGCCGCACCGCTATACCCGCACGCGCGACCTCTTCGAGGACTTCGTGCGCGTGCTCTCGACGGTCGATGCCCTGGTGCTCGCCGAGGTCTATCCGGCGGGCGAAGCGCCGATCGTCGCCGCGGACGGGCGGGCGCTGGCACGCGCGGTGCGCGTGGCGGGGAAGGTCGAGCCGCTGTTCGTCGAGCACGTCGCCGACCTGCCGGCGGCGATCCTGCAGGTCGCGCGCGACGGCGACGTGGTCGTGACCATGGGCGCGGGCTCGATCGGCGGCGTGCCGCAGAAGCTGGTGGCGGGTAATGGGTAATGAACAGGTCCGCGGCTGGTGGGGATGGGCAGCGCGGACCGAGACGCCCGCACCCGTCGCCCGCGACCCGGCGCTCGTCCGGTTCTTCATGAGCGAGCCGGTCGGCCTCGGCGAGACCCGGCTGCGCGGCCGGTTGCTCGAGCACGAACCGATGGCACGGCGCGTGTCCTGGCGCGCCGGCGGCGCGGCGGCGCGGGCGTACGTGCCGCACGACCTCGCGGACCTGCAGCTCTTCCTGCAGCTCGCGCCGCCGCAGGAGCCGGTCGTCTTCGTCGGTCTCGGCTCGAACCTCCTCGTCCGCGACGGCGGCTTCGACGGCACCGTCGTGCTCATGCACGACACCCACGGCGCCGTGCGGCTCGACGGCGAGCTCGTCTTCGCCGAGGCCGGCGTGGCGAGCCCCAAGGTCGCACGCTTCGCGGCGACTCACGGGCTCGAGGGTGCCGAGTTCTTCGCCGGCGTCCCCGGGACGGTCGGCGGCGCGCTCGCGATGAACGCCGGCTGCTATGGCTCCGAGACCTGGGAGTTCGTGGCTCGCGCCGATACGGTCGACCGTCACGGCCGGCTGCGGGCGCGAACGCCGGAGGACTTCGAGCTCGGTTATCGGCACGTGAAGCTGGCGGTCGACGAACGCCGGTTCACGACCGAAGGCGAGCCGCCGCCGGGCCCGCGTCCGGAGGAGTGGTTCGTCTCGGCCTGGTTCCGGTTCCGTCGCGGCGACGGCGAGCGGGCGCGGCGGCGGATCAAGGCGCTGCTCGCGCGGCGGATCGCGACCCAGCCGCTCGCCCTCCCGAACGCCGGCTCGGTGTTCCGCAATCCGCCGGGCGACCACGCCGCCCGGCTCATCGAGGCCTGCGGGCTCAAGGGCTTCGCGATCGGCGGCGCGCGGATCTCGGAGCAGCACGCCAACTTCATCGTGAACCCGAAGGGGAGCGCGCGGGCCGCGGACATCGAGGCGCTGATCGAGCACGCGCGGCGCGTGGTGCGCGACCGCTTCGGCATCGATCTCGTGCCCGAGGTCCGGATCATCGGGGAGCGAGGGTAGTCCGATGAGCTTCGGCAAGGTCGCCGTTCTGCTCGGGGGCCGCTCCGCGGAGCGCGAGGTGTCGCTGAAGAGCGGCGCGATGGTGCTCGCCGCCCTGCAGCAGCAGGGCGTGAATGCGCACGCGTTCGATCCGCGCGACCGCGGCCTCGACGCGCTGATCGCCGAGCGGTTCGACCGCGTGTTCATCGCGCTGCACGGCCGCTACGGCGAGGACGGCACGGTCCAGGGCGCCCTCGAGCTCCTCGGCATCCCCTACACCGGCTCGGGCGTGCTCGGCAGCGCCCTCGCGATGGACAAGTGGCGGACGAAGCTCGTGTGGCAGGCCGCGGGCGTCCCGACCCCGCCCTACGAGCTGCTCGGGCCCGACACCGACTTCAAGGCCGTCGCCGCGCGGCTCGGCCTGCCGATCATGGTGAAGCCGGCGAACGAAGGCTCCTCGATCGGGATGACGAAGGTGAAGCGCGCCGCCGACCTCGAGGAGGCTTACGCGCTCGCCGCGAACTACGACCCGGTGGTGCTCGCGGAGGGATTCATCGACGGCATGGAGCTCACCGGCGGCATCCTCGGCCGCGAGGCGCTGCCGCTCATCCGCCTCGAGACGCCGCGCGACTTCTACGACTACGACGCGAAGTACGTCGCCGACGACACGCGCTACCTCCTGCCCTGCGGCCTGCCGGCGGCGGCCGAGCGCGAGCTCCAGGCCGCGGGCTTGCGCGCGTTCGACGTCCTCGCCTGCCGCGGCTGGGGACGCGTCGACCTCATGCTGGACCGCGCGGGGCGGCCGTATTTCCTGGAGGTCAACACCTCGCCCGGGATGACCGATCACTCGCTCGTGCCGATGGCCGCGCGCCACGCGGGGCGCTCCTTCGAGGACCTCTGCGTGCGCATTCTCGAGCTCGCTACCGTCGGGGAGGGGGGCTAGCGTGTGGCATAGCCCCAGGCTCCTGAACGCCGCTGCGGACGCGCTCTACTGCCTCGCGGCCGCGATCGCCGTCTGGATCGCGGTCGAGGCGGCGCTGCGCGCGCCGTTCATGCCGGTGCGGACCGTGGCGCTGGCGGGCGACCTCCGCCACGTCGATGCGGAGCGCGTGCGCGCGAGCCTCGAAGGCCGGCTCGCCGGCAACTTCTTCGGCGTGGAGCTCGCGGACGTCCGACGCGCGCTCGAGGCGCTGCCCTGGGTTCGCCACGTCGAGGTGCGACGCGAATGGCCGGATCGGCTCGTCGCGCGGATCGAGGAGCACGTCGTGCTGGCGCGCTGGCCGGGCAACCGGCTCGTGAGCACGACCGGCGAGGTGTTCGCGGCGGAGGGCCCCCGTGGTCCGCTCCCGCAGCTCGCGGGCCCGCCGGGCACCGAGCGCGAGGTCGCGCGCCGATTCCTCGCGTTCCGGGAGCTGCTCGCGCCGCTCGGGACCGAGCCGGTGCGGGTCCAGCTGTCGGCGCGCCGGGCGTGGCAGATCCAGCTCGCGAACGGGCTCGTGCTGGAGCTCGGTCGCGACCAGGCGAGGCAGTCCCTCGAGGAGCGGCTCGCGCGCTTCGTCGCCGCGTACCCGCGCACCGCGGCGGAGCTCGACCGGCGGCCCGAGCACATCGACCTCCGCTATCCGAACGGATTCGCGATCCGCGTGCCGGGAACGCCAGCCGCGAAGAGCGATGCCGCGCCGCAGGGCCGGCGCACTTGATTGGAGGAAGAGCCATGAAGAAGCACCTTCTGTTCGCCGGCCCAGCCGCGGCCGACGCGCTCGAGCGGATGTTCGACGTCGATCCGCCGGCGCCGCCCGAGGCCGCCGGCGCGCGCGCGCCGTATCTCGGGCGCGCCCGTCGCGACACCCGCAATCTCATCGTGGGCCTCGACATCGGCACCTCGAAGGTCGTCGCGCTCGTGGGCGATCTCCTGCCCGACGGGCGGCTCGAGATCATCGGCATGGGAAGCCACGAGTCGCGGGGCCTCAAGAAGGGCGTCGTCGTGAACATCGAGTCCACGGTCAGCGCGATCCAGCGCGCGCTGGAGGAGGCGGAGCTCATGGCCGACTGCAAGATCCAGCGGGTCCACGTCGGCATCGCGGGCAGCCACATCCGCAGCTTCAACTCGACCGGCATGGTCGCGATCAAGGACAAGGAGGTGACGCCGCTCGACGTCGAGCGCGCGGTCGAGACCGCCCGCGCGATGCCGATCCCGACCGACCAGCAGGTGCTGCACATCCTCACGCAGGAGTTCCTGATCGACGGGCAGGACGGCATCCGCGAGCCGCTCG
>Ga0209641_10005339_pt1 | contig 10522 bp, 8 predicted proteins | sample RifCSP16_1_FD_184022 | JGI IMG/M metagenome (GOLD analysis project Ga0209641, IMG submission 184022) | Soil microbial communities from Rifle, Colorado - Rifle CSP2_sed 16_1 (SPAdes) (version 2) | ecosystem: Environmental > Terrestrial > Deep subsurface > Rock core/Sediment | place: Rifle...
TTGTAATAGAAACGGGAATGGCTGCCATAATAGCATCACTTTATGCTGTAGTTTTTTTTGTCTTTTCCAATAAGCATCTCCAGGCAAAGATAATACCATTCATGCTGCTGGCCCTTTTCCTGTACGATGTCTGGAGGATCAACGACAAGTTCATGTTCCTGGTAAAGGCACCCCAACATGTAAAGAAGGGGTTTAAGACCCCTGTCATAGAGTATCTTGCCAGAGAGTCAAAACATTACAGAGTGCTGCCAATGACCGGGACCAACCCCATGGTGTATGCCTCGAATAATATACCGGTCATGTTCACTTCCAACCCTGTCCAGCAAAGGCGCTGGCAGACTTTTCTCGATGCCTTTTCCCTTGCTTCCTCAATGCCTGACATACTGAATTTGAAGCATATAATCGCCACTCCGGAACAGTATGCGGAGATGAAGGTGCTTTTGGGAGACAAATATATGCCGGTATTCCAACCCCCGAACGGGACAGAAATAGTCATCGAAAACAGAAGTGTGCTTCCAAAGGGATGGTTAGTGCCGGCGGTCTTTGTCGCAGCCGGTCCCCAGGAGACCATCGAAACCTTGCAGCACCCGGATTTCAACCCGAAGGAAGTGGCGATCGTCGAGTCCACTCCCCCGATTGCCATGCTGCCTCCAAATGTGGCGCGGTCCGGCAATTCCGGTGAGGTAATCATTGGCAGATACGAGGGCGAATTCATCGGTGTTACAACCCATGTGGCCCGGAATTCGCTTCTGGTACTGGGAGAAAAATACTATGATGGATGGAGCGCATATGTGGACGGGAAACTGACGGACATATACCGTGTTGATTTCATTCTGAGAGGTATTTACCTTACGCCCGGGACCCACAAGGTGGAGTTCGTCTTCGACCCGCTCCCGTTCAAGGTAGGCAAATATCTTACCCTGTCGTCATTTGCATTTTTTGCCGCAATACTGATAAGAGAAATCGTCAGAAGGAAAAAGAAGGAGGCTCCTTTATGAATAAAGAAAAGATGAAACTCCTCGTCATAGGCGCATCGGGGCAGGTAGGAGGGGCTATACTTCGCCATGCCCCTGAGAACTGGGAGGTTATAGGGACATTCAGCGGGAAACCTAAGCCCGGTCTTGTACATCTTGACGTATCAAACAGGGATGAGGTATTTGATCTGTTTGAAAAAGCCAGGCCGGATGCAGCCATACTATGTGCGGCATTTACAAACGTAGACCTTTGCGAAACAGAAAGGGAGAGGGCAGATGCCGTAAACGTACATGGCCCCCGGAATGTCTGCGACGCATCAGTGAAATACGCATCCAAGATGGTCTATATATCTACAGATTATGTCTTTGACGGTGAGAACGGCCCATACCGGGAGGACGATACACCAAATCCGCTCGGTTATTATGCTTGGACAAAACTTGAAGGTGAAAGGATCACCGCCTTTCTTCCATATCACCTGATAATAAGGACAACCGGTGTCTACAGCGCGGACCCGGACTCATTGAACTTCGTCATGCAGGTGATAAAGCGGCTTGGGGCCAGTGAGACCATGCGTGTCCCGAATGACCAGTTCGGTTCCCCTACCCTTGCCGACAACCTTGCGGAAGGGATCACCTCCCTTTTAAGACTCGGAAAGACCGGGATATATAACGTGGCTGGTTCAGATTTCATTGATCGTTACTCCTTTGCCCTTTTGATTGCAGATGTATTTGATCTGGATAAGAAGCTTATATCGCCGATTGATACTCCTTCTCTCGGACAAAAGGCGAAAAGGCCTTTAAGGGCAGGGCTTGTAGTTGAGAAGATCGAAAAAGAGGCCGGGATAAAGATGATTGGGGCAAGGGAGGGATTAATGCTTGTTAAGGAGAGGCTCAATGCTTCACGGTAAGAAGATAATAGTTGTTATGCCTGCGTATCATGCAGAGAAGACCCTTGAGCAGACTTACAGGGAGATACCTTTCGACATTGTCGATGATGTCGTCCTCGTGGATGACTGCAGCCGCGACAACACTGTTAAAAAGGCGAGAGACCTTGGCATTAAGCACGTCATAGTCCATGAAAAGAACATGGGGTATGGCGGGAACCAGAAGACATGTTACAGAGAGTCGCTTAGGCTTGGCGCCGATATTGTGGTGATGCTGCACCCAGATTATCAGTATACTCCAAAACTTATTCCAGCCATGGCGTCCATGATAGCATCGGATGAATTCGACGTTGTTCTTGGCTCAAGGATACTTGGGGTAGGGGCGCTTAAAGGCGGTATGCCGTTTTATAAGTATCTATCCAACAGGATACTTACATTCATAGAAAATATTATGCTTGGATACAAGCTCTCAGAATACCATACCGGATACAGGGCCTTCAGCCGTGCTGTTCTTGAGACCCTCCCCCTTCATGAAAACTCTGATGACTTTGTCTTCGACAATCAGATGTTGGCCCAGGCGGTCTTTTTCGGATATAGGATAGGCGAGATTACATGTCCTACTAAGTATTTCCCTGAGGCATCATCGATAAACTTTAGGAGGAGTGTTATTTACGGTCTTGGGGTGCTTTCAACCGCATTGACGTTCAGATTACAAAAAATGGGACTTAAGAAGTTCCCTATTTTCAATCAGGGAGTATGAACTCCCTCTCCAAGTCAAGAAACAATTAGCTCAGAAGCAAGGATTTAATAGACATAGGGCGCTTACGTATGATACAAATAATGGATGAACAGTGCGAATTTTAAAGACCTCCTGCCCCTGGTCAGCAAGCCGAGCCGCTACCTCGGAACAGAGGTAAACTCAATACACAAAGACCTTGATAAGGTAGATGTCAAGATCGCCCTGGCATTCCCTGATGTATATGAAGTCGGGATGTCGCATCAGGGGCTACATATCCTTTACCACATATTAAACAGCATCCCCTACGTCGCGGCAGAGCGGGTATACGCACCCTGGCTGGATATGGAGAAACTCCTCAGGGAAAGGAGCCTTCCGCTTTCTTCACTGGAATCAAACCTACGTCTTCGGGAGTTCGACATATTAGGGTTTTCCCTCCAGTACGACCTCTGCTACACCAACATGCTCAACATGATGGACCTTGCAGATATCCATCTCCGGGCTTCAGAGAGAGATGAGAACTTTCCACTGATTATTGCAGGAGGGCCCTGCGTCTTCAACCCTGAGCCTGTGGCAGAGTTTCTTGATGCAGTTCTTATAGGTGACGGGGAAGAGGCGCTTCCTGAGATAGTCGAGGTTTATAAAAACTGGAAGTTGAGAGGAAGCGAAGGCGGGAAGTTGGGCCTCCTTCGAAAACTGGCGGAGATAAAAGGGATATATGTCCCGTCTTTCTTTGACGCTTTTTATAACGACGATGGGACGGTGAAGGAAATAAGGCCCAAGTATGATGGTTATCCAAAGGTCGAAAAGAGGATAGTCGCAGACCTTAACGCCGTCCCATATCCTGATAAACCGATAGTCCCTTTCATGCAGATCGTACATGACAGGGTCAACCTGGAGGTAACAAGGGGATGCACAAGGGGGTGCAGGTTCTGTCAGGCAGGGATGATATACAGGCCAACCAGGGAAAGGACGCCGGAAAAGCTGCAGGAGATAGCAGAGAAGGCGCTAAGAGCCACAGGTTACGAAGACCTATCCCTCCTCTCCCTTTCTACAGGCGACTACTCCTGTATAAGTGATTTACTGGCCAATCTGATGGACAGATATTCTGATGAAAAGATTGCCATATCGCTGCCTTCCATGAGGGTCGACACTATGAGCCCTGAGCTGATCTCTGAGATAAAAAGGGTTAGGAAGACAGGTTTTACCATGGCGCCGGAGGCTGGAAGCGAGAGGCTCAGGGAAGTAATTAACAAGGGGATAACGGAGGAGGACCTCCTGAATTCCGTTCGGCAGGTATTTGAGGCGGGATGGGATTCGGTAAAACTCTACTTCATGATAGGCCTGCCAACGGAGACCGATGACGATATCGTGGGCATAGCGGATATGGCCGGCAAAGCCATGAAGATATGCAGGCAACTTAGGGGGAAGAACGTCACTGCATCAGTTGCGACCTTTGTCCCCAAACCCCACACCCCTTTTCAGTGGGAGGCTCAGATGGGGATTGAGGAGACAGTTCGGAGGCATGATATACTAAAGAGGGAGCTGAAGAAAAACAGGGTGACCTTCAAGTGGCATGAACCTGCAATGAGCGAATTGGAAGGGGTATTCGCAAGAGGGGACAGGCGGCTGTCAAAGGTAATAGCCAGGGCCTTCGAGCTTGGGTGCAGGTTTGACGGATGGGGGGAGGTCTTCAGGTACGACCTCTGGCAGAGGGCCTTCGATGAGTGCGGAGTTGTTCCTTCTTTTTACCTGAGAAAAAGAGGTTTTGAAGAGACCCTCCCCTGGGACCACATAGATTCCGGGGTATCAAAGAAGTACCAGGTATTGGAGGCAAAGAGAAGCTACGAAACTAAATTCACTCCCGACTGCCGCTACGATGACTGCACCGGCTGCGGTCTGTGTGACTTCAAGGTCATAAAGAACAGGGTTGGGGAGGGAGAAGTCAAGAGAAGGCCCAAACCTCTCCTTAAACCAAAACCTAACCTTGCAGTTCGGCGAATAAGGCTCAGCTACTCAAAGCTTGAAGAGGCCAGGCTTCTGGGACATCTGGAGCTGACCAGCGTTTTTTCGAGGGCAGTAAGGAGGGCGGGCATTCCGGTGCGCTACTCCTCAGGATTTCACCCAGCGCCCAGGATAATATTCTCCCCCCCCATACCTCTCGGAATGGAGTCTATGGAGGAGTTTACAGATATAGAGATAGAGGGTTATATTCCCTGTACGGAGATAAAGGACAGGCTGAACCTGGAACTCCCTAAAGGGATCAAGATAACAGAGGCGGGAGACATTGAGATGGGACTCCCTGCCGTCACGTCGGCAGTGACGAAGGCGGACTATGAGATAGAGGGGTCAGGGGGCTGGGGTCAGGGGTCAGAGGTTTTAAAGGATTTCATGGGAAAAGACACGTTTCTCTTCAAAAAGGAAAGGACTGGAAAGGAGTATGACATAAGGCCGCTGGTCGAACGGCTTGATGCTGTGGGCAATAAGATAGAGATGACCATAAAGGCCGGGAAGGAAGGGGGCATAAAACCTGGGGAGCTTGTCCAGAACCTCTTGGGCCTCAATGATGAAGAGACAAAGTTGCTGAGGATTGTGAAGACAAGGACGTATTTGTGAGTAACCCAGGTAAAGGTAAAGGTAAAGGTAAAGGTATAGAAAATAGAGAATTATGCTCTACCTCTACCTGTATTTTAGCCTCTACCTTTACCTCTACCTCTACCTGCATTTCTGGAGGTTTCAATGTCTGAACTTCGCCTGAACCTTATAACGAGGGAATGGGTTATAATAGCCAAGGAGAGGGCAAAGGGGCCTGAAGATTTCAGGGCTAAATCCGAGAGGATGGCTCTGCCTCAGTTATCTGAGACATGCCCTTTCTGCCCCGGGAATGAAGGAAGGACCCCGCCGGAGACCTATTCCCTCAGGGATGAAAACAGATGGTCGGTGAGGGTTACCCCGAACAAGTTTGCCGCCCTTTCCTACAAAGGTGAAAGGAGGAGGGAGAACGGCGGTATAAAAAGGACCCTGAGCGGGGTAGGTATCCATGAGATTATTGTTGAGACCCCTTCCCACAACATGACCACGGCCCTCCTTCCCCTGAACCAGGTGGAGAATATCCTCAGGGTATACAGGGAGAGGTTTGTGGAGGCCTACAAAGACCCGAGGGTGGAGCATGTCATAATCTTCAAGAACCAGGGGGAAAGGGCGGGAACGTCTATCGAGCACCCCCACTCCCAGCTGGTGGGGATGCCTGTAACACCGATCCAGGTCAGGATGAGGGTTGATGAGGCGATACGCTTCTTTGACGACACAGGCGACTGCCTCATGTGCAAGACCCTGAAGGATGAGCTGCAGGAAGGATCAAGAATAATAATGGAGACGGAGCACTTTGTGGCATTCATCCCCTATGCTGCCCTCTCCCCTTTTCATACATGGATATTCCCCAGGAGGCACAACCCCTCCTTTGCTGCTATAACAGACGAAGAGATAAACGACCTGGCAAGGATCATGAAGACCACACTGGGAAAGGTATATTACGGTCTTGATAATCCTGATTTTAATTATACAATACGTTCCATGAGGCCCATAGCCGGCAACATAGAGTTTTTCCACTGGTATCTCAGCATCGTACCAAGGGTTTATCAGACATCGGGGTTTGAGATGGGGTCCGGAATGTACATAAATATGGCTCTGCCTGAGGAAAGCGCAGAGTTTTTAAGGAGTATAGATGTCCAATGAGCTTATAATAAATGCAACAAGCTATGAGACAAGGGTTGCCCTTCTCGAAAATGGCATAGTTTCCGAGCTTTTCATCGAGAGAAGCAGGGACCTGGGGATATTCGGGAACATATACAAGGGGAGGGTCGTTAAGATACTTCCAGGTATGCAGGCAGCCTTTGTGGATATAGGACTTGAGAGGACCGCCTTCCTTTATGTGACCGACGTAAGGGAGGGAGTTGAAGAGTATGATGTCTTTATGAAAGAAGGGGATGAAGGGATAGAGTTCGAATCAGAGCTTGGCTCCGTCCGATTTTCACATGCCGCCTCCGTCCCGATAGAGGACCTCTTAAAAGAGGGACAGGAGGTGCTGGTACAGGTGTCCAAAGAGCCCCTCGGTACAAAGGGCGCGAGGATAACATCCCACATATCCCTTGCCGGGAGACATCTGGTGTTCACGCCGACCGTTGATCATGTTGGGGTATCCAGGAGGATCGAGAACGATAAGGAGAGAAAGAGGCTTAAGGACATTGTTTCGAGTATAAGGCCTCCAGGAACGGGATTTATCGTAAGGACCGTAAGCGAGGGGAAGAGCGAGGAAGAGCTAAGGGCTGACATGGATTACCTGGTCAAGCTCTGGGACAACATACAGAAAAAAAAGGAGGTTGCCTCAGCCCCATCCCTGATCCATTCGGAGCTTAACCTTACCCTCAGGGTCATAAGGGACATGTTCTCGGCAGATATATCCAGGCTGGTCATAGACTCAAATAATGAGTATGAGAAGGCCATGGAGTTTGTAAATACCTTTATGCCAAAGGTTTCCGAGTTCATAGAACTTTACGAGAGAGACGAACCGATATACGATGCCTACGGAATAGAGCTTGAGATAAGCAGGGCCCTCGGTAAAAGGGTGTGGCTCAAATCCGGCGGATACATAATCATAGACCAGACCGAGGCCTTGACTGCCATAGATGTCAACACAGGAAGGTATACTGGTAAAAAGAAGCTCGAGGACACTGTACTTAAGACAAACCTGGAGGCAGTCAAAGAAGTTGCTTATCAGCTGCGGCTGAGGAACCTGGGCGGGATCATAATCATAGACTTCATAGACATGGACAAGCCGGCCAACAGGGAGAAGGTATATAATGCCCTCATGGAGGCCCTCAAAAAGGACAAGGCCAGGACCAACATATTAAAGATATCGGAGTTCGGCCTAATTGAGATGACCAGGAAAAGGGTCAGGGAGAGCCTCAATCAACTCCTTTGCGAGCCTTGCCCTTATTGTGACGGAAGGGGAAGAATAAAGTCGAAGAATACCATATGCTACGGGATATTCAGGGCTGTAAGGCGGGAGTCTCCCGACCTCCCTGGAGAAAAGATATTGATCGCAGTAAACCCCGAGATAGCAGACCTGTTATATGATGAAGAAAGCCAAGGTGTCGAAGAACTTGAAAGGTCTCTCGCCAAAAAGATCATCATTAAGGCCAGAAACACCTTCCATCAGGAGCAGTACGAGATAACGGGAATTTAATAAAGCAGGGGGCACAGCACGCTGTGCCCCCCACACTTGTTCATAACATGCCTAAAGTCATTCCTAAAAAGCGATTCGGCCAGCATTTCCTTAAAGATAAAAATATTATCCGCAAGATAGTTGACGGGGCCGGGGTTTCAAAAGATGATCTCGTCCTGGAGATAGGGCCTGGGCTTGGGGATATGACCTCTCTCCTTTCTCAAAAAGCTGAGAGGGTTATAGCTGTTGAGTTAGACAGGGAGCTTTTTTCAATCCTTTTAGAGAAGTTCGGTAAGGGCGGGGTGATCCCGCCCTTACAGGAAACAGGAGAAAATAATGTTGAAATCGTTAATGCAGATGCCCTGAGGTTTGACATTGGCGGACTCTTCGAGAGATTCGGCAAAAAGATTAAGGTCGTTGCCAATCTCCCTTACAACATATCGACCCCGTTACTTTTCAAGTTCTTTGAGGATAAGAATTACATCTCCTCCATGACCCTGATGTTTCAGAAGGAGGTTGCAGACAGGCTCATAGCAGTCCCTGGAACCAAGGATTACGGGGTGCTTTCAATATATGCGCAACTGTACACCAAACCATCCTTCCTGCTCAAGGTTTCACCCCATGCATTCACACCGCCCCCTAAGGTTGATTCGGCTGTCGTGAGACTCGATGTTCTCAAGGAGCCCTCTGTTAAGGCAGTTGATGAAGGGTTTATGCTTACGGTTGTAAAGTCCGCATTCGGGCAGAGGAGAAAGACCCTGAGTAATGCCCTTAGTTCAGGACTCGGCCTCCCTAAGGATACTGTGAATACGGCGCTAAAGCTGGCTGGGGTTGATGGTTTGAGGAGGGGAGAAACCCTAACCCTTGACGAGTTCTGCAATCTCTCTGATGTCTTTGCGACAGACATTTTGTAACTTAGTCCTATTTTTTTTAGTTGACTAAATACAAATTATGTGATAAAGTCCAACAGACCTGAAATACGGGCCTACAGAGGAGGCATCTATGTTCAAGATTGGAGACAAGGCAGTTTATCCAGCTTACGGAGTAGGTGTTATCGAGGCCGTTGAGGAAAAGGATATCATGGGGACGAGGCAGATTTTTTTTATCTTCAGAACCCTCGACAGCGATGTCACAATCATGATACCTAAGGAAAATACCGCTAAGGTAGGGCTCAGGAAGATCATCGGGGCAAAGGAGGTTCCGAAGGTTTACAAGGTACTTAGTCAGAGAGATGTCAGGTTCGAAACCCAGACATGGAATCGCAGGTTCAGGGCCTATACGGAAAAGATAAACTCTGGTTCACTCCTTGAGGTAGCAGAGGTAATGAGAGACCTCTTCCTTCTTAAGTCCGCAAAGGATCTATCCTTTGGCGAAAGGAAGATGTTAGACACAGCCAGGAACCTCCTTATAAAGGAGCTGGCCGTTGCAGAGAACATCGGCAAGGAAAAGATAGAGGAAGGGATAAGGAGCATTCTCCAGAATTAACAAAAGTCAGTCAGCGTTTTATTATATAGAGCAACGTGGCAAACCCATGTTGCTTTTTTTGTTTCAACTAATCTCTGCAAACAATGAGGACAGCAAGGCCTTGGAAAGAGATGATGTAATTAAAAATCTGAATAATGTCAGGCGGTCTATTATAAGGCTTTTGCTCTCTTTCGCCACCATGGCCATGATCAGCTATTTCTTCTGGAAGGAGATTCTCGGTTTTATTCAAAAACCGTTAGGAATACCCCTTGTTTACTACAGCATACCGGAGGCCTTTCTGACCACACTACGGGTTGCACTGTTTGCAGGGGTCTTCTTTTCAGCGCCCTTCATGTTTAATGAGCTGTGGAGTTCCATTGCCCCGTTTTTTACGCCTCATAGCAGGAGATATTCGCCTTGGGTAGTAGGCTCTGCATCACTACTATTCTATGCCGGGGGTGTGATCTGTTATTTCCTTCTCCTACCGGCAGGGATAAAATTCCTTATAGGATATCAGACCGACCATATAAAGGCTGCCATTTCCATTGAGAGTTATATATCTTTCTTCGCCTCTTTTGTATTTGGATTTGGTCTTGCGTTTGAAATGCCGCTGATCATGCTTCTCCTTGGTAAGGCCGGTATTGTTAATGCGGCAATTTTACGGAAATACAGGAGATATGCCATCCTCGTTATCGTCATAGCTTCGGCAATTATTACACCCACCCCAGACTTATTAAACTTAAGCCTTATGACAGTCCCGCTCTTTGCACTGTATGAGCTTAGCATAATCCTTGTAATGCTCTTTGGGGCTGAAAAGAATAGAAGTACTTAATTCCCTTGCTATAATCTGAAACACCTTGCCCAAGCTTATAAAATCCTATATACTGGAGATCCAATGGGTCTTTTCATAACTTTCGAAGGTATTGAGGGGTGCGGCAAGTCAACCCAGGTCAGGTTTCTTTCAGAGGTATTGAATGGTAAAGGCATCCCGTGCACGGTCACCAGGGAGCCTGGAGGCACCTCCATAGGGGGCAAGATAAGAGAGATCCTACTTAACCCTGACCACAAGGGGATGGCCCCGGAGGCGGAGCTTCTACTTTATGCAGCGGACAGGGCCCAGCATGTAAGAGAGTTGATAAGACCTGCCCTTAATGAGGGAAAGGTTGTCGTTTGCGACAGGTTCACAGATGCGACTATTGCATATCAAGGGTTTGGGAGGAAGCTTGATGAGTCTTTGATA
>Ga0209641_10005351_pt1 | contig 10511 bp, 8 predicted proteins | sample RifCSP16_1_FD_184022 | JGI IMG/M metagenome (GOLD analysis project Ga0209641, IMG submission 184022) | Soil microbial communities from Rifle, Colorado - Rifle CSP2_sed 16_1 (SPAdes) (version 2) | ecosystem: Environmental > Terrestrial > Deep subsurface > Rock core/Sediment | place: Rifle...
TAGAAGATAAGAGCGGATCGCGCAACCCGAGGTTAGTGGGTGAGCTCGTCGAGATACTGCGGGAGCATCTTTCGCCACGTCGGCCAGTCGTGGGGCCAGTCGGGTTCCCCAGGAATCGACTCGATTCGGGACTCCCTTCTCCCCCAGAAGTCTTCGGCAGAATTCGTGGGCCTTCGAATCGACGGGAAGCTCCGCTGGAGCCTCGGGCGGCGAGTCAGCAAAGCTCTCCCGAGACGCTCAGCGTGCCGCTCGGGTGCTCCGAACGGAAGGCTGCGCCTCCCGGGGCAAGTTCGGCCGCATCTCCAGGTAGCACGACGCCAGTTTCCGCCCGATTGCTTCCCAACTGAACCTGCTCGTGGCGTCGCGGCGGGCGGCGTCACCCAGTCGTTTCGCAAAGGCATCATCGCCGAGCACCCGGTCCAGGGCTTCGATCAGGGCGTCGACGTCTTCGACCGGAACCAGAAGTCCCGTTTCACCGTCGGTAACGACTTCGTCCATCGCGCCGACATTGGTCACGATCGTCGGTGCTCCCATCGTTTGAGCGACCTGCACCGCCGCGCTTTGATAAACGTCCCGGTAGGGAAAGACTACGACCGAAGCGAGCTCGATCCACGCGGCGACCTCGGGGATCTCGATGTATCTGGCCACGAAGATCGTGTCGGATTCGATGCCGAGAGTCCGCGCTTCGTGCTTCAGGTCGTCCATGTCGAAACCCGAAAGCGGATGCCCGGCAACAACGAGTTTCGTGTCCGGGTGCTCGCCGTGCACGCGGGCGAACGCCCTCATCAGAAGGTCGATCCCTTTGTAAAAGGAGACCGTTCCAAAGAACATCACCACCCGTTCTTCCTGCCGCAGATCGAGGCGAGCGCGAATGACGGCTGGAGTGACTTGCTCATCTCGCATTTCCTCGAAAATGGACTCGTTCCCCATCGGGATGACGACGAGGCGCTCGGAGGGTAAGTCGAACGTCGACTGGAACGCGCGACGATTGACTTCGAAGTGGAGGACGACCCGCTCGAAGTGCCGGTACACTCGTTGGAATGCCACCCGGCCCAGCCGGCTGAAGCGGAACGAGCCGCCTCGGCCGTGTGACGAGAACGGCCGAACGTTATGACATACGTCGACGAGCCTGATACCCAGAAGCCGCAAGGCCAGGATACAGACCAGGTCGCTCGCAAAGCGCAGGTCGCCGAGCTGAACGAGGTCGAAGCGCTGGGCGCGCAAGAACAGAATCGTTCGCACCCATTCCCGGTAATAGACGAGGGCCCTCGCCACTCGTCGCACCCTCCGAACCATGCCGCTCGAGCTCGCCGATGGTTTGGCGTCCCACAGCCGAAGTATTTTCTCGAGTCGAAACGGGTGCGGCAGCTCATCGAGCTCGTAATGCCGATCCGTGACCAAGGTAACGTCGAGACCGGCCGCCGATAGACCGCGAGACATCTGGTAGGCGTAATGGGTCATGCCTCCACGCCCCGCAAACTCGACGACGGCCACTCTCATTCGGCCTCCGGCCATGACGTGTCGCTCCGTTCGAGAGCGGCGGAGTAGGCTCGCATCAAGCGCCGACACCAAGCCTCGGTCGAGAACTCCTCTTCGGCCCGGCGCTTCGCGTTCCCGCTCATCCACCGACGCTTCTCCGGCCCCGTCGCCAGCTCGACGATCGCTCTCCCGAGCGCTCCGGCGTCGCCGGGAGGGACGAGAAGCCCGGTGAAGCCAGGCTCGACAATCTCGATGATGCCACCGACGGAGCTGGCCACGACGGGCAGTCCGGCGGTCATCGCCTCCAGAAGCACCGTGGGAAACGCATCTTGATGGGTCGCGAGCACGAACATGTCGCTTTCATCGAGGATTCGAGGTACGTCCCGCCGGTACCCCAGGAAGCGCACTCGGTGTAAAACGTTCTCCTCCTCGGCGCGGCGTTCGAGACCAACGCGCTCCGAGCCGTCGCCAACGACGAGGAAGTAGGCGTCGGGCACGCGTTCGAGCACCTGGGGGATGGCGCCAATGAGCATCTCGACCCCCTTGCCCGGCCTGAGCACCGAGACGGTCGTGATCACCGTCGCTCGGGAGTCGATTCCGAGCTCTCGGCGCAGCCCTCGTCCTGCTAACCGCGTTGCCGGATCGATTTCGCGACGGCTCACGCCGTTTCGAACCACGCGCAGTTTGCGGCGTCGAATACGACCGGATCTAACGTGGGCTTCGCGTACCGCGTCCGAGACGGCGATCACACCGCTGCTCCAGCGGTCCAGCAGGCGGCACATCAGCCGCTCGCGAATTCCTTCAGCGCTCCACCAGCGAGCCGCCTCCGGCATCAAATGCAGGGTTGCGAGCATCGGGATTCCTGTGATGCGTGAAGCCACGGCGCCCCAGATCGAGGCGTAGCGCAGGTGAGCATGCAGTAGGTCCGGGCGTTCGTGCCGCAACAGTCCGAGCAGACGGCGAAAGGCGACTAGATCGCGGAGATTGCGCGATTCGAGGTTCGTACACCGGACCCCTCGGGCGCGAAGCTCCGCTTCGATTCGATTACCTTCGATGGTCCTGAGACAGCCTACGTGAAGGTCGACGCCCGCAGATCGGCTGGCGGCCGAAAACTCGAGGACCAGGGCCTCCGCCCCGCCCATGGTGAGCGAGTCGATCAGCCAAAATACCCGACGCGGCCCTCGGTTCTTCACGAGCACATCAGGTTCCGGCCGGTAGCGCGAAGCGTCCGACCGCGACAACCCCAACCCTTTCGAGAGAACGTCACCGCTGCCGGCACGAGACGATTGAGACCGCGGCCGAGGGACCCAGGGCAAATAACGAAGTAAACGTGGCTCGAGCCGCGCCATCACCAGCAGCGTCGCTGCAGAACCGACCACGAGTCCGGTGATGAGACGGAGTTGTACGTCGGCGTGTCGTGTCAAACTCGATAGACCCGCGAGGACCAACGCCAAGAGCGATGCGGTCAGCAGGCCCGGGAGGAGCTGGCTCACGGCTTCTCCCGGCCGCACCTGCAAGATCCGACAAACATAGGCGGTGGTCACGACCCCCGAGGGTGCAGCGACGAGAGCCATGGCCAGAGCGACGTAGGACACGCTGCCCCCCCGAGCGGCGACGATGAGGGTCGGGACCAAGACGACGGCGTTGAGAACGGCGAACCCGGCAAGCACGTTCGGACGCCCACAGGCTTTCAGGATATCGCCGGAGTGATTTCCGAGGGCCCGAAGACCCGCATAGAAGGCAAGCGTGCGCGCGATGGGAATGGTGGGCCCCCACTTGTCTCCAAAGAGCGTCAAGACCGCGGGCTCGGCCAACATCACGAGGCCGACGACCGCGGGTAGGACGATGAGACCGGTGTAGCGAAACGTCTGCAAATAGACGCCTCTCAGCGTCGCCGGATCCGACTGGAGGCGGGAGAAGCTTGGAAACAACACCTTGCTGGCGACGCTCGTGACCATCAAGATCGTCATCTCCGGGATCTTGTAGGCCATTTGGTAGAACCCGAGCACGACGGCGCTGAACATGCGGCCCACGATGACGAGATCGACGTGATGTACCACTTCCGCAATGAGATTCAAGGCGACGATGCTCTTGCTGTACTTCAGGACCTTCGGGGCGAGAGCCCACTGAAAACGAAAACTCGGGCGCCAAGGCACGACCGCCCAGAGCGAAAGCGTCCACGCCGTGAGCCCGGCAAGCTGTCCCCACACAAGACTCCATACTCCGGCGCCGGTGAGAGCCAGCGCCACGGACGTGCCGCTCTTGACGAGCGCCATGGCGATCTCCGGAATCAGACGCGAGCGGAAGCGAAGCTGCTTGAGGCTCAAGGCCTCGTGGGTGTTGCCGAGCGCCGTGATGGGGTACGACCAGGCAAGCGCCTCGAGAAGTGGTTCGGCTCCCGGAGTGTGAAAGAACGTCGCCGCGAAGGGAGCGGCGGCGTAAGTCAGCGCGAACCAAACGAAGCCCATGACGACGTTGACCGCGAAGGTGATCTGCGCGACGTCTTTTTCGCTGCTCGGCCAATAGATGAGAGCGGCCCCCGTTCCCAGATCCCCGATCGTATCGAAGTAGATCATGAACGCGAGGGCGAAACCCAGCAGGCCGAAGTCCTCGGGCATCAAAAGACGCGCAAGCAGGGCGAGCCCGCAGAGGGTGATCGCCCGACTGCCGAACCTGCCGAGCAGGGTCCAGCTGATGCCGGAGGCCATCAGTTTCCCGCTGACCGCGTCGTCAGAGCTCATGCGGCGAACGTCTCGAAGGGTAAACGCCTCGTAGTGTCTTCCTTCCGAAACAAGTTTCCGATCCGGCCTGCGATGGACGGGTTACGGGTGGACGCGTATGTTCCTGGGGTTGGTCCGCAGACTCTAAGCGAGGCAGGCGCGTGTCGTCAAGTGCATCGCTTCTCGCCACCAGGTCGACCGCACAATCTGCTCGACGGACGCGTCGGAGGCAGGTTGAGGCCGGCCCCCTTCGGACGGTCGTTGCCCATTCGTGAGAGCTCGTGGCGTTCTCTGGTCCGTCCGCCAAGGCTTTTCGAGCCCCGTTGAAGGAGGCGGCTTCGCGGCCTGGGCTATAATTGTCTTGCACCGGTTGGCTCTCTCGAATGGACGAGGGGCCGGGCCCGGGTTCCTCGAGCCCGCGCTTGAGTCCGTTGGTTCTCAGCTCACCGTATCGTAAGAGCACGGGGTTGTGTCTCGCCATGGCGGAAGACTTCTTGCCTATCAGGAGGTTGTTGGTTCTCGGGCTCGCATTTTGGACCTCGCCAGAAGTCGCTGCGAACGAGCCCATCGAAATTTACGTATCGCCTCTGGGGAGCGATTCTACTGGCGACGGCACGACGGTCCGGCCCTACGAAACGCTCCAGAGAGCCATGACGGTCGCCAGCCCGGGCGATAACGTGGTTTTGCGTGGCGGAGTCTACCGGCATGCGCGGCAGGTCATCTCGAGTCGAGGCACCGTCAACGAACCGATCATCGTAAGCCCCTACGCGGGCGAGACGGTGGTTTTCGACGCCCGGGGCCTGGACGTCGGTCCAGACGCCGCCGTGATCGAGCTCGTGGGTTCAGCCCACGTGACGCTCCGCGGCCTCGAGGTGCGGAACTCCAGCGGACGTGGCATCGCGCTCAAGGAAGTCGAGCATGTCGAAGTGTCGGGCTGCGTGGTTCATGACATCGACTACCGCGCCATTGGTGGACACGGGCGGGACATACGGTTCATCGATAACGAGGTCTACCGCGCGGCGTTGGTGAATGCGGGCGGCGGGAGTCCCGGCGGCTGGCCGGGAGCTATCAGCACTTGGACGCCTCCGGGCGAAGCGCTGACTCGCAACGTGACGATCCGAGGCAACAGGGTATACGAGATTTGGGGCGAAGGCATCATCGCGCTTCTGATGGAAGACAGCGTCATCGAAGGCAATATCGTTCACGATACCTTCGGCTCTGCCATCTATGTCGACACATCGCGCCGCGTCACAATCAATGCCAACCACGTGTGGATGGCGGACCTTCGTTACCGACGCGCGGACCGGCTCGCGACCGGCGTCAACATCGCTGCCGAATGCTGCCATCCATGGGGAACGCTTCTACCCGAAGATATCCTGATCATGAACAACCTCTTCTCCGGGACGGGGCGAGGTATTCATTTCTGGCACGACCGATCGAACCGGAACAAGACCAATAGCTACCGCAACGTCGACGTATTCAACAACGTGTTCTTCGCGAACGCGGAGGCCGCGCTGAGCTTCGACTCGACGCCGTGGCGACGTCTCTCGCCTCGAGACTCGGAAGTTCGCAACAACGTCATCTACTCCAGCCTGAACGGCATTACCGTAGACATCCCTCAGCCCGATGCCTGGAGCTTTTCCCACAACGACTGGCCCGATGGCATGCCGCTCGCTGCTCGTGGGCCCGGGAGTCTGACTCTTGAACCGGGGTTCGCACGGGCTCCGACGGTGGACGGGGCCACCGACGGTTTCAAGCTGCTTCGCGGCTCGCCGCTCGAAGCCGCCGCCATCTACGATGAACGAGTCTCGGTGGACATGTGGGGCACGCCTCGTCCGCGATCACCGGCCATCGGCCTGTTCGAGCCGCTTCGGCGGCGAGCGAACTGATCTCGTCGCCCTTCGCCAATGGACCTACCGTTGTATGTTTATGTCGATGCGAAAACCGAACGAGAACGGAATGTTGTTCGTCAGGAATTGCTGGACGAAGTTGTTGACGTTCGCGATCCTCGAACGCGGTACGAAAACGACGTCGTAGGGCGCGAGAACGAGATCCTGACGCAAGTCAGTGCCCTCCAGAATGCTCTTCACATTTACCGGGATGACGTGAGGCGTCGCGTCCAGGTTTCGTCGAATCACGAGAACCTCGGTCGTGCGAGCCGTGACTTTGAGGCCCTCCGCTTGCGCAATCGCCTGCAGTACCGTGGTACGCCCGACCAGCGGATGTTCACCAGGATCACCCACCTCGCCGGCGACGAAAATTCGATAGCCACTGAAGGTCTTGACGATCACCGCCACTTCCGGCTCGACGAGCTTGGCGCCGTAGCTGGCTTGGAGCTCTTCGGTCAACTCCCGAGGCGTTCGGCCGGCGGCCATGATCTCGCCCACTAGCTGAAGGCTTATGCGTCCATCCGGCCGTACCTTCACCTCTTCGTTCAGCGCGGTGTGGTAGAAGAACTTGAGGCTCAGCTCATCGCCCGCCTGGATGACGTACTCCTCGCTCCGCTGCTGTCCCGTGACCGCCGCCGGGGGGGCCGGCAACGGGGCCGTTTGCGCGTCCACGTGACGAGCGGACCCGCTTAGCGTCGTCAACCCGAAGACAAGCGTCATCGAGCCTCGGTACAAACGAAGAAAAAACCTCATGGAATGCCACCCCTGTCGAACGAGTCGGGCCTCGCCCTCTTGATGGGGGAGGCAACATGGTATGTCGTGCGGGGGCTCCCGTCAATTCGCGAAATTACCGTTCGTATACCGTTCAATACGGGAATTTCGGCGCTCCAGATCAGGGTGCTTCCGTCGCTTCGTCCCGCGGCCCGCGCGACAAGCGCAAGCATCCAGTGAAGCCTGCCACGTCCGAGACGATTTGTTCAGCGCCCCGGTTCTCGTCGAAGCCGCCTACGCCGTGCGCTCCCCAAAACACGTAAGGCACCCCCCAGATCAGGTTTGCCTTGACATCGGGCCGCGCTTCGTATACTAGTTTAGCCTCCCCCCTTTGGAAGCTCTTGGGCGGGGAGACGCTGGATTCGATCGAAGCCGTGGGGGCGTGCTTCTCGAGAAGAGCGGAACTCCCGGTTCGAGTGAATTAGGTTTGATTGGTATGCGTGCTCGATCCAGTTCGTCGGTTAGAGACATCCTCAGGGTGCTATTCAAGCATCGCGGTAAGATGTCCCTGACATTCTTGGTCACCGTCGTCGGAGTGGCGATAGCGACGTTCTTCGCCCCGCCCGTATACGAGACGACTTCATCCCTACTCGTACGCTTCGGCCGTCAGTTCATTTATCGATCCGAGGCAGGTCGTGACATCGACGACGTGCTCAATCGTAGCCGAGAGTCGATCATCAACGCGGAAATCGACATCCTCAATAGTGACGATCTACAGAAAGAGGTGATCGACGAGATCGGTGTCGAAATCCTTTACCCCGATATCGCCAAGAGACCGGCGTCGGAATGGGAGCGAACCATGGCTTCGCTCCGTCGTCTGGAGGAGCACTATCGGGTTCAGGGGATGAACGAATCCAACACTCTGCGCGTTTCCTTTCAGCACACCGATCCCGAGATCGCCGCGACGGTGGTCAATACCGCCGTCACCCGGTTCATGCAGAAGCACCTCGAGGCGTTCAGCGGGCCGAAGATCGCCGACTTCTACTTCGAAAAAGTTCGTGCCTATGGGGACAAGTTGAATGACATCGAAAATGGCATTCGAGATTTTCAGACGTCCAACGCCACGGTTTCTTTCGAGGAGCAGCGAAGTCTGCTCCTTCGGGAGGCAGCCGAGCTCGACAAGGAGATCGACGGGTTCGAGCGCCGGCGCAGCGGTTTGACGCAAAGGATTCGTGCGCTCGAAGAGGAGATGGCGGCCCAAGCCCAGCAGATCCCCCTCGACGAGGAGAGCGAGGCCGAAAGCATAGAGGCCCAGCTGCTGCAGTTGAGGCTGCGAGAGCGTGAGCTGCGATCTCAGTTCCGGGAGACCGACCGGCAGGTGGTAAGCGTTCGCGAGCAAATCGCGGTCGTAGAGCGCTTCCTCTCGGATAGAGAGGGCGCGTCGGGTAAACGCGTGCGAGTCGGGAGAAATCAGATCTACGACGGACTCGAGAACGGGCTCGTCCACGCCCGGGTAGAGCTCGCCGAGATGGAAGCCGTGATTGCGCCGGCGACCCGACGCCGTGCCAAACTACTGTCCGAGCTCAAGCTCCTGCCGGTTCGAGAGCAGCATTTGGGCGAGCTCCTGCGAGAGCGCGAAGCCTACGAAAGAAGCTACGAGAACTACGAAGCACGCCTCGAGGATGCGCGGACGTTCGCCGATATGGACCGTCAGCTCATGGCGGACATCAGCATCATTCAATCGGCCTTGCCTCCGGTGAAGCCGATCCGGCCCGACAAGAGAATGAACATGGCAGCGGGCGTGTTGATCGGATTGGTGCTTGCCTTGGGAACAGGCTTCGTCTTCGAGTTCCTTCGTACGGGTTGGGATACGCCGGAACAGGTGACGGCACAGCTCGGGATTCCTGTGCTGGGCTCGATTCGCTATCAGGAGCAGATGAAATTTGGACCAGCGATTAGTTCGAATCGTCAACGTCACGAGAGATGAAGAAGGCCAGGCGCCTTCTCCACGGCTCACGCTGCTCGCGAGCGGCGACGAAACCCCCATCGAGGAGGACCTGCTTGTCCTCCTGCACGAGATCGAACGTCGATTGCCGTGCTCCTGGCCGGTCACGATTCAGCTCATGGGGCCGCGCGGAGGTGAGGGCACATCCACGGTGGTCGAGGCGCTCGCACGGTGCTGCTGTCAGCGTCTGGGGATGAACGTTTTGTTGCTGAGGCTCTCCCAGGAGCCGCGACCGCTCGATGGGCCGAGGTCGTCGAAAATCTCGTTGGAGCTGGAAGACCTCGATTATCTCGACTCGTACGTGACCGAGCTACCTCGGGAGGAGGGCCGGTATCTCGAGCTTACGCTGGGATCCCGGGCCGCCGCGGCGCTCCGGAACTCCAAGCGGGAGCGGGAACGCCTTGTCGAAACCTTGAACCCGTTGTCCGACGTTACCTGGATCGACGCTCCCCCCGCGCTCACCACGAACGACGGCTTACTGATGGCACCCGTCGCCCACGGCACCGTTCTGGTCGTCGAGGCCGAAGGGACGCGAGAGCCGGTCGGAGCCGCAGCGGTGGCGCGAATCCGACAAAGCGGCGCGCCGCTTTTGGGAGTTCTGTTCAACAAGCGCCGATATTACATACCCGACGTGCTCTACCGAATGCTGTGACGAATGAAGCGACTTCGATACTCGCTCGCCGCCCTCATCGGAGGACTGACGTTTCTCTTCAACGTAGAGCGCCTTGACTTGGGCGAGGTCAACATCATCGACATCAGCTCTTTCGTGTACCTGCTGGGTTTTCTTTCTGCCGTTTCCGCCATTCTTTTCGCGTTCCCGCTCTGGAAAGGCAGTCGGAGCGGCGCGGTCGTGGTCTTTTGGATCGTCGTCTACCTAGTGAACAAGCAGTTCATCTTCGACGACCGTCCCCTGTGGGGAGGCATTCACACCTATATCACGATTACCGAAGTGGCAATGCTGTCGGTCTTGCTGGGTATTCTCCGCCAGCTGACCCAAGGACTACATGAGTTCGAAGCTGCCGTGGCAACCCTGACGCTGACGGGCGTAAACCGGAAAGTGCGTGCACTGGTCGACGCGGAGACGGAAATACAGGATCGAATGCTCTTGAGCCGACGTCACAAACGGCCGATGAGCGTCGTGGTCTTCGAGGCGGATCCAGAGGGGTACGCGATCCGGACTCATCGAGTCGTAGAAGAGGTCCAGCGCGGCATGGCCAATCGATACATGATCGCCACCCTCGCCAATGTCGTTTTGGCCAATCTGCGTCGAACCGACCTCCCCCTGGAACAAGGTGCGAACGGCAGGTTCGTCGTCGTATGCCCCGAGACCGACGCTGGAGGCGCACGAGCCGTCGCCCGCAACGTCGAGCGCGCCGTCAAAGCCGCACTGGGCGTGGACCTCGATTACGGCGTCGCGTCGTTTCCAGATAACGCCGTCACCTTCGACGAGCTGATGCGTCACGCCGAGAGCGATATCCGTGATGACCAGCCGTTAACTCCGACGCCGGAGCCCGCAGTCCAATCGTGAGTCGACCGAGATCGGAGCAAGATGATTGATGAATGCGGCAATTGAACGAACGACCACACTGACGTTCGAGGGCACGAGGGAGCCACGGTGGGTCTACGCGATCAACCCTCAAAAAATATTGGTCACCGGAAGACACTACAGGCTCGCCAAGCGCACTCTCGACTTGGTCCTGGTGATTC
>Ga0209641_10005353_pt1 | contig 10510 bp, 8 predicted proteins | sample RifCSP16_1_FD_184022 | JGI IMG/M metagenome (GOLD analysis project Ga0209641, IMG submission 184022) | Soil microbial communities from Rifle, Colorado - Rifle CSP2_sed 16_1 (SPAdes) (version 2) | ecosystem: Environmental > Terrestrial > Deep subsurface > Rock core/Sediment | place: Rifle...
ACCGGGCGCCGACCCTTCCCTCCCAAAGCCCGGCCAGCGTGGTTCACACCCCCTGGAACGATCCATCCCGGCGCTGGCAGCCGGGCGAAGCCGCGGGCCAGGGAACCGGCCTGGCCCGGGCCCCTCTACGGCGCCGCATCCGGGCGACACTCGCCGCATGGGCCAGGCGCATCCTGAATGGTCTGGACGCCCTGCTCCTTACTCCCCTTTCCACCCTACGGACCCGCCCCGGCAGGCTTGAATTGGCGTTGTTCGGACTTGCCATGGGGATATACGTCGTCACCCGCTTCATCGGCCTGGACCGTTTCCCGATCTACTTCTTCACCGACGAAGCCGTCCAGACGGTCCTGGCTTCCGATTTTGTGCGGGACGGCTTCCGGGATTTCAACGGGACGGTTTTCCCGACATACTTCCAGAACGCCTTGACGTACAACCTCAGCCTGTCCGTCTATCTGCAGCTTGTGCCCTACCTCATCTTCGGGAAATCCGTCCTCATCACTCGTGGCACAGCGATGCTCGCCACGGCGGTCGGTGCTCTCGGTCTCGGACTGATCCTCAATAACATCTATCGAGCTCGCTATTGGTGGGCCGGGGTACTCTTCTTATCCATAACGCCTGCCTGGTTTCTCCACTCTCGTACCGCATTTGAAACGACCCTGATGGCGTCGGTGTACATTTGGTTCCTGTATCTGTACCTCCTCTATCGCACCCGATCGCCGGGCTACCTCTACGCTTGCCTGATCCTCGGGGCGATGGTCTTCTACAGCTACAGCCCCGGCCAGCTTGTCGTTTTCGCTTCGGGAGTATTCCTTCTCCTCTCCGATTTCCGCTATCATTGGAAGAACCTGCGAACCGGTGTGCGCGGGCTGATACTGATCATTCTCCTCTGCCTGCCGTACTTGCGCTTCCAGCTCGGACATCCCGGCGAGACAGTCTTCCATCTCCGAGTACTGGATTCGTACTTGTTTCACAAGATCTCGATGTCAGAGAAGATGCTGACATTCGCAGCAAACTACCTCCACGGCCTCAACCCGGCCTATTGGTACCTTCCGAACTCGGAAGATCTTCCGCGACATATCATGAAGGGTTATGGCAACATTCTGGCGGCGACGTTACCGTTGGCGGTGATCGGGTTGATCATCACCTTTCGCCGAGCCCGGAAGACCGAATACCGCTCCGTACTCGTCGCCCTTCTGGCCTCGCCTGTCGGTATGGCCCTCGTCGGGGTCGGTCTCACAAGGGTTCTGGTGCTTGTCATCCCGGTCGCCCTTCTGACGACTTTTGGCATCGAGCCGATCGGCCGGCTGCTGGGCCGCGTATTGCCGAGGCACGCGTTCGCAGTCTCGCTATTCGTTGTTCTGGGCGGATACAACCTTTACATGATGAACGATAGCCTCAGCAACGGACCGACGTGGTTCACAGACTATGGTCTGTATGGAATGCAGTATGGCGGCCAGCAAGTGTTCGGGGAGGTAAGAGAAGAGCTCAAGCAGTCCCCCCAGATGCTCGTCTTTCTCTCTTCGAGCTGGGCCAACGGCGCCGACGTCCTGAATCGATTCTTCCTACAAGAAGGAAACCCGGTGTGGATGCTGGACATCGACGGGCTCCGCTACAACAAAGTAGACGCCATCGACCGGATGCTCTTCGTTCTCACCTCGGCAGAGTATCAATCCCTGACTTCAGATCCCAAGTTCGACAACATCCGAATTCAGAAAACGATCTCCTATCCGGACGGAAGCGTCGGGTTCTACTTCGTGCGTGCCGCCTACTCTGCCCGGGCCGACTCAATCCTGGCTGCAGAACGAGCCGAGAGGCTAGAGCCGGTCAAGGACGTAATCTCTGTCGATGGAGAACTGATCACAGTCGTCCATCCCCCGTTCGACTCGGGGAAGGTCGAGAACCTGTTCGACGGCGATCCTTTCACGCTGGCCCGTTCACGCAAGATAAATCCGGCTGTCATCGTGATGAGCTTCGAGCATCCACGGCCGATCCGTGGCGTCCGGATCACGACCGGCACCATGGATATGACGATTGTGATCCGGGTGTACGCCGGTGAGACGGCCGAGCCGATCGAATACTCGCGCACCTTCTTCGGACTACCCGACGATCCGACGGTGGATTTCCCGCTCGACGACGCCTCTCCAAAGCTCACCAAGATTGAAATCTCGGTCCAGGATTTGAATGCCAATAGTGAAGGCAACGTGCATATCCGAGAGATCGTTTTCGAGTAATCCCCCCCAATTCCTGCACCACCCTCCCCGTAGACAGCCGAGGCCGGCGGCGGGTTGCCAGGCCAGATCCCGGTTTCACTGATCCATTGAAGGACGCGCCTCCGCAAGGTTCCTACAACCGTCCATGATACTGGCAGGCTATAATCTCTGGGAACGCCTCCGCAGGCATCCAAGGATCCGGACCCGTTTGAGTTCCCGTTCGCTGGAGATAATCCTTTGAAGGCCGTATACATCGAGAAACACGGGGGATCTGAAGTCCTCACGTTTGGTGATCTCCCCGCGCCCCGGTTGGAGCCCGGCCATGTCCAGGTCCGCATTCAATGGGTCGCGCTGAACGCCTCCGATCTCTGGACCAGGAATGGTTGGCCAGGATTGAAACTCCAATTCCCGCAGATCCTCGGCGCCGATGCCGCAGGCGAAATTGCCGCCCTGGGTGAAGGTATCGAGGGCCTCCAAATCGGAGAACGTGTCGTTATCAACCCCAGCATTTCCTGCGGCGTATGCATGGCTTGCCTCGCCGGGAATGACAACCAGTGCGAGCGTTGGCATCTGCTCGGGGAAACGACGAACGGAACCTACGCCGAAATTGCCTCCGTCCCGGCCGTCAACGTCCTCAAGATTCCCGACGGTTTTGAAACCAGATCGGCCGCAGCCGCTGCCCTTGTCTTCCTTACCGGTTGGCATTCACTAATCACCCGTGGAGAACTGCGACCCGGCGAAACCGTCCTGATCGTCGGCGCCTCCGGCGGTGTGAGCACCGCCTGCATCCAGATCGCCAAACTGACCGGAGCGATGGTTTTCGTCGTCGGCTCGGGTGCCGACAAACTCGCTCTGGCGCGTTCGCTCGGCGCAGACGTTCTCATCGACCGAACGGAAGTCGATAATTGGTCCTCGGCGGTCTTCCAGGCCAATGGTCGCAATGGTGTCGATGTGGTGGTTGACAATGTCGGGTCAGGCTCCATGCCATTCAGCCTGCGGGCCGTGCGCAAGGGCGGCCGGATCTTGACGGTGGGAAAACACCTCTCGATCCTGGGATCGACGATGGGCACCCACCGGGATTTCGCCACGGTCATGAACTTGATCTTCGCCGGCAAGCTCCAGCCTGTGATCGACCAGGAGTATCCTCTCCGGGAGGCGGCTGAGGCCCAGAAACGGCTGGAATCCGGCCGGCAGATGGGGAAAATCGTCCTTGCGGTCTGAGCCGCGCCCGGTGATCGTAACCCTGCTCAGCCTGGGGGTTTTAACCCTCGCGGCGGTGTTTCTAACCCGGCTGGCCGCTGGCCTGCGATCCCCTTCCCTCCCGAAGACGATCCCTGCGTGGTATCTTCCGTTGACCGGCGCGGTTTGGGGGGGAGGTGGTTTGCTGCTTGTTGTTGGAATGCTCACCGGGAAGCGCTGGGCGCCGGCATTCACCCGGCTGGGCGCGGTCGCCTTCACAGTGTGGTACTGGACGGATCGGCTGTTGCTCGCTAAGAGCGACTACGCCGCCGTCACTCGCCCCGCGGATGCGGCGATCTGTGTCATGGCGATGGTGGTTCTTTTCTGGGGGCTCAACCGGGATGGTACGCGTGACTACTTCGGGGAGAAGTCTTCATGAGCGATAGCTCACGCCTTGAGTATTTGAAACAACTTCGGGAACAGGCCCTGATGGGCGGCGGCGAAGAGCGAATCGAGAGTCACCACGCCCGCGGGCATCTGACCGCCCGGGAGCGCCTCGAATTACTGCTCGACAAGGGTTCCTTCCGCGAAACCGACATGTTCGTCACCCACCGCACGTCTGACTTCGGCCTCGACCAAAGGCAAGTCCTCTCCGACAGCGTGATCACCGGGTGGGGAACGGTCGATGGGCGACTGGTGTACGTATTCTCGCAGGACTTCACGGTCTTCGGCGGAAGCCTGGGAGAGGTTCATGCCGAGAAGATCTGTAAGATCATGGACATGGCGGTCAAGAACGGCGCCCCCCTGATTGGATTGAACGATTCTGGCGGCGCCCGCATCCAGGAAGGCGTCGTCTCGCTCGGCGGCTACGCCGACATTTTTCTGCGCAACACGATGGCCTCGGGCGTCATCCCACAGATAAGCGCGATCATGGGGCCGTGCGCCGGCGGCGCGGTCTACTCTCCAGCCTTGACCGATTTTATCTTCATGGTCCGTGAGTCTTCCCACATGTTTGTGACCGGCCCAGACGTCGTCAAATCCGTCACGCGAGAGGAAGTTAGCTTCGAAGAGCTTGGTGGGGCTGATGTTCATGCCAGCGCTTCCGGCGTCTGTCATTATGTCGCCGAGAGCGAAGCGGACTGCCTGTATCTGATCCGAGTGCTTCTCGCGTATCTTCCAGCCAATAACATGGAGGATCCGCCGTTCGTCCCCACTACAGATGACCGCTTGCGGACCGACGAGAGCCTCGATCATATTGTCCCCGAAGATCCGAGTAAGCCCTACGACATCCGTGAAGTGATCCGCCGGGTCGTCGATGACGGCGTTTTCTTCGAGATCCACGAGCAGTTCGCCCAGAATATCGTCGTCGGCTTCGCCCGGATGGGAGGCCACAGCCTGGGCATCATCGCCAATCAGCCGGCGGAGCTTGCGGGGGTCCTCGATATCAACGCCTCGGACAAGGCCGCCCGTTTCGTACGTTTCTGCGATTCCTTCAACCTGCCGATTATCACCTTCGTTGATGTGCCCGGGTTCCTTCCTGGAACCGCCCAGGAACATGGGGGGATCATCCGGCACGGCGCCAAACTCCTTTACGCCTATTGTGAAGCCACCGTTCCCAAGATCACGGTCATCACACGTAAGGCGTACGGCGGCGCTTACGATGTCATGTCGTCCAAACACATTCGCGGCGATCTGAACCTGGCCTGGCCGACCGCCGAATTGGCGGTGATGGGCCCGGAAGGAGCCGTGAGCATAATCTTCCGCAAAGAACTGGCCGAGGCGGAAGAGCCCGAAAAGCGCAAAGCCGAGCTCGTGGAGGAGTACCGAGAGAAGTTCGCCAATCCGTATGTGGCGGCTTCACGCGGCTATCTGGACGACGTCATTGAACCGCGCTATACGAGACCACGCCTCATCAACGCGCTCGAGATGCTTTCGAACAAGCGTGATGCGAATCCGGCAAAGAAGCATGGCAATATCCCGTTGTGAGATCAATCGGCGGGCTGGTGTGGTGAAACACATGCGCTCTTCAAAAACGACACGCGGGTTCTTGTCGGCTGCCCCTCTCGGCCAGCGACCTGAACTCGAAGAGGCCGGCAATGTTCAGTAAGGTCTTGGTCGCCAACCGAGGCGAGATCGCCGTCCGCATCTTGCGCGCATGCCGCGAGCTCGGGATGAACACTGTGGCGGTTTACTCCGAAGCGGACCGCTCGTCTCTGCACGTACGCTACGCCGACGAGGCCTACCTGCTTGGCCCGGCCCCGGCGCGTGAGTCGTACTTGCGCGGCGACAAGATCATCGAGATCGCCAGGCGCAGCAAGGCGGGCGCCATTCATCCGGGTTACGGCTTCCTGGCTGAGAGGGACGACTTCGCCCGGGCCGTCGAAGATGCCGGGCTTGTCTTCATTGGCCCCCGCGCAAGTGCGATCGCCGCCATGGGCGATAAGGCGGTTGCCCGAGCGACCGTCACCGCCGCCGGCGTGCCGATCGTCCCGGGCACCGAAGGCGAGGGCAATCTCCGCGATGAGGAAATCATCGCTATTGCGCCCAAGATCGGTTTTCCATTGTTGATCAAGGCGACCGCCGGCGGCGGCGGGAAAGGGATGCGCGAAGTCACGGGACCCGAGCAAATGGCCGATCTGCTTCAGTCCGCCCGCCGTGAAGCCGAATCGGCCTTCGGCGACGGGAACGTCTATCTGGAGAAGCTGCTAACCAACGCCCGGCACATCGAGTTCCAAATCCTGGCCGACTCCGGCGGGAACGTGATCCACCTCGGCGAGCGCGAGTGCTCCCTCCAACGACGACACCAGAAACTCCTCGAGGAATCACCCTCGCCTTTCATCGATGACGAACTGCGGCAGCGAATGGGCGAAGTCGCCTGCACGGCAGCCCGGGCCGTCGAGTACCTCAACGCCGGGACGATCGAATTCCTGGTCGACGCTGACCACAATTTCTTCTTCCTCGAAATGAACACCCGCCTTCAAGTCGAACATCCGGTAACGGAGATGGTCACCGGGGTCGACATCGTCAAGGAGCAGATTCGCGTCGCCAGAGGCAGGAAGCTGCGCTACTCCCAGGAAGACATCAAACTCAAGGGATCGGCGATCGAATGCCGGATCAACGCCGAAGATCCATACAACAACTACCTGCCCTCTACCGGTACCTTGAACCAGATCATTCCGCCCACCGGGCCGGGAGTCAGGGTGGATACCGGCGTCTATCCCGGCTTCGAAATCTCACCGTATTACGATTCGATGATCTCAAAACTGATCTGTTGGGGCGAGACGCGCGGTGAGGCGATTCTGCGGATGCGCCGGGCGCTGGAGGAATATCGCATCCTGGGTGTGAAGACAAACATCCCGTTTCATCAGAACATCATGGATTCACACCGCTTCATGGGAGGCCAGTACGATACGCGGTTCGTCGAAGAGCGGTTCTCGATGGATAAGGCCGAAGAGGCGAAGCCAAGCCGTTCCGACATCGCCGCAATCATGGCTTCGCTGGTCGCCCATCGACTCAGTCAGCAGGCGTCTCAGATCGTGCGCCGCGGGGAGCGGGATACAAGCAACTGGAAATGGGTCGGCCGATGGGAGCGCATGAACCGATGAGGACCGGGGCATCTTTCCTCCTTCGGCTTCTTGCATGAGGGACTGAACACGAGATGCGATACATCACGACGGTCGACGGCGAAACGTTCGAGGTCGAGATCAACTCCGAGAGTGAGATCACCGTCGGCGGGCGCAGACTGCAGGTGGACTTCCAGTCCGTCGCCGGCCAGCCGGTGTATTCGCTGATCCTTGACGGCCAATCGTACGAGGCGTACGTCTACCCGTCTGACCAGGGTCTGGATGTCCTTCTTCTGGGGCAGCTTTATCACATCGCTGTCGAGGATGAGCGCCAGCGCCGGCTGCGTCAGGCCTCGGGCATGCAGATCAGCCCCAGCGGGGAGTTACACCTCAAGGCACCCATGCCCGGCCTGATCGTGGCCATTCCAGTCATCGAGGGACAACAGGTCAACCAAGGACAAGACCTGGTGATCCTCGAGTCGATGAAAATGCAGAACGAGTTGAAAGCGCCTCGGGAGGGGACCGTCACGCGCGTGCGGGTCAAGCCGGGAGACAGCGTCGAGCAGAATCAGATCCTTGTCACCCTGGTGTAGCATGATCGGCGCCGAGGCTGAGATCGAGGCTAAGTTCTACCTGCGCCACCTCGCCGGCGTGCGCCAGAGTCTGCTCGGCCTCGGCGCCCGCTTGCAGGCCCCACGCCTGCTGGAGAAGAACCTTCGCTTCGACACCCCCGACAAAAGCCTCACCCAAACTGGCACCGTGCTGCGGCTGCGGCAGGATCGAACGGTACACCTCACATACAAGGTCCCCGGACCTTCACCCGAGGTCAGGCAGGAGATCGAGTTCGAGGTCGACAACTTCGGCGCAGCCCGTGCCTTCCTGGAAGCCCTTGGCTTTGAGAGTATCCTCTACTATGAGAAGTACCGGGAGGTCTTCAGCCTCGAGTTGGTGGATGTCATGCTGGATGAGCTTCCCTTCGGATGTTTCGTCGAGATTGAAGGTCACGCTCTCTCGGACATCGTCGAGACTGCGCGACGGCTTGCGTTGGACTGGGAACGCCGTATTCCGGACAGCTACCCGGCGCTGTTCGAACGTCTTTGGACATCCTTGAACCTGCCATTCAAGGATGTCACCTTCGCCAATTTCTCCAGCCAGCCCCGCATCATGCCAGAAGATATCGCGGTCCGGGAGGCCACGATCTCCCCGGCCCCGGAGGGCAGACCGTGACGGAAGAACTCAACCAGGCCTTTCATAGCTGGGAAGAAAACGCGCTTGAACCCGCGCTCGACCGGTTCCCGGAGCGGCAGGAGGCCTTCAGGACCTCATCCGGCATCCCTCTCGATCGGCTCTACCTGCCGTCGGATCCCGACCCCGACTACCTCGAGCAGTTGGGCTTCCCGGGTGAATTCCCTCATACACGAGGCGTTCAACCGACGATGTACCGCGGTCGTCTGTGGACCATGCGCCAATACGCTGGATATGCGACGGCGGAGGAAACCAACAGGCGCTTCCGCTTCCTACTTGAAGGCGGCCAGAACGGCCTATCTGTGGCCTTCGATCTCCCAACGCAGATCGGCTACGACGCCGACGAACTGATCGCTTCCGGCGAGGTCGGCAAGGTCGGCGTATCCATATCCAGCCTCGACGACATGGCCAACCTGTTCGAGCGAATACCGCTCGAACAGGTTTCGACAAGCATGACGATCAATGCGCCGGCGGCGATCTTGCTGGCGATGTACTTCGCCGTGGCCAAGCGTCAGGGTGCCGACCTCAAACAACTGCGGGGGACCGTTCAGAACGACGTCCTGAAGGAATACATCGCCCGCGGGACATACATCTTCCCGCCCAAGCCGGCCATGCGCCTGATCACAGATGTTTTCAAATACTGCCGAGAACATGCGCCGCGCTGGAACACAATTTCCATCTCCGGCTACCACATCCGCGAAGCCGGCTCGACCGCCGTCCAAGAGGTCGCATTCACCCTGGCGAACGCTATCGCCTACGTCGACGCGGCCATCGAAGCCGGTCTGGCCGTCGACGACTTTGCGCCCCAGCTGACCTTCTTCTTCAATGCCCATAACCACTTCCTCGAGGAGGTCGCCAAGTTCCGCGCCGCCCGGAGGATGTGGGCCCGATTGATGCGGGACAAATTCGGCGCTGCGAATCCGGAGTCGTGGAAATTGCGCTTTCACACCCAGACCGCCGGCTCAACCCTCACCGCACAGCAGCCTGAGAACAACGTCGCCCGGGTCGCGTTGCAGGCGCTGGCCGCCGTCTTGGGCGGCACTCAGTCACTGCACACCAACAGCATGGACGAGGCGCTCGCCTTACCCTCTGAACACGCCGTCATGGTTGCTTTGCGGACCCAGCAAGTCATCGGATTCGAGTCCGGAGCCGCCGACACGATCGACCCTCTGGCCGGATCGTACGTGGTGGAACATCTGACGGACGAGATCGAACGGCGCGCAAGGATCTATCTGGAGAAGATCGAAGCGATGGGTGGGGCCCTCAATGCCATTGAGACAGGCTACATCCAGCGAGAGATCCAGGAGTCGGCCTTCCAGGCCCAGAAATCCATCGAGAACGGGGAGACGGTCGTTGTCGGCGTAAACGCATTCGGTACGCAAGACACTCCGCCTCTGCAGTTGCTCAAGGTGGACCCGGCGATTGAACAGGCCCAACGTGCCAAGTTGGCGGACCTGCGCCGGCGTCGGGACAAAGCGGCCGTACAATCAAGTCTAGGGAAACTGGCACAGGCGGCCGACGGCCAAGAGAACTTGATGCCGATTCTGATCGAGGCCGTGGAACACAATGTGACGTTGGGAGAAATCTGCGACCGCCTGCGCCAGGCGTGGGGCGAATACCGGGCTCCCATTACCGTGTGATCGGCCGGAGGTCGATTCAGGCTCGATCACCGCTCAACGGGGAATAAGATGTCGACAGTTCAACGGATCAATCATGTGGCAATCGTCGTGGATGACATCGATTCCGCCCTGGGATTCTGGCGCGACGGGCTGGGTCTGGAAGTCACGCACGTCGAGGATGTGCCCAGCCAGGAATCGATCGTCGCCTTTTTGCCGACCGGAGACTCTGAAGTCGAGCTTGTCAAACCGACTTCACCCGACGGCAGCGTCGCGAGATTCCTGAGCCGCCGTGGTCCGGGTATCCACCACATTTGCTTCGAGGTGGACGACTTGCTCGGGTTCTTGGATCGCCTTCAAGAGCTTGGGGTGCGCCTGGTCAACACGGAGCCGGTTGTCGGGACAGGCGGCAAGTTGATCGCCTTCATCCATCCCGAAAGCACTCAAGGGGTTCTTGTCGAGCTGTACCAGCTCACCCGAAATGAGCCTGAGATCCGGCTCGCGCGCGCCAGGAACCTGGCCGATCGCGCCTTGGGACAGGGGCAGGTCGTCGCCGCCGGCGTGTTGGCGTTCTTGCGGGCCTTGAGGGCCGATGGCGAAACGCCCGTTCCCGACGCCAGCCGGAACTGAAACCCCTATCCGCCGACAACCACCAGCGACCAGCGCGTCGGCGACTCCTTCTGAATCATACGGGACC
>Ga0209641_10005354_pt1 | contig 10510 bp, 9 predicted proteins | sample RifCSP16_1_FD_184022 | JGI IMG/M metagenome (GOLD analysis project Ga0209641, IMG submission 184022) | Soil microbial communities from Rifle, Colorado - Rifle CSP2_sed 16_1 (SPAdes) (version 2) | ecosystem: Environmental > Terrestrial > Deep subsurface > Rock core/Sediment | place: Rifle...
AGTGTTTCCGATGAAATGGCAATAAAACTCTACGGTATCAATCTGTGGGCAGACGAAAACAAAATGGACGCCGTTATTCATGTCCACTTTAACGATTACTCGCGCCGCTTCAAGAGCGAACGGGGTGTCTACAAAGGTTTTGCCGTCTACAGCCCCGAACAGCATCTTAAAAACAATCAAAAAAGCTTTGAGTTGGCGGGGTTTATTTTTTCCTCGCTCCTCAAACGCTATCCCAAGAGTAATTACGAAAAAGAATCATCGGGTATTGTGCCGGATCAAAAATTAATTGCACTTGGATCCCACAATACTCTTGGCACAAGGAGTCTTTTGATCGAATACGGCTATATTTATGAAAAAAGATTTTCGACTTTTGCCAAAAGGGAAGCAGAAATGAAAGTCATGGCCCGGGCCACTCGCGACGGCCTTAGGGAATATTTTGATTACCTCTCGAAACACCCGCTTTAGCCAATCTCTTGTTTTTCGCTTTCTATTTTTTCCAAAATCTTGGGAATTTTTTTAAAGTCATTCATTAGAGTTTCTCTCATTCCGCCGTTGTATAGTGCCGCCGCGGGGTGATAAAGAGCTAGGAAATATTTGCTCGGTAAATTGCTAATATTTTTCACAAGAAGTTTTCCGTGAATTTCAGAAATCTTTTCTGTTGGGAAGAAATAAGTCAGGGAGTGCCGGCCTAGAAAAACAATGAGTTTGGGCTTAATTAAATTAAGCTCTTCATAAAGCCACTCGATGCAATCTTCTTTTTCCTTTGGTTCCGGATCGCGGTTGTCGGGTGGGCGGTATTTGACGATATTGGTGATGTAGACATCTTTCCGGCGAATGCCGATCTCCATAAGCATTTCGTTTAAAAACTTGCCGGCCGTGCCGACAAAAGGCCGGCCTTCTTTGTCTTCCTGTTTGCCCGGCGCTTCGCCGATGAAAACAATCTCTGTGTCAGGATTGCCATCACCAGCCACTGCTTGCGTTGCGGTTTCTTTAAGAGAGCAGCGGCACTCTTTAATCCATTTATTATGAATATTTTGGAGTCCTTCTTTTTTCTCCATTAAAATTATTGTATACTAAAGCTTATGTTTAGGCGAAAAATTTATCTTTCTTTTAAAGGCGGTATTTTGGGAACGATTGCAATTTCGCTATTGATTTTGATAGCGCCGGTTTTGGGTTTACCGCGGATGCCGGTTTGGGAGACGCTTGCCGAAATATTTAAGACTTCAATTTTTAGCGGTTGGGTGATTCACTTTGCTGTCGGAATTTTTTTGGCCGGCCTTTACATTTTTTGGTTTAAAAAGCGTCTTTTAGGCCGGGACGCTGTTCGCGGCATGCTTTTTAGCTTACTTCCTTTTATTCTCGCCCAAATTGCGTCTGTACTCGGCCAAGGTTTTAGTTTTCTCCTCTTTCTCGGCAGTCTTATTGGTCACTTGGCTTATGGGCTTGTGCTTGGTATTAGCACTAAAGAAAAAATTTTTGCTAAAACTCATTATGTTTGCACCGGTGGTTGCGGTGGCGTTTCCGATAAGCCGGGCGTTTGCCAGACACCGCATTGTGCTAAATTTGGCCATTCGCTAACACCATGCAATTGTGTTGATGGCCGCCACAGCGGAATTGTCAAAGCGTGCGAAAAGTGCGGCAAGCTCTGCGAAGGGAATTGCGACATTGAGGTGTATAAACCCGAGCTTAAATGAAATTAAAAATCCGTCTCTTAATTGAGGCGGATTAATAGCTGTTTCTGAAACAATTATGTAATTTGATACACAATATTCCAACAACGAATCATTTTTTCCACTGCTATTTCAATTTTCTCCAAATATTCTGGGGCGCATTTTTTTGAATCAAAACCCCTATTTTGTCTAAAATACACACCTAGGATTCTGATTTCGGCATCGTTTGTAATTTTTGCTTCAGCAGTCAGGAAGGCGTCTTTGAAGGCGTGGCCGTCATCATATGCTAAAAGAGTGACTTGGTTTTTGTTTACTGTATCCCTGTAAATTTTTATACAAAGTTCGTTTATCATAATTAAAAGTTTTTGTGGTTTAGTACTTGGTGAATTTCCAGTATTTCAAAGGGCTTTATGCTGACCACAGTCTATTGCAAAATTCTTGACTTGTCAATGATTTTGTGATAATCTGTATTTGGAAAAATAAACACTCACGAGCTTCTGCTCATTTAAAAAAATAATCAATGAATACAATTTTTATTTTTTGGGTTGATGCACCTATTGGGATCACTAAACCAATAATTAGAATTAGAACTCAACACCCCAATTTTCTTCCCGGAACAATTTCTGATAAACCATTCGTAATAGGCAGAGAGCTGGGAATGATGATCAAAGAACGCTCAAAAGAAGATTTTGGAATATCATTTCCTCAAGAAACTCTTATAAAAACAGGAGATGACAAAATAGTTTTCTCCAGAGGTCTGAGTAAGGAAGAAATTGATGAATTCTGGGTTAGTTTTAAGGAAGGTTATATAAAAAAATAAGCCGAAAAGGGAATTAATTTTTTTAGACAACCCGTACTAATATGGTATGGGTTTTTTATTTTCCACTAAAATCTGTTAGTATTGCATTTATGTCATTAAAGATCGGTATAGTAGGTTTGCCAAATGTCGGGAAGTCCACGTTATTTAACGCTCTCACCAAAAAGGGTGTTCCGGCGGAAAACTACCCGTTTTGCACGATCGATCCCTCGATCGGCATTGTCGGTGTGCCTGACGAAAGGCTTCAAATACTATCTGACTTCTCCAAGTCTAAAAAAACCATTCCGGCGGCAATCGAATTTGTCGATATCGCCGGTCTTGTCAAAGGCGCTTCAAAAGGGGAGGGCCTTGGCAATCAGTTTCTTTCTCATATCCGGGAGGTAGACGCAATTTTGGAAGTAGTCCGCATTTTTCCTTCACCGGCGGGGCAGGAAATTATCCATGTTCACGGCGAGATCAATCCCTTAAACGACATTGAAGTCATAAATTTAGAGCTCATCTTGGCTGACATGCAGGTGGTGACTAAAAGACTCGGCAGTATTGGCAAAGATTTGAGAAAAGGAGACAAGAAAGCAATCATTGAAGAAAGTGCTTTAAAAAAATTGGAGAAGTGTTTTGAAGAAGGCAAGCTTGCTTCACGGCTTTCTCTTACCGATGAAGAAAGAGCTTTGGTTAAGAATCTAAATCTTTTGACGACAAAGCCGATCCTTTACGGGCTCAACAAAAGGGGCGGCGTTAAGAATTTTGATGAAGCGAGCCCTGATGAATTCAACAAGCTAATTAAATTTATCGAGGAGTCAGATTCGCGATTCGTTTTGATCGACGCCCGCACCGAGGATGAACTCAAAGAAATGTCGGCCGAAGAAAAGAAAGCTTTTAAGTCGGAATTAGGACTCTCCGAAGGAGGTGTCAATAGTCTTATCACTGAAGGCTATAGACTGCTTGGCCTCATGACCTATTTCACAACCGGCGAGGACGAGACGCGAGCTTGGACGGTAAAGGAAGGGTCAACGGCGCCAGTAGCCGGTCAGGCAATTCACACGGATTTTAAGACAAAATTCATCCGGGCCGAAGCGGTCTTTTGGAAGGATTTAATTGATTCAGGTTCTTACGCTAATGCCCGGGCGAAGGGGTTGGTGCGAACTGAAGGGAAGGAATATATAGTGAAAGATGGGGATGTGATAGAATTTAAAATCTAATTTAATGTTTTTGATCAATAAAATAATCAGTATTTTTAGCCAAAGGCGGTTGAAACAGATCGACTTTTTTAAACAAAACCCCAGAGAAGCTCAAGAGAAAGTTTTGAAAGACCTTGTCAAGCGAGGCGGCAAAACCTTATGGGGCAAAGAGCATGGTTTCGGCAATATAAAATCGGCAGGCGATTTTCAAAAAGCGATGCCGATCTCGAGTTACGAAGATTTTCTGCCTTACATCGGGAGGATGATGAAGGGGGAGAGAAATATTCTTTGGCCGGGGAAAATCAAATGGTTTGCCAAATCATCCGGCACGACGGGCGCGCGAAGCAAATTCCTTCCCGTCTCAAAACGAGGCCTCCGAAAAAGTTCTTTTCGGGGAGGAAAAGACGTGGCTTATTTTTATTTAAGCTGGTTCCCGGGAACGCGAGTATTATGGGGGCAACACGTGGTGGTGGCCGGTAGTCTCGAGCCGATTAAAAAGAACTTCGGCGCCCAAGTCGGCGATATGTCGGCCATTGCTGTCAGGAAACTGCCTTTGTTGTTTAGATTTTTTGTCGGGCCGGGCATAAAAACAACCTTGATGAAAAATTGGGAAGAAAAGATCAAAAAAATTGCCCACATCGCTTGCAGGAGAAACATAACGATGATTGCTGGCGTGCCGTCCTGGATTTCTTTGCTTTCCAAGAAATTTCTTGAAATGGAAAAGAAAAAAAATATTTTGGAAATTTGGCCTAATTTTGAAGTGCTTATCCACGGCGGCACCTCTATTGAGCCCTACAGAAGAATTCTGGAAGAAGTTTTGCCGCCTTCAAAAATAAAATATCTCGAAATCTATAACGCCTCGGAAGGTTTTTTTGCCATCCAAGACAATCTTTCTCGGAAGGATCTGCTCTTGATGCTTGATTACGGTACTTTTTTTGAATTCTTGCCGCGCGAAGATGTGGGTAAGCCAGACGCCTTGCCTCTCACTATCGACAAGGTGAAGACGGGGGTTAACTACGCGATGATTATTTCCACCGAGAGCGGCCTTTGGCGTTACCTGATCGGCGATACGGTTCAATTTACCTCGCTTTTCCCGCACCGCGTCAGAATCACCGGCCGCATTAAGCACTTCATCAATACTTTTGGCGAAGAAGTGATCGTGGATAATGCTGAGAAAGCGATTGTCATGGCCTGCAAAAAAACGAATTGCATTGTCAGAGAATTTACGGTGGCGCCGATTATTTACAAAGAGACAAACCAAGGCGCCCATGAATGGGTAATTGAATTCGAGGAAGAACCGAAAGACAAAAAAGCTTTCGAGAAAGCTCTCGATGAATCTCTGCGGGAAGTAAACTCTGATTATGACGCCAAAAGATTCAAGGATTTATTGCTGAAGCCGCCAGTTGTTCATTTTGTGCCTAAGGAAACATTTTATAAGTGGCTCGAATCCAATGGCAAAACCGGCGCGCAAAACAAAGTGCCGCGTCTTTCGGGAACCCGCGAATACCTCGAGGAGATATTAAAGATTGCCAAAATATAGAATTTCTTGGTATATTTACTGGTATATTAATAACTTAAATTTTAATTAAATTCATGCCGCAAGCTAAATTAAATCCAAAATATTTTTTTCTCTCACTCGGGATTCTTGTGACTCTAATCGCGTCGGTCACTTCATTTTTGAATCTTGTTTTTGAAACGCTCAATAAAAAGTTCCCGGATGTTTTGAACGCGACTTATCAATATGGTTATTTTACTTATGATTTTGAAGCGATGCGCAGTGCTTTAGCGACGCTTATCATCGTTTTCCCTATCTTTTTGCTTATTTCATACTTTTGGAAGCATCAGGAGATATCAGGTTTAGGCCAGATCGACGCAATAATCAGAAAGTGGCTGATTTACATTATTTTGTTTCTCTCGGCAATCGTTATCGTTGCTGATCTTGTGACGCTTGTCCGGTATTTCGTTGCTGGGGAAATCACAACGCGTTTTATTTTAAAAGTCGTTACCGCTTTCATTGTAGCTCTTGTTGTCGGCAAATATTATATTTTTGAGCTGATCGATTTTAAGCTGCTCAAAGTCAAAAGAGGGGCAGTCTTTGCTACTATAAGCACGATCTTTGTGTTTGCGGCAATCGTTTGGAGCTTTATGGTCATGGGCTCGCCGATGAAGCAAAGATTGCTCCGGCTTGATGACAGGCGTGTTAGCGATCTCCAAAACATCCAGTGGCAGGTGATTAATTACTGGCAGCAGAAGGAAAAACTGCCGGCGAGTTTAAATGATCTCAAAGACCCGCTTAGCGGATTTACCTTGCCGGTCGATCCGGAATTTGAAAAGGGAAAAGTATACGAATACAAAAAACTTGAAAAACTGAAGTTTGAGCTTTGCGCCACTTTTGCCCTGCCGATGCCAAAGGGCTGGCGGGAATGGGGCGGTTACGGCGAGCCAGTGCCGCTTATGGAGCCGGGCTTTGGCATCGCGAGAGACAATGTTGATACCGGTGTAAGTTATCCGTATCCTGTTCCGGATGGCACGGGTGATTCCTGGGATCATGGCGCCGGGCGGACTTGCTTTGTCCGAACCATCGATCCGGAAAGATACCCGCCGTTTTCAAAGCAGTTCTAAAAGATTTTAAATTGATTCTGAAGGCTTTTTTTGCTATTCTTAACCCATGAAATCCTACGACCACCAGAAAATCGAGAAGAAATGGCAAAAATTCTGGCAAGCCAAAAAAATATACCAAACTCTCTCTTCGGGACTGGCAAAAACAAAAAAATTAAAGCCTTTTTATGTCCTCGATATGTTCCCGTATCCCTCCGGATCGGGGCTTCATGTCGGCCACCCGCGCGGCTACATCGGTTCTGATGTTTACGCCCGCATGAAGCGAATGGAGGGCTGCAATGTCCTCCACCCGATGGGCTACGACGCCTTTGGTCTGCCGGCCGAGCAATACGCGATCGAACATAAGGTTCATCCCAAGGAAGCGGTGAAAAGGAATGTCACGACTTTTAAAAAGCAACTTTCCATAATTGGCCTTTCTTACGACTGGTCGCGCAAGATCAATACGACTGATCCGGAATACTACAAATGGACCCAGTGGATCTTTTTGAAGTTATACAATCATTATTATGATTCCGAACAGAAAAAAGCCCGCCCAATTAAAGATCTTATAAAGAAGTTCGAAAAGGAAAACCATAATTGGAAAAAACTTTCCGCTTTAGAGAAGCAAGAAGTTTTAATGAAATATCGTCTTGCTTACGAAGGCGAAGCGGAAGTTAATTGGTGTCCGGGACTAGGAACAGTTCTTGCCAACGATGAAGTTACGGAAGGGCAGGACGGTCACTTGGTTTCGGAGCGCGGGGGGCACCCGGTTGAAAAAATTAAGATTAAACAGTGGTTCCTGCGGATCACGGCTTATGCCGACCGCTTGCTTTCCGGCTTGGAAGAGCTCAAGTGGCCGTCGCACTTAAAGGAAATAGAGAAAAACTGGATCGGCCGGAGCGAAGGAAGCGAAATTGAATTTCCGATCAAGAATTCGGAGGAGAAAATAAAAGTTTTCACCACGCGGGTGGACACGCTTTTTGGCGCGACTTACATGGTGCTGGCGCCGGAGCACGCCCTTATTTCTAAATTAAAAATCGAGAATTGGAAAGAAGCGGAGGAGTATATCAACAAAGCAAGACACAAGACAGCGAAAGAGCGGACAAACGCGGAAAAAGAAAAGACGGGCGTGGCGCTTAAGGGAGTGAAAGCGATTAACCCGGCAAGCGGGGAAGAAATCCTAATCTTTATTTCCGATTATGTTTTGGCGGATTACGGCACGGGCGCGATCATGGCCGTGCCGGCGCATGATAGCCGGGACTATATATTTGCAAAGAAATTTGGATTATCAATTCGAAAAGTTGTTGAACAAGGAACGCTTATTAACTCCGGTAAGTTCTCGGGCCTTTCTTCCGAAGAAGCGCGAAAGAAAATCACAGAGTTTGTAAATGGCAAGATCGTCATAAAGTACAAAATGCGCGACGCCGTCTTTGCCCGCCAACGCTACTGGGGCGAACCGATTCCGCTCTGGCGGGATAGGGAAGGAATTCTCCATGAAGTCGAGAAACTGCCCTTAAAACTCCCGAATGTTAAATCCTACGAACCGACAGGAAAAGCCGAAGGTCCGCTCGCCGGCGTCCGCGCTTGGACCGAAAAAGGTTTTGAAACGAACACGATGCCCGGCTGGGCCGGTTCTTCCTGGTACTTCCTCCGCTATATGGATCCGAAAAATAAAAAGGAATTAGCGGGGAAGAAAGAACTCGAATATTGGAAAGCGGTTGATGTCTATGTCGGCGGCGCCGAGCACGCCACCGGCCACCTTCTTTACGCTCGCTTTTGGCACAAATTTTTGCGTGATCTCGGAATTGCGCCGGCCGAAGAGCCATTTCTCGAACTTCATAATCAAGGGCTCATCTTGGCTGCCGATGGCCGGAAAATGTCAAAACGCTGGGGCAATGTCGTGAATCCCGACGATATCATCGCTACCTATGGCGCCGACACGCTCCGGGTTTATGAAATGTTCATGGGCCCCTTTACCGATTCCATTGCTTGGTCAACGGAGAGCATCATCGGCGCGAGGCGTTTTCTTGAGCGGGTTTGGCGAATTGCCGAGAAGGTAATCAAGGAGAAAGCTAAAGAAACCGGCGAGACGGAGAAAAGAATTTTGCACAAGACAATCAAAAAAATATCGAATGACATTAAAAGCTTCAACTTCAATACGGCGATTTCGGCGATGATGATTTGCGCAAGCGTTTGGGAAAAGGGAACTGTCACTATTTCCGACCTTAAGCTTCTCCTGCAGATTCTTTCGCCCTTTGCGCCGCACATTACGGAAGAAATTTGGCTTGCGGCTGGCGAGAAAAAATCAATTAATCTTTCGGCCTGGCCAAAATGGAGTGAAGAATTAGCCAAGGACACAGTTTTCAAAATTGCGATACAGGTCAATGGTAAAGTAAGGGATGAAATGGAAATCGCGGCAGACTTAAGCGAGGAGGAAGTGAAAAAATTGGCGCTTTCGCAAGAAGCGATTTCAAAGTGGCTGACAGGACCTGCCAAAAAAATTATTTATGTTAAAAACAAGCTCGTTAATATCGTTGTTTAATGAAAGAAAAGATTCTAAGTCTTCTTAATAAAGAATCCCTCGGCGTCAACCAAGCCGCCCTTCTCTTGGCTTTCTTTGCGTTTTTAGCGCAGATTTTGGGGCTGGTCCGTGATCGGGCGCTTGCTTCCATCATCGGCCCTTCCGAAACGCTTGATATTTACTACGCTGCCTTCAAGATCCCCGATCTAATTTTCATTTCCGTGGCGTCACTCGCATCCGTGGTTGTCCTTTTGCCAATCCTGGCAGAAAAGATAAAAGAGAAAGAAGAGGCGCGGCGATTTTTCAACAGTATTTTTTCGACTTTTGCGGCGGTGCTTATTTTAACAAGCGCCATTGTTTTCTTCCTGATGCCTTGGCTTATGCGATTTGTGGTGCCGGGATTTAGCGAGGGAGCGATGGAGAAAACTGTCAACCTAAGCCGGATTATGCTTCTTTCACCGATATTTTTGGGCTTTTCGACGATGTTTGGGGCGGTCACCCAGTTTTTTAAGAAATTTTTTCTTTTTTCGCTTTTACCGGTGCTCTACAACTTCGGGATTCTCATCGGTGTCCTTTGGTTTTATTCTATTTGGGGCACAACCGGCCTTGCGCTCGGCGTTGTGCTCGGCGCGTTTATGCATTTTGTGGTGCAGTGGCCAGTCTTAAGGCGGCTTGGGTTTTGGCCGCGAATCAATTTCCGGATCAATTGGCCGGAAGTGCAAAAGGTGACCTTTATCTCCTTGCCAAGAACGCTTGGTCTCGCGCTCGGCAATATCACGCTGATTATCCTCACGGCTTTGGCTTCAAAAATGGCAACAGGCTCGATTTCGATTTTCAATTTCGCGATTCACTTGCAGATGGTGCCCATTACCCTTATCGGCGTTTCTTATTCGATGGCTGCTTTTCCGACACTTTCTCTTCTGGTGGGAGATAAAGAGAAGTTTTTCCGAGAGCTGGCCCTGGCCGGCCGGCAAATCATTTTCTGGTCTATACCCGCAATTTTCCTTTTTATTATTCTGCGGGCGCAGATTGTTCGGGTTATTTTGGGCGCCGGGCTTTTCGACTGGGAAGCGACGAGGCTGACGGCCGCCGCCCTGGCGCTCTTTGCGATTTCGATCACCGCCCAGAGCTTGATTTTACTCTTCACTCGGGCGTTCTACGCCTATCAGCGCACCTTCCGGCCCTTCTTCGTGAATTTGGTCTCGGCTGTTGTCACGGTGGTTTTTGCCTTTGTTTTTATCGAGCTTTTCAAGCAAAGTGATTTCCGACTTTCTCTTGAAGTAATTTTGCGCGTTCGGGATCTTCCGGAAACCATGATCCTGGCGCTGCCGCTTGCGTTTTCACTCGGTTCAATTTTAAACGCAGTGATTCTTTGGCAAGCGCTTAAGCGCGATTTCACCTTGCCTGGGCTTTCGCTTTCAAAAACTTTCTGGCAGGCAAGCGCCGGCGGGCTCGTGATGGGATTGGTTGCTTACGGATTCCTTGTGCTTTTTGGGCGCGTCTTTGATCTCAACACTTTCTTTGGAATTTTTGCCCAAGGTTTTATTTCGGGAATTTTCGGCATTGCCGTTGGCGGCTCCGCGCTTTGGGCTCTTGGCAATGAGGAAATAAAGGCCCTCACGAGAACCTTAAAGACAAAATTCTGGAAGACGAAAGTCGTTATCTCCGAGGAAGCTCATTCGCCAAACCAGCATTAGACTGCAATATAAGGCTACTAGCTTGGATA
>Ga0209641_10005355_pt1 | contig 10509 bp, 11 predicted proteins | sample RifCSP16_1_FD_184022 | JGI IMG/M metagenome (GOLD analysis project Ga0209641, IMG submission 184022) | Soil microbial communities from Rifle, Colorado - Rifle CSP2_sed 16_1 (SPAdes) (version 2) | ecosystem: Environmental > Terrestrial > Deep subsurface > Rock core/Sediment | place: Rifle...
TTCAGCCTGGACCTCGACTTCGTGGGCCTCCTCGGGCGCGACCTGGACCACCGCCGGAGACAGTGCGGGCATTGCCGTCGAGATCAATACGGCCCCCGCTGTGGGCGGAGCGTTTCCCGCCTATTACACCTCGCACTATTACCCGCACGTGGTTGCGGCAGGAGCGTTCTAGTGGCTTTCCTCATTGAAAAAGACGACGCCACCGCCAACAACCGCGTCCTCTACTTCCGCGCGTTCCTCTCCAATGGGACCGCGCCCGACACCGGCTTATCCGGCGATTCGCTCATCGTCGCCCGGGGTAGCGCGACCACGTTTATCCCGAACGCGCTCGTCACAAATGTCCACGCCGCCCAAGGGATGTACTCGCTGACACTGACCGCCAGCGATATTTCCAACTTAGGCCCCCACGCCGCCTACTACACGCAGGGAGATTTTCCACAGCACGTCGCCAACTTTGACGTAGTCAACTTCAACCCGTACTCGACCTTCTCGAATATCGCGGCCAAAACGTATAGCGGGGTGACCGTCGGTTCCGCAGCGACCATTCTCGCGGGCACATATTCCGGCGTTACCGTTGGCATCAACAACATCGCCGCCGGAGCCTACAGCGGCGTCACGATCGGTGGCTCGTCGTTCGTCACGATCAACCCCGGCACCTACTCAAACGTCACGTTCAGCGCTGGTGGACTTGCCCCGTCGCTGGTGACCCTCGCCCCTGGAACGCATTCCTCCGCAACCGTGCAGGGCGTGACGACCGCCGTCAACCTGACGACGAACAACGACAAGACGGGTTACACGATTGCGGCGGGCGACTACAGCTCCACTGTGACCTTTGGCGTGGATGACATCAAACCCGGCACGTACAGCGGCGTCACCCTTGGGGTGAACAACATCGCGGCAGGCAACTACTCGGGCGTGACCATCAGCGGGGTCACTGCGACGAACGTGCTGGACAAGACCGCCTACGGGGTGACCAGCATCGCCGCCGGCACCTATTCCGGGGTCACCGTTGGTAGCGCCGCGACGATTCTCCCAGGAGCCTATAGCGGCGTGACGGTCGGGATTGACAACATCGCCAGCGGCACGATTCAGACGGCCGACTTTGCTGCGGCGGCCTTGGACGCTACCGTCTTTGCGACAGACGCCGAACAAGCCTTCGCGGATCGTCTACTACTCCGCAGTATAGATGGTGGGGCGGACTCTGGGCGCACCGTGGGTACGGCGTTGTTTGTATTGCGTAACAAGGTCGATGCGACTGGCAATATTCTGCTCCCGGCTTTGAGCGTTGGAACGGTTTATCGCACCGATGACCTCACATCCGCCTGGACGTTTAGTATGACCACTGGTGGTTTCCCCATCTCCAGCGTGGACCCGCTGCTTTGATATGCCGTTCATTCCAGGCATTCCCTTTACCTGGGGCACCGGCGGGGCCGCCGCACCACCTGTCGGCGGCGGCGGTGGCGAGCATTGGGTCCACCCCGAATACTCGCGGCCTGAGCGCGTGAAACGCTTAGGCCAACGCAATCAAGCGGGTGCTTTTAGCGGTCGCGTGCGCGCCGATGATGATGCGGACCTTGATACGTTTTTTGACGAATGAGTGAAACCACTTCGTTTCCCTACATGGGATCGTCGCTTCACACGGTGCGGCCGTGCCGGGCGAGCGGAATGACGACGCTTTCGATGGGCGTCGGTGGAGTGCCGACCGGGGAATTTGCCCCCAGCAGCCTAACCGGACTCATTCTCTGGATGGATGCCACCAAGATATCTGGAATCGCAAGCAATACGTCACTCTCTTCTTGGACGGATTCTAGCGCCTCCGCAGCCAATGCCACCCAAACTTCAGCTGCGAGCCAACCTAAATATTTCACTGGCATTCAGAACAATCTGCCTGCTGTGCAGTTTTTTGGGGCACAGTTCATGGAGTCTGCTGCCTCTCTTGTACAACCCTGCACAGTGGCGTGTGCCAGTTCTGCGTCTACGTTTGGCGGAAATCCGATGGTATTTGGCGGGTCTCTTGCCGGAAATGGGTTTAATGGACTGTTCGTGATTTCAAATAAGTATGCCGGATTTGCCGGTACGGTGCTTTCTGGAAGTAGCGCCACCGTAAATGCGTGGGTTTCCCTGATAGGGCAGTTTAGTGGATCGTCCACCACACTTTCGGTCAGCGGTGTCACGTTCTCGGGAAATGCCGGCACGTCTACGTCTACGGCTATGCGAATTGGTGGGACCTCCGCAACCCAGAACCTATGGACTGGATACTTGGGCGAAGGACTGGTTTACAATCGACTGCTCACAGAAACAGAACGGGGATCTCTGGAAACCTACATGCGCACCAAATGGGGAACATTATGACCCTGTGGACCCTTGCGACCTGCATGAGCAACGCCACCAATGTTATCGGTGAGCGCTACGAGATTCCCCTGTCGCGCTGCTCGCACTGGGCGAATGTGGCCGCCCTCGACGTGCAACAGGCCATTGACCCGCAGCAGATGGAGGCCATCGCGGTCTCCTCCACCACTAGCGGCGAGAACAAGATCACGCTCCCGACCGACTTTTACAGCGTCGTGAACGTGTCCAATCTCTCGGAATCACCGCCCTATGTCTTGGGCAAGTGGAACGTCTCTGACGTGGACTCGCAGCTCACGGATCGCGACCGGCCAACCAAATACGTCATGTACAGTACGTGGATGGAACTCTGGCCCTCCCCGGACTCCAGTTATTCCATTCAACTCCGCTATCAGGCGCGGCCGTCGGTGATGACCACCACCACCGCCGTCCCGAGTTTCGATACACGGTTTGGGGCCGCGTGGATGTATCGCACCGCAGAGTATTTGGCGGACAGCGTCAAAGACTTTGAGACGGCGGCCATCTATCGGCAGAAATACCTCGGGGCCCTGGCCACCATTCCAAGCGACATGGCCTTGCGCCAACGCGACCGGAACGGGAATACGATCCGCCTCGCACTTGGCGGCACCACCGCACGTCGCTTGGACTTTGACCAGCGGATCGGCGATGGCGACAGTGAATTCGGCCCATGAGCCCATGGTCTGGGTCCAGCGTGACGCTAGCCGCCTGGCTTCCACTCTCAGCGGTGACCTCGATCTTACAGCCCAACCCAGCGCGAGGCATCGACTTCCGTCTTGCCGCGAGCGAAACTCGCCCCATTCGCATCTCCGACGACACCTGGCGCTGTCCGCGGGCCTGGAACTCCCAACTCTCTTCGCCGCCGTGATCTATGCCAAATAACTGGGCCGATGGTGACTATCTAACCCCCACCAATCTCAACACGAAGGGCGTTGGGGGGGCTTTTACTGATCGCACGTACAATGCGGCTGACTTTGCCGGCGCAACCAACGAAGCAAAGATTACGGCATGCATTGACCAATTGCTTATAGACTTTCCGACGGGTACGAAGATTTGCTTCGTACCAGCGTCGATGTTGCCCTACGATGCAAGTGCAGTGACGTTCAACAATGCGGTCCACATGCTGCGAGAGGGTGGGAACCCGAGTCTCGGTGTATATGATCCTTATGCCTATGGAGCTGGCGGTAGTGCTGCGAATGACACAGCCGCGATCAATGCCCTTGCTACAATTATTGTCAGTACGACTAATCCAGATGGAAGCGTCGGAGCTGGGATATTAGAAGTTCCCCAAGGTCGAACCCTTGACCTCAACCGGCCGCTACTGGTGACTACCAATGGCGTGAATCAGACCAATAACGGCATGAAGATCAAAGGGGGTTGGCGGACAGAAGGAGCGGGGGCCTCACGGATTCGCAGTGTTGGGTATGCCTATGGTCCGATCATCTGTGCGGGCGGTAATCACAGTTTCCCAACTGGGGCGGCACTCGCCACAGGCACGGGGGTGTCCTTTGCCCCGACTAGCAGCACACACTACATGAACTGGCGTGATGCCACGACGTTGGATGTCAATGGGTTAAGTGCCTTATGCGTGCGGACGTTTTTCAAACCGGCCGCTACTTCCGACGGATATATCATCGCTTCGCAAGGAGCGTCACTGAAGCACGATACTCTCACCCGCGCTTTCAATATCAGCGTCTCCGGCGGTGTCTTTTCCGCGCGGCTCACCACGTCGGTCACCGGGCTCGCGACATTGACCTCGGCGGTGGCTCCCGTCGCTGCCACCACGGTCTATCTGGCGCTCACCTATGACGGAACCACGGCGCGCCTCTTTCACGGGATACCCGGCGGTACTGCTTCGGTCATTGCCTCAGCGGCCATGACTGGAACAGTAGTCCAGGCATCCGTTCAAGATGTCGCGGTGCTGAATACGGCCACCTATACCGCATCGTTCACAGCGCCAACGGCAGAACACACCTTCAACGCCACCAACACCCTGTGTCTGATGAACTGTGACCTCCAGTATGGTCCGATGACACGGTGTAAGACGATAAACGGCGACGCCTGGATGGTCTGTCGAAGAACTGGAAGCGGACTCGCGGGGCCTGTGGTTGAGGTGGAGGATGTGCTATTAGAAAGTGCAACCGCACAGGGTGCCACCGGAATTTTCTTGATGGGCGGCACCTATCGACCCAAGGTCAACCGCGTCTTTGTGCACAACTGTCGGAACGGGCTCGTCGCGCCAGTTGGGAATACCTACGCTTGGCGCTTTGGTGAGTTGTACATGGATGGCCTTGGTCGGTACGGTCTCCAGTTGGGTCCGAATTCTGGCATAGGAGCAATCGACACCGCCTGGATTCAAGGAGGAATCTTTCCGCTCTTCTCGTCTGCCGGTGTTGTCTTGAACAACGTCTTTGTTCAGTGCGAAGCTACCGCAGAGTATGGGGCCGCGCTTATTGCTGCTAGTCTCATCAACGTTACGGCGTCCGGGCTGGTCATCAACACCGAGGTCGGCGTGGCGACGAGTTATCGTGGCGCGCTCCTCCTTCAGGCATTTGCGACCCAAACCCTCGTAGGGGAGTTTCGCGCCTGTGTCTTTGAGGCTGGGAACAGTGTACCGCCAGTCTTGCTGGACGGCGCAACTGCGCCGACACAAAACCGTTTCGCGGTTACGTTCGATACATGTGAATTCGGCACCACAGGCGCCTCGTCGGTGATGAAGGTCAATGGGGGGGCTGCCTTCAATCAACTCCCCGTGCACTTTGAGAATTGTTTCATCATTCCCTGGGCCCCCTATAGTGACGTGGCGGGGACAGCTGTTGTCGGCCCGATTGGCCCCAAGGTCGCCACCTTCTCAGCCACGCCGACCTTCGACTGCTCGCTCGGGGATTCCTTCAGCATCACAGTTACCGGCAATGTGACCAGCTCCACGCTCTCGAATGTTACCCCCGGCCAACGGCTAACATTCTGGATCAAACAGAGTGGTGGTGGGTTTACCTTTGCCTGGCCCAGTAACGTCAAAGGTGGTGGCACCATTAGTGGTACCGACGGGTTCATTTCGACTCAAGAATTTGAAGTCGATCTGGCAGGCGATGCCCGCGCGGTGTCAGCCATGCAATACACCAACTGACATGACAGTCCAATGACGAGCGCGGCTACTCCCTGGGACAGCGGCCAGACTCCGGGTATTTTGCCAATGGTCTGGGCGCAGATGCGCGAAAGTACCTATACCGGCTATGATACGGGAGCGAACTTCGTGGTGATCGCCGACGAACAGCAGTTTGATTACACGAACGAAGATCGGCCCATCGCCGTACCCCCAGACAGTGGGTATTCGATACCGTGAGCATCTCGACCTACACCAGCACGACCACCTTCACGCCGTGGGTATCCGGGGAAAGTCTGTCGCCGGCCAACCTGAACCGGCATCTGTCGCTCGTGACCATCGCGATTGGGGTCGAAAATAGCGTCGTCACGGTCAACAGCACCATCACGATCAGCGGCAGTTTCAGCGCCAGTATCCCAGTGTCACCCGTCATGGGCAACGTCATCAGCGATGGGTCCACCGCCTCGCCGGCCGTGGTGCAACTCTACAATCCGACCACTTCGACCAAGAGCCTGCTGGTCTACGAACTGTACGCGCATAGCCCCAGCGGGTCCAAGATTTTCGTACGACGGTCCAGCTCGACGCTCACCTCAGGAAGCGGCGCGTCTATTTTCACGCCCGCCTTGATCCATATGGACCAAAGCAACACCACGACGATTCGCGGCAGTTTCCTGGCCTACAACTACACGACCTCCTCGCTCTTTACGGAACCAGGTTCCCACTGGTATGGTGAACTACCCATTGAAGGCAACGATGGCTGGCAGCCTACGGCGATCCGTCAAGCAGGCGCTTTTCCCTGGAGCCTCGCTACTGGACAGGCCCTGGAAATCATCTCGGCGAACACAGGATCGACGGAGACCATTGTGGTCACCGCCATCTGGGATGAGTTATGAGCTTCCAGACCTATCTGCCCGTCGCCCCGTTCTCCGGCATGGCGTATACCGGAGGGTCAGTCAACAGTCCGGGCGTTATCCAACTCCATAACCCGGTGGGCAGTGGCGTCACGGGCTGGGTCTACGAAATCTCCATCCTCACGCCCTCTGGGCTTACCTGCGACTTCCGTCCGGCCTCAGTGCGGATGCGCCGCACTACCGATCCGCTGACTCGTGGCGGTGGTTCAAGTGATGGCATCTATACCACGATGCGGCCAGATCCCAGTTACACCAGCAGCAGCAGCCTTACATTTACCTCGTTTAGCTTCACCTCTGCCGCCTCGATTTTTCAGGACAACCAGGCCCAATGGTTTGCCCTGCCCCGAGCGGAAGGTCAAAATGGCTGGCAACCTACCTATGTCCGGCCTGGATATGATTGTTTTCCCATTTCAATCCAGCCGGGATCGGCCTTGGAGTTTCAGCCCAATTTTCAAGGCACCACGAACTTCATCAAGACGCTCATCCTGTGGACGGAGGAACCATGATTGTCGGAGCGATGCTGGGCCGCAACGAGGCGAGACGGCATCTCCGTCGCGTGCTGGAGAACGTGACGGGTCTGGTGGACGAAGTCGTTTTTCTCGATGACCAGTCCATCGACGACACCCCGAAGATTGCCGAGACGGTTGGGGCCAGAGTCTTCCACCGACAGGACGCTGGGGGATGGTGGAACAAGAACGAAGCCCCAGCCCGGCATCAGTTGTGGCAACTCGCCGTTGAGGCCGCAGGTCCGAAAGGCTGGATCTATGTCGCGGATTGCGACCATGAACTCTTAGGTCTCTCCCGCGAAGAACTCCACGCCCTGACCAGAACCCATGTCTACAATGCGTGGGCCTTCCCGCTCTGGGACTGCTGGGATAGCGACGAACTACAGCGGGTGGATGGGTATTGGCAGGCGTGGCGGAATCCCCGACCCTGGCTGTTCAAGGCCCACCCTACCGAGGATTTCAAGCCCGAGTGGAACGGGCGGACCATCCATGTGGGTCATAGCCCACAGAACTACCCGTTTGCCGTTGGCATCGCCCCATCTGGCAGTGGGATTCGCCACCTGAGCTATTGGCATAAAGAGGACCGTAAGGCTAAATTGGCGAAGTATTTATCTCTCACCGAGGAGCCTCATGCCAACGGGCAGCCTGACTCCGTTCGAGATTGAACACGCGCGTAGCATCGGCGATGAACGAGTGACCCTCGCCCCAATTCCTCCGGCGAAAGTGGCGAAGATCCTGATTGGGGTCGTCATCCGTAAGTCGGCCCAAATCGTCCAGGCGTTCCTCGACATGACGGCGGCCCAGAAACTCCGGCGACCGACCGAACTCTCGTGGTATCTCATCACAGATTTTGGCCCGACCGACGCCTTCGCGGGCGAAACCATGCAACTCCTCGACGACTTTGCCGCCAAGACGCCACGAGTCTATCTGCGCCATAACGTCAATGCGGGGGACGACTTTACCGACATCGGCCCGACCCATCAATGGAGTACGCAAGCCTGGCACCGCGTCGGGGCCCTGAAAAACGACATCATTCAAGCCTGCCTCGGAGGACAGTATGATGGGTTATGGCTCCTCGACGCCGACGTGCTCTGCGATCCCTATACCCTCCAGTCTTTGGCGGACTGCGAACTTCCTGTCGTGGCTGGTGTCTACTGGACACTCTGGCAAAAGCCAAAACCCGGATCTACCGAAGTCATCCATGCCGGACCACAAGTCTGGCTCCGACATCCCTATGTCCTCTCCGGACATGGATATTCCGAGCCCGAGTTTCGGAAAGCCCTGGTTGACCGTCAACTGCTCCGCGTGTGGGGGCTCGGCGCCTGTACGCTGTTCCATCGAAGTGCTCTCGAAAAAGGGGTCCACTTTACCCCTGTACCTGAAGGGTTGCCTCCCGGCCCAATGTCGGACGGGGAAGACCGACACCTGTGCGAACGCGCTCGCCGACTGCATCTCCCGCTCTTTGCAGATGCTTGGCCAGACATCTGGCACTGTTACCACGCCGACGAAATCGGAGCTATCGCCCAGTGGCGAGCACGGCTGAGTGCCGAACACCCCCAGGTGCCGGGGTTCGGTGATTCGGTCAGCGTCCGACTCGATCTCCTCGAATCCATCCCTCATCCCCAGAATCCGGGGATCATCCAACAGTTGGGCCCACAGTTTTGGCGTGGACGACTCGGAACGGGGGCACTGTTGCCGGAGCTTGAGGAGGCCGTCGCCGGACTGCAATCGGGCGACCGGCAAATCGTGACCTTGCACTATCCTGGCCACTATGAATATCAGACGCTTGCCAGCCAGCAGCGGTTGGTGGCCGTCACCTTGCTCGACACCAAACCCTATCGGGTGCCTCCCGTCGTGGAACAAGAACTGTTTGTGGGGAACCACACCGGGGCGTGGTTAGACTCGACCACGCTGACTGCCTCGCAAATTGACGACGTGACGGAGACGATTGCGGAGGGGGTCGCATGAGCGAAGAGCAGAAGATCGAGATTCCGGCTGGGATGTTAGCCATTACGACGTATGGCAGCATTGCAGTGGAAACCACGGATTCCCTCGCCGCCATGGGACGTCACAACGTGGCCCAAGGCATCAAGAACATCAACTACGCCTTCATTCCCGGCAATCTGGTGGACAAGGCCCGCAATGACGCCGTTAAGGTACTCTTAGCCAACAAACCATGGCAGTATCTCGCCTTCATTGATGCTGATATGCAGTTTGTACCTCAACTCATGGAACAACTGCTAATCACAGCCTATCACCTGACCCCGTGGGCGGATGTTGTGGGCGCATGGTGCCCACTGCGTGGCGCGCCCTATCTCCCCACGATCGACACCGGCACCGGCACATGGGAAAGTCACGACGCCGGGATGGGGCCTGTCGAGGTGATTCGGACGGGTTCAGCCTGCGTGCTTATTAAGCGCCACATCTACGAGCGGATGGAGTTTCCCTGGTATGGGGTGCGCCCCGCACCGCGTCCAGTGGACATGATGGCCGAGTTTGACAACTACGTGCGCTGTAAGATGGACGGGAGAAATCCTTTCCGCGACGACGACCTGTGGGCCCGTATCGAGACGTGCGCCCGTGAGGATGCGCGTAGCCAACGGCTGAATGCTCAGGCGCAGGGTCCCGGCGGCTTCTACGGCAGTGTCGGCGAAGACTCCAACTTCTGCGATCGGGTGAAGGCGTTGGGCGGGCGGATCGTCGTGAACACCGATATTGTGGCGAACCACATGGAACGCCGACCCATAACGCCCGCCGACCATATCAAGGCGATGAAGGAAGCGGAGCGCTGGACCAGGCTGGCCGTGGGGATTGCCGCGTAAATGCCGATTACCTGGAACGAATCCGTTCCGTCGCCCTCCTCGGCGGCCTCCTCGGCAGACGATGAATTGCGGGGATTCATGGTGGCCGTTGCGAGCGGTCTCTCTCGCAGCTTCGTCTGGCCTGGATCTGGCGGCGGCAGTAACGCGAGCGCCGGCTTATCACAATTCGGCAATGCCCGGCTGGCGATTGCGGGCAACTCCGCCGTCACTGGCGGGTACGGAGATGGGTTTCTCTTGCTGAACCGAAACCACATCTCGCTGCACCACATTGGCTCGACCTGGACTGCGCTGCTTGGCCACAGCAGCATGGTAGACCATAAATCCGGGTTGGGCTTTACCACCGCCTCCCAAGTGAGCGCCCGCTGGGTCACCCAAAGTGGCATCTTTACCATCCCCAGTACGGATTCCTTCGGAGCCATCACCGTAACATTCCCCACGGCCTATAGCGCCACCCCGACCTTTGTGCACTGCTGTCCTTTTTATGGCAACGCCGTGCTGTTTACCAACTCGTCGTATGCGGTGCACGTGTCCGACATTACCCGCGGGGGTTTCAGCGCGGTGTATAGTGGGTATAGCAATAGAGTCACGATGTCCGTGGCATGGGAAAGTGACGGGACGGTGCTCCTGTGAGCCAAATTACGTGGGTCGAGACGATTCCCAGTGGCACCTCACTGGCAGGGAACGCCCCAACAGATTTCCCTCGGGTATGGAAAGCCGTCACGTCTGGTATGACGTTGGAGCACTTCTGGAACGCCAGTGGTGGCGACAGCGAGGCCAGCACTGGAGAACTGCGCCTCGGGGCC
>Ga0209641_10005356_pt1 | contig 10509 bp, 10 predicted proteins | sample RifCSP16_1_FD_184022 | JGI IMG/M metagenome (GOLD analysis project Ga0209641, IMG submission 184022) | Soil microbial communities from Rifle, Colorado - Rifle CSP2_sed 16_1 (SPAdes) (version 2) | ecosystem: Environmental > Terrestrial > Deep subsurface > Rock core/Sediment | place: Rifle...
GGCGGGCGGCGGAAGCCGCCATCCGCGACACGGCCCTGGAAGACGGCATCCTCGACCAGGCGCGAGTGAACGCGGAGGGCTATCTCTTCGGTCTGTTCAGGACCCTGGGATATGCCGATGTGGTCTTTTCGACCGCGACCGAGGCCCGGCCGGCCCCAACGCCGACGCCGCTCCCACTGGCCTCACCTACGCCCTAGGGCGAGGCTCGGCCCCAACGCCGACGCCCTGAGCCCGCGCAGGCTCACCCCTGCCGCGGCCGCCAGGCCCAGGACCATCAGCCAGGCGAGCAAGAAGATCTGGCGCGGCAGGAGCTGGGGCGTCAGCAGCACCACCAGGCCCGGGCCCAGCGTGCTGCCCAGGGAGCCGGCGGTGCTCTTCATCCCCATCACCTCGCCCTTGTGCGCCGCGGGGGCGATATCCAGCAGGTAGGCGTTGAGGGCAGGGTCGAACAGCGCGTTGCCCAATCCGGCCACGACGAATCCGGCCGCAATCCAACCGAAGTTCCGGCCGAGCACCAGACCGGCGAACTGGGAGGTTAAGAGCACCAGCCCCAGGATCAAGATCGGCCTGCGCCCAAACCGATCGCTCCATCCCCCCAGGGCGAACTCACCCAACGCCACTGCCAGCCCGTACACGCTCATGGCCAGGCCGAGTTGGACCGAAGTCCACTCCAACTCATCGTAGGCGTAGAACATCAACTGCGGCTCGATGAAGGCCCAGGCGAACAGCACGCCGAAGGCTATCAAGAGTAGAACCACCAGCGGCCGAAACCGACCCGAGGCTCGGTAGGGCCTGAGGTAGGCAGACACGCTGCGGCGAGGGGCGCCGGCGCCGGACGGTCGCCGCGACGGCCGAGCGACCGCATGTGTCTCGGGCACCGTGAGGCCGGCCAAGACCAGCGTCAGCGCAGCGATGCCGACGGACATTCCAAATGGAACCACGTACCCCCAGCGGTCGTAGAGGGCCCCTCCGATCAAGGGCCCAATCACCCAGCCAAGCGAGGCGCCGCCGTTCACCACCCCCACGTATCGGGCGCGCCGATCTACCGGGGCGATGTCAGCTACGATCCCCATCACCGCCGGGATCAATCCGGCGGTGAACCCACCCGCCAATCCGCGAACAAGAACGAACACCTCCGCCGAGCCCGCCAGCAGGAAGCCCGTGAAGGCCAGTGCATAGATCGCCAGAGAGCCCAGCACCAACGGGCGCCTGCCGATCCGATCGGCCAGCGATCCCAGGAACGGTGCGGCCAGCGTGGCGGCCAGGGCGTAGGCCAGCGCACTGAGGCCGAGCGCATCCACCCCGGCTCCGAAGTCGCTGAGCCGGCGGGCGAACAGGGGCAGGATCATGACGAAGCTCGTCATCTGCAGTGCCATGCAGGCGGCCAGAGCCAGCGTGACCTTCCAGGGATCCCTGCGGCGATTGTGACGATCCGGCTGTGCCATGGGTGACGGTCGCTCCTGCATCAGGCGATGTCGAGGGCGGCCCCGCTCTCGATGATTTCGATGAGCGTGCGGGTGAAGCGCGCGGCAGGAGCCCCGTCCACCACATCGTGGTCGAAGCTGACCGTCAGGCTGAGACACTGGCGAGGCACAACCGCCCCCTCATGAACGGCTGGCCTTTCCCCGATCCCTCCCACGGTGAGACCAAGCGTGTGCGACATGAGAAAAGCGATTCCCCAGCCGGCGTGCTTGCCGAACATCCCCACCGATGTCACGATGGCGGTGCCTTGGACCTGCTTGACCCAATGGGGACTGAGTTTCAACCCGCGGAAGTAAAGCAGGCGGACGAAGCGAGGAATGCGCGATGCCAGGCCGACCAGCCGGCCGGCCCGGCCTGCCGGACGCGGGTCGGCCTGAACAGAGCGGATCTCGTCGTTCAAGTCGCTCACGGATCGGGTGTTGGCGCGGCGCAGGATGATGGGGAGGGCGACTGCCCCCGGCCGCGGTTCGACCAAGGTGGCAACATCCACCTCGTGGAATACCACCAGCCGACGCCGCAGATCGCGGTAGGCGTGGACCGCCGGGTGGGCCTGGATGGCCCTGGCGTAGCTGGCGATCAGAAATGCGGTGAAGGAGAGTGGTCGACCGTCCGCGCCGGGATTGTCCCTGAGGAACTCGCGGGGCAGGGTGACGTCCACCTCCAGCAAGCCATGCACAATGTGCCGCCTGGCCGCCAGGTACCCTGCATCGACGACGAGTTCTCGGTCGCGTGCGAAGGGGAGAATGTCGTAGGTCATGCGTGCCTGCCCTTCTGTGTGCGGAAGCAATCCAATCCCGCGTCGTTGTGCCAGCCCTCAAGGTATCGGCTATCGGTGACCTTCGGAGACTAGGGCCGGTCGCCCCCTCCACGCAAGTGACACTTGACACCTCGGCTGGCGATGCGCCGGCCGCCTCCCACCGCGCCGGGCAGAGCTTGGCGAAGAGAAGTGACGAGCCGGGGAGAGTGACGCCTGGGTCGGCAGGTCAAGCCAATCGTCACCTGACAGGTCCCCCAGGCCATGGTTTCATGAGGTGGTTTGCAGCCGACGGAGACTACGGAACGCGGCTGGAGAGGAGTCCTCATGTCGACGATCGATGGCCTGGTTCAGGACTTCCTGGCTCAGAAAAGGATCGCGGTGGTCGGGGTCTCGGACAAACGTGAGACGGGCTGCAACCTGGCTTACCGCACGTTCAAGGGGGCGGGCTATACTCTCTTCACCGTCAACCCGCGCATCACGACCTTCGAGGGGGCTCCGTGCTATCCCGACCTGAAGTCGATTCCTGAGAAACCGGAGGCGGTCTTCATCCTGGCCAACCCCCAGGTCGCCGACCTGATCGTGCAACAGTGCGTTGAGCTCGGCATCAAGCATGTCTGGATGCACTGCATGATGGGCACCAAGCCTGGACTGGCGAGCGGCATGACCAGCGTGTCCCAAGACGCCGTGCAGATGTGCCGGGAGCACGGGATCGCGGTGATCCCGGGAAGCTGCCCCAACCAGTTCCTCAATTCGGACTTCGGTCACAGGCTGATGCGGGTGTTGTGGCGAACACTGGGATTCTTGAAGATCAGCCAGAATGGGGTAGCAGCTTGACCGCGGCCGCCCAACCCCAGGCTAACCCCGTGACGAAGAGAGTGCTCGTCGCCTATGCCACCTTCGCCGGCTCGACCGTCGAGGTCGCTCAGGCGGTCGGCGAAGAACTCGCCAGGAGCGGTTGCCAGGTGCAGGTCCTGCCGATCCGCGCGGTGGGGAACCTCCAGAGGTACGATGCGGTGGTGGTCGGCGCGCCGATGATCCTGGGCTGGCACCGCGCTGCGCGGCGCTTCCTCCGGCGACACCGGAAGGCGCTGCAGCGCATCCCGCTGGCCGTGTTTGTCATGGCGATCAGTCTGACCGAGACCGGTGAGACGAGCGTGGAGGGGGTGCCGATCACCCTGGACGAGCAGCTCCCCAGGCGCCCCCAGCAGCCGGGGCGGCTGAGTTTCCGGGAGCGTTATGCCCGGCTCGCCAACTACCTGCGGCCTATTCTCCGAGCCACCCGCCCGGCTAGGCCGGCAAGCATCGGGATGTTTGCCGGCCGGCTGGAGTACGGCCGATTGAAGTGGTGGGCCGTGCTCTTCGTGATGGTGATCATCCGGGCCACGGCCGGCGACCGGCGCAATTGGCCGGCGATCCGCGCCTGGGCCGGGGGCCTGCCTGCGGCACTCCAGCTGTAAAAGAGGGGAGTTCCTCGGCTGCTGAACACGACCAGAAGTGAGGGGAGGCCCGATGGACTCGATTCTTCCTGAGAGAGTGACGCTGGCCCCCTCCCGCCGGCCAGGCGTCCCTACCCCACCCATCAGCAGGCTCCCCGATGACATCCTCCGGGAAGGGGCCCAGCGGCTGGGATCGGCGGGCCTCATCTACTCGACGACGTTCTTCTTCGCCTGGCTTGGCCCTGCCTTCATCAGCGGAAACCTGCGGCTCAGCTACTTCTTCGAATTCAGAAGCGTGGCATCCGTCATCTCGATCCTGATGGGGATCATTGTCGCCTGGTTTGCCCGCACCGGAAGAATCCGGCTCGATCGCCTGATGGACCTCGGGCTGGTCTTCTTGGTCGTCAGCACCTTCGGCATCTCCTTGGCCAATTTCTGGGGAGCCTTTCCGGTGTGGCGCGAGGGAGTATTGGGTGCCTACACGGGCATTCCCTGGGAAAGCGTGTGGATTGTCGTATTCCCGCTCGTCGCTCCCAATGCGCCGGGCAAGATGCTGCTCGCCTGCCTGGGAGCCGCCTCCACCGGGCCCCTGACGCTTCTGCTCTCACAGGCTTTCGGGCTGACGAGCCGAGATATGCCGTTGTTCTTCCTGTTTGGATACTTTCTCTTCACAACCTACCTGTGTGCCGGCCTGGCATTCATGACATCTCGCGGGATCTACAGGATCGGGGCGCGCCTGGAGGAAGCCCGAGACATTGGCAGCTATCAGCTGGTTGAGCTGCTGGGGTCTGGCGGCATGGGTGAAGTGTGGGTGGCAAAGCATCGCTTGCTTGCCCGGCCGGCTGCCATCAAGCTCATTCGGCCCGAAGTGCTTGGCGGGAACGAAGCGGGTCGTATGGTTGTCGCCCGACGTTTTGAACGGGAAGCGCAGGCCACTGCCGCGCTCAAGTCCTACCATACGATCTCCCTCTACGACTTCGGGGTCACCCAGGAGGGCTCGTTCTATTACGTCATGGAACTGCTGGAGGGGATGAACCTGGACGAGCTGGTCAAGGTCCATGGCCCGATCCCGGCTGGGCGGGCGGTGCATCTGCTGCGGCAGGTCTGCCACTCGCTGGCTGATGCCCATGAGCACGGGATGATCCACCGCGACATCAAGCCGGCGAACATTTTTGTGTGCCGTCTGGGTTCGGAGGTCGATTTCATCAAGGTCTTGGACTTTGGCCTGGTGCGAACTCCGAAGGCGCTCGTTCCTGGGGCGGCTGAGCTCACCGTGGAAGGGATGGCTTACGGCACCCCGGGGTATATGGCGCCCGAGATTGCCATGGGGAAGACCGACCTCGATGGGCGCACAGATCTCTACGGCGTCGGTTGTGTGGCTTACTGGCTGGTGACGGGTCAACGGGTTTTCGTCGGGGAAACGCCCATGGCCGAGGCGTTTCACCATATTCAATCGAAACCGATCCCTCCCTCGGAGAGGACGCAGACCGCGATCCCCGAGGCTTTCGAGAAGATCATCCTAGCCTGTCTTGAGAAGGATCCCGCCAACCGGCCGCAGAGCGCCCGCGAACTTGGGGCACTCCTGATTGAGTCGCTCCCCGAGGCGGATTGGACCCAAGAGCAGGCCGAAGCATGGTGGCACCTCCACCTGCCCAGGACCGTCGAACAACCTGCGGCGGGGACGGAGTAAGGTGGTCCTGGCCGGCCGTGCCGTCCGTCTGAGACCGGATGGGGCATTCCGAGTGGAGCAGGGACGGGGGAGGTCTCATGACGTCGGAGCAGATCGAGACCAGTGCAGGGGTCATCCAGCCGCGCCCACTGGTTGCCTATTTCGTCGTCGCGTTTGCGCTCTCCTGGCTGGCCCGCCCGGTCCCCTTCTCCCTACACTACCTGGCGAGCTATGGCCCGGCAGTGGCTGGGCTCCTTGTAACGGGCATCACCGCCGGGAAGCGTGGATTGTCTGAGCTCCTCGGCCGGGCGCTCAAGTGGCGCGTAGGATGGCGGTGGATCCTGATCAGCACGCCTTCCCCGGCGGCGCTTTTCGTCCTTGGTCTCGCCATAGCGCGGATCGCAACCGGCGACTGGCCCGACGTGAGCGATCTTGGGCAGGTCAACTACCTGCCCTACCTCGGCATCGGCGCATTGCCTTTCTGGCTCCTGACCTACGGACTGGGGGAGGAGATCGGCTGGCGGGGTACGCGCTGCCTCGGCTGCAGCGAACACGCACGGCCGCCTCAGCCACCCTCATCTTGGGGCTGCTCTGGGCGCTTTGGCATGTCCCCGCCTTCTTCTACCTCGATACCTACGAGCAGCTGGGGCTGGTGATGCTTCCGGCCTTCGCCTTTTCAGTGTTGTGTGGGGCGGTCGTAAGCACCGGCGGCAGCGTGCTGATCGTGGCGCTGTTCCACGCGGTCTTCAACTTCTTCTCCGCCTCACAGGCCGGGCAAGGGATCGTGCAGATCGTGATGACCGCCGGCATCATCGTCGCGGCACTGATCATCCCGCCTCGCTACGGACTGGAGCACTTCTCGCCCCAGCCGAGGCACACGGTCTGAGGCTTGGCCGCGGGCAAGCGCTGCCAGCCGCTTGCCGCGGGAACTCCCGCTCATCACGGACCTTCGTCCCTAGTCTTTGAGGTCCGACTCCGGCTTGTTTTGTAGGACACCCTCGATGCGGTCCATGACCTCGTCGGTGAGCATGCCCACCACCTCCAGGGCCTGCAGATTCTCCTCCAACTGACTCGGCCGCGAGGCTCCGGTGATCACGGTGCTGACATTGGGATTCTTCAGGCACCAGGCCAGGGACAGCTGCGCCCGGGTGCAGCTCAGGTCGGCGGCGATGTCCGCCAGGGACCTGGCCCGGGCGATGTTGGCCTGAACTTCCTGGCTGTCTAGATTCCGGCGCAGCCAGTCGAATCCGGGCAGGCTGGTCCGAGTGGCCTCCGGCATCCCCTGGTCGTACTTCCCGGTGAGGAAGCCGCTGGCCAGCGGGCTGAAGGTCGTCAAACCTAGGCCGATTCGGCCGTACATCCGGGCATACTCCCGCTCGACCCGCTGCCGCTGGAACATGTTGTACTCGGGCTGCTCCATCTGAGGCGGGATCAGGTGCTCACGCCGGGCAATGCCGTGGGCTTCCATGATCTCGTCGGCGCCCCATTCGCTGGTCCCCCAGTACAGAGCCTTGCCCTGGGCGATCACCTGGTTCATCGCCCGCACCGTCTCCTCGACCGGCGTGCCGCGATCCGGCCGATGGCAGAACAGCAGATCGACGTAGCTCAGCTGCAGGCGGGCCAGTGAAGCATCCAGACCCTCCAGGATGTGCTTGCGTGAGAGCCCCTCGTCGTTGGGCCCGGAGCCGCCCCAGAAGAGCTTGGTGGAGATGACCAGGTCGGAGCGCTTCCAGCCGGCCTTCTTGAGCGCCAGGCCGAGCACGGTCTCCGCCCGGCCCGCTCCATAGGCCTCGGCAGTGTCGAAGAAGTTGACCCCCTTCTCGAAGGCCAGCTTCAGGCAGGCGAAGGCCTGATCCTCGTCCATCTGTCGGGTGAAGGTGATCCAGGAACCGAAGGAAAGGGCCGACAGCTTCAGTCCGGATGACCCCAGTCGTCGATACTCCATGTCTCTTCCTCTTGATCCAGGCTGGCGGCGAATCGCGCCCGGATTCTCTCACGGGAATGACGGGGCAGCTAATTGACTTCACCTCGAAAACGTCCTATGATGTGATCGTCTCCCACTGCCAAGGCCATGATGGAAATTCGGAGATCATGGAACTGGGACCCTCTTGGAGGCGCGCGATCCCTCACCGGGAAATACAGCAAAACAGAAGAAGGCCTTCGGCGCACCTCGCCGCCAGCTGGCGCCGGGCATGACCGCAAACGGAGAAATCGGGCAGCGCGTGCGTGTCGCCAGGAAGGCGATGGGGCTGCGCCAGGCCGACCTTTCCGAGATGACCGAGCTTCCGGCAAGCCACCTGTCGGACATCGAACGCGGGGCGCTCACTCCGACCATCCCGACCCTGCGCAAGATCGGCGATGCCCTGGGGCGACCGCTTGTGTACTTCCTGCAAGCCCCCGAGGACAACCCGCGCTCCGTGGGCATGGTCATCAACATCTCCTCGATCGGCGGCCAAGCGGCCGTGCGATTCGCGGAGCTTGTGGAAGAGAAGACCGGCGGCGAACACAAGGTTCACATCTACGACCACTCCAGGCTGGGCACCGCGCGACAGCAGATCGAGGGCCTGGCCGAAGGCGCCATCGATATCTACATCGACGAGCTGCTGGGGTATGAGGGCTGCGCCGAACTGTGTGGGCCGGTCTGCTTGCCCTTCTTCTTTCGTGATGAAGACCACTATCGTGCCTTCCTCCAGAGCGAGATCTTCGAGGAGCACATCTACCAGAAACTGCTGGAGAAGGGCATCCGGCTGCTCAAGCCGGTCTCCAGCTGGGGGTCCGGTTCGTTCGAGATGCTGTTGTCGACGGATCCGGTCTTCTCGCCCGCGGATCTGGCTGGCCGCAGACTCCGCTCCTACGATTCATCCGCAGCCGTTGCCTTGCGGCGGGCCCTGGGTGCCGAGCCGGTTGTGGTCGAGTGGGCGGAGGCTCCTCGGGCGTTCAAGGAAGGCCGCATAGACAGCTTTCTGACCCCGGCGATCTATCTCAATGCCCTGCGGCCCTACGAGTTCGCCAAAAATGCCACACTGCTGGCCTACGGCTACACGTTGGGACTGACGGTCGCGGTCAACGATCGGGCATATCGCAGCATGTCGCCTGATCTTCAGCTGGCGCTGACCGAGGCGGCGCAGGAGGCTGGGGCCTACTGCACCCCACTGGTGAACGAGCAAACCTCATTCACCCTCGAGCGGCTTCCGACCGAATACGGGCTGCCCGTCATTCATCCGGACCGGCACGCCTGGCGCCAGAGCTTCGATGCGGCAATTCGCCAGATCTGTGAGGGCGGGCTGCTCTCACCCACGATGTACGAGGCCATTCAAAGTCTGTAGCGTTTCTGCAGACGGGGAGGCCACATGGAGTGATCCTGGAAGGGCTGTGAGGGGAGACCGTCGATGGAGCAACTCTCATGAGGAGGAGATCCATGTCGTCCAAGAAACAAACTCTTTTGGCGCTCTCGTTGCTGGTCGTCGGGGTGATGCTGCTCTCGGCCTGCGGCGGCGCGACCTCCGCCCCCGAAGCGGCTACCCCCCTACCGGAAGAGCCCGCTGCTCCAGCCGAGGGCGAACCGATCATCATCGGCGCGGTGTTTGACCGAACCGGCTGGATGGCCGCCTACGACGACCCGCCGCGCTCGGCCGCCTTCTTGGCGGTCAAGGTGCTCAACGAACGCGGGGGCATTCTGGGGCGACCGGTGGAGCTGATTGAGATCGATGGCAAGACCGACCCCGCCGTCGTGGGCACCGCCGCCCGCCAGCTCATCGAGCAGGGCGCGCAGATCATCATCGCCCCGTGCGATTTCGACATCGGTGCACCGGCCAGCCAGGCTGCGCAGGAGGCGGGCATGGTCGGGACTTCCACTTGCGCCTCCTCGCCGCTCTATGGATCGGAGGTGCTGGGCGACCTGCAGTTCACTGCTTCGGTATGGAACAACAACCTGGCTGGCGCCGCAGCGCAATGGGCCTACACCGAGAAGGGCTGGCGGACCGCAGCCGTCGTCAACGACACCGCCTATGAATACACCCAATCGCTCGGCGAACTGTTCAAGGAAGGCTGGACGGATTTGGGCGGCGAGATCGTCTCCGACGATGTCTACACCGCAGGCGATGAGGACTTCTCCGCTCAGATCGGCCGGATCCAGGCGCTTCCCGAACCGCCCGATGTGATCTACATCTCCGGCGTCAACCCCGAGCTGGCCACCATCCTGCGCCAGGTGCGCGCGGCGGGCATCGAGACCCCGCTGATGGGCGGGGACACCTACGATGATGTGCAGCTCTGGGCCGCCCTGGGACCCGAGCTGGGCAACGATCTGTACTTCGCCACCCATGCCTGGCTGGGCCCGGAAGCGGGGGGCAACATGGAAGAGTTCCTGGCGCTCTATGAGGAGGAGTATGGCGAACCCCCGGCTGCCGGATTCACCGCCATGGGCTGGGATGTCGTGATGGTGTACGCCCAGGCGATCGAGGCGGCCGGCACGACCGACGGCGCGGCCGTTGCGGCCAAGATGGAAGAGCTGGAGTTCGACCTGCTCAGCGGCCACATGGATTGGTCTACCGCCGCGGAAGGGCACTTCCCGAACAAGGAAGTCGTCATGGCGCAGCTGCAGGGCGCCCAGCCTGCGTTCATCGGCTGGATTGCCCTGGAGAATCCTCCCGGACGCTAGCCCGAAACACCGACCGTACGAAGCGCGGGTTCCTCGTGGGGCGCCGCTGCCCCACGAGGGACTCTGCGCCCAACGCGCAGTCTGAGCGAGAGCAGGGTAGTTATGACGCTAGATGCCGGCGGTCATCCCAATGCGGCCGGTCTGATCGTGGAGGGGGTGACCAAGGACTTCGTCGGCCTCCGAGCCCTCGATTCGGTCAGCCTGGGGTTGGAGCGGGGGGAGATCCTGGGGCTGATCGGGCCTAACGGTTCGGGCAAGACCACGCTGATCAACATCTTGACCGGCTTCCTGAAGGCGACCGCGGGCCGGATACGGATAGACGGTATCGACGTCACCAACTGGTCGCCTCATCGCATCGCCCCGCTGGGCTTGGCGCGGACATTCCAGACCATCAAGCTGTTCCTGGGACTCACCGTGCTGGAAAATGTCGAGGTGGCCGCCGTGAGCGCGCATCTGCCGCGCGCTCGCGCCCGGATCCGGGCCCATGAGGCGCTGGAGCGGCTGGGGG
>Ga0209641_10005358_pt1 | contig 10508 bp, 13 predicted proteins | sample RifCSP16_1_FD_184022 | JGI IMG/M metagenome (GOLD analysis project Ga0209641, IMG submission 184022) | Soil microbial communities from Rifle, Colorado - Rifle CSP2_sed 16_1 (SPAdes) (version 2) | ecosystem: Environmental > Terrestrial > Deep subsurface > Rock core/Sediment | place: Rifle...
TCTTTATGCATAGGTCAAATTTCTTAATATATATCGTCGTTGGTTATGGTACAGGTCTTTGTTTCGCCAGAGTATATGTAAGCATGGCAGTCGCCAGATTCGGATCCCATGTATTGATAATTGCCGTATTCATACACATCGAACCATCCTGGATAGATTGTTACATCTATACCAGCCTCAGACCCTTGAAAATAATTTGGTGAGGGATTGTTGCCATATATATACATTGTGAAGTCTGATGCTTTCATCGAACCCGTGTTGTCATTGATAACATGCTTTTTGACTATTAAGTGAGCTGGCTGTATATCATCATTCGTTATCGTACAGGTCTTGATTTCACCGCCTTTAATGATACCACTACAATCAGGGGAGTTAGATTGAGAATAATCTGGTCTATTATACTCCCAAACATTATAGTAGCCTTCATAAATTGTTACAGTCGTGCCGGCCTCAGACCCTTGAAATGCAGTTGATTGGGAATTGCCATCTACAACGATTGTGAAGTCTGAGGAGCTTGCTGTGCCACCATCATTATTGATTACATGTTTGATGACGACTAATTGAGCCTTCGGTAAATCGTCGTTGGTTATGGTACAAGTCTTGGTTTCACCCAGGTTTATTTGATCATTACATTCAGGTGAATACGACTGGCTATAACCGGGCTTCCAATCTTCATATACGGAATAGTAACCTGTACCGATTTTCACATCAGTGCCTTCCTCAGAACCTGGAAATGAACTTGGTGAGGGGTTATTGCAACATACATTTATTCCAAAGTCTGATGCCTTTGCTATACCTCCATTATCGTTGATCACATGTTTTATTACCTTTAAATGTGGAGCTATATCCTCATTGGTTATTAAACAGGTTTTGGCTTCGTTAGTATTTATGCGTCCAGAACATCCAGGTGAATATGATGTTTTGTAGCCTTTCACTGCAAGTTCAGTTACTTTATACTCGCTGTTCTTCATAGTAACGGTTGTTCCTGTTTCTGAACCACTGAATATAGCGGGCGATGGATCTTTGGCTGTAACGGTTACTGCAAAATCAGATGCCTTCATAGTACCGCCATCATCATTGATCACATGTACATATACTGCCAGAGTCGGAACTCCTTTCTGGCCTTGACCTTGGGCTGCGAAGGCTTGAAAAACATTGCTCACAAGCAATAAAGTTATTGCAACAATAGCCAGCAGCACAAGTTTGGTTTTATTGTTAAGAACCATAGTTTACTTTACCTCCTTTTCATTGGTATTTCGCTTTTCAGTATTGCACTTCCATAGGTGCTTATTGATGCATTCACCATACTACCTTTTCAGGAAATCCCCCTGCATCTCGGACTGTGAAGTATGGTTTGAAATTTAATTCAAGTTATACCAAATAAACGTCTTTTTCTTTGCCACCACATCTGTCCTGCACCTCACTTGAAGTAAGGTTATTAAACTATATATAACCTTTGCATAATTATCATGATCATTTATTATAATGCTCATATAGATTTATTCTGGAGATGCATAAATCTTTTTTGAATACCCCCCTTTTGTATGACATACGCCTTATTTTCCACCTTAAAGATGTTGTTATGATTCCTCTCGTCTTTTGAAAGCATGAGATCCACTTATCTTTTGCAGTAGAGTAAGGCAATGGCTTATGTCCTCCCTTTCTCATCAAACCGTACTTACCAATTTCTGGTATACGGCTTTAGTCTGGCGTATTCCTTTGCAGATGGTATCAATCAGAAGCGAAGAAAGCGAAACCAGCCCCAGCTTAGCGAATTCAGAAGGATGAGTTCTTTCAGAGTAAAATCCTGATCTATTTCAGATATTTGCAGATCTCAATCAATGCATTCCAGAGTTCTAGGTGATATCATCTTTTTCAAACACCACCATGCCTGTCTTCAGACGTGCAGCCTCATCATCTGTTAGTTCCCTCCGTAATGCATTTTCTGAAATTATCGCGCTGTTGCCCATCGGATCCTCGATTATCACGGTGATCTCGTATTCCCCTGCCTTTATTCTTTCGATTATGGAGAGAAGCTCGAGCGCCTTCTCGATCTTTTCTTTTTCATCCCATCTTGTGACCATATCGAGTATCATGACCACTCTCTCAAGAATACCCTCTATATTTGATATGAACGATTCAGAAGCAGGACCCGGCTCGATCTCGATCCCGAGTTCGGGAATCCGTATCGTGCCCGAGGTTGAGCGCACCACACGGGCGTTCAGATCATCCCTGGTCCTGATTTTCAGTTCATAGCCCGCAGGCTCGCGCTGTGACAGTATCAGATTATCAGAATACCTGAAACCGCATTCGCACAGAGAGGTGATAAGCATCACCTCCCCAAAGAAAGGGATATTCTGCTGGACCCAGCTTGTTATCAGCTCCTTGCTGCACAGAGGGCACTGGCTCTTCGTGATTACTAATGGAGATTCAGTGTTCACTTCAATTTTTGCCTGTCTATACGGACACCGCGAGGTGTCACTATGACCTGATCCTCTTTTACAAGTGCAATGTCGCCGTGGACATCGTTAACCACCTGTTTCATGTCCTTTATCGCCCTGTCAAACAGGAGCTTGTCATGTTTTGCAGGTGTTACATCGATAAAAACCACATTTCCTTCATAGATCTGTTTCTTCAGTTGAGGCAGTACGTCGAGCCCTGAGAGTTCAGCAACACGGATGAACATGATGGTAGGTTCACCTTTAAAACCCTCCTCGAACTCTGATAGATCGAGTTCCTCATAATCCTCAGCCTCTGACTTTGCCTTTTTCCCGCTTCCGATGAGCTTATCTAAGAATTTCGCCATACAATCATCACCTTTCCTTTTTAATGTGTGATTCTATTTATCTATTTCTGTCCAAACTTCCAGATCTCGTCTCCAACATAGTGGATTGACTCGACTGCTTTGCCAGTCCTTCCAGCCATGTCCTTTCCTGAAACGAGCGCTTTTCCTATGGCAAGCGCCTTTCCGTGCGCCAGCTCCATAACTATGACATGGTCTCCTTCTTTTATCGCCGGATCTGCCTCAACTATTCCCTTTCCCATCACATCAGCCCCGTTTATGATGAACTTCACAGCTCCAGGATCAACAACCACCCTGCGCTGCGCCGGGTTGAGCTTGAGCGCGCCTCTGACGGTGGGAAATATCTTTCCATTGATCTTGAAAAGCAGCGGCTCGCCATCCACAAAGATGAAATCACATTTATCTGTCGCGACAAGTTCGAGCTTTTTATTCTCAAAGGGCGAAGCATCCCCGAAAGCTTCGACAATATCCCTGACAAGAGCCTTTTCTTCATCCTTTCTCAGAACATTCCTTGATTTTATCTTCATTTATCACCAATAGTTTTAAATATTCTACGAACTACTTTGAAGCACTATTACATTGATGGATTAATAAACTTTATCAGGAGCGTTTTATGGGAAACAGACCCCTCGACATTCTAAACAATGCGTTAAACAAATCAGTACTGGTTCGGCTTAAAGGAGCCAGAGAGTTCAGAGGCGAATTACAGGGATATGACATGCATATGAACCTTGTGCTGGCAAATGCCGAGGAAATGAAAGATAGCGAAACAAAGAAACTTGGAACAGTGGTTGTGCGCGGAGATAATATCGTTTTCATCTCCCCCTAAAAGGTGATAATAAATGTCAAAAGGTACGCCCTCGATGGGCAAACGCCAGAAAAAGACTCATGTAAAATGCAGAAGATGCGGTAAAGTATCACTCAACACCCATACTAAGATGTGTGCATCGTGCGGATTCGGCAGGACTGCCCGCATGAGATCTTATAAATGGCAAGAAAAATGCGGTTACTAAGGTGAGCATATTTGCATGAAGAATGCGGTGTGGTAGGTGTATCTTTCAAGAAAGAATCCCCTGCCGCGCTGTCAATCTATTATGCTCTTTATGCGCTACAGCACAGGGGACAGGAATCTGCAGGTATAACAGTCCACGATGGCACCCAGGTCAGGACATTAAAAGGAATGGGTCTGGTGCCAGATGTTTTCAACAGGGATGATATCCAGAAACTGAAAGGTCATGTGGGGATAGGGCATGTGAGATATTCGACAACTGGCGGCTCGAAAATAGAAAACTGCCAGCCGCTTCTTGTCAGTTTCAGGAGCGGGACGATCGCCATAGCTCATAATGGTAACCTGGTTAATTCAAAAGAACTTAGAGCAGAACTTGAGAAAGAGGGAAGAATCTTCCATTCTGATTCTGATACCGAGGTCATAGCACATCTTCTTGTCAAAAAATTGATGTACAGTGAGCCTCAGGAGGCTGTCAGGGAACTGATGAGACGGCTGATCGGCTCATATTCGCTTGTGATCCTGGTGGACAACGAGCTTGTGGTTGTGCGCGATCCGCTCGGGGTAAAGCCGCTGTGCCTTGGAGAAATAGATAATGGTTTTGTGGTTGCATCTGAAAGTGCGGCAATAGATATCCTGGGAGGAAAATTCATCCGCGATATAGCTCCAGGGGAAATGCTGGTGTTCAGCAACGGCGCTTATGAGAGCAAACCTATCGTAAAGTCAAAGAACTATGCTCACTGCGTTTTTGAATATATCTATTTCGCGCGTCCAGATTCAATAATAGATGGAGAGCTTGTTTACAATGTGAGGATGCGCATTGGCAAGACGCTGTTCGAAGAACATCCGATCAGTGCAGATATCGTTTCCCCTGTGCCGGACTCTGGTATCACATCTGCCATAGGATTCTCGAAAAAGTCGGGAATTGATTATATGGAAGGGCTGATGAAGAACAGGTACATAGGAAGGACGTTCATCATGCCAGGTCAGGACATGAGAGAGACAGCAGTCAGGCTTAAACTGAACACCATAAAACCAAATATCGAAGGGAAAAGTATCGTGCTTGTGGATGACAGCATTGTACGAGGCACAACATCACGTCGCATTATAGACCTCATGCGCAGGTCAGGGGCAAAGGAAGTGCATATGAGGGTCGCGAGTCCGCCCATAATCTCGCCGTGCTATCTTGGTATAGACATGGCTACGAGAGAGGAACTTGTGGCTGCGCACAAAGCTGTGAAAGGTGTTGAGGCATTGATAAACGCAGATTCGCTCGGGTACGTCAGCATCGAAGGGCTTGTGCGATCGATCGGCATTCCAGCGGACGACCTTTGCGTGGGCTGCCTGACCGGGTCATATCCTGTTGAGATCCCTGGTGAGCAGTGCGCAAGAAGACAGTTGAAATTATCAGAGTTTGATGATGCCAGGAAAGAACACATACCTTTGCGTTCATCAGGGCTTGAGGATTCGGAGAAGGTAACTTTGGGTATAACAGAAAACTAGAAAAGAGGGAACTCATATTAACATATTGAGGCTTAACTATGGGCATAATAAAAAGGCTGGGGATAAATTTTTCCTGGTTAAAAAGAATATTTAAGAAAAAAAGAGCGAGAATAGGGATATATGGTCCTCCCAATGCTGGAAAGACCACGCTTGCGAACAGGATTGTACGGGACTGGACAGGAGATGCCATGGGCTCGGTATCGCAAATACCCCATGAAACAAGAAGAGCGCGAAGACGCCAGGGTGTCACGATCGAATCCAATGGTTCTTCCGTGACCCTGGACATCGTAGATACGCCAGGACTTGCCACCAAAATCGATTTCCATGATTTCATGGTATTCGGACTGTCGGAAGAGGAATCGAAGAGGCGGGCTAAAGAGGCAACAGAGGGAGTCATCGAAGCCGTTAAATGGCTGGACGACCTTGACGGTGTGATACTTGTGATGGACGCTACAGAAGATCCCTATACACAGGTGAATGTGACTGTAATTGGAAATATGGAGGCCAGGAAACTCCCGCTCTTGATAGCTGCCAACAAGATCGATCTTCCAAACTCATCCCCTTCAAGAATCCATTCAGCCTTCCCGCAGCATCCCATAGTGCCAATATCCGCTCTTGAAGGACAGAACATAGAACTGCTGTATCAGGAGATTGCAGAACATTTCGGGTGATACAATGAAAGGAATCCAGCTGGATCTGATATCTGAGGACAAACTCGACGCGATGACCTCAATGGAAAAGGTGAGGTTAATTCTGGATGAGGTAAGGAACGGGAAGATTCTCATACTTGAAAAAGGTCTTACTCCAAACGAGCAGACAAAGCTCATAGAGCTTACAATGACAGAGATAGCACCAGATGAGTTCTCGGGAATCGAGATCGAGAGCTATCCAGTTAAACAAAATGATAATCTCTTGAATAAACTGCTCGGGAAAACCACGCTCAAGACAAGGCTGACAGTCATCGGACCTGCGGCTCAGCTAAAGACCATAAAAAAGTCCAGAGATCTCATAAGCGCCCTCGTATCACCATAGGTTATGCCACATAAATGCACCAGATGCGAAAGCATTTTCAAGGACGGCGCAGCCATAATATTGAACGGGTGTCCCAAATGCGGCTGGAATAAATTCTTCTATGTAAGAGATCCATCCGGTCCATCGCAGATCGGATCGAATGGTACGATTCCCCCTGCAGCAAGCAAATTTATCAAAGAAGTTGATGAACTTCTGGGGAAAACACCTCAGGTCCAGTCTGAATCGAAAGAAACGAAAGTCGAAACCAGACCTCAGGAGGTAGGGGAGAGGGTGGAATCAGTGAGGATATTATCTCCTGGACAATACGAGTTGAACCTTGATTCGATTCTCAAAAGAGAAGAGATCGTCATGGCGCTTAAAGAAGATGGAACATACATCGTTCATCTACCTTCGGTTTTCCAGAAAAAGAAACATCATGAGCGGTAGAACATGGGAGGTGTTGAATTGAGGTTGGAAAATTCTCTTGCACGTGCCGAGTCAGGTGTGTAGATGTAGATCGTTCTTATGGTCTCTCCCAATTTTCGCGAGTCATGCAGGAAATAACCTTTTTCATACCTTGCGAATCCTTTTACTTTAAGAACAGCATTATCCTGATCCATCTTGATTATCTGATAATCAAATTCCGAGAACACGGATTTCAATATTGGCTCCATATTTTTGCTTCCAAGAAGGAGAACATACAGCCTGGATAATGCACCAAGATCGTAATTAACAGTGAATACTGCATCAGTACCCTCAAAATTGATTTTGAGAGACGTGATGTCCAGAGACTGCCTCTCCTGTGCTCCTCCGCTGAACGGGAGGAGGGAAGCAAACACCAGAACCGTGAAGATCGCCACAACAAGATATTTCATAGATGGAACATTATACATTCAATAAATATATCTCTTGCTGTCAACTACTTTTATAGTGCCAGCAGATACTATGTGAATATATGTTCAGACACGATATCATCATCGTGGGAGGAGGTCTTGCCGGTCTGCGCGCAGCTCTGGCAGCAAAGGATGCGGACGTGGCAGTGGTATCAAAAGTCCATCCGCTGCGCTCCCACTCTGTAGCAGCACAGGGAGGGATCAATGCAGCGCTTGGCAGCGATGACAGATGGGAGGATCATGCCTTTGACACCATAAAAGGCAGCGATTATCTCGCTGACCAGGATGCGGTCGAGGTGATGTGCAGGGATGCGCCACATAGGGTAATCGAGATGGAACACCTGGGAACCCTTTTTTCAAGGGTCGATGGAAGGATCGCACAGCGCCCATTTGGAGGCGCAGGATTCCCGCGCACAGCCTATGCCGAGGACAGGACAGGTCATGCGCTGCTGCACACGATGTATGAGCAGGCGCAAAGAAACGGAATAAAGTTCTATGAAGAATGGTTCATAACCCGGCTTGCGGTGAAGAACAACAGATGTGCTGGTGCTGTGGGATACAACATAGCTTCCGGCGGGATTGAGGGATTTCTTGCAAAAGCAGTGATCTTTGCCACAGGAGGATATGGCAGGATATACAGGCGCTCCACAAATTCCATTATCAACACCGGGTTCGGGTGTGCTGTGGCACTCCGGGCCGGGACGGCTCTTGAAGATATGGAATTCGTGCAGTTCCATCCAACCACGCTCTTTGGCACGAACATCCTGATCACAGAAGGAGCAAGAGGCGAGGGAGGATTCCTCATGAACAGGAACAGAGAGAGGTTCATGCAGCACTATTCTCCGCAAATGCTCGAACTTGCGCCCAGGGATATAGTGGCGCGTGCGATACAGAGCGAGATAAACGAAGGCAGGGGGTTTGAAGGAGGATACGTGAATCTCGAACTCATGCATATCGGTGAAAGGAACATCAAAGAACGCCTGCCTGGCATAAGGCAGATCGCAATGGATTTTGCGAACATTGACCCGATCGAGATGCCAATCCCGGTGCAGCCAGGCCAGCACTATTCCATGGGAGGCATAGCCTCAAATAAAGATTGCACGACCTCAATTTCCGGGTTCTATGCATGCGGGGAATGTTCCTGTATCAGCGTCCATGGCGCGAACAGGCTTGGAGGCAACTCTCTTCTTGAGACCGTGGTTTTCGGGAAAATCGCCGGCGAGAATGCAAAAGATTATGCAAGTTCCACTGGATTTCCGGACAGCGATATAATCGAGAGAGCTGTGGAGGAAGAGAAAAGAACCATCTCAAACCTGCTTGGCAGAGAAGAAGGGGAAGTATTTTTCAAGATACGCGATGAGCTGAAGGATGAAATGGATGAGAAGGTGGGGATATTCCGGAATGAGCAGAAACTGATCCTGGCGCTTGGAAAGATCAGGGAACTCAGGCAGCGTTTCAGGAATGTATATGTCAGGGATAAAGGCACAGCTTTCAACCAGGAGCTTGTAAACGTGATCGAGCTTGATGGTATGCTTGAGATCTCAGAGGCTGTATGCCTGGGAGCAATCGCACGGAAGGAAAGCCGGGGTTCTCATTTCCGCACTGATTACCCTTCAAGGGACGATGAAAACTGGCTCAAACATACGCTTGTCACGCTCACGCCAGAAGGAATGAAATTGGATTACAGATCCGTGAACGTCACGAAATATGAACCAAAACCAAGGGAATACTGATCATTTATACGATCTCAGTATCTCAAGACCTTTTCCAGGAAGCTCAAGAATACTTTTGCGAAGGCTTTCCCTGTCGCTGCATATTTTTTTACCTGTAAGGGCTTCCATGTGTTCTTCATAGACCTCTTCAGGCGTTCTTTTAAAATCTGCATGGTAATACGCGTTTATATCGAGATCGCTCAGATCCAGTTTGCTGTCATATGCAGGTTCTTTCTCAAACAAAGCCGGGACTGTTATGAGCTTTTTCCCATCTTCGAGTTCAGATAAAAAGACAAAAATATTCCTTCCAATATAGCTTCGCGCTGCCGCAGCTTCTAATTTGCCTTTCAGACCTTTTCCGAGGATACCATTGATCAATAAGCTGCAGTATCCCACCCCTGAGTTATTGATAAAGTACCTCACCCTGAGCGAGAGTTCCACATGCATTACAGGCAATTTGATCTCAGCATGCCCCTTTTCGACTGAAAGTTCTTCAAACCCGTTTAATTTATCCATAAATCATTGAGTATATATGATTAAACTGCCTTAAGGAAGCTCCATGATCAAACATGGGGCTCTCTATTCAGGCAAGGCAAAGACGATCTTCAGGACCGATAACCCTGAAAAGCTCATAATGGAATTCAGGGACAGCCTTACAGCTTTTGACGGGAAGAAGAAAGGCGAGGCACAGGGAAAAGGATATTACAACGCCCGGATCTCTGCTAAACTCTTCGAGCTGCTTGAGGAAAATGGCATAGATACGCATTTTGACAGCATGCTCTCTGATACTGATATGCTGGTGGATGCTGTGGAGATCATAAAGATCGAGGTGATCGTCAGGAATATCGCAGCCGGGTCGCTCGCCAGGAAATACCCTTTCAGTGCAGGACAGAAGCTTGATCCACCGATAATTATTTTCGATTACAAGAGCGACGAGTACGGAGATCCGATGATCAATGAGGATATCGCGCTTGCTCTTGGACTTGCAACAGGGGAAGAACTATCCAGGATCAGAGAGCTTGCTCTAAGGATCAATTCCATTCTTGTGAGTTTTCTGAAGGATAGAGATCTTCTGCTCCCTGATTTCAAGCTCGAATTCGGAAGGTGTGACGGCAGGATAATTCTGGCTGATGAGATCTCCTGCGATACATGCAGGTTCTGGGACAGGACCACAGGCGAATCCCTTGATAAGGATGTGTTCAGGTTCGATAAGGGAGATCCTGTTGCAGCTTACAGGGAAGTGGCAAAAAGGATCGCTCCAGCACCAGGATAACTCAAAACTCCATATCCCGAAGAGATGATATCACGGTTTTTAAGCCGAGAAGGTCAACAAGCAATATGCTGACCCTGACCAGAACAATAAAAGCCATTGCAGGTTCGGGGAGAATTCCAAATAAAGAGAATACAAGGATCGCCCCTCCTTCCAGCAACCCAAAACCTGCAGGTGAGATCGGCACGAACATCAATATACTGAGAAGAGGATGGAGCAGAAAAAAAACAAAATATGATAGCTCAAATCCAAGTGCCTTTCCCAGAAAAAACCAGTGAAGTGCAGCAAAAAACCATCCAGCCATGGTGAA
>Ga0209641_10005359_pt1 | contig 10506 bp, 19 predicted proteins | sample RifCSP16_1_FD_184022 | JGI IMG/M metagenome (GOLD analysis project Ga0209641, IMG submission 184022) | Soil microbial communities from Rifle, Colorado - Rifle CSP2_sed 16_1 (SPAdes) (version 2) | ecosystem: Environmental > Terrestrial > Deep subsurface > Rock core/Sediment | place: Rifle...
GTCCAGGTCGGTCTTAGTCCAGGCAGTCGTGCTCGCTCCAGGCAGGTCGTACAAGACCAGGCGGGAGTTTGCCGACATTGTCCCTTCAGAGTTCGAGTACCAGGCGGTGTTATTGACAAAGTGGGTAGCCGATTCCTCGACCGTCCCGCCCGCGCTAGCCTTGATACGGGTGACAAATAAGGGGTCGGAGCCCGTGGCTGATGATAGCGAATGGCGCACGCCCACGGCGACGACGTTGACCGTGCCCACGTCGGCGGGGGATGTCTCTACGTTGTAGTCATCTGTATGGTTGAGCGTTCCCGACGACACGTAATCGGTGGCGTCGTTGGGGATAATCTCATCGGTCTGGCTCCAGTTCGCCCCGCTATCCGTCCCGCCGCGGGCAAAGTCTGCATTGTCGCCCGCCGCATTGGGGCGTAGCGCGACTATGCTGCCCGCGCCGGGGTAACTATTCTGAAACGAGCCCGAATTATTGTTAACTGCCAGGTCGTCAAAATACCAGTCGCCCTGCGTCTGCGCCTCAGAGCGCAGGTTGCCGCCGATAACAATCACGTTTGACCCAACGGACAGCGATCTTGTGCTCGATCCGGCGAACTCCGTCCCATTCAGGAGGCAGCGCACGACGCACGCCCCCGCGCCGCCTGAGGCGTTTGTCTGTAACTCGATGCGGTTCTCAAATGATCCGGTGGTCAGAGCAGAGGATGCCGAGCCGATCACCCCGTCCTCGTCATACAGGCGCAGCACACCAGTGTTATCAAGCGTGACCCAGATGACCGGAGTAGCCACACCCGGCGCGTCGTTCAGGACGATGATCGTGTTCTCGGCGCTGGGCAGCGTATCCGGGCGGATGTAAACTCGTGTAAACCACGGGCCTGTCCCGCCTGCTGCGTATTGGCTGGCTACCCATTCTGGTGTAGCGGAGACCAGCGAGGCGATTTGCACGCTATAAGCGCCGCTGCGTTTGATGGTGCTGGAGATCGCCGTTACTCCCGCGCGCCCCGTCCACTTAATGCCCGGCCCTGTATCATTTAGCTCACTACCGATAATGGCAAGCCTAGCCATGCTCTAACCCCCTGGCGACAATCCGCGCCCGCAGGTCATCCAGTGCGCCCGAAAAGCCTAAATCCTCGCGCAGAATTGCCTGGCGTGGCTCGACTACATCCCGCATGAGCCTCGCAGAGCAGGCGACCCCCCATAATGGTACAACCAACACACGCCGGTCTACCAGGCGATTGATCTGGAGCTGCAGCCCGGCGACGGTGAACAGGGCATGGTCGGTGATCACACAGGAGATATCTGCCCCATAGTCAAAGCCGCGCTTGAGCAGCCAATTCCAGAAGCGCGGGTGGCTTCCTGTCTTGTCCGCGTTGTCAACCGGGCTATAAAAGACTTTGTGGCTGTCCAGGTTGTATAGATTATTGGGCGGATTGACTCCGGTCGGGATGGCCTGGAAGAAGATCGCCTCGTGTGGGGTGCTCAGCCCCGCAATCGTGTAGTAGACGCGGGAAATCTCGACGTTGTCCTGGACTGACGGGTCGAACTCCTGGCCGTCCAGGTTCAGCACGTGGCGCTCAACTAGCGCCGTCAAGGTGTTGATCTGCTGGCGGTTGCCGAGATTGCTTTTATTGTGGATCAGGCCGAGCGCCAGCAGCACGGGATTCCTCCCTGGGTGGTTTGTATCCTTGGGATGGGTTGTATCCGTAATGCTCTCCGGGCGCGTAGTCGTAAAGCTCCAGCGACTTGCCCGTCTTGGGATCATACGCCCGCCATAACCCCCCTTCCCAGGTCTCCCACCTAACTTCTGACGGCAATGGGGACGCTGCCGAGCGGCTCGATGATTTTGATCTCCGGTTCTTCAAGGTCCACCTCCTGGATCAGGTAAGCAACGGCCTGATACGCATTTGCCGCACCCACCGCCCGCTCACGCTGCCGGGAAATGGCAATGCGCATCGCCTCCAGCTCCTCCCCTTCCGCCTTCTGCTCGATGGCCGTATACTGGCCTTCGAGATGTTGCAGCCTGGCAAGCTCCGCATTACGCTGGGTATCCCAGCTCGCCAGGTGGTGTTCAAGGTCCTGTCTGAAGATCATTTGCCCTCCCTGATAGCCATATATCTTCGAGCGCAGCAGCACCGAGTTAGCCGGACGAGAGACGGTTATCCCCCGCCCAATCGCAAGGCCGACGAAGAAGGCTGCACCCTCGCGCTGGTAGCGGTACTCGGTGATCGACCCCATCTCGAAGCCATAAGTCTCGATGACATTGAAGCCCTCATGAATTGCCAGCGCCATCATGTAATCGAATGAGGAGGTGTAGAGAACATGCGGGCTTTGTCCCTTCACCAGCCGCTCGCCGAACAAGTCCTGGCTCACCTCTTCGATGGGATAGCGCACGCAGCCAGAGATGCCGGGGAAGTAGTCCAGCATGTAGATCGGATAGCCCGCCTGCTGGGTGTTCAGCCACTCCCAATGCCTGGCGGGCTTCTCCCACATCGGCTTGCCCGTGTTGGAGTACAGCCAGATGGGGTGCATCTCGAACAGGCGGTCTATGCGCGGGATGTAGTCGTACTTGTATGACCAGTTGAGAGTCCAGACCTCGTCCGCCTTGCTCTCTCTGATCCCCTCCCGCGTCTCTGCCGCCCCACCCGCCAGAGCGACCGTGCGCATTTATGCTACGTCCAGTATCTCGTCGTCCCAGGCTGGCACACTCACCGTGTTGCCCGAGGTGAGCGCCTGCGTGGTGCAGGTTGTGATAAACAGGAGCGTTGAACCCGTCGAGCCGGTCAGCGCAATGTGCGCCGCTGTGCCCGAGACGGATACACTGACGCTGGTCTGCGATGAGGTGCGCATCTTCCGCCCGCTGGTGTCGCCGTTCGACAACGTGATCTCGGTCGAGGTCACGGTCGTGTTCGCCAGCATGTAGGTCGATGTCGCCTGAGCATAGGTAGTGGGCTGTGTGCTGCACACGTTCAGCTTCGTCACCCGCGCCCGCACCCAGTCGAACGCCGCATCCAACATAAGATCGTTTTGCCACTTTGCCATTATATATTTCCTCCCTTTTGTCCGTGTACTGCTTTCGGTATGCTCAACACGTGGTCCGCCTGGCGGTTGCGGCTGCGGGTCCTCCGCCACCACTTGCTAACCCTGTGCCTGAGCCTGTGTCGTATCCTTGACCACTGCATAGTTCCTCCTCGGCAGTAATCTGCCTCGGCAGTAATCTGCCGATTGTGTTGCGTAACACATTCTTGGGGCAGAACACCCTGTACCTCTTCCCGCCGCGCCTTGGTTTTTCCCGCCTGCGCCCCTCTGCCCCTCCTCTGGTATCCCCCTAGGCTAGTATTCCATCGTTCGAACGTTGAAGCAGCGCCCTAGCCACATGCGCCAGATAACGCTGTAATCCCTGCCGTTCTCGCTGTACTGAGTTTTGTACCTGAATGGCAAGAGCTGCTTCAGCCGCCAAACAACGGTGTTGTAAAACCAGATCTTGTTCATATCTTTATCCCTCCAGCATCTTCACCCGTTCATCCAGGCTCATGATTGCCACGCCCTGCGCCAGCGTGCGCTCCTCTAGTACCTGCACCCGCTCCTCCAGGTCATCCGGAGGCGGCGGGTTCTGGTCGCCCAGCCATTCGTCAAGTGCCGCCAGGTCGCCGAAAAACACGTTCACGTCGCAGCAATTCGGCACACCCGGTACCGCGGGCACCCAGGCATGTGATCCTGCAATGCCAATCTGCCATAGCCGCGTGCCTGCCCGCGTCCAGCCGCCGGGGATTGTCGGCTGGTCTGCGCTGGTCCAATGCGCTACCCACCCAGCAGCGCTCTCGGGTAAAGGCATATTGTTGGTGAGTACCTGCCAGAGATAGGGGCTGGAATACACCCCACCAAGCGGATGTATCTTAGTCAGAAATTCAGAAATTCTAACCCGCCGCGTCGTAACACTAATCCCGTCGTTGGCCTCCACGTCCAGCCATAGGCGATTATTGCCCTCGATTGCCTGATCCATCCCATCGATAGCGTATAGAAAATTATCCGCCTGGCTTATCCCGCTCGCCCCATCCCGGAAGAAGTGGTAGGCCATCAAGCGCAGGTCAGCATCATACGCCCGCGGCCAGCGCGCCTCGAACTGCGGGTCGCGATAGCTGCTGCCCTCCGAGGCCTTGAAGATAACGAAGCGGTAGCCTGCGTTGTAGACTTTGTCGAAGTCGATCGGATCCGCATTGTGGCGCGAGAGGTCAACGCCGAGGACGACGGGGTAACTATACCCCTCTACCCTGCTAGTGGTAAATTTAGAGGAGAGCTGCCGAAGTATTCGGAGGGTATCGAATGGCGCGGCGAAGTCGGAGTATTTACGCGTGCGCGAGTCAAATGGTTGGGTCATTTACCTGCCTTTCTTTTTCACAATTACAGTTAATTATTTTTATAATAGCTCTTGTGCCTGATTACCATCTTCTCCAACCGTCCAATCCTGACGAGTTTCCTCAGCCTCATCCGCAAGCCGTCAGGGGTAATTGTCGTATCGGGGTCCAGCTTCTTGACCTGCTCGTAAATCTCGGCACATGTGTAATATCCCTCCGGCACCTCCGCCTCTTCGATAAGCTGCCTGGCTAACTCTGCAAGTAGTTCATCCCGATCTAAATCTTCAATGCCCATACCCTGCCCGCTTTCGGTTCGTAGCGGAATTTGTTTGGGTCATAGGAATACGCCCCATCCCGGATGCTGAACAAATGCCCGCCGATATCGGAGATGGATAACTCGCCGCCGATCCGATATACATATTCCGTCTTGAGCGTCCATGCCCTGGTGCATAGGGCAAATACATCGAAGTTGCCTCCGCTGTCTGCGTAGCGGTGATTGTGGGAGCGGATAGCGATATCCGGCGCGGGCTGGCGTAAGCCGCTCAGGTAGTGATAGGTAATCTGGACCGCCAGCTTGTTCGCCGCATTTTTCTCAGTCCACGGCAGCCGCCCCATGCCGGTGTGATGCGCAAGGTCGAACTTTTTGCCCGCGATCTCCGCCCGGCAGTGATACCAGGACTGCGTATTAGTATCCGGGATGGTGTTATCCAGGTCTTTGGCTATCGCCTCCTCCAGCCATTGGCTTTTGCCCTCGTGCGCCATGGTGCCACGGATGACGATTACGTTATCGACAACCTCCAGCATGGGCGTCAGCGTTTCCAGGATTAATGCCATGATGGTCGCCTTGTTCTGCGCGACAAGCTGCGTGGTGCGCCGCTTAGTATCCAGCTCGCCCAGGTCGCCGTTCAGGACCGCAATCTTACGACCAGGCAGCCGGCCTACCTCCTGCCACATATCGCACCACGATTCCCATAACGCCCGCTGGGGGCGGGAAGCGCGGTACGTGCCGCCGTCGTCTAAGTTCATGGATGGCACGCACAGGCTAACCGTGCTATTTATATGTGGGTCGGAGTTCACTATCACGTGAGTTTCCATCTCGACCCCTTTGATATTATTTAGCATGTTAAGGTGCTTATGGTACGCTGCCCGTCAATTTCAAAAATAGATAGCCCAATATCAGAGCCACGACATAATTCAAGGCGGGCAACAGGAACTTATCCTTGATGTTGGGCCACAACACAAACCGCTCCTCATCCCGCGGCCGTGTTTTTTCCTTCTCGTTGCGTAATATCTTGTGTGCCAGGTTATCATCTTCTAGCAGGCGAACTCTGGCCTCCATACGCTCATTCCAACGAGCCATGTCCGAGCGCAATTCCCCTAATGATAGGCGCAGATCATCTATCTTCTCTTTTAGCGTCAGCGTTTTGCCGTTGTCTTCTTCTGGCATATCTATGTCCCCCTGTTAGCCTCCCTTAAGGATATATTTCGAGGCGAAGTCGTGCAGGTAGTTTGCCCCGCGCCCGATCACCAACCCCGAAAGCAAAAATCCGACCGAAGAGGGCGAGCTATCCCCGATCAGCGCCAGCAGGTCGAGCTGGTAGTAGAAGGCAAGCCCAACGCCCACCGCGGCTGCCACATAGGTGAGCAGCCAGCGCAGCTTGTCGAGATTCACCTGGTCGATGATCTGCCCAAATAGATACTCGACCATACTTTCTGTGAGAAAAGCCAGGGCTAAAGCAAGTGCGATAGTTTGTGCCATATTCCCTCCTGTTAGATTTCAAGCGACCTTAATATCATGTCGAGAAGGTCGCCCAGTTCGGCTAATATCGCGGCGTACCGCCTGATTTCAGCAGCCAAATCGCAAAGACCGGGAGCCGGGACACTTTCTTTTTCCCCTGTCTGGTCTCGATGGAAAAGTACCGGGGATAGCCGCTCGCTTAAGTGGGCAATGGATTTGGCAAGTCGTTCGATTTCGCGATGTAGATTGTTAAGCTGGTCCCTAACCTGTAACTCTCGTTTCGCATCTCCTCCCTCTGATCTGATTATCGGGATTTGTTTCTTGATTAGCTCAATTTCTTCCTGCAATTCGAAAGGTAAATCAGCATACTTCTGCGTCCGGTAGTCGGCCATACATATCTCCTCTCTGAATTTGAGGCAGGTGGGCCAGGTCGCTCCGTTGTTTCCCGGTAGGGCGTATTTCATCCTTGGGGCAACGCAGCCGGCTTAATTCCTTCTACCGTTCCGCAACAGCCCTCGCTGCCACCTGCCTTGACCACCCGCCACAGTGGCGCATATCCAAGGTTTTGGGGACCTGGTATAGATAGAGGCTTGGCGGGTTTACTGCTGATATTATACCCCATAATTGGCGAACTCCTCACATCTGTCGAGAACTCCCCCCGCCAGATGGTAGGTAATCCACCCTGATAATAGGATATAATCTGCTTATAATAACCTGCTTAGAAGGAGAAAACAGATGTCACCCCGTTATGAGAAACTAGCAAAATTCTTGGAACGGCAAAGGGTGGAAATCAGCCAGCGAGAAGGGAAAATCATCACCTGGCAAGAGCTCGCCAACCGGGTCGGCGTATCTTTTCAGTCCATGTCCAGATATAAAGACGGCCTCTCATTGTGCGAGCCTGCCATCCGCCCCGCAATGGCGGATGTTTTCGGACCCGATGTATGGGAAGCTATGGGAATGCTGCCGCCTGACGTAGACCCCGCATTTTTGCGCCTGTACCTGGGAGCAAAACAAGATCCCAACCTCAAGCGCATCCTGGATGACGCAATGGAGCGGGCACAGGAATACCAGGAGAAGCAACCAACTACCGGCCAGCTCTCATTCGTGTAACATAACACAACCCGATTCGTTAATCCCATCACCGGCAATCTCACGTGACGAATCGGGAGGGGCACATGGATATAGACGACTGGGGAAATTTAGGAGAAGCGGAACGGGCTGAGGCGCTGAAGCTCTACGCCTCCTGGCTGGCTCTGCCGCCCTCGCTCAGGATGTATTATAATGCTAAGGGTGGTTACTTCATGCGCCGAAAACTCGTTAGTGGATTGATAGCATTGGCAGTCATCTTTACCGGACTGGCTGCCTATTTTTTTGACCAACACCCCCTCGTATCAATTGTCCTGGTAGCTGTCGGCATTGGCCTGGGGGTGCTGCTGGTATGGGAAGTGGAAAGCAAATAGCCTGGACTAAATTCGGGTTCATCCGTGTGATCTAACGATCCTATATCCAGGCAGAGCCGCCCGAAAGGGCGGCTCTTGCATTTAACAGATTTGTCAGAAATTGGTGCTTGACAAACACAATAACATTTGATACAATCCTAACAGATGTAAGGAACTAATCACATGGATTACAAACTCCTCGAATTTATCATCGACTACAAGAAAGCCAATGACGGCAACTCCCCCTCCGTGCGCGAGATGTGCGCCTTCCTGGAGCGGGGATTGCCGTCTGTCCACGCCAGGCTGAAAGCGTTGGAAGTGGCTGGCGCAATCGAGCGCGGTGAAGGCGCTCGCTCTATCCGTATCCCTGGCGGCCAATGGCTGCCGCCCGCCTAAATAAATTGGCGACGGGTTGACACTCGCCGTGATTACCCGCCGCCAAAAAGGAGATTACATGCACAGTATACCACAAGAAGTTTACATCTACATCTACGGGCTGGCGATTATGCTAGTCACCGTGGGGCTATCAATAATCATCGACAATCAGATCAAGGGAGGCAAGCCATGATTACCACCTGGACCGAGCTTGACATCCTCAATAAGCCGCACTACCAGCGCAACGGCGATATCGTCCACCGCGCCGCCGATAAACGCGAGCGCGCCTGGGATAAGCGCAATGCAGAGGTCGAGGCGATGCTGGCGGCTGGCAAGATGGACTATGAGCTGATCGCTGAGCTTGACGAAATGTGCCGCATCGTCGAATGGTGGTACGCCCTGGTATATGCACACCACAACGAATGCACCTGCCGCGAGGACCGGGCGCAAGCCTGCCCGGTTTGCGTGGCGCGGATTGGCGAGACGCTAGGCGATGAGATCCCATTCGGGGCTGAGTAGATGATTAAACGGGGGGTGCAACTCCCCCCCAGCTCCACCACAGGAAAGGATAAAAATAATGACAGATAAAGCATTAGCAATCTATGGACAGTTTGACCAGCTCCAGCGCGCAGCCCTGGCGATGCAGAAATCGGGCTTCTTCCCAGATGTAAAAAGCGAAGCCCAAGCAATCGTCAAAGTTATGGCTGGTGCAGAATTAGGGCTTCCGCCATTTGCGTCGATGACGGGAATCAATATTATCCAGGGCAAGCCAGTATTGGGCGCCAATGTCCTGGCAACGCTGGTGAAAAATGACCCGCGCTATGACTATCGGCTGAAAAACGATTCTGATACCGAATGCGTCCTAGAGTGGTACGAGAACGGCAAGCCCGTAGGAACATCGGCTTTTACCATCAGAGAGGCTCAAAATGCCGGGCTGACCAGCAAGGATAACTGGAAGAAATACCCGAGCGACATGCTGTTTGCCCGCGCAATCAGCCGCGGAGCACGCCGCTTTGCACCCGGAATCTTTGGCGGCTCGCCAGTATATACGCCCGATGAAATGGGTGTAGATACCGATGAAAATGGCTTTGTCGATGCGATTGTCAAGGATGTGACTGAGGAAGCTCCCCGCCCTGAGCCAGAAAATGGCAAACCCCCTCAGCCGTCCCTAGTGGAGCTGACCCTGGAAGAAGCCCAGGCAGTCGTCAACAGCAAGGGCGTGAAATATGGAGAGATTGCCACCGAGACCCTGTCGAACATGGCGAACAGCATCCAGCGCGCCATGGATAGCGGCAAGACCAAAGACGAACACCTGCGCAAGCTCGAAGCGATCAAGCTGATATTGAAAGCCAGGGCTGAAACCGCATAACTTCTCCTCCTAGACAAGCCGGGGGCGGTGGTGGGTGCTGCCCCCGGCGGAAGGGATGACGATGGACGATAACGACAGACTGTACTACAACAAGCCAAGGCAAGTAAAAATCGTTGAGGGCGTATTTGGCTGTTGGTTAACATTTTATTCCCAAAGTGATATCAACGAGAAGCTACGTGGCCGCATTTATCGAAATCCGTCCTGGTGGAGCTTGAGAAGATTGGCAAAAATTTTGTCGGGTAAACCAGCTAATCTCGTATTGGACCCGCTTAACATTATCTTCCTAATAAATCAATGACCGACCGTAAATTCGTAACCGAAATCCTGATCCTGCTAACCTTCGGCGCTGGGCTGTTCGCTGCCTGGCTGCTAATAGCATGGCGATGACATCGGCGCAGCACGATTTCATCCCCTCCGACGACGGACGCCTGCGCATCTGCAAGGTTTGCGGGCATGTCGTGTTCTGGACTGACGGCGTGCTGACCGTCCTGGCAGATGGCGAGCCGGAGAAGCACGACGACCCGTTCGGCAATTTGCCGCCAGAGTTCGCGGAGTGGGCGGAGAGGCACTTCGGGGAGGCGCAGGGGTGAGCGTATTCTACAACGACAACGATACCTACGTTGCACAGTGGCTGCGCAACCTGGTTAGCGCAGGTCACGTCGCCCCCGGCTGCGTGGATGAGCGCAGCATCAAGGAGATAGAACCGGATGACTTACGAGGATACATACAAGCACACTTCTTCGCCGGAATCGGAACCTGGTCCCATGCCCTCCGCCTCGCAGGATGGCCCGACGATAGACCGGTCTGGACAGGCTCCTGCCCCTGCCAGCCATTCTCAGCAGCAGGAAAACGCGGCGGTACAGATGACCCTCGCCATCTCTGGCCAGACTGGTTCAGGCTCATCCGAGAGTGCCGCCCTCCAGTCATCTTTGGTGAGCAGGTTGCGAGCAAAGATGGACTTGCATGGCTCGATCTGGTATACGCTGACCTGGAAGGTGCGGGTTACGCCGTCGCGGCGGTCGATCTATGCGCTGCGAGCATGGCCGCGCCACATATCCGGCAAAGGCTATACTTCGTGGCCCACGCCGAAAGCGGCAAGGGGAGATTATCAATACTCACGGGGGAATCACGACAATCCGGTATTGAATCTGAGCGGGGCGGCGAAACTGGCCTCCTGGGCGACACCCGCGGGGCGGGACTTGAGGGACGGGCGAGCCTCGGAAGAGACAATGGACA
>Ga0209641_10005368_pt1 | contig 10496 bp, 8 predicted proteins | sample RifCSP16_1_FD_184022 | JGI IMG/M metagenome (GOLD analysis project Ga0209641, IMG submission 184022) | Soil microbial communities from Rifle, Colorado - Rifle CSP2_sed 16_1 (SPAdes) (version 2) | ecosystem: Environmental > Terrestrial > Deep subsurface > Rock core/Sediment | place: Rifle...
AATGAACGGCAGCCGCAATCGGGCCGGAGTGGCGGAACTGGCAGACGCGCCGGACTCAAAATCCGGTGGGGTTCACTCCTCATGAGGGTTCGACCCCCTCCTCCGGCACCAAAACTCCCGCAGGGAGTTTTGCCCCGAGCGAGTCCAGGCTTTGTGGGGACGAGTCGAGGGGCCGTCCCATAGAGTCTCGCCTTAGCCCGTGAGGGTTTCCCTCGACTGCGTTCGGGACAGGCGACCCCCTCCTCCGGCACCACCCCGACTTCGTTCGGAGCGAATCGAAGGCCCCACCCTTCAATTAAGTTCACCCGGACTTCGGCTGGGTGTACTTCTTGATGAGCTCGAAGAGCGCCGTGCTCTGCTTCTTGACGTCGAGCGCGGTCTCGCGCAGGGACGCGTCGGTGTAGCGACTCATCGCCAGCAGGTCGGCCGAAGCCGTCAGCACCGTGAGCGGCGTCATCGCCTCTTTATAAAGCCTGGCCGCGACCTCCGCCGGCAGTCCTGGTGCTGGGGCGGCAGCCGCCGGAGGCGGTGCAGGAGGAGGCGGCGGGGGCGGCGCGGCGGCCACGGGCGCTTGCGCCCGCGCGGTTTCGAGCTGCTCGGCCCGCGCTTTCCAGACGCCGACTTCGGCTTGCTGCTGGCTGGCCTGCTCCCGCGCCTGCTGCAAAGCGGCTTCGAGGTCGCGCATCTGCGCCGCGGCCCGCTTCACTTCCTGCTGGGCCTGGGCGAGCTCCCGAGCCGGTTGCTGCCGCGCCGCCCGGAGCTCTTCTTCCTTGGCCGCCAGCTGACGGGCAAGCTCTTCCGCCTTGCTGCGCAGCTCTTCGAGCGGCCGCCTGGCGCCGGCGAGCTCGGCTTCGAGCGCTCGCAGGCGGGTTTCTTCTTCCGCCAGTTTCGTCCGCAAAGATTCGGTCTCGCCGTGGCTGCGTTCGAGCGCCGCTTCGAGCTCCGCCCGGCGGGCTTGGTCGGACCGCTTTTCTTCTGCCCGGGCGCTGTCGGCGGTGTCGAGCTCCTTCTGCAGGCTTTCGATGATGTGGTCGCGGTCGGCCAGTTGGTGCCGCAGGGCTTCGGCCTGCGCCGCCCATTCTTCGCTCGGCCCGGGTCGTGAAGGCTCAAGCGGGGGCGGCGGTTCGAGCGCGGGAGTGGGTTCGATGGGTGACGCCGGAGGAAGCTCGGTCGGCGGCAACAGTTCGAGCGGCGCTTCGACCGGGGGCGCGGGTTCAGGCGGTGTTTCGCTGGGCTCGGCCGCGGACGGCGGTTCGACCGCTGCCGGCGCGGCCGGCACGGGCGCCGGCGCCGTCAGCCGCTTCCACCAACGCGAGAACAACCCTTCGCTGGCTTTCGTGGGGGGCTCAGGCGCCACGGCTGGCGCGGGGACTGCTTCGGGGGGCGGCGGCTCGGACGCCGCCACCGCTTCTTCCTCAGCGGCGGAAGAGGCGGGCGCGGGCGTCTCCTCGCTCGACGGCGGAGGCAATTGTGCTTCGGCTGCCAGCTCCGCCCCCGCTTCGAGGCGGGCGGCTTCGTCGTTCCTCTTCTTCTTTTTCTTTTTACCCATCGCGAATGCGGGCGGCTCGGGAGAGATTATGCCACACGGCTTCGCTGTTCCGGGGCGGAGACGCTACCGGCGGCGCGCCGGGCCGGGGTGGTTGAGGACGGCGCGCTCCACCCAGCCGTTGCCCACCAGGCGCTTGCCGACGCGGGCGTCGACCGCAAAAACATAGCGCGGGCGCTTGCCCGGTTCTTTGCGCAGCCGCTCGAAGACCGCTGTGGTGGTTAGCCGCTCGCCCGTGCGCGCCGCCGCGCGGTGGGCGACGTTGATGTGCGTCCCCACCGAAATCGCCCCGCGGGGGAGAGACGGCTGCAAGAGCAGCGCCGCCGTCACCTCCATCTGGCCGATCATCGAGGGCGTCGAGAGCACCGGCGGCAGCCGCCGGTCGTAGTGCGCGATGGTGCGCTTGAACTCCACCACGCGCGCCAGCGCCTTCTTCAAGCCCTTCCGCAGCTGCCTTTTCTTCTTCGTCATTCGCTCTCCTGTTTGGCTGCCATGAACGCTTCGCGGGCAGCCGCCAGCGTCTCTTCGATGTCCGCCTCGGTGTGCGCCAGCGAGACGAAGGCCGCTTCGAACTGCGACGCCGGCCAGTAGACGCTCCTTTCGAGCAGCCCCTGGTGCCAGCGGGCGAAGCGTGCGGTGTCCGAGCGCTTCGCCGAAGTGTAATCCGTCACCGGCTCCCCGGCGAAGAACACCGTCAGCATCGACCCGCAGCGGTTCACTTGCAGGGGCACGCCGGCCGCATGCGCCGCCGCCGCCAGGCCGTCGCCGAGCTTGGCTCCGAGCGCTTCCAGCCGCTCGTAGGTGCGCGGCTTCTTCAATTCGCGCAGCGCCGCCAGGCCGGCCGAGACCGCCAGCGGATTCCCCGAAAGCGTCCCCGCCTGGTAGACCGGCCCGAGCGGCGCGATTTGGTTCATCAGGTCGGCCCGCCCGCCGTAGGCCCCCACCGGCAGCCCGCCGCCGATGATTTTGCCGAGCGTGGTCAGGTCGGCGCGCACGCCGAAGCGCTCCTGCGCGCCGCCGTAAGCCAGGCGGAAGCCGGTGATGACTTCATCGAAGATGAGCAGCGCCCCGTGCTTTTCGGTCAGCGCGCGCAGCCCTTCGAGAAAACCTTTCCACGGCAGGACACAGCCCATGTTGCCGGCCACCGGCTCGACGATAACGGCGGCGATTTCCCGGCCGCGCGCGGCGAACACTTTCTCGACCGCGGTGAGGTTGTTGTAGGGGAGCGTGAGCGTGAAGCGCACGAACTCTTCGGGCACGCCCGCCGAGTCGGGCAGGTTCAGCGTGGCTACGCCCGAGCCGGCCTTCGCCAGCAGGCTGTCCGAGTGGCCGTGATAGCAACCCTCGAACTTGACGATAATCTTGCGCCCCGTGGCCGCCCGCGCCAGGCGCACGGCCGACATCACCGCCTCGGTGCCGGAGTTCACCAGGCGCACTTTTTCGATGGAAGGGAAAGCCGCCGCGATTTCTTCCGCCAGTTCGACTTCGAGCGGCGTGGGCGCGCCGAAGCTGGTGCCGCGCCGCGCCGCCTGCTCGACCGCGGCGACGATGGCCGGGTGCGCGTGCCCCAGGATGAGCGGCCCCCAGGAGCCGACGTAGTCGAGATAGCTGCGGCCGTCAACGTCGGTGAGTCGCGCGCCACTCGCGTGGCTGATGAAGGGCGGCGCGCCGCCCACGGCCTGGAAGGCGCGCACGGGCGAGTTCACCCCGCCCGGGATGCGCCGCTCGGCGCGCTCGAGCCATTGCTTGGACTTTTCGCCACTCATGCGAGCGACGGCAGGAGCATCCCGAGCAGGCGCCACTTCAGCCCGCGGTAGCCCTGCGAGCCGGCGAAGAGGTCGTCCACGAGCCGGCGGAAGCGCCGCGAGCGCCCGGCGGCGGCGACCATCCGCTCCGTGGTGCTCGCGCCCAGCCACCGCCCGCGGTAAAACGTGGGCTGCCAGCGCGCCGCGCAGCCGAGCTCGCGGGCGAAATCTTTTTCCACCAGCGCGGGGTACTGGTCCGGCCGCCCGGCCTCGAGCGCGTCCGCCAGCAGCTCGCCCGAGCGCAGGGCGTAGTAGATGCCTTCGCCGGTGATGGGGTCGACCAGGCCGGCGGCGTCGCCGGCGCGCGCCCAGCCAGGCCCCGCAAGCGGCAGGCGCTTCCAGCTCGGCCGGTCGAGCGAAGGCAGGAGGTGGCTGTAAGCCGCGCCGCCCGTGAGCGGAATGTCTTCGGCGGCCAGAAACCGATGGAGCTTGTCCTTGAGCTCGGCGCTCGAGTGCCGGCTCATCTTGGCGCAGACGCCGACGGCCAGGTGGTCGGCGCGGGGAAACGACCAGAGGTAGCCTTCGAAGTTGTCCAGGAACTGCACGCGCAGGCGGTCGTCTTCTTCGGGCAGGTAGTAGCCGAAGGTGAGCTCGAAGTCGCGCCGGCCGGGCCGCCAGGAGTCGTTCGCCGGCGCGAGCGCGTTGCGGGCGCCGGTGGCGATAATAAGGAAGTCGCCCGCGAATTCCCCCCGCGGCGTTGCGAGGCGCGTGCTGCCGTTCGTCGCCGCCGCGGTGACGCGCGCCGGCACCACGCGGCAGCCGGCGGCTTCGGCGCGGCGCAGCAGGAAGCCGTTCAAGGCCGCGCGCGAGTAAAGGGCGAGCGGCCGGGTGAGGTCGAAGGCGGCGCGGTGGCCGCTGGGGGCGATGAGCTCGGCCCGGCGGATGAGTTTCTTTTCGAGGGCGCCGTCGAGCAGGAACGGGTAGCGCTCGAGCGTCTTCCAGGTGACCCCGCCGCCGCAGGGCTTTTCCCAGCCGCGGCGCTCTTCGAACAGGGTCACCGCAAACCCGGCGCGCGCCAGCCGCTCCCCCGCGAGCGCCCCGGCGGGTCCGCCCCCGGCAATGAGGATGCTGTCGAAGCGTTCTTTCGCCATCGGAGCCGGGCGAGACTAGAAGCTGAGACTAAACAGGTTCGTATAGCCGATATACAGGAAAACGCCTTGGGCCAAAACGTCGCGACCAACCAGGCATTGTATATGCTGCCCTTGCAAAGGAGCTTCTATCGCAGTGGTCTCAAAGATCACGTTGTTGGGAAAGATTAAGCGGACTACGTATTCATAGCACTGCAGATTGGTCGTAGAGGGTGTGTTAATGGAAGTGACTCCAACCGGGTTTAGCGACAGGCGCGCGGCCATCCCCTGTTGAATCACGCTCCCCGAAGCGCCTGTATCGATCATCCCCACCGCCGGCACGGGTGAGGGGACAGTCGCCTGGGTTCTCTTCAAAGCCATCTCAACCGCGGTTCCCACTGCAAGGCGTAATTCGACTACCGGCCCAATGGATTGGAGGTTGGGAAGCTGCGCGGTAAAGGACGGCACGTTAGATGCCGAGAAGGTTGGAAACGAAGTTCTGAGGGGTCTCTACCTTGACGATCTGTTTTACAAGGAATGGGATGTTACCGAACCGTTCGTACCCTTGTTCGATAGCATCCTTCTTCGAGTCGAAGATGCTTACAATCTGGTTACCGTGAATCAGAGCGAACTTACCTTCGGACTTTCCCAATAGCTCGTCCCGGTGACGCTCGTAGGTTTCCAGTTCGGGACCCAGAAGTTCAAGCATGACCTTTCACCTCAAGCGTCATTATAAGACAAGGACAATGAGTCTGCAAGTTGACTTCCCTTTCCCGTCCGTGAGCAGCAAGGATTGTGTGGAAGCACGCCGGCAGCCACTATTGGAGCGGGAACAGGGTGGCGAGGATCCAGGCGAGGAGCAGCGTCTTCAAGACGGCGCCGGCGTAGGCGCTCCACAACGTGCGGTAGAGCGCGGCCGCGAAGAAGTACTCGAGCAGCGACAACCCGAGCAGCGGAATCGCCATCACCACCAGCATCTGCTCGCCGCTGCCGAGCACGAGCGCCCCGTAGACGATGCCGGCGAAGAGCGCCAGCCGCCAGGCCAGGAAAGCGTCGAAGGCGCTCGGGCTGCGCGGCGCCTTGGCGTAGGTGCGCCCGAGCAGTTCTTCGCCGAGCGCAAAAGGAAGAAGGATAGGCACGAGGACGAGCATCTTCCCGAAGCGCCCGAACGTCGGCCAGAGGTCGAAGAGCTGCCAGGTGACGAAACCCCCGCCGGCGAAGATCACGTACACGGCGAGCAGGACGGCGGCGCCTGTCTTGGCGGCCACTTCCCTCCGGGAGCGCACCCAGGGCCGCTGCCGCAGCGCCGGCAGCAGCCACAGGGTCGAGAGCAGCAAGAGCGATGCCAGGTAGCCGCCGCCGTCGAGCCGCAGGAAGGCGAGCGGATAGGGCACAGCAAAAAACCTGAGAAGATGCAGCGCGGAAACCCCCGCGCCGCCCGCCAGCAGCCCGTAGCCGAACAAGTGCAACGGCGACCAGGAGGTGAAGCGCGTCTCGGGCGCCACTTCTCCGAGCGGCTCCGGCTGGAGCGCCCAGCCGGCCAGTCCGGTGAGCAGCAGGAACAGCCCGGCCAGGAAAAACAGCCCCGCTGCCTCCAGCGCGAGCAGCCATTCGTTGAAGCGCGGCGGGAGGCTCAGACCCGCCCCCGGCACGGCCCGGCTCGCCCAGTTGACGATGGTCCGTTGCACCGACGGGTGAAACGGCAGGCTCGAGTGCGTGGCCAGAAACTCGAGGCGCGCTACGCGGCCGCCCTGGGCGCGGGCGTGCATGCGGTCGGCCGCGCGGCGGAGGTCGGGGATCTCAAGCCGCGCCGTGATGAAGAGCGGGTTCGGCGGGTCACCCGGGGCGACCCGCCGCTCCAGGCCGGCGAGCGAGACTACGGCCGCGGCCTTCATCTGCCGCGCCACGTCCAGCGCCACGCCGCCGCCGAGCGAATGCCCGACGACCACGAGCCGCTCGGGGCGTATCCCGAACTGCTTTTCCAGATGGCGCGCCACGGCGAGCGCCGCCCCCGCTTCGCGGGGGGTCCGCATGATGGCGGTGAAGCCGCCGGGGGGCCGCGGCGTGACGCGGCCCGAGTGGTCGCCGCGCCCGGGGAGGTCCATCAGGAAGACGTCGCCGCCGGCCGCGGCCAGCACTTCGGCCAGGTGAAGCAGGTGCCGGCGGTTGGCCCCGTAGCCGTGCAGGAGGAGAAAATGGATCCGCGGTTCGCGCCCTTCCGGTCGCACGCGCTCGACGGGAATCTCCTCGACTCGGAACGATTCAAACGCGAGCCGGCCGCGCAGGTGAGCCAGCCCCCAGACGGAGCCGGCGGCACCGGCGACGAAAACAAGGAAGAGCGCGAGTGTCCGCCCGGGGACGCCGCGCGGGAGCCGCCCCGGGGTGATAGAATCGCTGGATGCGGTCACGAGCGTAGGCGAGGCTATGTGAGCGTCAAAAAGATATTGTCGCGGGCGGAGCTGATTATCCGCCGCCGGGAGTGGAAAGACAACCGCCGCCGCGTGGTCTTCACCAACGGCTGCTTCGACCTGCTCCACCCGGGGCACATCCGTCTGCTGGAGCAGGCGCGGGCGCTCGGCGACGTGCTCGTCGTCGGCCTCAACAGCGACGCGAGCGTCCGCCGGCTCAAAGGTGACGGCCGGCCGCTTGTGGCTGAGGGCGAGCGCGCCGAGGTGCTGGCGGCGCTGGCCGCGGTGGACGCGGTGACTATTTTCGCTGAGGCCACCCCGCGCGAGCTGATCGCGGCGCTGCTGCCCGATGTGCTGGTCAAGGGCGGCGACTGGGGCCCGGACCAGATCGTCGGCCGCGAAGAAGTCGAAGCCGCGGGGGGACGCGTGGTAGTGGTGCCCTACCTCGAGGGCTTTTCGACCAGCGCCCTCATCGCCAAGATTGCAGGGAAGAAATAAGGAGCGCAGACCCTTCGGCTTCGCTCAGGACAAGCAAGAGTGTCTGCGCCACCAGGGAGAGGGAACAAATTCTTGACAGTGGGGCAGGCATTCCTGCCTGCCCGCTGCGGCGCAAGATAAGGAGCGCAGACAGGAGTGTCTGCGCCACCAAGGAGAGGGAACAAATTTTTGACAGTGGGGCAGGCATTCCTGCCTGCCCGCTGCGGCGCAAGATAAGGAGCGCAGACAAGAGTGTCTGCGCCACCAAGGAGAGGGAACGAATTCTTGACAGTGGGGCAGGCATTCTTGTCTGCCCGGGAAGAAATGAGAAAAAGCAGATTCCTCCCCCGCTCATTCTGTTCCTGGTGGCACAGGCCTCTGGCCTGTGGACACGGGGAACACCGGCGAGACGGCGGTGCCACCAAAGCTAGAATGGGCGGCGTCGGAATGACAGGTTGCGTGTAAGGCAATGATTATTCCGCTGGTGGAGCAGGCGATTCGTCCGCTGGAGGAGAGCGCCGGGCTGCGGGCGGCGCTGCGCGAACTCGAATTGAGCACCCGCCACGGTCAGCCGCCGCGGGAGCTGACCCTGGCGGGGTTGACCGACACGGCCAAGCTGCTGGTGGCGGCGCTGGTGGGTCGAGCGCTGGCGCGCCCGCTCCTTTTCCTCACCAGCACCAACCGCCGCGCCGAGGCCCTGCTCGAGCCGCTGCGGTTTTTTCACAGCCTGCTGACGGGGCACCCCGAGTCGGCCGTGGTCTTTCTGCCCGCGCACGACGTCTCGCCCTACCGCGGTCTATCGCCGCACGCCGAGATTGCCGAAGCCCGCGCCGTGGCTTTGTGGAAACTGGCGACGGGCGAAGCCGAGCTCGCGCTCGTGCCGGTGGGCGCGGCGCTCGGGCGGCTGGCGGGGCGCGAGACCTACGCGCGCCTGGGGCGGACGCTCGGCGTCGGCGACCGTGTGGCGCTCGACGAGCTGGTCGCCTACCTCGAAAGCGCCGGCTACGAGCGCCACGAACCGGTGGAGATGCCCGGCAGCTACTCGGTGCGCGGCGGCCTAGTGGACGTCTTCCCGCCCGAAGGGCGTCCGGTGCGCCTGGAGCTTTTCGGCGACCGGCTGGAGGAGCTGCGCGCCTTCGACGCGGCCACGCAGCGCTCCGCGTCGCCGCTGGCCTCGGCCACGCTGGTCCCGCTGCTGGAAGTCCCGCGCACGCCGGAGCGGCTGGAAAAGCTCTGGGCGCTGCGGGAAGGGCGCGAGCCGGAGGGCCCGGTCAACCCGTTTCCCGGCTGGGAGTTTTTGTTGCCGCAGGTGGAGAGCTTCGGCGCGGCGCTGCTGGACCTGGCGCCCCGGGCGGTGGTGCTGCTGGATGAGCCGCCGAGCCTGCGCGAGGAGGCCGGCAAGCTCTGGGAGCGCTGGGAGGAAGAATACGCCGCGGCGCGCGCCGAGGGCCGGGCGGCCGCCGCCCCCGGAGAACTCTTCCTGCGCTGGACGGCCTTTGAGGCCCGCGCCGCCGCGGCGCCCCGGCTGGGGCTTGAGCAGCTGGCGCTGGAAATCGCCGGCGCGGATCATTTCGCTCTGGCGTCGCAGCCGACGCCGCACTTCCGCGGGGCGGTGCCAGTCTTCCTCGAAGAAGCACGCCAACGCCTGCGGGCGGGCAGCCGTGTGCTCGTGGCCAGCGCCACCAGCGGCGAAATGGAGCGGATGGCGGAAATCCTGGGCGAGTACGAGATTCCCTACCGCTTCACTACACCCGCCGGGCCGCGCCCGGGGTTGGTGGAAGAAAAGAGCGTGCTGGCGCCGCCGGTGGAAGCCCCGGGAGCGGAAGGGGGCGCGGTGCTGCTGCTCCACGGCCCGGTCCCGGAGGGCGTGAACTTTCCCGAAGCGCAGTTGGCGGTCTTCGGCAACTTCGACTTGTTCGAGAGCGCCGCGCCCGCCCTGGCGCGGCGGGCGGCGCCCGCGCGGGCGAAGTCGAAGGCCGCCGCCTTTGCGGCCGACATCAGCGACCTCCGCGAAGGCGACACCGTGGTGCACGTCGACCACGGCCTCGGCCGCTTCGCCGGCCTGAAGCAGCTCAGCCACGACGGCCTGGCGGAAGAGTTTCTTCAGCTTGACTACCTGGACGGCGACCGCCTCTACGTGCCGCTCGCCCGGCTCGACCTGGTGCAGAAGTACCGCGCGGTGGGCGGGGCCGCGCCCAAGCTCGACCGCCTGGGCGGGCTCACCTGGCAGCGGGCCAAGCTGCGCGCCACGCGCGCCGTGCGGGAGATGGCCGAAGAGCTGGTCCAGCTCTATGCCAAGCGCGCCACCCTGCCCGGCCACGCCTTCAGCGCCGACACGCCCTGGCAACGGGAGTTCGAAGACGCCTTCGAGTGGGACGAAACCCCCGACCAGCGCACCGCCACCGACGAAGTGAAGCGCGACCTGGAGCGGCCGCACCCGATGGACCGGCTGCTGGTGGGCGACGTCGGCTTCGGCAAAACCGAAGTGGCCCTGCGCGCCGCCTTTAAGGCCGTCTGCGACTCGAAGCAGGCGGCCGTGCTCGCCCCCACCACCGTGCTCGCCTTCCAGCACTACGAAAATTTCCGGCGGCGCCTGGCCGCTTTCCCGGTGCGGGTGGAGATGCTTTCGCGCTTCCGCAGCCGCGCCGAGCAGAAGCGCATCCTGGCCGATTTGGAGGCGGGCAAGGTGGATATCGTGGTCGGCACCCACCGGCTGCTGTCGGCCGACGTGGGCTTCCAGGACCTGGGCCTGGTGGTGGTGGACGAAGAGCAGCGCTTCGGCGTGCGCCACAAGGAGCGTCTGAAGCAATTGCGCGCGCAGGTGGACGTGCTGACGCTGACGGCCACGCCCATCCCGCGCACCCTGCACATGGCGCTCGCCGGCCTGCGCGATCTTTCGCTCATCGAGACCGCTCCGCCCGACCGCCTGGCCATCCAGACGGTGGTGGCGCCGGCGAGCGACGCCTTGGTGCAGGCGGCCGTCGAGCAAGAGCTCGCCCGCGGCGGCCAGGTCTATTACGTTCACGACCGCATCGAGACCATCGGAGCGGCGGCCGAGCGGCTCCAGCGACTGGCGCCGGCGGCGCGCCTGGCCGTGGCCCACGGGCAGCTCCGGGAAGCCGAGCTCGAGCGCGTCATGCTGGGCTTCATGCAGCACGGCTACGACGCGCTGGTGACCACGAAGATCATCGAG
>Ga0209641_10005369_pt1 | contig 10495 bp, 8 predicted proteins | sample RifCSP16_1_FD_184022 | JGI IMG/M metagenome (GOLD analysis project Ga0209641, IMG submission 184022) | Soil microbial communities from Rifle, Colorado - Rifle CSP2_sed 16_1 (SPAdes) (version 2) | ecosystem: Environmental > Terrestrial > Deep subsurface > Rock core/Sediment | place: Rifle...
CATCAATAACGAGTATCTTCATGTTCAATCTCTCCGCGGAGAAGCGGCAACAGACGTTCCGACGGAATACAGCGCGGCAACAGCAGCGCGCCTAAAACCCGGCAGCAGATCATCCACCCGAGACCGGCATACGGCTCAGCTTTGTTTTATCAGCTTCAAAAAATGCTCAACGAGCTGGGGATTGAACGATGTCCCGCTCCCCTTCCTCAGAACTTCCACGATCTTTTCCAGAGGCATCGGCTCCTGGTAGGAACGCCTGCTTCGCATGGCGTCGAACACATCGGAAATGCTGATGATCTGGCTCACGATGTTCGGCTTCCACCCCCCCTTGATCGACGGGTAGCCGGTCCCGTTATACTTCAGGTGGTGCTCCATGGCCGCGAGGACCGCGAGCTTCGGTATTCCATCGAGGCCCATGAGATACCGGGCGCCCTTGACCGTATGGGTCTCGATGATCTTGCGCTCATCGCTCGTCAGGGCAGTGGGCTTGCTGAGAATCTCTTCCGGGATAAAGAGCTTTCCCACATCGTGGAGAAGCGAGGCGACCCCGACCTGGTGCAGGTGCTCGCCGGTAAAACCGAGGGTCTCCGCCTGGCCGATCGTCAGGATCCCCACATTCGTAACATGGGTAAATGTATATTCATGCGCGGATTTGAGGGACGCGAGTATGCCCAGCGGGTTGATCTCCTTCCTGAATCCGGAAAGAAATCCCTTCACAATTTCATCGACACCGCGCACATCGATCTGTTTGTGCTTCTTGATCCGGAGATACACGTCTTTCAGCTCATCGAGCTCTCTGGCCGTAAGCGCAAGAAGCGCCTCAAGATCCTCCTGAGGCGCGCCGGGAGAAGCGGCCGCAGCGCTTTCCGCCGCAGGACTGATGATCTGCTCGCCCGCTCTTTTTACCCTGAGTTCCACCTTGCCGAGCTTTATACAGGCGCTGGAGCGCGCGGCGACGGTGTCGGGTGAGGCAAGGTCATGGATCAGATCATGGAGTTCCGCCTTCGGCACGCCGGAAATGAACGTTATCCGCTCGATAGCCTTTTTCTTCAGGATTCGGACGAAGTTATCGATATAAGCGCCGCCGGACGGGAGCGGTCTGTTGTCCGCTACAAGGTCATTTCCGATGAGAAGGATCGTGATCTCCGGCTTAAGCATGAGCATGTCCGCGAGCACGCCGTGCGCCTTTTCGATATAGGCCGCTACCTGCGGGTGGGTCGCCGAATAGAGGCTCGTGTTCGTGACGGCCGCAGTGAGCTGCGCGATCACCCGGGACAGGTCTTCGTGAAAATTAATTTCTGCCATGTGGCATCCCCCTCAAATTCAAAAGCCCAAATGTGACGGATTCGTAAAAAGTCGTCATCCCCGCCCCTGCTTCAACCATGCGGGGGCAGGCTCCGGCGGGGATCCAGAAAACAGGAAACTGCCTAAAAAGACTGGATTCCCGTTTGCACGGGAATGACAAAAATGTGCTTTTTCAGACTTCTTACGAGTGCATCAATAATCAATATTACTTCCTCTCCCTAAGCTTCCTGCATGTCCGTTTAATCCTGTCATCATTCATCCGTTCCCCTATCTTGAGCAGCCCTGCGATACTCTCTTTCGGATACCGCGTGAGAGATTCAAAGAGCGCGATCTTCATCCGGGAGAGGCTTTGCGGATGGAGTGTCCACGAGGCGCGCGCGAGCTTCTCGAGTTCCGGGACCGCACAGGGGTCCCCGATCTCTCCGAGGGCCTTGATAATTTCCTCGTTCACCGAATAATTCGTTTCAAAGAGGACCACCTTTTTCAGCAGGGAGACGATATCTTCGGTAGCGCCGGCAACTCGGTACTGCCCGGCGAGAAACACGGCCTGTGAAGCGATATCGGGATCTTTTGAGCGGAGCGCCTCTCGAAGCAGAGGGACGGCCTCGGGATCTTTGAACCGGAGGAGCGTGGCGACGGCCTCCATTCTTACCTTCGGGTCAGGATGCCGGAGGAGCGGTTTTATATGGGGCACGGCGTCCTTGCTTCCGGCCCACCGTATGAGCATAACGAGGTTCCGAATATAGTATGGCCGCGGGTCATGAAGCCTTTTCTGGGCCTCGCTCACGGCGGCCGGGCCGAAGTTGCACAGGAGGTCGAACATGATCCTCCGGCCGCCAGGCGATTCATCTTCGGAATAGATATCGAGGAGTTTCGGAACGGTCTCCGGCCCGAGCGCTAAAAGGAAACCAGCGGCCTCGCGGCCCTTGGTCCTCGCCCAGCTGTTAAATGCCATCACGGCCTTTGCAATGAACTCGGGCTCGGAAAAGATCTTCATGGCTTCTTCGGCCAGGGCGCGTATCCCCGGCTCGGTTTTTTCCCTGTTCTGGCGGCGGAGCGTTTCGAGGACATCGAGGAGCAGCGCGAAATTGCCGCTGTCGAGAAGCCCGGGAACGACAGTTGCGAGTTTCCGGCAAAACTCCTGGTAGTCCTCTTCCTCGATATCTTCCTCCATAAACGCGAGGAGCGCGCGGCCTATCTGGAAATCGAGGAGGTCATCATTGAGCGAATCGCTGTATTCGGCCGCGGAAAACCCCTCGACCATGGACACACCCGCGGGCGCGCCATGGTCCGCCAGATGCTTGAGCGTGGCGTCATAATCCGCGGATACGTACTGTTCATAGCTTTCCCGGTCAAAGAGCTTTTCCATGTGCTCCGGCGAGATGACGGGCGCCTGTTGCTGCTGCGCGTCCCCGCTCCTGGCCTGCCGGGGGCCCTCGGGGCCCGCGCCTCCGATGCGCGACATTTTTTGAATAAGCCCCGCCAGCGTGGGAGATATCTGCTTCCCCTCTTCACTGGCATGGCTCAGCATTTCAATGACCATATCATCGGAGAAATCGCCAAGCACCTCCTCCGCCCCGGCAGCGGAACCGTGAGATGATACCTGTTGAAACGCCGCGGACAGGAACTGGCGCCGGAGTTCAGGGTGAAGATTTTTCACCAGCTTGTTCAGTTTTCCGAGGATAGCGGACTGTTCTTGCGTGGGTCTTTTCTTTTCCGCCACGGTGCGCACGTGGTCTGAGATGATCCTGTCATACGTCTGGATCGCGGCGCCCGAGTCCAGTTTCCGTTCGTTCAGAAGCCGCGCGAGCTCGGAAGGATCTATGTCGGTCGCATCTTTAAGGGAAACACCCTGTCCCGGCGCCGCGAGCGTGCCGGACACCAGGTGGGAAACAAAGTCCTGCCATACGCCGGCGTCCGGCTTCTCACCGCCTCGCGTGGCGTGCGGCCGCATGATCTCCTGTTCCTCGGTCACGTGGAAGCTTTTGTAATCGATAGCATGAATTCTTATATGGGGTATATCGGCATCGGCCATGACCTTCCCAATGCCGCCTGCCGCCCTGATCTCCTCAGGCTTCGTGGTGAGCAAGCGATGAAACCGCACGAGCTCCTCCTTGCTCAAGCCCTGCACAAACGTGACCGCCGCTATCTCCTGCTGGTTGAGTGAAAGCGCAAAATCCCGGTACACGGGATTTTTCTGGTCGAGGTAGTCCTGACCCACGAGAAGGGTGTCCTTGGCAACGCCGAGCGTCATCTCGGGCCTGACCTCGAACATCCGGAGGAGTATTTCATAGGCGCGGTCTATGCTCTTGGTGATCTGGATATGACCGGGGGGGTAGATACCGACGTTTTTGCGTGAAATGTTGAGCTCGATGACGGCATCGGACAGGAGCCTTGTGTCCAGAGGAAGTTCGCGGGCAACAGGGGGCGTTTGTGAACCCGGAGTCTCTTTCTTGACCTCCTCTTCGCTCATAATTATTATTATAGACTGTTTTTCGGCATTTTTCACTATTCTTTTGCGAGAATATCCCTGTCTGTCTTTTCCCTTGACAACAACAGTTCGTGATGTTACATTATTTCCCTGTTAAAGAAGTACATTTGTGGGGCTGTAGCTCAGCTGGGAGAGCACAAGGCTGGCAGTCTTGGGGTCAGGGGTTCGATCCCCCTCAGCTCCACCAAAATAAAAAAAGCTGGTCATAATTGACCGGCTTTTTTTATTTTGATGAGGGGGATCGAACCAAGGGAGTTTGAGGGAAAGGATTCCCTCATGTTTCGGGGGAGTCCACGAGGGGGCTGGCCCTCTCGTGAAGCGAGCATGCGAAGCGCGCGAGATTCCCCCTCAGCTCCACCAAAAAACAATAAAAGGGTTGACCGTGAGGTCAGCCCTTTTTGTTTTTAGATGAGGGGGATCGAACCAAAGGGAGTTTGAGGGAAGTATTCCCTCATGCTTTTGCTTTTGTTCTACACTCCGAACTCCGAACGCTCTACTCCGAACTTTCACGCCCCCTCAGCTCCACCAAAATAAACGGCGGCATATTTCTTCCCGCAACCCGCTTCAAGACGCAGTGACATTCTCAAAGGCGTCCGTTTCCGGATCGTATGCCGCGATCCGACCGGTGCCGATGTCGTAGTACCAGCCGTGAAGCCGCAGGGTCCCCGCCTCCAGCGCCTTTTCCACAAAGGGATAGGTTTCGATATTCCTGATCTGCATCAGAACATTTTCCTTCTCCGTGATCCTCTCTTTCATTTCATCCGACGCCTCATGATAGAAGCGTTCGACAATGCGCCTGACCGGCTCCGCGATCTGCACCCACTCTTTGAGGTGGGGCATGTCAAGGAACGCGGCCTCGTCCCGGCGGAGCATCTGCATGGCGCCGCAGTTCGAGTGGCCGCAGACGATGATGTCCGCCACCTTCAGCTCCAGCACCGCGAACTCCAGGGCCGCGGCCACGCTGTTCTTGTCCCGGATGGCATTGTGGGGCGGTACAAGGTTCCCCACGTTGCGGATGATGAACAGGTCGCCCGGACTGCTCTGCGTCACCAGGCTGGGGTCCACCCGCGAGTCCGCGCAGGTAATAAAAAGCACTTCGGGTTTCTGGTGCTTCGACAGACGCCGAAAGAACTCCTCCTTGCGCTTGAAGTGCGACGATTGAAATTTGTGAATTCCTTTGTAAAGTCGTTCCATGAGATATTCTCCTTCGTCAGCCGGCCGTTCATTGACCGGTCCGCGCTTTCAGTTCGCGGGATTTTTCCAGAAGCGCCTGCCGCGTCTTCTCCCGGAACGCCTCCAGCTTTTCGGCGAGCTCGGGGCGTTTGATGGACAGAATGGAGCACGCGAGGTACGCCGCGTTCTTCGCTCCGTCCACGGCGACCGTGGCCACGGGGATGCCCGGAGGCATCATGACCGTGGAATACAGGGCGTCCACGCCGTTCAGCGCGCCGGATTTGAGCGGCACGCCGATCACCGGCAGCGTCGTGTGGGAAGCGACGACGCCGGCCAGGTGGGCGGCCATGCCCGCGCCGCAGATCAACACTTCTATTCCGCGCTGCCGCGCTGTTTTGGCGTACTCGCCGGTCCTGTCCGGCAAGCGGTGGGCCGAACAGATGTCCAGCTCGCAGGCTACGCCCATTTCCTTCAGGACTTCAGCGGCCTTTTCCATGACCGGAAGGTCGCTGTCGCTTCCCATGAGAATCCCCACCAATGGTTGAGTCATGACATTATCCTCCTGTCTTTGCCCCGTTGGAGAACACCGTTCTCCGGCGGGGTTTATCCGAGAAATTTCCTGATATGCGCGGCTTCGATGAGCATGCCCTGCAAATTCGCGCTGTCCTTGTTCTTGACGGCCTTGATGATCCTTGATGTAACCGCTTTGTGCTCCTGGTTGACCTCATAGGGGCCCCAGTCCAGTTTGAGCGACGCTTTCACCTCGTCCGGAAGGATCGTAAGCGCATCCTCATTAAAATACGACATGGCCGTCTGCATGTCAAAGGGGAAGTTCACATGCATATCCTTCATGCGCCGGATATCGTCCTTCGAAAGCGCGTTCAAGCCCATGATTTCCGGCGGCAGACCAAGGGAGTAGCACGCGGCGCAAAAGCTGATGACTCTGGGGAGCGTCGTCTTTCCTACGCTCCGCGCGTACCCGAACAGGCCGACGTGGAGCTTGCGCATCCGCCGGCGCGGGACGAATGGCGCTACATAATTGATGAGCGGCGCAAGATGCTCTATGACTCTCCGGTACTCCGCCGACACCTTGTCGATAAGTTCCAGACACTTTCCCTCTTCGATATCGGAGCCCCGCTTCATTTCCGTGGATTTGAGTTTGCCGATGGCAGCCAGCACGGACGCGACCGGATGGTCGTACTTGAAGGCCGACTGGACCGTAAAGGTCTGAACATCGGGGTACTCCTCCAGCACATGATCCACCGTGTCCGGCGCGAGATGGCCCCTGAAGGGCGCGGAGCCCGCGCCGAGGATGGGGTATATCCGGACCCCCGTGTCCTCCGAAAGCAGCCGTAGCCGCTGGAGCGCGATCTTGTTGCAGAGAATGGCGCTCACCATGCCGTAGTTCATGGCCGGGTCGGAGCGCGCGATGAAGACCCTCTGGTGACGGATGTTCTTGCCCTTGAGATAGGCACGCATGATCGTATGTGCCTCGAGCATGTGTTCTCTGTCTTCAAACAGCGGGATCACGCTGATCTCCCGGGGCTTGAACTCGCCGATCCATTCGGCAATGGTGATGTCGCCCGGGTAGAAGGGCTGGTTCTGCTTCCCGACGACGAATTCCTTGTAATAGTAATAGACCCTGTTCAGACTTTCGGCGGACATGGTCATGGGCAGGATAACTTCATGGATCGGCGGCGTTTCACCTCCGTAGAACAGGCCGGCCGCATCGCAGGACCTGGGTATGCTCTCGAGCGTCTCGACAAAGACCTTGGCCTCGTTCTTTTCCACATCGGGGTTCGGCAGCCGCAGGGTGAGCCGTACGTCCTCGCCCAGCCGGTTGGCCTTGAAGAAGTGCTCGTATTTCGTCAGGAGCTTCCGCACCACGAAATCGTCCACTTCCTTGCCCTCGCAGTCCCACATCTGCTCGTCGCAGCCCAGGTGCGAGAAGGCGTAGTAGGCCTCCTGGATCTCGTCGTCTCCCGACATGTCCCGGCTCTCCGCGAAGAACGGGAGCTGCACATTGTCAGGGTGTTGCGTGGACATGATCCGGGGAATCTTCATGGGATACCATCCTTTGAGCATGCCTTGAACGTCAAGGTCGTTCCATTCCTTCTTCCGCGGTCCCGCGCGACGAGTCTTTTTACGCTCTGGCAGGCATTATACCGGTTTTTCGCAATTCGGTCTATCAGCAAATATGCCGTTGATTATTAGATTTAATCGCATTATAATCACCGGCATGAACAGAACAGCGCCTGCACTGGATCATTTCAACCGCCATAAAGCCGAACACCTGAACGACCTCAAAACCCTCGTCCGCATCCCGAGCATCAGCTTTCCCGGATTCGATCCCGCTCCTGTCAGGAAAAGCGCGGAGGCTGTTGCCGAGCTCCTTCGAAACAGCGGCGTGAAAGACGTCCGCGTCCTGGAAACCGGCGCGGGGCACCCGTCGGTATTCGGCCAGTGGACGGGGGCTGCGGGCAAGCCCACGGTCCTCCTCTATGCCCACCATGATGTTCAGCCGACAGGCAGAGAAGAACTGTGGACAACGCCGCCCTTTGAGCCGACGGAGCGGAACAACAGGCTTTACGGCAGAGGGACATCCGATGACAAGGGAGGCGTTGTGATGTACGCCGCCGCCATCAGGTCATACCTTGAGACCGCCGGGGCCTTACCCGTGAACGTCAAGCTCTTGATCGAAGGCGAGGAGGAAGTGGGTTCGACGAACTTGAACCTGCTTCTGAAGAGCCGCCAGGAGCTTTTTTCCGCGGATGCCGTGATCATTGCCGACAGCGAGAACTTCGACAGCGGCATGCCGTCGCTTACCGCCTCGCTCCGCGGGATCGTGACGGTGAATGTCGAAGTGCGGGCGCTCTCATCAAGCGTTCATTCCGGGACGTGGGGCGGCCCGCTGCCTGACCCGGTGCTTGCGCTTTCAAAGATGCTCGCCGGTCTCGTGGATGAAAAGGGGAGGCCCGCGATACCGGGCTTGCTGGATAACGTGCGCGTGCTGTCTCCGGAAGAGAGGACTGCGCTTGCCGCGCTGCCGTACGCGGAACCGGCATATCGGAAACAGTCAAAGATCCTGGATGGCGTGGAGATAGTCGGCGGAGAAGGCTCCGTCTATGAAAAAATGTGGCGCCGGCCCTCCATAGCCGTTAACGCAATAGAGGCGAGCAGCCGCAAGCAGGCCGCCAACATCATCAACGACGCGGCCTGGGCCCGTGTGGGAATACGCATCGTGCCCGACATGGACCCTGTGGAAACATTGAACCTGCTCAATGACCATCTGATGAAACAGGCCCCCTGGGGGGTGCGGGTAAAGATCATGCCGGAGTCGCCCTCGCACTGGTGGCGGACTGAGACGCGCGGACCGGCATTCGAAGCAGCTGTGACTGCTATCGAAAAGGGATACGGCAGAAAGCCGGCAGTCATCGGCGCGGGCGGTTCGATCCCGTTTGTACGGACAATCACCGGAGCGCTCGGCGGGGTCCCCGCCCTCCTGTTCGGCGTCGGCGACCCTTACTCAGCCGCGCACTCTGAGAACGAGAGCCTCCTGATCGTTGACTGGGAAAGCGCCTGCCGGAGCGTCATCCACGTGTTTGCTGAGTTGGCTGAAAGGTTGACTTTATGACCGGGAAATGCTTTAATCTACGGTAGTGTAGCGAAACGGGGAGGCCCTGCATGTCCGAACAAAAGAACGTACTGGTCATCTGCCAAACGGCCGCAGGGCAGATGTATCTGGGCGTCCTGCTCAAGCGGATCTGGTACAAATCCATTCTTGCGAAGACCGTGGAAGAAGGCATTCATTACGCGGGGGAAAATCCCTTCTCGTTGATCGTGTTCGATGCGGATATGCCGGATCGGGACAGGGACCAGGCTATTTCGCTCCTGCGAAGCGAACCTTCGGTCAAAGACATTCCGTTGGTCGTGTTCCTGACAAGTGAAAAAGGAAAGTCTTCCGAGTCACTGCTCGCCAGGGGATGTTCAGCGGTCATTACGAAACCGCTCGACATGTCGCTCGTGTACAGCATATTGGCGCGTTTGAGCGGTCAGGAAAGACAGGTCCCCCGGGTCCCGACACGGATACGCGTTGAGATAGAAGAAAAAACTCCCGAAAAATACCTTACCTGCATCAACATCTCCGAGGGGGGCATGTATCTTCGCACGATAGATGCACTCCCCGAAAAAGGGACATTGCGCCTGAAATTCATCCTGCCCCGCGACACTGCGGAAATTCAGACGACGTCCGAGGTGATCCGCACGGAATCGCTCGGGACCAGGATCGAAACGGAGCCGGGCATGGCCCTCCGGTTCGTCGATATTTCCGAGGAGAACCGGAGCCGGATCCGGAACTTCGTCCAATGGGAGCTGACAGGAGACCTGGACTGGAAAGCGACCATCTGATCAATCCCTGGCCAACGCATTCTCCCCCACCTTTATCTTCGCACTGTTCCCGAGACGTGTTACATATCCATTGACCGCGGCCCGCTGCTTTTCCTTCAGCACGGACTGTCTAAAGCCTGTCCTGTTCTTTTGAAAATCGCCCGGCTTGGCCCTGGGGTCCTTCGCCGCATACAGGGCTGCGACCTCCGCGTCCGTCACGTCCACGGAATCTTCCACAAGCTGTTCCAGTTTCCGCCTGAGCAAAGCCTCGCGCTGCTTGGTCTCGAAGAGCGCGGCCGTCATATTGGCCTGACGGAGAGACCATTCATAGTTCTTCCGGCTGAATGCGCCCTGCTGGCTGAAAGCCGGGTCCTTCATGATGGCGGCCTGAAGTTCCTTATCCGTGACCCGGAGCCCCTGGCGTTCCGCTTCCTGAACGAGCAGGCGTTGCGTAATAAGTTCACGCAGCGCCTGCGCCCTGAGCGTCTTTGCAAACCCCTCGTCAAACTTGCCTTTCAATATATCCCGGTACATATCGTGCATATTCTGATACACGCGGTTCCATTCTTCATGAGAGATCACGTCGCCGTTGACCGAGGCGGCCATCCCTCTGCCGGAGTCGGACGGATAGATCCCGAAAAACAGGAACGCGACGGTAATAAGACCGATAATGATCCACATGATCCATTTCATGTGTTTATGCATTGATGCGAGCATGGTTAAATCCCCCTTATAAAATTCGGAATGCGGAGTGCGGAGCGCGGAATAACGACTCGCTATTTTTCATCGATTTCCTGCATCGTGCATCCTGCATCCGGTATCGGACTGCTATTCACTCAGTTTCTTCTTGAGCAGGGCGTTCACCAGATCAGGGTTTGCCTTGCCCTTACTGGCCTTCATGACCTGACCCACGAAGAAGCCGAAAAGTTTCTCCTTGCCTGCCCGGTAATCAGAGGCCTGTGCCGGATTCGCCTTGATCACTTCATCTATGATCTTTTCTATCTCGCCCGTGTCCGATACCTGTACGAGCCCCTGCTCTTGAACAACGGTCCCGGCGTCCTTGCCGGTCTTGTACATCTCTTCGAACACCGTCTTCGCGATCTTGGTGCTGATAACGCCGTCGTTGATCATCTTGATCAT
>Ga0209641_10005374_pt1 | contig 10491 bp, 10 predicted proteins | sample RifCSP16_1_FD_184022 | JGI IMG/M metagenome (GOLD analysis project Ga0209641, IMG submission 184022) | Soil microbial communities from Rifle, Colorado - Rifle CSP2_sed 16_1 (SPAdes) (version 2) | ecosystem: Environmental > Terrestrial > Deep subsurface > Rock core/Sediment | place: Rifle...
GGCGCTGGGCGGTCCCGATGTTCGTCGCCTATTCGATCCTGGTGCCGCTGTGGCTCGGGGGCAACGTCGAGCTGCTGCCCCACGCGATCGCGGGCCTCATGGCCTGGCTCGTCGTGCGCCTGCTCCCGCGCGGAGCCGCTCGGGCGAGCGAGAGGCCGGAGCCCCCCTCGTCCATGCTGGGTCTGGGCAAGGGCGGGGCCGCCTGATCGCCCCTCGCGACCGGACCCTCCTCACCCCTTGAGGTGAGGGAGCATCTTCTTGAAGGCCTCGCCGTCGCTGCGGCCGAGCAGCTCGTAGATCGCCATCTCCGTGCTCGACAGCAGGGCCCCCGCGCGCTCCATGCGCGCGAGGCCGATGCGGTGGTTCTCCTCCGAGCGCGAGCCGGTGGCGTCGCTGGCGACGTGCACGGTGTAGCCCTGCTCGAGGGCGCCGAGGACAGTCTGGGCCACGCAGATGTGAGCCTCGATCCCGGCCACGACGAGCTGGGTGCGGCCGGCGAGCCCCTTCAGCCGGCGGGAGAAGCCTTCGTCGCCGAAGCAGCCGAAGGTAACCTTGTCGAGGGGAGCGATCCCCGGGGCGGCGCCGAGGATCTCGGGGACGGTCGGGCCGAGGCCCCGGCTGTACTGCGTCGTCATGACGACCGGGAGCGCCAGGATCTCCGCCAGGCGCAGGAGGAGCAGGCTGTTGCGGACCACACGCTCCCCGCCCGTGATCGCCGGGAGCAGCTTCTCCTGCAGGTCGATGACCACGAGCGCGGTCTGATCCGGGTGGAGCAAGGTCGCGGACGGTCGCGCGGCGGTGGTGCTCATGGGGCCTCCCAGGGCCGGCGGGCGGCCCACTCCGCGACCGCGCCCTGCAGCGCGTCGAGCCGCCCGTCGAAGAAGTGATCGGCTCCGGGCACGACCACGAGCTCGGCGGGCCCGGACAGGCGCGAGACGAGGGCGCGCAGCGCGTCGCCGGGGCCGAACTGGTCCTGCTCGCCCTGCACGAACAAGCGTGGCCGGCCGCCTGCGTCGAGCGGCGGAGGGTCGGGGACCATCGAGAAGGGGTAACCGAGAGCGAAGACCGCCCGCACCCGGGGGTCGCTTCCACCCACGCGGAGCGCCATCGAGGAGCCGAAGGAGAAGCCGCCGAGCACGAGGGGAAGGCGGGGGAAGCGCCGCTCCACCTCGTTGAGCGCCGCGCGTGTGTCGTCCTGCTCCCCGATCCCGTGGTCGAAGGCACCCTCGCTGCGGCCCACACCACGGAAGTTGAATCGCAGCGCCGCGAGGCCGGCCGACAGCAGGGCCTGCGCCGCCCGGAACACCACCTTGAAGTGCATCATCCCGCCGTGCAGCGGGTGGGCGTGGCAAACGACCGCCGCTGCCACCGGGGCGGCGGCGGGGTTCATCAGGATGGCCTCCACCCGTCCGGCGGGTCCGGCGAATTCGAAGGACTCGTTCGACGCCACGAGGCGGATTCTAGCCCCGCCCGTCGAGCCCGCGCTCAGGCGCTCCGCACCAGGTGCTCGCCCGGCGTGGCCGCGAGCCGCGCCCGCAGCTGGGCCGCACGCGGCGGAGGGGTGTTCTGGTTCGCCTCCTTCAATACCCGGACCGCCCCGAGGGCGCGAGCTCGTCCGACCGTCGCGTGCCGCAAGGCCCGGTCTGCTGCCTTCGGTGCGCCCGGCGTCACCGCCAGCTCGTCCAGGCACGCGAGCAGCCCCCCGAGGCCGAGCTGGTACCGCAGCGACAGCGTCGCCACCCCCACGATCCGCCCGTCCACCTCCGCCACGCGGACGAGGAAGTGTGGGTCGCTGATCGTCTTTCGGAAGGTCTGCGCGAAGCCGATCGGCTCCGGGTAATAGCCGACCTCCTCGAGAAGCGCCAGGACCGCCACCCCGTCCAGGAGCGACGCCGGCCGCACTTGAACGCCCATTGCTACTCCTCCTGTGCCCCCGCGCCACGGTGCTGTGTCCGCCGGGCCACGGATTCCGCCTCCGGGACCGGCCCTACCCGGTCCGGGCCGAAGAGAGTGCAAGCGCCAGGCCAGAGGGCGACGGGGATGGAAGGGCGGACGGGTGCGGTCGGGGCTGCTATCCGACGGCGCAGGCGGCAGCCGCCTCCGGCCCGCTACCTTCCTCGTCGACGATCCGCGAGCGCAGCAGGCGCTCGAGCCAAACCAGGCTCACCGGCTTGTGGAGGAAGGCGTCCACCCCGAGGCGGGCCGCCGCTTCGGCCTTGTCCGGCGCGCCATAGGCCGTCAGCACCACGACGCGTGGGGAATGCCGCGCCTGGCGGAGGTAGGCGGCAATGGCCAGTCCTTCGCCGCCGATGTCGGGCGAGAGACACACGTCGGCGATCACCGCGTCGAACCTCGTGTTGGCCACCCGCTCCGCCGCCTCCTTGAGGCTGGCCGCGCAATGCACCTCGAATCCGGCGGCCGAGAAGTGGATCTCGTAGGCCCGCCGGATCGCCTCGTCATCGTCCACGACGAGAAGCCGCTCCCGCACGCCCGAGCGTTTTGCAAGGGCAATGCCGGGTGTACCCCACCTGGAATCAATGACTTACAGACTCCGTCCGCCCCCTGTCCGGCCAGTGGTCGTCGGGGAAGCGGACACGGGTCCCCCGCCGACAGCCCCTCCTTGCCCATCGGCCGCCTTCCGACCGATCATTGGTTTTCGCGGAGGCTGGGCGATGGCGCTGAGCGCGAGCGAGCGGAAGGGTCTGATCGAGCGGTACGCGCTGGGCCCGCGGCGGGTCCGGGAGGCCCTGTCCCGGGTGCCGGACGAAGCGCGCAAGTGGCGCCCCGGGCCCGGAAAGTGGAGCGTCCACGAGGTGGTCGTTCACTGTGCCGACGCGGAGACCAACGCGTCCGTACGCCTGCGGTACCTCCTGGCCGAGAAGGACCCGCTCATCGTCGGCTACGACCAGGAGACCTGGGCGCGCGCCTTCGACTACCACTCCCAGCCCCTCGAGGAGTCGCTGGCCGCGGTGGAGGCGGCGCGCGGTCGCACGGTGCCGCTGCTCCGCGCCATGACGGAGCAGGACTGGGCGAAGGAGGGCCGGCACACGGAGTCCGGCCCCTACACCGCCGAGGACTGGCTGCGCATCTACGCCGAGCACCTCGAGAAGCACTCCGGCCAGATCGAGCGGAACCTCACGGCCTGGAAGGCGTCGCGGGGCTGAGACGGGTCCACTCCTTCTCTCGCCGCGACCACTGTCAGAAGCCGGCGGGCGCTGCTCATCGTATCGGCCACCACCGCCCGACCCGGCGGCAGTAGGCCTCGTACTCCCCCCCGAAGGCCTGCCGGAGCGCCGGTTCCTCGTAGCCCACCACGAAGAGGTGAGCCGCCAGCACGAACAGCGCCGCGTAGCCGAGCAGAGGGCCCGATTGGTAGAAGAGCGCCGCACCGGCGAGGGCGAGCGCGGCGCCGATGTACATGGGGTTCCGCACGACCCGGTAGGGGCCACTCACCACAAGACGGCGCGGCGGGTCGAACGGGGCCGGCGTCCCCTTTCCCACGAACGAGAAGGCGAGGACGCACCACAAGGCGAGCACCGCCCCGATGGCTACCATCAGCATCCCCGCCGCCTGCGGCATCTCGATCGCCGCGGGCGGGGCGACGCCCGACGCGGTCAGCACCCGCGCGGGCAGGAAGACGAGCACGAAGCCGACGAAGAGCGCCGCGTATGTCACGGCACGGACGAGAACGATCACCCGCCCACCCGATCCCTTCGAACCGCCCGAGATTCTAGCCGCTCTTGACGGCGTTGGCGGTGGTGGCACCACCGGCGGCGCGAGGGGACGAGAAGCCGCCCGACGAAGGTCCGCCTTCGGTCCACGATAGATCGTCAGGCGACGTACACCGTCTTGACGTTGACGAACTCGCGGATGCCGTAGCTCCCGAGCTCGCGGCCGTAGCCCGACTCCTTGATCCCGCCGAAGGGGAGGCGCGGATCGGACTTGACGAAGGAGTTGACGAAGCAGGACCCGGCCTGAAGCTCCTCCCGGGCGATGCGCTCGCCACGAGCGAGGTCGCGGGTGAAGACGGCGGCTCCGAGACCGAACGTGGTGTCGTTGGCGATGCGAATCGCCTCACCCTCGTCGCGGGCGGCGATGACGGCGGCGACGGGGCCGAAGAGCTCTTCGTCGTGGGCCGGCATGCCGGGACCGACGCCGGTGAGCACGCTCGGCGGGTAGAAGGCGCCGGGGCCCTGGGGGACCGCGCACCCGAGGAGGACGCGCGCGCCCCGTGCGATGCTCGTCTCCACCTGCCGGTGGAGCTCGTCGCGGAGGTCACGCCGAGCCTGGGGGCCGACCTCGACGCCCTCCTCGAGCGGGTCGCCCATGCGGCGGGCGCGGACGCGCTCGACGAGAAGCTCCTCGAACCGCTTCCGCACCCCCTCGACGACGATGAAGCGCTTGGCGGCGATGCAGCTCTGCCCGCCGTTGATGAGGCGCGAGGCGGCGCAGGTCTCGGCCGTGCGCTCGAGATCGGCGTCCTTGAGGATGAGATAGGGATCGCTGCCCCCCAGCTCGAGCACCGTCTTCTTGAGACAGGCCCCGGCCTTGGCCGCCACCGCCTTGCCGGCGGGGGTGCTGCCGGTGAGCGTGACCGCCGCGATCTCGCGCGCCTCGATGAGGCCGGCCACGCGGGAGGAGCCGACGAGCAGGCTGCGAAAGACGTTGCGCGGGACGCCGGCCGCGTGGAGCACGTCCTCGATGGCGAGCGCGCAGCCGGAGACGTTGGAGGCGTGCTTGAGGATCCCGGCGTTTCCGGCCATGAGCGCGGGCGCGGCAAAGCGGAAGACCTGCCACAAAGGGAAGTTCCAGGGCATGACGGCGAGGACGACGCCGAGGGGCTCGAAGGCGACGTAGCTGCGGGCGGCGTCGGTGTCCACCGCCTCCGCGCGGAGGAGGTGCTCGGCGCCGTCGGCGTAGTAGTCGCACACCCAGGCGCACTTGTCGGCCTCGGAACGGCCCTGGGCGAGCGGCTTGCCCATCTCGAGCGCCATGCACCGGGCGAGATCCTCTCGTCTCTCCCGCAGGAGCGCCGCCGCCCGGCGCAGCGCGCCCGCCCGCTCGGCGAAGGGCGCCCTTCGCCACGTCTCGAAGGCCGATGCCGCGGCGGCGAGGACGGCGGCCACCTCGCCCCGGGGAGCCTCCGGGTACTCGCGGAGGAGGGCGTCGTTCGTGGGGTTGATGGACTTCAGGGCCATGACCGAAACCACCGCCTCGACGCATCATAGCCCCGACGCGGGTGTGCCGAAGGGCGAGTTGACGCCGGTGATATCCTCTCCGGCACCGCTGCGCGCCCTGACTGAAAATACGCCAGCGGGTCACGATCCGGAACACGCCAGACCGGGAAGTGGATCGGGAATGATCGGTCCATCGGGAGGGTCGGGCGCGGGTCCGTGCAGGCGGTGGCCCTTCCGTTGCAGAATCTAGGGTGCGTGGATCGTCCCAGATGATCTGTCCAAAATGTAAGGCCGAGAACGACGACACGGCCGAAGCCTGCTTCACCTGCGGGCGCGCCCTCGGTGCGCTCACCAAGGGCTCAGTCCTCGGCGAGCGGTACGAGATCCTGAGCCCGCTCGGCAAGGGCGGCATGGGCATGGTCTACAAGGCCCACGACCGGGAGCTCGAAGAGACCGTCGCGATCAAGGTCCTGCGCGCGGAGTTCGCCAAGACGCCGGAAATGGCCCGGCGCTTCCGCCACGAGATCAAGCTGGCGCGCAAGGTCACCCACCGCAACGTCTGCCGCATCCATGACTTCGGAGAGGACGGCGGCGTTTTCTACATCTCGATGGAGTTTGTGGAGGGGACCGACCTCAAGCAGCTCATCCGCGACCGTGGAGGCTTCCTGCCTCCGGAGGAGGCCTTCGACGTCGCGATCCAGGTGGCGGATGGCCTCCAGGCGATCCACGACGTGGGCATCGTCCACCGTGACCTGAAGGCCGCGAACATCATGCGCGATCAGAGAGGTTTCGTGCGCCTGATGGACTTCGGGATCGCGAAGATCACGGGCGCCGACCGCAGCAGCGGCGGTGGCATCACCTCGACCGGTCAGATCATGGGGACCCCCGAGTACATGAGCCCGGAGCAGTGCGAGGGCCAGAAGATCGACCACCGCTCCGACATCTACGCCCTCGGGGTGGTCGTGTACGAGATCTTCACCGGGCAGGTGCCCTTCCGCGGTGACACCCCGGTCGCGACGCTCTTCAAGCACATCCAGGACCCGGTGCCCCTGGAGGGGCCCGTCGCCGCGCACATCCCGCTTCCGGCGGTGCCGGTCCTGCGCAAGGCGCTCGCCAAGAACCGGGCGGAGCGTTTCGCGAGCGCGAAGGACATGGGGGCAGCGTTGCGGGGAGCCTTGGAGATGGCCCTCGCCGGGGCACCGGAGGACGTCCTGCCCACGGTCGGGATGTCGGCGGTCTTGCCTCCCTCGCCGGCGATGCCCACGCCGACGCCGTCGGAGGAGCGGCGCCGGGCGACTCGCCTCGACATCTTCGTGAACTTTGTCCTGCGGCGCGTGGGCACCTTGGGCACGGTGCTCCAGGAGGAGCGCACGATCGCCGAGAACGTGGGCCGCGGCGGGGCAAGGGTGTTGACGACGATGTCCACGCTCATCACGGGCGACATCGTCCACCTCGAGGAGGTGGGCGGGCCGTTCAAGACCCGCGCCGAGGTGAGGGGAGTCTATGTCGGCAAGGACTGGACCCGGCGCCTGAACCTCCGGTTCCTGGACAGCCCTGCTCCCGACTACCTCGTCCACGTCGACGACGCGGTCGGCAACCGCTGAGACGCCCCGCTCCTCGTCCCCGGGCAGGGCCGGATCATGGACGCCATCTACCGCAGCCCCCTGAACAGCACGGTTCCCCCTGCCTGCCCCGGCGAGTTCCCGGCCCTGCGCATCGGCCCGATCGAGGTCTGGCCGCCGGTCGTGCTCGCCCCCATGGCGGGGGTCACGAACCCGCCCTTCCGCACCCTGTGCCGCCGCTACGGGGCCGGGCTCTACGTGAGCGAGATGATCACGGCGCGCGCCCTCGTCGAGGGCAACCGCAAGACGCTCCTCCTCGCGAGCTTCGGGGAGGAGGAGGCGACCCGCAGCCTGCAGCTCTACGGCGTCGACCCCGTCTACGTCGGCGAAGCGGTGCGCCTGCTGGTAGGAGAGGGCCGTGTCGACCACATCGACCTCAACTTCGGCTGCCCCGTGCGCAAGGTGACGAGCAAGGGTGGCGGGGCCGCCATTCCCCTCAAGCCGCGCCTGCTGCGGGGCATCGTGCGCGCGGCGGTGCGCTCCGCGGGGGCAGTCCCGGTGACGGTCAAGTTCCGGATCGGCATCGACGAGCGGTACCAGACCTTCCTCGAGGCGGGACGCGTCGGCGAGGATGAAGGCTGCGCGGCGGTGGGGCTCCACGCCCGCACCGCGGCCCAGCTCTACGATGGCGAGGCCCGGTGGGAGGCGATCGCGGAGCTGAAGCGGGCGGTGACGCGGATCCCGGTGCTCGGAAACGGCGATGTGTGGGAAGCGGAAGACGCCCTCCGCATGATGCGTACGACCGGCTGCGACGGCGTCATCGTCGGCCGGGGCTGCCTCGGGCGGCCCTGGCTCTTCCGTGACCTCGCCTGTGTCTTCGACGGCAGGGAGCCGGAGAACCCGCCGGACCTCGGGGGCGTCGTGGACGTGATGCTCGAGCACGCGCGGCTGCTCGTCGCGTGGCTGGATGACGAGGGGGCGGCGATGCGCGCCTTCCGCAAGCACAGCAGCTGGTACACGAAGTGCTTCCCGAGCAGCGCGCCGCTGCGGCAGAGGCTGATGCAGGTGAAGACGGTCGCCGAGCTCGAGGCCGCGCTCGGCGGGGTGAGCCGCACCCTGCCCTATCCCCCCGAGGCGATGCGTGTCCCGCGCGGCAAGACGGGCGGGACCCAGCGGGTGGCCCTGCCCGAGGGCTACCTCGACCACCTCGACGACGACACGCCGCCGGGCGTCCTCGCCGAGGCCGCCGACTCCGGCGGGTAGCGACGCTGGTCTTGACCCGCATGGAGCGGCCCCGTATCGTTGCGGGCGGGGGTGAGCCATGGCTCGGATCGAGAACGGGGGAGGGGGTCGCCCGGCGGGTCTGGATCGAATCCCGAAGCCTCCTCGACCGCCGGAGAGACCGCGCGTGACACGCGCCGGGGCCGACCGCTACGAGCGGGCCCCATCGGCGGGGCCCTTCCGGGCGCCCACGACACACCCGACGCCCATGTCGACGCCGACGCCCACGGCGACCCCGACACCCACGGTCACGCCCACTCCGCCGGCCCCGTCAACACCCGGCCCTGTCTATTGGGCGGGGATGACGGAGGCGCAGCTCGCTGCGTTCCAACAGAACCAGGGCGGCAGAAACGATTGCGCCGAGTACGCGATCGCGGCGGGGCTGAACATGCTCTACGGGGGCGCCGTCCGGGGGAGCGACGTCGCCGCGGCCGCCGACCAGGTCATCCGCGACCACTTCCTTCCCTTCGCTCCTCCCTGGGCCGGCACGCGCATGTCGGAGAACGGGCCCACGGCACCGTGGCAGCAAGCCAACATCGTCAACGGGATCGCTCGCCAGGGCGGGCTGTCCCTCACCGCGACCGCCACCCACGGCGCCACCGCCGACCTCATCAACTACCTCCAGCAGCCCGGCACCGCGGTCGTCGTCACGATCAGCTGGGACGACGCGCACGTTCCCCAGATCGCGCGCACCTCCGACGCCGGCACCGGGGCCGGGGGCGGTGCGCCCCTACAGCTCAATGCCCACGCCATGCTCCTGGCGGCCTACGACCCGAACCACGTGGACAGCGGCGGCAACCCGGCGCCCTGGGGGTTCGTCAACTCGTGGACGGACGGGTCGGCGGGCGAGACCGAGATCTACTGGATGCCCGACGCGGACTTCCAGCAGGCCTGGAGCCACCCTCTCCCATGGCCGATGGGCGCCAACAACGCCGTGGTGATCACGACGGGCGCGGCCTCGGCGGCGTCCGCCACCGCGACCCCGGTGGCGACGACCACTCCCACGCCCTCACCCTCCGCGACGCCGACGTTGGGACGTCGCGACCGCGTGCGCTGAGGGTATCTTCTCAGTCATGGCGCACCCAGCGCATGAGCTCCGGAAACGTCGGCCGCTTCCCGTACATGAGGATGCCGACGCGGTAGATCCGCGCCGCGACCCACACCACGGCGAGGATCGCGAGGGCGTTCAGCACGATCGAGAGGGCGATCTGCCATGGGGGCGGTGTGAGCACCACGATCCGCAAGAACATGAGCAGCGGCGTGAGGAAGGGAACGAGCGAGAGCAGGACCGCCTGCGGGCTGTCGGGCGACTCGAGGATCATGGGAAAGAGCATGATCCCCACCACGAGGGGGACGATGATGGGGTACAGGAGACTCTGGGCCTCCTGGATGTTGTTGACGGCCGCCCCCACCGCCGCGTATAGCGTCGCGTAGAACGCGAAACCGAGGAGGAAGAAGACGACGAAGGCGGCCAGCGTGAGCAGGCTCACCTCGGGGAGTCGGACGCCCCCCGCAGGCGGCCCCGCCGCGGCGAGGGAGACCGCGAAGAGCGACAGGGCCCAGACCAGGAACTGGGTGAGGCCGGCGGCGCCGGCGCCGATGAGCTTTCCCGCCAGGAGCTGGGTGGGGGGGACGCCGGAGGCGAGGACCTCGATGACGCGGCTGCCCTTCTCCTCGATCACCCCCGTGAGGACCACCTGGCCCCACATGAGTATTGCCGTGTAGAGGATCATCATCAGGATGATCGCGAGGAGCGCGGCGCTGCCGCGGTCCTCGCGCTCGCCCGCCTCGCTCAAGCGGATCGTTCGCAGATTGAGCTCCCGGGTTAGCTCCTTCGCGCGCGCGGGATCGATGCCGGCCCCGGCCAAGCGGCGTGAGACGAGCACGTCCCCCACCGTGCGCTCAATGAGGCCGAGGTCCATCCGGTTGCTCACGTTACGGCCGTAGTACGTCGCCCGGCAGGCGGCGACCGCGTCCTGCGGGAGGAGCAGATAGCCATCGAGAGTCCGGGCGAGGACCGCCTTCTTCAGCTCCGCCTCGCGGGAAGCCTCCGGTCCCCTCCCCGAGCCCTGGGCCTCGAAGCGCGGCTTGTCGTCGAGCCGCGCCTTCTGCAGCGCCTCCACCACGGCCTCCTGGACCTCGCCGCTCACGTCCAGCACGGCCACGCGGAGGGGCTTGCTGCCCGAGCGCGCAGCGAGGGCGGGGATGATCAGGAGCCCGCCCATCAGGATCGGGCCGAGGATGGTCCCGATGAGGAAGGCCTTGCTCCGGACCCTCTCGACGTACTCGCGGCGGACGACCGCCCACAGCTTGCTCATGTCATCGACCCCCCACCCTGTCCCTCCCCACGTCAATCCGAAATGCGGGCGGCTTCGCCTTCGTGTGCTGCATTGTCCAAACACGCTCGCGCGAGTGAATCGCGCTTCGCGTGGCGAAGGAGACACTCCGGCTTCGCCACCCGAACGCGGGGG
>Ga0209641_10005378_pt1 | contig 10486 bp, 7 predicted proteins | sample RifCSP16_1_FD_184022 | JGI IMG/M metagenome (GOLD analysis project Ga0209641, IMG submission 184022) | Soil microbial communities from Rifle, Colorado - Rifle CSP2_sed 16_1 (SPAdes) (version 2) | ecosystem: Environmental > Terrestrial > Deep subsurface > Rock core/Sediment | place: Rifle...
TTAACTAAAGACGTACCAGTGTAGCTACCAAGAAACAGTTCCAAAGTGTATAATAAAAATTTAGTAATGACAAGAAATGTTCCTGCACGCCGTAACAACTTCCTGTTGATTTTAATGCCTGAGATTGACCTTTACAAACAAAAATTATAGCAATTTCCAATATCCATGTAAATTGTGTTCTCTTCCATAAAACGTATTATGCTCTTCGAAGCGTCCCGAATTGCAGCTTCCAGACAACGGGTCATACCTCCCCCGGATACCGGATGCTCATAGTGGGAAATCATTATAATAGGGCTGCGCATGGTGGTCGCATAAAGTGTCATAAAGCCGACCAGCGTACCAAACGAAAGTACTCTTCCTAAGCAGGTTAGGTAAAAAATACTTGGATTAGATTTCATGGTTAGTTAAAATTTAGCTGTCGGCAATTAGCCTTCAGCGAACAGGTAAAAGCTGATAGTTGAACACGTATAAAAATCAGTTGATACGTAGTGTCTGTTCGAAAGATTTCTCGTCACTTCGCTCCTCGAAATGACAAAAGCATGGGTTTCCGTTCAGTCCCTAAATAGCATGCGTTTGTGGTGTATGCATCGTTCGCTGGGCTGCTTGCTTAGTGGTAATGCAGTGGTGCGATGCGGCTTTTTGTGTTTGGCGAATTTTGGGCAGTCTCTGTGCTCGGATTTTATCCCTTCGGGCTTCCGTTGCTTACGCTCAGAGCCCGCTTCCCCTTAGAGGAATTGGCTTTTATAAAAATATGGAATGTGGTATTATGTGGCACAATGTTGTATAGTGCAAAATGGAGTTTTTCTTATGTTACTTAAAGGATATTTAACAGTAGAGCAGGTTGCTAAACAGCTTGGCCTGTCTGAATATAGAGTGCGCGAGCTTATTAGAGAGAAGCAGATTCGTGCTACGAAGATAGGTCAGTGGCGGGTTACGTCTGAGGATTTGGATAATTTTATTAGGAGCAGGAGCAACCTTTGATTTTAAGTTTGGGAGGGCGTCTTTTATGACTCAGAAATCAGTGCCTGATTTGATTTATGATAAATTTGCAGAATTTGTAGGTAGGGATTCTTTGTTTAGTGGCATTTCTGAGGGTTTATTGAAACAGGTTCGCGCAAAGAAGAAGAGTGAGAAGGAAATCTCTAATCTGTTGAGTAAGGGTAAAGATGAAGATTCTGGAACTTGATATTAAGAACATTCGGGGAATAAAGACTTTCCATCATGTGCTTGAAGGGAAGAATATTGTAGTTTTTGGTCCGAATGGAACTGGTAAAAGTGCTATCGTGGACGCTGTTGACTTTTTGCTCAGCGGGGATATTTCTAGGCTTTCTGGCAAAGGTTCTGGCTGTTTGCATCTCGGTGAACATGGTTGCCATGTTGATTCAAGAGATAATTTGAAAGATACAGTTGTTTCTGCGAAGGTTGAGGTTGATGGGAAAGAAATCCGTATAGAAAGGAGTATTAACAAGCCTTCTTCTTTGAAGGTTACTCCTAAAGGAGATGAGGCTTTGGTTGAGTCTTATCTTTCTGTTGCTGAACTCGGGCAGCACGTTCTTTCTAGGCGGGAGATTGTGAAATACATTACTGCCGAAGGAAGCGAGAGAGCTAAGGATATTCAGAATCTTCTTGATCTTAACGAGATAGAGAAGCTGCGTGAAACTCTTGTTTCTATTAAGAATAGCGCCGGGAACGATTTTAAACATAAGGAGAGTAGTTTTGAAGTTGCAAAGAAAAATGTAGCCAATTTATTATCCTTGCCAGATGTCACAGCGCAGAGCTGTCTACTAAAGGTTAATGATTTAAGGCTTATTCTTAAGGGAACTCCTTTAGTCGAGATGGATGTAAAGAAGTTTAAGGAAGGGCTTGCGGTCAATTTTACTGGAATCACAGGGGCAGCATTAACTAAAGCCCAGATAGAAAATAACATAAAAGACGTCAAGGCTTTCTTGGAGAAGGCTGTTGAGTTTGAGAAAAAAGAAGCAGAGCTAAAAAGTCTTCTTGACGAAGTTATGAAGGATGCCGAACTTAGGCAGTATTCCACTTATAAGAAGCTTTTTGAGGCTGGAATAAGCCTTGCGGGTGACTCCAGCATTTGTCCTCTCTGTGGAAGAGAGTGGGAGGATGGTGACTTTAAGGCTTATTTGGAAGGAAGGCAGAAAGAAACTGAGATGGGGAAGGATAAGCAGGACAAGATTGACGATGCCTCTGGGCACATAAAAATACAGGTTGAGTTGCTCAAAAATAACGTAAACAACCTTGTTAAGGCCTCAGAGCAGCTTAAGACCGAGGCCATCAGTGCTGAAGAGTTAAAGTCTTATTTAGAGTTGTTGGATTCTTGGTCGGCTGCGATGCTTAAGCCTTTGGAGCTTTATGAGCAGAAGAAATTTCCCGCTTCCGTGCTAAAGGATGTGTTTAAACGAAAAATTCTGTATGACAAGCTCGTTGTTCCTGTAGAGGAGGCTTTGAAGAAGGCAGGAGAGAAGCCTTCTAAAGAGTTGGATGCTTGGGACACTCTCACAAAACTAGAGATTAACTGGAAAGCTTTTGTTGATGCTTGCAAAAACATGGACTTGGCTGAGCTTTTTAAGAAGAGGGCGGATGCGTGTTTGGATTATTTTGAGAAAGCAAGGAATTCAGTTCTTGAGGGTATTTATGATGAGGTTAAAAGCAGGTTTGATAAATATTATAAAGCTATTCATGAGGACGACGAGAAGGGTTTTGCTTCTAAATTTTCTCACGTTGGTCCTGCGCTGAATTTAGAAGTAGATTTCTATGGTCGGGGGATGTTCCCGCCGCATGCGCTTCACAGCGAAGGGCATCAGGACAGTATGGGGTTGTGTTTGTTCTTTGCTCTTAATGAATACTTAACTAAGGACTTGATTAAGGTCATTATTTTGGATGATGTAGTTATGTCCATTGACAGGAATCACAGAAAATCTGTTTGCAGCCTTCTTAAGAATTTCTTTCCGAATAAACAGTTTATCATAACGACTCACGATACAGCTTGGGCTAACCAGCTAAAATCCGAAGGGGTTGTATCCAGCAAACACATGATTCACTTCCTTAACTGGAATATTGATGTTGGCCCGACTTACAGGCTTGAACAGGATTTGTGGCAGAAGATAAAAGAAGACTTGGACACGGATGATGTACCTTCTGCTGCTCATAATCTCAGGAGAAATGCGGAATGTTTCTTTGAAGACATCTGCGACCTCTTAAATGCAAAAGTGCCTTATAAAGGGACTCATCAGTGGGATTTAGGAGATTTCGCTTCTTCAGCGACAACCGCGTATAAAGACTATATAAAAGGTGCAAAGATTAACTTTAATAAGCTAAGCCAAGCGGACAAAGTTAAGGAGCTTACCGAGCTTGAAGCAAATGCAAGTAAAGTAATAGAAAAATCTAAGGTAGAACAATGGGCTATAAATGAAAGTGTGCATTATAACGCTTGGACAGAACTTGGCAAGAAAGATTTTGAGCCAGTGGTCGCTGCGTTCAAAGATTTGTTTGCTCTGTTTTCTTGCTCTTCCTGTGGACAAACGATACAGATAACCTCCAGCAAAGGTGCACCGCCAAAAAAAGTAGTCAGTTGTAGCTGTGGGAAAATTTACTGGAATATTTAACAGGATGGGTACTTCTTCTATACACAGGGTAAATAAGGAAAGAGTTAAAAATTTATTAAGCCTGAAAGATTGAGGTAATTTATGCTTGACATAAAAACGCTTGAAACATGGCTCTGGGATGGGGCGTGCAGTATTCGCGGGGCGGTGGATGCGCCGAAATTCAAAGATTACATCTTGCCGCTTATTTTTATAAAACGCATTTCAGATGTTTCTGAGGATGAGCTTAAACGTTTGAGTGATGAGTTCGGCGATGAAAGGGTCGCTTATGATTTAGCGCAGAAGGATCATAAGCTTGTCCGCTTTTTTATTCCACGTTCTTCAACATGGCATGAGATACGCAAGAAAACAAAGAATATCGGACAAGAGATAACCAACGCCATCCGAGCGATTGCCAAGAAAAATTTCAGTGTGAATCCAATATCGTTCTCGCGAAAATAAGGAACTTTTCAAAAAATATGAATGCCACGTACTTGTGCCATCCACTATAGTTGTATGACAAAACAATTAAGAAAACATTAATATGATTAATTCAGTAGACTTAACAAATAACAGACAACACAAAACTGTCTTTTTTGAAACCTTCGGCTGTCAGATGAATAAGCTCGATGCCGAGCTTTCTTTGGGCTTATTACAGGAAGATGGTTATAAAATAGTTGATAAGGTTGACGAGGCTGATGTTATCTTATTCAACACCTGTAGCGTACGCCAACATGCCGAAGATAAGGTATATTCATACCTTGGCGCATTGAAGACCCTGAAAAAAAGACACCCCGAGGTGATTGTGGGAGTTCTGGGATGTATGGCGCAGAAGGACGGTGAGTCAATATTCAAACGCATGCCTCATGTTGATCTTGTCTGTGGCACACGCATGTTTTCACATTTACCAGAACTTCTTTTAAAAATTAAGAATCACGGTTCGCATGTACTTGCTATAGACGAAAACCAGGTTGTTAACGTAAAAAGAGCGGTGACATATCGCCCAAATATTTATCAGGCGTATGTTACGGTTATGCGCGGTTGTGATAATTATTGTTCGTACTGTATAGTGCCCTATGTGCGCGGTCGGGAGATTAGCCGGACGATTGCGGACATAAAAGCAGAAGTGCAGGCGCTCGTATCGAATGGATGCAAAGAAATTACCTTGCTGGGACAGAATATAAATTCTTACGGAAAGAATTTGTCTGAAAATATAACATTGGGAGACCTGCTTACGGAACTGAATGAGTTGGAAGGGCTCGAACGAATCAGGTATGTAACCTCGCATCCAAAAGACATGTCGAAAGAGCTTATCCGAACCATGAGCCGTCTGGAGAAGGTATGTGAGCACTTACACATGCCCGCACAGTCAGGCTCTGACCGTGTTTTGAAAAAGATGCATCGCGGATATACGTGCAGTGATTACCGTGAATTAATCAGTTATGCAAGGGAACAGATTCCTTCCATTACAGTTGCCAGTGATTTTATTGTTGGCTTTCCGGGAGAGACGGAAGAGGATTTTCAGGAGACGGTAAAATTGATGGAAGAAATCAGGTTCCAGAACTGCTTTATATTCAAGTATTCGACTCGTACAGGCACAAAGGCATCTGAGTTAGAAGACAATGTCCCCGATGAAATTAAAAGAGAGAGAAATCTAAAATTGTTGGATATACAGAAACGTATCAGCCTGGAAGAGAACAATAAAATGATAGGCAGAAAGGTGCAGGTGCTTGTTGAAGGCGCAAGTAAATCAGATGCGAATAGGTTATCGGGTCGGACTCGTCAGAACTACATCGTTGTTTTTAACGGTAGTCAGGATTTAATTGGAAGATTGGTTGATATTACAATAAATGATGTGACAGACCTGACATTATTTGGTGAGCTGAAATAGCGCGCTTTTTTATTCACAGTTCATTGAGTGTCTTAATCCCATCCTATATTGCATTTTATTTTTAATGTTTGTAGTTTTTACGAAATCGTTAACGAGGTTGGTTAAGCAAGACAAAACCAAATCTACGTATTAACATATAGACAGGGTTTTGTGGGAAAGGTTGCCTATGGGGAGGGCTTATTCTATGATTACCTTTTGCGAATAAACCCTATCATCGGTTATCACTTTAATAAAGTAAATGCCTTTTGATTTGCTTCGCAAATCAAGTGTGTAGGTTGTAGTGTGTAGTTCGGAGGAAAAAACAAGCTCGCCCAATGTATTATAGACTTTTATTTCTCCCTCTGCCATCTGCCCTGTTACATCTTCCATCTCTATTTTAAATATGCCGCTTGATGGATTAGGATAAACTATTACAGTTGCTTCTTGTGTGATTTCATTTACTGAACTCCACACAGGACAAAGACTTATTACCTGCACTGGAACATTGCTATCCGTGTTGTTTCCGTTTCCAAGTTGTCCCTTTAAATTCCATCCAAAAGACCAGAGGGTGTTATTGTTCTTCAATGCAAGTGAATGAAAATTTCCTCCTGCTATGGCAGTAATCCCTGAGAGAGAATTTATCTGAATCGGCAAATTATTATCGGTGTTGTTTCCATTTCCGAGTTGACCATTGTTATTTCTTCCCCAAGCCCAAGCCGTATTGTTGTTTTTCAGTGCAAGGGAATGATACACTCCTGATGCAATAGCGATAATACCTGTGAGAGAACTTACAGCAATGGGGACATTGCTATTAGTGTTAGTTCCGTTTCCAAGTTCACCGTAAAAATTAAATCCCCAAGCCCAAACTGTACTGTCGTTTTTCAGCGCTAAGGAATGAAGCCCTACTCCTGCAATTGCAGTTATGCCAGTTAGAAAACTTACTTGAGTCGGAACATTGCTATCGGTATTGTTTCCGTTTCCAAGTTCACCCGATGAATTCTGACCCCAAGCCCAAACCGTGCTGTCGTTTTTCAGGGCAACGGAATGATGATAATCTCCTGCAATGGCAATCACTCCCGTTAGAGAACTTACTTGTACAGGAATATTGCTATCGGTATTGGTTCCATTTCCAATTTGACCATATAAATTCATTCCCCAAACCCACACTGTGCCGTCATTTTTAAGAGCAAGACAATGAAATTGCCCAGCTGTAATTGAGATGATGCTTGTAAGCCCATTCACTTGAACAGGAACATTACTATCCGTATTTGTTCCGTTTCCTAATTGACCGTTGGCATTTCTGCCCCAAGTCCAAACCGTGCCATCGCTTTTCAAGGCAATCGAATGAAGGCCTCCTCCAGCAATAGCTATCATGCCAGTTAGAGTATTTATAGAGACGGGAATATTACTATCAGTATTAGTTCCATTACCAAGCTCACCATATAAATTATATCCCCAATCCATTATCGTTTTGCCATTACAAATTGCAAGGGAATGATTTCCTCCACCTGCAGCAATAGTTTGCCCAAAAGCCTGCGCAGAAAAAAACAGAAGTATATATAGGAGGAGTTTACTCATCCACCAAAAGTAAACCATTTTAGCCGAAACAAAAATTGGCTACTTAATTTTTTTCGCCAACTCGGCAATTGTTTTCAGGTATTCGTTTTCTTTTTTCAAATCAGCTAATTGTTTTTCCAAATCTTTTACGTTGTTTTCGTTTGCCGTTTGCTGCGGGGCAAAAATGCTTTCCGATATTTCGGCAGGCAATTGCTTGTAGTAATAACTAAAAAAATCGTGCTTAAGGGCTATTGATATTTTGAGCAAATCGGTGCAGTAAAAATCTTTACGCATATCAAGCCCCGAGCTTGCCGATGATTTTATTCCTAACTTACTGCCCAGCCAGGTTTTGCTTTTGCCAAGTGCGATAAGCCGTTTGTTTATCAAGCTTCCTATTCTAAAGTCTTCCATAGTTATTTTTAGGGTAAAGTTAAGCTTTCATTGGGTAATTACGCTTAAAACGTTCATCTTTTCGTTTAAAATGGCAATTGGCTTGATTAACATGGAATTTATTACGATTACACCAAGTATGATAACGGTTAACATGGTGTTTAATCTTGTTACCATCGCAATTGTAATTGATTACATCGTGTTTGTATTCGTTACAAGCGCAATTTAATTCGTTACAAGCACAATTTAATTCGTTTACATCAAGGTTATTATGAGTTCCGACAAGGTTTTTATTGCTGCCATCAGCGTCCGCTTTGCTGCCCTTAACCTCCAAGCTCTTAACCCAAAGATTTTCTTTATCACCCCGTGCTTCGCCTTTGTTAGTTTAGTACTTCGCAAAACAAAAAGCCCCGCACTTGTCCTGAACTTGTTTCAGGATCTGCAGGGCTTTTTGTTGTTTGTCATGCTGAACTTGTTTCAGCATCTGTTGGGCTTTCCTTTTATTTCTCTTAATACTTAATACTTAATACTTCTATCTATCTAATCACACTCACATGTCCCACAAACTGGTGTTGGCTCCCTTCAAAATCTTTCAGCACCACTTTCCAAACGTAAGTATCTTCTTGCACAAGTTCGGTGTGTCCTTGTACTATACCATCCCAATGTTTGTTCACATTATCGGTACTGAAAATCATAATTCCCCAGCGGTCGAAAATGTATAGCTGGTAAGTGTTAATATCCCAACCCGTTCCTTGCGGATACCAGTCATCGTTTGTTCCATCACCATCAGGAGTAAAGCTGTTTGGCGCATAGAAAGTAAAGTCAGGAGTAATTGTAACACAATACACAATTGAATCGCGGCAACCGTTTGCATTTTCAACCCAAAGCGTGATGCAGAAAGTTCCTGTATCACTATAAGTATGACAAGGGTTTTGCAACGAGCTATTGTTGCTGGTGCTTGAAGGATCACCAAAATCCCAACTGTAAATTGTTGCACCTTGAGATGTGTTGGTGAAACAAACCTCCGGATCAAGAACTGACGACATTTCGGTACTCATCGTAAAATCAGCAACCGGAAGCGGATAAACATTTATCATTTGGTTCACCGAAATAGTTGTAGAACATCCGTTCGCGTCAGTAACAGTTAATCCAACAGTAAACGCGCCTATGGTTGTGTAGCAATGGTTCGGTTGCGAAGTGTTACCTGTGTTACCATCACCATACGTCCAGTTGAATGTTCCTGATGTAACAGACGGAGTAAACGTTACGCAGTGTGTTACACATCCTGCGCTGTCGTCAGCAATGATAACAAACACAGGCAAAGGATTTACTGTAATAGTGGTGCTTGCCGAATCGGTACATCCATTTGCGTCAGTAACAATAAGCACGTAAGTAGTTGTTCCGTTCGGGCTAACCGTTAAATTCTGACCTGGTCCTCCCGGAAGCCAAACATAACTTAAAGGTGCTGTGCCTCCTGTACCAAAACCACCTATCTGAGTTGATGTTCCAAAACATATTGCAGTACTTGCCGAAGCAGTTGCAACTAATTGTGCCGGCTGCGTAATTGTTACAGTAGAAGTTGTAGTGCATCCGTTGGCATCAGTAGTAACAATGGTATATGTCCCCACTTGTAAATTCGAAATAGATGCGGTGGTTGCTGAAGTGCTCCACAAATAAGTGTAAGGAGTTGTTCCGCCACTTGCAGTTACGCTTGCAGTTCCTGATAAATCGCCAAAGCAAAGTAGGTTTGTAGATGTTGCTGTAGAAGTAAGTGGGTTTGGTGTTGTTACTGTAACAGTAGCTGTAGTAGTACATCCGTTGGCATCGGTAACAGTTACGGTGTAAGTATTCGGAACAAGGCCTGTTGCTGTTGCACCTGTTTGTGAATTATTCCACAGATAAGTGTAAGTTCCAACTCCACCTGTAGCAACTACTGTTGCCGTTCCGTTTGCGTTTCCGCAAAGCGCCTGTGTCATGGTAGCTGTTGCTGTAAGAGCAGGTGGTGAAGCAACGTTAGCTGTATCCTGTATTGTGCATCCGTTCGCATCGGTAACCACAATGGTGTACGTTCCTGCGCAAACATTCACACAACCCGGAGTAACACATCCCGAACTCCACAGATAAGTGTAAGGAGTTGTTCCGCCTCCCGGGATTGTAACAACTTGTCCATCGCACGAACCGAAACATGATTCAGCAAAACCTTGTGCTGCTATGGTGAGCGCAGTAGGTTCTGTAATCACAACAGTAGTTTGTGCCGTACATCCGTTGGCATCTGTTACAACTATCGTGTACGTTCCAGCAATTAATCCTGTAGCATTTTGTGTCGGCTGTCCGTTACTCCACAGATAAGTATAAGGTGGTGTTGCACCTGTTGCGTTAGAAGTTGCGCTTCCTGAGTTACCAGCGTTGCACAACACGTTTGTTCCTGTTGCTGTGACAACAAGTTGTGTTGGCTGAGTAATGGTTACCGTTGCCTGAGCCGAACATCCGTTGGCATCGGTAACAGTTACAGTGTATGTTCCGGCTGATAATCCTGTTGTGTTTGCACCTGTTTGAGAATTGCTCCATACAAAAGTATATCCCGGTGTTCCTCCTGTTGCTGTTGCTGTTGATGTTCCGTTACTGCCTCCAAAACAAGAAACGTTTGTTGAGGCAGAAATGGTTACTGTTGGCGAACCTGCATTCGGAACGTTAATACTTGCAGTAGCCGTGCATCCGTTCGCATCGGCTACAACCACAGAATAAATATTAGATACAACATTGCTAATGCTTGCTGTTGTTGCCCCATTGCTCCACAGATAAGTATAACCGGGTGTTCCGCCTGTTGCTGTTACGCTTGCTGAGCCATTCGCGTTACCGCAAGTTGCCTGCACAAACGAAGTGGTAAGTGTAACAGCTGTAGGCTGAGTAATGGTAACCGTTGCAGTTGCCGTACATCCTTTGGAGTCTGTAGTGGTTACGGAATAATTGCCAAAAAACAAATTTGAAGCCGTAGAAGTGGTTTGCAGATCACTCCAGAGATAAGAATAAACGGGTGTTCCACCGGAAGGAGAAACAGTGGCCGAACCAT
>Ga0209641_10005380_pt1 | contig 10485 bp, 9 predicted proteins | sample RifCSP16_1_FD_184022 | JGI IMG/M metagenome (GOLD analysis project Ga0209641, IMG submission 184022) | Soil microbial communities from Rifle, Colorado - Rifle CSP2_sed 16_1 (SPAdes) (version 2) | ecosystem: Environmental > Terrestrial > Deep subsurface > Rock core/Sediment | place: Rifle...
ACGACCTCCAAGAGGCGCTGACCTTAAAAGAAGGGGAGCGGGCCTCCCCAGGCCAGGTGCAGAGAGGGCTCAACCAGATTCTAGATCTATATCACCAGAAAGGGTATCCTTTAGTCGAAGTACAGACCAATCCCATCCAGCACGAATCCGGGGAGCTGGTCTTGCAGTACAAGATTAAAGAAGGGCCCAAGGTTAAACTTAAAAACGTCCTGATTACCGGGAACCGGGCTTTCACTCAATCCAAGCTCAAAGGTAAGCTGAAGCTTAAAATCGATAATTTTGAACAGAAATTTCAGGAGGGGAAGCAAAACCTCATAGACTTTTACCGGGACAACGGCTACGTCGACGCCACTATTGTGGCTGATTCGGTCTGGTATGGGCCTGACAAAAAGGAAATGCAGGTCTGGCTGGCGGTCAACGAAGGGGTGCAGTACCGTTTCGGTCAAGTTTCCCTGGAAGGGGAGCAGCTATTCTCAGAGCAGGCGCTCTTGAGCCGGCTCAAATTCAAAACTGGTGAAATTTTTTCACAGAAAAAGTTAGACCAGAGCCTGCAAGGCATCTCCGAGATGTATTTTGACCAGGGGCACCTCTATGTGCAAGTCAAAGACGAAATCAAGACTGAAAATCAGAATGTCAATATTTTACTGAGCCTGGTAGAAGGGGTGCCAGCCCATGTCAACTTAATTGAAATTGAAGGGAACACCAAAACCAAAGAGAAGGTGATTCGCCGAGAGCTTTTCTTAAAACCGGGGGATCTGTTCCGGCGCTCGCTTTTGATGCGCTCGATCAGAAATGTGATGGTCCTCAACTACTTCACCAACGTGACTCCGGATTACGAAGTCTTAGAAAATGGGGATGTCGACTTAAAGCTGAAGATAGAAGAAAAACCAACCGGGCAGATTTCCTTTGGGGCAGGCTACTCAGAGCGCGATAAGTTAGTAGGAACCATCGCCTTAGGTATTCCTAACCTGTTCGGCAACGGGCAGTCAGCCGAGCTGAATTGGGACTTCGGAAAACGCCGCAACTCCATCCAGATTTCTTTTACTGACCCCTGGTTTAGAGACACTCCTACTTCGGTCGGATTTGATTTATACAATTTAGAGCAGAGGGGCTACAGCAATAATTTCACCGAAAAAAGGAAGGGCTTGGGCTTGCGCTTGGGTAAGCGGCTGACCTGGCCGGATAACTACTTCCGAATTTTCTGGAGATACCGGATTGAAAGGATTGTCTATGATAATTTTTCGCAGAGCTATCTGGATGACTCCTCCCGCTTCACCTTCTTAGACCAAGTCGACTGGCCGCGCATTACTTCTGCGGCAGACTTTACGGTCTTGAGGGATTCCCGGGACTTGTCTCAGTTTGCCACCCGGGGATCGGTGCTCTCCTTCAACACCGAATTCTCAGGCGGCCTTTTGGGAGGGGACTGGAATTACGTCAAAGAGGTAGTGGAGCTGCGCAAATATACCCGGCTGGTTGGCAAGCTGGTATTTCTAGCCAAAGCCAAGACCGGTGTGGTGGACAGTTGGAAAGAAGATGTGGATAACAACGTACCTTTAAGTGAGAGATTTACACCTGGGGGAGTTGACCCGGACGGAACCATTCGAGGGTACCCGGATGGCTGGATAGGCCCCAAGGATTACAGATATAGTTCCCGGGGTGAGCCTACCCTTTTGGCTCGCTCTCTTTTGGTCTATAATTTGGAGCTGCAGTTTCCCATTGTGGAGCAGCAAATCTACGGGATTCTATTTGCGGACGCAGGTAATGCCTGGCTGACTGGCCGGGAGGTCCGCCCTTTGGGTTTTGCCAAAGATTTGAACAAATCCATCGGCCTAGGGGTCCGCCTGTTGGTTCCCATGCTGGGGATGATTGGGTTTGATTACGGCTACGGGTTTGACTATACTGGTCCAGATAAAGGAAGAATTCACTTTCAGTTTGGACAACAATTTTAAGGAGGAGTTTTAAATGAAAAGATGGGGTTTAATCAGCCTTTTGGGTCTGGCTCTGACGACCGCTATTTTGTTTTCCACTGCAGAGGTTGCCTGGGCCGAGGATCTAAAAATCGGCTATATCAACTCGGTGCGGGTCCGGGATGAATTCAAAGAGTTTGCTGATGCCCAGGCTAAGTTCGACCAGGAAGTGGTCGAGCAACAAAAGCTAGATCAGGCCAAGCGCATGCAGTTAGACAGCCTAATTAAGGCATTTGAGTCGCAGTCACTTCTGCTCTCCGAGGCTAAGAAGAAGGAAAAACAGGCTGAGATTGAGGTCAAGAAAGAAGAGTACCGTAAGTTCTTCGAAGAGACTTTTGGCCCAGATGGGGTCTTAGAGAGGAAGAACGCGGAGCTGACCAAGCCCCTCTTGGACAAGATCAATGCGGTCTTAGAGAAGATAGCCGTACAAGAAAGTTACGCCTACATCTTCGACGCGGTCAATGCCAATATTGCCTATGCCAAGCCGCAGTATGACTTAACCGATAGGGTCCTGCAAGAATTGGGTAAATGAAACTTTCTTTGGCTGAGATTGCCCGCCGGGTCGAAGGAAACTTAAGGGGGAAGGGAGACTTACAGATTGAGGGAGTAGCTGGCCTGCCAGAAGCCGGGCCAGGCCAAATCACTTTTTTAGCCAGTCCCAAGTATCGGCACTTGCTTAGCAGTACCAAAGCTTCAGCAGTGATCCTGCCTGAAACAGAGCCGAGTTACCCAGCAGTTTCGGTCATCCTGCACCCCAATCCCTATTATGCCTTTGCCTTAGTAATCAAACTCTTCCACCCGGAGAAACCAGAGTATGCACCCCGGATTCATCCTTCTGCTGTAATCGGCTCAGATGTCAAGTTAGGCGAAAAAGTCTACGTCGGTCCCTACACCGTAATAGAAGATAAAGCCGAAATCGGAGATAACTGCACTATTTTAGCGGGCTGCTTCATCGGGGAGAAAACCAGACTTAAACCAGGTGCCTATCTCTACCCCAGAGTCACAATCTACTCCAACTGCAGCATCGGTCAGGATGTCATTATTCATTCTGGTTCAGTCATAGGCTCGGATGGGTTCGGATTTGTTTTTGAAAAGGGGAAACACCACAAGATTCCCCAGATAGGTAACGTGATCATTGAAGATGAGGTAGAAATTGGTTCAAACTGCACCATCGATCGAGCCGCCTTAGGCTCAACCCGGATCGGACGCGGTACCAAACTGGATAACCTGATCCAGATCGGCCACAGCGTGGAAATCGGAGAAAATTCAATTGTAGTAGCCCAAGTCGGTATAGGAGGTAGTACTAAGTTAGGCAAGCAAGTCACATTGGCCGGTCAGGCTGGCTTAATTGGTCACATCAACCTGGGAGACTTTGTGACCGTAGGAGCCCAGGCCGGGGTAACCAAGTCCATACCGGCCGGCACTACCGTGTCCGGATATCCGGCCCGAGAGCACCGGAAAGCCAAAAGGATCGAAGCCTGTTTGAGTCATCTGCCAGAGTATGTAGAAAGAATAAAGGAGCTGGAAGCAAAAATAACCCAGCTAGAGCAGACTCACTGATAAACCGCCAACGATTCACACGTATTTCTTATAGATTCGAAAGGAGAGTATGGGAAAGCCGATTGTCTTGACAGATGAAAACTTCAAAGCCGAAGTTTTAGAGTCAAAGGTCCCGGTCTTAGTCGATTTTTGGGCGGAGTGGTGCGGGCCCTGTAAACAGATCGCCCCCATCGTGGAAGAGCTAGCCCGGACCTACGACGGAAAGCTTAAAGTGGGCAAAGTGGACGTAGACCAGAACAACCAGACTGCCTTAAACTATATCATCCGCTCCATACCTTCCCTGCTTTTCTTCAAGAATGGCAAAGTAGTAGAGCAGATTGTAGGAGCTATTCCAAAGCAGCAGTTCATTAACAAGGTCGAAGCGGTCTTAAAGTGAAGAAAAACCAAACTGTAAGGCAAGAGCTTCAAGGAGAGTCACCCCACTCAGGCTGGTTTAGTCTCCAAATGACCAGTCCGATACTTAGGTTATAGATAAATAAGAATGCGTTACGGCTATTCCAGCTTTGGTCCAGGTTACGACCTCTCTCCGGCGGTCAAAGGGCTTTTAATCGCCAACGGGGTGGCTTTTGCCCTGCAGCTTCTAGGGGGTTTTGCTCTGGTGATGTATTTTGGTCTGATTCCCCAGTTAGTGATTCACAAAGGGTTCTTATGGCAGTTTGTCACCTATATGTTTTTGCATGGGGGGATCTTTCATCTCCTTTTCAATATGTTTGCCCTGTGGATGTTCGGGACTGAAATAGAAAGATACTGGGGGACCAAAGAATTTTTGAAGTATTATTTCATCTGTGGGGTAGGGGCCGGCCTTTTGACTTTCCTGACCTCGCTGGGATCTAATGTTCCCACAATCGGAGCCTCGGGAGCCATCTTTGGGATACTGGTGGCCTACGCCCTGATGTTTCCAGACCGCTATATTTATCTCTACTTTTTCTTTCCGGTCAAAGCCAAGTACCTGGTGGCCTTCTTTGCGGTGGTGGAGTTCTTTGCCTCCTTTAACCACACCCCAGACGGGATCGGCCATTTTGCCCACCTGGGGGGGATGTTGATAGGCTATCTTTACCTAAAATTCGACTGGAGAATTGACAACTTTTTCCGAAAATTCCAACAGATAGGCAATAATCGGAAACAGAGAGCCCGGCAGAGAAAAGAAGAGCAGAAAAAGAGGCTGATGGAAGAGGTGGACCGAATCTTAGACAAGATCAACAAACAGGGTATGGCCAGCCTGACCCGAGATGAAAAGAGAAGACTGGATCAAGCCTCTCATCTGTTGTCCGAAAACAAAGAGATTTCCCAGAAACCTTAGCCAAAAAGGAGGGATGAATGCGGGGTAAAGTCTTAGTGGTGGAGCACAATGCTACCATCCGCAGCATGCTGGAATCCCTCTTGAAAGAGCAGGGATTGGAAGTGGTCAGCTTCGAGGAGTCGGATAAGGCTTTAGATTGGCTGGGGATTTCTCGGGCCGATCTGGTGCTGGTGGATAATTCCCTGCCCGAGCCTGGAGCCAAAGCCATTTGCCAAGAAATCCGCAAGGAAGAACGGCTCAAAAATATTCCAGTTATTATTCTAGTCAGCTTGGAGGAGATTAAACAGGCTGAGCAGCTAAGACAGGCCGGGGCCAGCGATATTGTGGTCAAGCCTTTTAATCCACGCGATCTATTGGAGAAAATAGAGGTATATCTGCTAGAGAAAGCCGCTACCAGTAAGGATGAGCCTCTGGTGCCCAATCACAAGAATCAAACCAAGTCCCAACAGAATCTGAGTAATATCTTCGGAGCAGAAGAAGCTTTAGACATCGATTCCATTCTCAGTGAAGGCAAACCCCCTGCTGAAACCGGTTCAGCAGAAGAGTGGCTAAGACCAGGGGAGGGTGACTTGAGCATCGAGCCCGCTTCTGCCTGGGACACAGATCTAGGCTCAGAGTTTCAAGCCGAAAGGGCACAGCACGATTACAACTGGTTTTTAGAAGAGATGCAAAAAGAGAAGCCCGGTTCAGGCTCTGGAAAGGCAGCCGGCAAACCAAGCTCCCAAAAGGCTCCTCCGGCTGGACCCAAGAGGACTAAAGAGCAGTTCGAAGTAGAAGAGTTAGGAACCAGCAAGCTTGACTATCAGGAGCTAGTAGAGCAGTTCAAACCTAATGAAGTTTCCAGAGAAGAGGAAAAGTCAAGCTCTGCACAGACCGAGTTTAACCCCCACATCGTCCTGGAAGAAGAGGACCTGGTCTCTCCCGGGCAAATCAGCCCCACGCCTTCGACCCCGGGGTCCAAGGAACAGGAGACTACCCGCTTGATGACGGCTGGTGGCCAAATCGACTACCAACAATTGTATGCGGACCTGACCGAGAAGCTGGCTGGTCGGCTGGCCAAGGAATTAGTAGACCGGCTCAAGCCGGAGACGATCATTAAGCTTTTGAAGGAAGAGCTGGAAAAGATTAAGGGTTAAGGCCGGACAGATAAGAAACTGTCTTTCTGCCAAAGTCGGTCAAAATAAAATCCACTCGCTCGTCCCAGTTAGAGTTGTATCGTCCAGTGTAAAATCCCTCGTATCTTACAAAGCCTACTCCAGGCTTGAACGAAGCTGTTCTGAATTCGTGGGCGCCTCCAGTTTCTTGAATTACGATGCAGTTCCTAAAGTAGGACGCTGGAGTCATAATATCACTGTAGGCTATGATTGAATCCTGGTCATAGATTTGTATTCTGAAAACGACGGGACACCGTCCAAGGCTGTCGCAGGGGCCAGTTACGCAAGTACCAGAGCTATACTTTAACCAGGAGTTTCCTAATGAGAGTGGAGGCTGGAGCAGGACATTGTAAATGGCAGCGCAATCCCTGTATTCGTATTCTCTGAGTTGATTCCTGTCAAAAGCAAGGAAGGTGAAACGGATAACAGTCCCTAAGGGGTCGTCTTTGTCTGATAGAGCAGTTTCCAACTGATACCACCAGGTATCTTGGGGCCCTTTGTGAACATCTACTATTCTTCTGTGAAGAGTATAATTCCGGCTTTGATAATCCCAGAACATTCCCACCCGCAGTGGAAACTGGTTCAGATACTGTGGGGAGGTAATTTTGTCACTACAATTGAGGCCAAGAACAATTACAACTGGCAACCAGGCTAAGCTTTGACATCTCATATCTTGCTTTCCCTCTGGACTTCAAGCTACAGGCAATATCAGGCTCTGTCAAGTCAAATCTGCCCTCCAGATTCAGCTTGATTTCTGAGGAGGAGAAGAGTAAATTATTAGGTTATGAAAATCATCATTCCGACCGCCGGGGAGGGAACCCGGCTCAGACCCCACACCTTGACTCAAGCCAAAGTTCTGCTCAACGTAGCCGGAAAGCCAATACTGGGGCATATCTTAGACCCCCTGGTGCGGCTGAAACCGGAGAAAGTGATTTTCATTGTCAGCTCACACAGTGAAAAGATAGCCAACTACGTCCACCAGAATTACACTTTCAAAACCGGTTTTATCCAGCAGAAAAGACCCTTAGGATTAGGGCACGCCGTTTCGTTAGCTCTGGGAGAAATAGGCCAAGAGCCGGTCTTAATCATTCTGGGGGATACTATCGTGGAGGAGAGTCTGTTCAAAAAGTTGGACACAAAACGGGACTGGTTAGGAGTAAAGCCGGTCAAAGACCCGCACAGATTTGGGATTGCTGAGGCCGAAAACGGTTTTGCCAAAAAGCTGGTGGAAAAGCCTGAGCATCCCAGAGGCAATTTAGCCTTGGTAGGACTCTATTACATTAAATCTACCCAGATTTTCAAACAGGCCCTAGAACATATTATCAACCACAAAATCACCACCCGAGGGGAGTACCAGCTGACCGATGCCCTGCAGCTGATGATTAAAACTGGGGTCAAGTTCAAAACAGTAGAAATCAAAGAGTGGTATGACTGCGGCAAGGTGGAGACTCTTCTGGAAACTAACCGGAGACTCTTGGAGAGAAATCATAACAGCGTCCCTAAGCTCAAAAGAGCTTTAGTCCTCCCCCCGGTCTATATTGCCAGGTCTGCCTCGATAAATAACTCGGTGGTAGGTCCCAATGTCACCGTACTGGAGCAGGCCATAATCGATAATTCAGTTGTCAGAAACAGCATACTCGGTGAGGGAAGTCGTGTCAGTGGGGCAGTTTTAGATGGCTCAGTAATCGGACAGAAAGCCAGAGTCACCGGCCAGATGAGAAGTATTAACCTGGGAGACTTATCAGAAATAGGAGTGTAAAAGGAGAGCTATGAACAATAAGGATTTTCACTTTACCTCAGAATCAGTTACCGAAGGGCATCCGGACAAGGTTTGCGACCAGATTTCAGATGCGGTCTTAGATGAAGTGCTCCGGCAGGATACCAACGGGAGGGTGGCCTGCGAGACTTTCGTCACGGTCGGTCTCTTGATAGTGGGGGGTGAAATTACCACCAATGGTTATGTAGACATCGGCGGTTTGGCCCGCAACGTGGTCAAGGAAATCGGATACACGCATCCGAAGTATGGCTTCAACTATGAGACCTGCGCAGTCCTCAATTCCATAGGTAATCAGTCCCCGGACATTGCCCAGGGGGTAGATATCGGCGGAGCAGGAGATCAGGGCCTGATGGTCGGCTACGCCACCAAGGAAACTCCGGAGCTGATGCCGATGCCGATCATGTTAGCCCATAAATTAACCAGAAGGTTAGCAGAAGTCAGAAAGAAAGCGATTTTACCTTATTTGGGCCCGGATGGGAAGTCGCAGGTGACGGTCGGCTACGAAGATGGAAAACCGGTCCGGGTGGAAGCAGTAGTGGTCTCCTGCCAGCATACTGAGGATATCTTAGATAAAACCGGCAAGAGAATCAGTAAAGAAGCAGAAGAACAAATTATCCGAGAGGTGGTTTTCAAAGTAATCGACCAATCACTCTTAGACAAGGAGACCAAGTACTTCGTCAATCCGACTGGTAAATTCGTCATCGGCGGACCGCAGTGTGATACTGGAATGACAGGAAGAAAAATCATCGTGGATACTTACGGCGGGATGTGCGCTCACGGGGGAGGGGCTTTTTCCGGAAAGGATCCTACTAAGGTCGACCGCTCCGCCTCTTACATGGCGCGCCACATTGCCAAAAATATCGTGGCGGCTGGGATTGCTGACAAATGCACCATCCAGCTGGCGTATGCTATCGGAGTAAAAGATCCGGTCTCCATTTTTACTGAGACTGAAGGGGGGATGAACATTCCCAACAAGAAATTATTGGAGATCATCAAAAAGCACTTTGAATTGATCCCTCACGGGATAATCGAGATGCTCAAGCTACGGAGGCCGATTTATAAACAGACTGCGGCTTACGGGCACTTTGGCAGGGACGAAGAAGATTTTACCTGGGAAAAAGTAGATAAAGTCAGAGATTTGTTGAAAGAATTATAAAGGAGAAAAGATGAAATACCATGTCAAAGATTTAACGTTAGCCAAGACCGGCCGCCTGCGGATTGAATGGGCGGAAAGGAATATGCCGGTCCTAAGATTAATCCAGAAAAGATTCCAGAAAGAAAAACCGCTCCGGGGAACCCGGCTGGCGGCCTGTCTGCACGTTACCAGTGAGACCGCCAATCTGATGCACACCCTGACCCTGGGAGGTGCCAAGGTGGCTCTGTGTGCCTCTAACCCTTTATCCACCCAGGATGACGTGGCCTCCTCCTTGGTCAAGGATTTTGGGGTTCCAGTATTTGCAATCAAGGGTGAAGATAATAAGACCTACTACAATCATATCAAAGTAGTTCTCGCTTTACGGCCCAATGTGACTATGGATGATGGAGCCGATTTGGTTTCCACTCTGCACACTGATAAGACCGGTTTGGTGAATGGAGTCTGGGGCGGAACTGAGGAGACCACTACCGGGGTCATCCGGCTGAGGGCCTTGGAGAGTCAAAAACTCTTAAAGTTTCCCATTGTGGCAGTCAATGATTCCAAGACCAAGTATCTGTTTGACAACCGCTACGGCACCGGTCAGTCCACGGTAGATGGAATTTTGCGGGCCACCAACATTCTCTTCGCCGGCTTGAAAGTAGTCGTGTGCGGTTACGGCTGGTGTGGCCGGGGATTTGCAGCCCGGGCCAGAGGGATGTCGGCTGAGGTCACCATCTGTGAGATCGACCCGCTCAAAGCCTTGGAGGGGGTAATGGATGGGTACCAGGTCAAGCCTTTAGCTGAGGCAGCCAGTTATGGAGATTTGTTCGTCACATTTACCGGCGATATCAATGTCATCCGCAGGGAGCATTTCCTGAAGATGAAAGATGGAGCCATTCTGGCTAATTCCGGACATTTCAACGTGGAGATTGACTTGGATACCCTGAAAAAAATCTCCAGGCGAAGAAGGAAAGTCAGAGAGTTCGTAGAGGAGTTTACCCTCCGAAACGGCAAGCGGATAAATGTCCTGGGAGAAGGCCGCCTCATCAATCTGGCTTCTGCAGAAGGGCATCCAGCCACGGTGATGGATATGTCGTTTGCCAATCAGGCTCTGGCCGCAGAATTTATCGTCAAACATCACCGTGACCTGAAGAAAAAGGTCTATTCCCTGCCAGAAGAACTGGATAAACAGATTGCCCGGCTGAAATTAGAAGCCATGCAAGTCAAGATCGATAGACTGACTTCCGAGCAGAAGAAATATTTGGCTTCCTGGGAGCTGGGGACTTAACTTAGCAGGACTAGCTCACCCGTAAATGCAATTGTCGCAAACGCGGCAAGAGTGAATGTTTCTCCAGCTCTGTGTTCTGGGGTTTCTAACTTATTTCAGCTATAGCTTAGCCCGGTTTCCGGTCATTCCACTTTACGCCCAGAGTTTAGGAATTGGGCCGGAGGCTTTAGGCTTCCTGGTGGCTGCTTCCACGATTACTGGCATTCCGGGCAAATTCATTTCTGGCGGGCTGTCAGATATTTACGGTCGAAGAAGGCTGCTGATATTAGGCAGCTTGGTTTTTGCCATTCTACCCTTCACCTAT